>JGI12104J13512_1000002_pt1 | contig 324763 bp, 300 predicted proteins | sample TerdegcTABiofilm_FD_13512 | JGI IMG/M metagenome (IMG submission 13512)
TCCTGATCAGGCTTGAAGGTGCCATCCGGGAATCCGGAAACTACTCCGGCCTCCACCAGTTTGGTGATCTCCTTCTCAAAGGGGTGACCGGAAATGTCGGAGAGCCCGGCACCCTGAGCTAAGTTGAAATAACCAGGGGCAAAAATCAGTGCGGAAGCTATAAGCAGAAGACAAATTTTTTTCACCTTTTTACCTCCTCTAAATTTTTTCTTTTTTGTTTCACGGTTTTTTCTTTTGAATCACCCCCGAACTGCTCTAAGGAATGCGCGTCCTGGAACAAGGAGGAGTAAGAAGCCCAGGACGCGCGCAAGGAGTCTTCTTTGAGCCCCCTCGATTATTTGATAGAGTAAGGGAGTGTGTTCGTTCGCAAATTGATAAAAAAATCAAAAAATAATTATTTTGTTATTTCATTTCAACAAAGGAAAAATTGTTGAGCGCCTCTATTGGGCCAAAAAGCTGTGCCTAAGATTGGGCTTTTAAATAATCGAAAAGGAGATCCAGGGTTTTCCTGATCTCAAGATAATTAGGGGCCAAATAAACCTTATTTTTTATCTTATAGATCGAGTACAGAAAACCACAGGCCCTGAGCTCATTTAAGTGCTTCGTTACCAGTGGTTGAGAGATCTTTAAACGTTCCGCTAAGTCCTTGGTACAGAGATAGTTTTTCGATAGGTACTTTAAAATGATGATATTAGCATAATCAGAGAGAGCCTCGATCTTTTTTAATAATTCCCTGTCCGGCTCGGGAGTTGCCCCTTCCTCAAGGCCTGACCTCAGGCAGAAGATCAGACATTTTTCATAGGGCAAAGTGTAGCGATGACCAAAAAAGAGAGAAGGGGCGATGATCACCTTCCGGTATTTTTTCAAGTCAAACCTATTACCATGGTGTGTAATTTCGAGGAGCCCTTCTCCCGACAAAATTAAAAAGGGGGAGATGCGCTTGAAAAAATCCCTCAAGGGCAGCTTTTTTATCAGAGTATTTATGTGCTCGCAAAACTCCATGATTTGCCCTTTGTGCTCCTCGTACGATGCTGCGAACAGAGGCAGGTATTCTTCCAGGAAATCAAGCACCTCTTTTTTAGTTTCTTCTGGGCTCTCGATAATTCTTAAAAACCCCCTGAACAAAGAATGAGGGTGATCAAACTGACTCCCCATCGTTTGTAAGAGGCGCTTTTTAACCTCTTCCTTTTCCTTATCGAGGTCAATTTGCTCCTCAAGGACGGGTTGGAAAAAATCAAGGGCAGGAGTGCTCCTCCATACTTTTATTACTTCCCTCCAGTCCGAGGGTAATTCCTGAGCGATTGCCGCCGATGAGAGAGCCATAAACCAGGCACCTACTTGCTCCTGTAAGAAAATATTCTTTTCAATCAAGCCTTCCGTCATAAGGGCCTTCATGTTTGAGACCCAGGAGAGGAGATCGCCATGATCATCAGGAAGCCACAGGGGGTGTAGAGAATTGATTCCCTCCCAAAGAAAATTGGAGCGCACCTCTATCGGTATGGAAAACTCCTTGAGCTCATCAAGGAAAATAACCATTTCAAAATAATTATATTGTTATCGTCAAGGAAAGCAACCCGAAGTTCAAAAAGAAACCAGCTAATTTTTCTGAAGCGAAAATAATGGGTAATCCAGGTATTTCCTGGCGTCCCCTCCAAGAGATTTTAAGGATAGGGATCAAGAAGGTTCTATTGGGAAATAGAGGTTAAGTTTCCCTTCTCCAGTTTTCCAGCTTTTCAAGCCATTGAGAAAGCCCCTGGCCGGTCTTCACAGAGAGCGAAAGGAAGCCAGCTTGGGGATTGACCCTGAAGAAATCCTGCTTCAGATCCTCAAGGTTGATGTCGGTCATAGGAAGCAGGTCGATCTTACTTAAAACCAGAAGATCGGCGGTATAGAAAGCCTTGGGATACTTTTTAATTTTGTCTTTTCCCTCAGTCACGGAAAGCAGAGTCACCCTTTTGTGCTCTCCCAAATTGAAAGAAGCAGGACACACCAGGTTGCCCACGTTTTCCACAAAGAGGAACTCTAAATCCTTCAGATCCAGCTTCTCTAAGGCCTTAACGATCATGTTCGCTGTCAGGTGGCAAGATCCCTGGGTATTGAGCTGCACGACTTGAATTCCAAACTTTTCCAGGCGCCTAGCATCCTCATCGGTGAACAGATCTCCCTCAATGGCCGCGCACCTGTACTTTCCGCCCCATTCCTTCAAAGTAGCCTCAAGCAGGCTGGTCTTTCCGGAGCCCGGGCTGGAGAGCAGGTTGATGAGCAAAATTCCCCTCTTATCCAGCGCTTCCTTTACCTGCGCCGCATAGAGTTCGTTTTCGGCGTTCACTGCCTTCATGACGATTATTTCAGCCATCTCTCTCACCTGTAATTGATTTCACATAGAATTCATCCCCGCCAGCGACCTGCATAGGCATACCACAATCCGGGCAGAGAAGGTCGTAATGCCAGACGGGGACAATTTTATCGCACACCGAGCACTTTCCCTGTCCTTCCTTTTCCTCAACCTCCAGGACAGCTTCCTGAATAAAAGGCTCTTCGTTCTTTAATGCTTCAAAAGCAAACCTCAGGGCCTCGATATTTACTCCACTCAGTCTTCCCACTACCAGGGTTATTGAAGTAATGCGGGCCAGCCTGTTGCTCTCGCTCGCTTCCTTTACGATTCTGATCACACTCTCCATAAGGGAGAACTCGTGCATTTTTTCCTTCGTCCGTTTAGCGTAGAATAATTGCAGTAATAAAAACTAATCAATGATATTAAATACAGACTCTCAAGACAAGGAGTAAAAACCTTGAAGGACGAGAAATTAAGAAAGTTTGCCCAATTACTTGTAGAGCGATGTCTGTCTCTTAAAAAAGGTGACATGGTATTAATCCGAACAACTCCGTTGGCCCTTCCCCTGGTAAAGGAAGTGTACCGTACTGCCCTTAAAAAGGGAGCTTACCCCTTTATCAGGGCAGAGCTCGAAGGCCTTAAGGAGATTTTTCTTAAAGACGCCCCGGAGGAAGTTCTGACCTTTCTTTCCCCCTTTGATCTTAGAGAACAGGAAAAAGTGAACGCCATCCTGACAATTGATGCCCCTTATAACACCAAGGAGCTGACCGGGGTGGCGCCAGAAAGACAGGTAGCCTGGCAGAAGGCCAGGACGCCGCTTTCTAAAATTTTCATGGAACGAGACGGAAGGGGAGACCTGCGCTGGTGCATCACCCGCTATCCCAATAACGCCCACGCCCAGGATGCAGGAATGTCGCTCGAGGATTACGCAGATTTTGTTTTTTCCAGTCTTCATCTGGACGAGGAGGACCCCATCGCTTACTGGGACGGGGTCTCCAAAGACCAGGCCAGATTAATCTCCATTCTGGAAAAAGGGAAAGAAATCAGGGTTCTGGGAAGAGGTACGGACTTAACCCTTCAAGTTGAGGGCAGAAAGTGGATAAACGCTGACGGACGCAAGAATATGCCCGATGGCGAAATTTACACTGCGCCCTTAGAGCAAAGTGCCAACGGCTATATTTTGTTCTCCTTCCCAGCCATTTATCAGGGAAGGGAAGTGGAAGGCGTACGCCTGGTTTTCCAGGAGGGAAAGGTGATAAAAGCTGAGGCGCAAAAAGGGGAGGAATACCTGCAAAGAGTTCTGAACATTGACGAAGGAGCGAGCTACATAGGCGAATTTGCCTTTGGCACCAATTACGGAATTCAGAAATTCACCCGCGATATCCTTTTCGACGAGAAAATCGGAGGCACTCTGCACATCGCCCTGGGAAGCGCATATCCCTCTACTGGAGGCCGGAACTTCTCCGCCATTCACTGGGACATGATCTGCGATTTAAGGGAAGATTCCGAGATCAGGTTAGATGGAGAAGTAATTCAGAGGGACTCGCATTGGTTAATTTAGAGAATTACCTGAAAAGTTTAAAAACGGTGACACACAAGCTGTCACCGTTTTTGTTTTAAAGTCCAGGTGGGGTATAACCCCGGGCGGAGGGTGTCTGGCAACCCTGCTGGGGGAGGTCCCTCCGCCTCCCTCCATGAGGTAAAATAAAGGAAAATTCCTCGGGAGGGCACAAATTGTTTAGAGAGGGAAGCCTTTACCGCGTACTGGAGGCTCTGGCCTGCATAAGAGCTCATCCGGGAATAAAATCGAAGGAGCTTGCTGATCGCCTTGAGGTAAGCACAAGGACGATCTATAGAACTGTGGAGAGCCTGAGGAGATTGGGGATTAATGTTTTAGGGGACCACAACGGATATCGGATCGAAGGAAACACTCTCCTTCCCTCCCTGAATTTTACGCTGGAGGAGGCTCTGGCCATTGTTTTAGCTGCACGGGCGACAATTTGTTTTGAAAATATCCTGGGAAGCGAACTGGAAGGAGCATTGGAAAAAATCCAGAGCTCCTTGCCGGAATCGGTACTTACCCGGATAAAGGAGCTGGAAAAATCCACCAGTATCCTTAGGGGGCCATACACTCCTTTAAGTCCAGACCATCGGATTATCTTCCAGACCTTGCAGGATGGAGCCCGCTTGAAGCGAAGTGTCGATGCCTGGTATCAGGCAATTGGGGAAGACCAACACCTGAGACGTCGACTGGACCCATATCGGGTCTTTTTTCGCCGCCACTCCTGGTACGTAATAGCCTATTCGCATCAGGAAAAAGAGGTAAGGCTCTTTCGCCTTAACCGGTTCTCCAGAGTCAATTTGACCCCCTTTACCTTCGAAATTAAAAAAGGGTTTAACCTGGAGAGTTTTTTAGAGGGGGCCTTTCAGGTCATAGGGGGAACTGAATTGAAAGAAGTGGTTGTCCGGTTTGAACCCTCAATAGCTCCCATGATCGAAGAGGTTATGTGGCACCCCACCCAGAACTTAAAAAGGGAAAAGGACGGCCATCTGCTTTTTACAGTAAGGGTGGCAGAACCCAGAGAGGTTTTGTGGTGGGCAATGTCTTGGGGGGATAAGTCCGAAATACTTCGTCCCCCAGGACTCCGCAAAGAAGCGGTAAAGATTCTCCGGAACCTCTTAGCCGAATATTCCCGGGAGACATGATATGAAGGTTACCTTATGGGGCGGAGTAGGGGAGATCGGAGGAAATATTGTGGAGCTTGAAGCTGGGGGTGAGCGCATCCTTTTGGATTTCGGGCAAAGCTTTTCCCGGGGGAAAGAGTATTTCTACGAGTTCCTGCAACCGAGGAACAGCGCTGGTCTTCTGGATTATCTTGAATTTGACTTAGTTCCCCCTCTTTCAGGCCTGTACCATCCCGAACTCCTTAAGCTTACCAGCCTTAAACCCCAAGACCTTCGCTATTCCGGTGTCTTTATTTCACACGCTCACGGTGATCATTGTATGTTTGTCAAGTTTCTGCACCCTGAAATCCCCCTGTATATGGGAGAAACCACTTTTTCCATTCTCTCCGCGGTAGAGCTTACAGGAACGAGATTCAAGTTAGGAAAGCACCAGGAATTACGCTGTTTCCGAACAGGAGATAAGATCCAGGTGGGAGAAAACATTCTGGTGCGGCCCGTTCATGTGGATCACTCCGTGCCCGGAGCCTACGGCTTTATCGTGGAAACTCCCGATGGAACCCTGGCTTACTCCGGAGATATTCGTTTTCACGGTCCACTTTCCCAGCTCTCGGAAGATTTTCTAAAGGAAACGGCTCAAGCTCGCCCTAAGGCGCTTATCCTGGAAGGAACGAGGATCGATTCCTCCCGGCGGGACTCGGAGGAAAACGTCTACCTGATGTGTTCGGAAAAGGTGAAAAAAGCCAGTAAGCTCGTGGTCGTGGGTCTTTATCCCAAGGACCTTGACAGGTTATACACCTTTTACAGAATTGCCAAAGACAGTAAAAGAAAGCTCGCCATTCCCTTGAAAACCGCTTGCGTGATCGATTCCTTAAAGGACGATCCCCACCTGGGCCTGGCTAAGGCTATGTGGGAGGATAAGGAGAACGTTCTGGTGCACTTTCATCGGGCGAAAACCGGGGATTTCCTCGATAAAGACTATCAAAGCTGCATGCTTAAAGAGGAAGGGGTAAAAAGCTGGGAGAGACCCTGCCTCAGAGAGAGAAAAATAACCGCTATGGAGATCGGAAAATCCCAGGAGGAGTTCATCTGGGTTCTGGATTTCTACCATCTCACTGAACTCGTGGAGGTCAGGCCGGAGCCGGGAAGCCTGTATATCTTTTCCATGTCTGAGATCCTGGAGGACCCCATTGACGAGCTCGAGTCCGATATTTTGAAGAACTGGTGTCAGCGCTTCAACCTGGAAAGAGTGGATTCTCATGCCTCAGGGCACGCCTGTCGGGAAGAGCTTGGGGAATTAGTAAGCGCGATCAACCCGGGTTTTTTAATTCCCATTCATACTCTGCACCCCGATAAGTTCCAGGAGTTGTTCCCTGTTGTGATTGTTGCGGAGAGGGGTAAAACTATTGAGCTCTGAGCCCGAGAGAGAGGGTACTTGCTAGCTAGCCTGTTTGTGCTGGCCCTGTTTTCAGTAATCTCAAAATGGAGGTGATTGAGCTTGTGGAAAGAGTTTAAGGAATTCGCTCTGAAGGGTTCGCTGATTGACATGACAGTGGGAATCATCCTGGGAGCGGCAACAAGTACCCTGGTTAAATCTTTAATCAATGACGTAATCATGCCTCCTATCGGGATGCTCTTGGGGAAGGTGGACTTCTCCAATTTATTCATCAACCTTTCAAGGACTCATTACGCCTCGCTGACCGAAGCAAAGGCAGCGGGAGCGCCTACTATTAATTATGGGGTTTTTCTCAATGAGGTATTAAACTTTCTCGTCGTGAGCTTCGTGCTCTTCCTTATAATCCGGCAGATAAATCGTTTCCGCAGGAAAAAAGAAGCTCCAGCTCCAGCCACCAAGGAATGTCCTTACTGCCTCTCCCAGATCCCCTCGAAGGCCACAAGGTGTCCCCACTGCACCTCCCAGCTTTAGAATGGCGAGCCTCTCTAAAGGGCTCCACTCTTTTATAAATCCACCTTTCAAGCAGGAAAAGGGGTTCTAAACCCTCAGTTCGCCTGCTTGGGGTCGAGGGCGAGATTCTTTCACCTTAAGGGCGAAGATCGCCAGTGCTAAGAACATAAAGATGAAGGCCAGAATGCCACTTAAGCCAAAGCCCTTCCAGGCATAAATAGACGGGCCCAGTAGAGCTCCCAATGCTCTTCCCATGCTCTGAGAGGCCACAGAAACGGACATCATCACGCTCCTGGCTTGAGGCACAAGTTCTGTGAACAAAGGGATTACTGCTACGATAGTAGTTTCGAAGGAGTAAAAAAGGAGAAACAGAGAAAGCAGAGCGCTCCAGAGGGACCTGCTGATGAAGGGGATAAGCAGGTAAATAAGCGCAGTCAGGGCGGAAAAGATTATGATCACCCTCCTTTTTCCAAAACGATCCACGGCGAGCCCCGCCGTTAATTCCCCCAGAAGCTCCCCACCGCCGATCAACCCAGCAGTAAGCCCCAGCCCGGTAATGCTCAAATTGAATGAGCTCTCCATCCAGACCCCGTAAACGATCATGATCGCCTCGTTGGCAAAAAGGGTCAGGTTGGCGAAGACGGCTGCGGAAAATATTACTGGATTCTCCTTGAGAACCCTGGCGAATTTTGGGGTTTCTCCGATCGTTCCCCCCTTTATCTGAGGGATAGCCAAACCAAGGATGAACGTAAAGGCGAATCCTAGGACGGAAAGGGCCAAAAAAGGAGAGGACCAGCCCTGCAATTGGATCAAGAACCCAACAAATGGCGCGCCCAAAAGAAGAGAACCAGACCAGGAAAACTCGGTTACCGCCACCGCCCAGCCCCTTTTCCTGTAAGGGACCCGATCGCCAAGGTAGGACTGCATCGCTGGATCGAAAATGGCCTTGGACAGTCCGATTAAAAAGAGAGCGATCCCTAGGGTCCAGATGGAAGGGAAAAGGGCCACAAGTAACGAGATTATGGAGAAAAGCGCTATTCCCAGGAGCATGATCGCCTTCCTCCCTAAAGCTTCGGAAAGAGGGCCAAAAAGGGGGCTCAAAAATCCTGCCAGGGCGCGAAAGGAAATCAGGCGGGAAACGGTCTCAGTGGAAACGTTCAGGCCCCGGGCAATCTCCGGTAGGAAGGGATAAGCCATTCTCAGGCCGGTAGTGAGGATCAGTCGGACGATGCTGATCAGGATAAGCTGAAGATTCCAGGGCTTCTCCTTCATGGTTTAGAGTTTAACCTGAAGGCACTGGAGGAGGCAACGGGTTTATCGATTTAAAAATACTGTCTAAATTTTTAAATCGAGAATTACCACTTCAGGAGCCGTGAGAAAGCGGATCTTTGCCCCGCTTTCCCCCACGCCCTGAGTGATAAAGGCTGGGCCATAGGGGGTAGCGTAAAATCCCCATTCCATTCCGGTTTCCGTGGGGAGAAAAACGGGACCCAAAAGGGGAAGCCTCACCTGGCCATTATGAGTGTGGCCCAATAGCCAGAGATCAGCGTGGAAGGCACCTACCCCCTCGGAGTTTGATGGGGAGAGAAAGATATCGGGATTGTGGCAAAGGGAAATTACGGGTTTGTTGTTTTTCACCTTAAGAAAGGCATTTTCGAGGTTCGACTTCCCTGCCCACACCTCGTCAACGCCGACGAGGGTGAAGTTCTGAAGCTCCACGCTTTGATTATGGAGGAGGGAAATTCCCAGTTCAGCCAGAACCAGTTCCAACTCTGAGGATACATCCTCCCCGGGGACTCCATAATCATGGTTTCCCAAAACCGCATAAATGCCCTCCCTTGCTTTCAACTCCTTTAAAGGCCCGAGGTAGTCCTTTAACTTCTGAGGGTCAGCCTGGAAAACAAAATCTCCACCAATCAGGATTAAATCTGGATTTTCCTTGTTGATCGTTTCCACCACCCTCTCTGCCCATCTTCGTCCTTTTAGGGCGCCAACGTGAAGGTCGGAAAACAAGGCAATTCTGTAAGAAGGCTTTTCGATCGTGGTACTGAGGCTGAAAGTGACTCCATTCGCTTTCAGCGCCTGAGGGGCAATGTGGATGGCGTAAATCAAAAGAAAGCCCAAAGCCAGAAAGAGGACCGATATAATGATCAGCCATAGGGGCCTTTTTCCTAAATAAAGGGCAAGAAAAACACCTCCCGTAATGATCAGAAAAATGGGTGAGAGTTCAAAACATAGCCGTGAAATCATTCCCAATGCCAAAAACTTTAAAACCTGTGCAGGGATTTTTCAAAATTTTTTACCCGAAGGATACCCTTTTTACCAGATTCCAGAACATGGCCCTCCTCTTCCAGATAAGCCCTCTGCAGCTCTCCGTTTCCCGGGAATTTATCGATCAAGCTCCCGTCCTCCCTAATAACTCTCCAGTAAGGTGTGACCCGATCCAGGGGCATTTCACTTAAGCGCAGGTCCTCCTCCGCGGCTTCAGCACTAATCCTGAGAAAAATCCCACAGGTCAAAGGGCAGCATGTATCAGCGCCATAAAGGGAAGCCAGCCTTTCTCTGATCTGAGAGATGGTCACAAGTTTCCCCCTGGGAACCTGTCTGATTAAGGAATCCACATCCAGAGGCCTGGGGACGAGCATGGTTCCGGTACCGTACTGCTTTTGCCACTTTTCCGGAACGGGGACAATCTTCCGTTCCTGCTCTTTTTCCAGTTTCTCCCTCCAGGTCTTGCGGGATTTCCACTTTATTCCCTTTCCTGCTTTATCTTTCACGCACTTCCTCCTGATCTTAGGTGTTCAATTCCTTGCCCCTCAAAAAAGCGATTGAAAGTATCAAAAAGCGAGCGGCTACGGTCTCTTTTTCTTATAGTTTTGACTATTTTCCTGCACTTTTAATTAGTCTTGTATACCTTGAAAATGGCCTCATTTTGCCCTCAGGAAGGTCAGTGCAGGTACAAATTAAGAATGGTATAGGGAAACCAGATCCCCTATTTAGGAGGCATTTTCAGCCACATTACCTTAGGAGCAATTTACCAGGCCCAAAGTTCTATCTCCGGAGCATTGCGCCCAGTAGGGCTCCAAGACCAAGAACAATCAAGAATGCAGGCCAGACTTTGCCCCAATCCAGGGAGAAGAGAAAGATAAAAGCTACCAAAGCCAGGATCAGCCCTCCGGTCAGGGAGCTGGAAGCCTCATAGGTAAATCTGCTCTTTGCCCGATAAACGGACCAGGCGCGTGCGAAGGCGGCAAATGCGGGGATAAGAATAATGAGCGCCCACCAATTACCTACTTTGATTCCCCAGGCATTGTCCAAAAGGAAGACAATTCCCACTACGATTAAAATTAACGCTCCGGTGAGGGACCCGGTATGGCGCCAGGGGCTTTCCTTTTCCCTGAATTCCTCTCGATTCAAGTCCTCTTCCCTTCGCTCTTCTGGTTCAATCCGCTCGTCCATGATAACCCCGCTTTCTTTCGTGAACTTCAATTATTTATTATAATCTACTTGAAGCAATTACACGATGCGGGGTAGGTGCAGTTGCTTGCTTTTTCGATCAAAATTGCAAACCGGAGAAGCTGGCTTAAAAGGAAATTGAAAAGCTACTCTTAAGACAGGAAAAGCAAGCGATGCCTTGACCGCAAAACAATTAAAATGATATCTAAATTGAAATTTAAATTAAGATGACGAAGCTTGTTTCCTCTTCCAGGCAAGAGATTGCAGATTACATTATGCTTTGCGGTCAGCTCGCTTCGATAGTTGAGGTCAGTACCGGACCAAAACCTGGGAGCGTAAGCAAAACTGCTGATCTCCCTCTTCGGCGCGCAGGGACATATGAGCATTTCCTGACCGGTGGGGTGGCGATTGGACCCACGATGCGCGAAGCTGCCCTAAGGGGGATCCGCACCGGAGAAAAAAAGCTAAAAATCTCCAATATCCGTATTGGTAACCTGATAAAACAGGGGATGGAGAGCGTGCGTCTGTGGCACCTGGGAGGGGATACTCACTCGGGACCGATTCTTTTATTTGTTCCGATCGCAGCTGCAAGCGGTAAAACCTTTGCCGAAAAGGGTACTTTGACCCTGGAAGGCTTGCAGGAAAATATCAGTGAGGTTATTTCTTCGACCACCTCCCATGACGCGGTTGATTTCTATCAAGTAATGCGCATGGGCTGTTCCCCCGAGGAGTTGGGGCGCCTCTCGGAGACCGCCGAGGTGGAAGTACCTGACATATTTGATGAGGAGGCGGAGTCCAAAATTATATCCCAGGGAATTACCCTTTATGAGGCCATGAAAGCCTGCACCTGGGATGAATTTGCGCAGGAATGGGCGAATGGACTTAAATCCACCTGCTTTAAGATTGGCTACCCAACCTTGATTAACAGTTTCAGGGAGACCAGGGACATAAACACGGCAACTGTAGAAGCTTTCCTGACAATCCTTGCCAGCTTTGAGCAAGGAGATCCCTGCATAGCCAGGTGGGTGGGATTAAAGAATGCCAGAGATATTCGCGAAGCGGTTAATATCGGCAGAAACAAAGCCCAGGAAATCTCGCATGAAGCGAAGGAAATTCTCAAACTGGGCGGTTTGAGGACTAAAGAGGGAACCGAGGCTTTACTGGAACTGGATCAGGAACTGAGCCAATCTGAGGGGGAACTTTACCCTGCAACCGCTGCTGATTTTACTGCGGCCACTTTGTTCATAGCCTTTCTTCTCGGTCTACGGTTTTAGTTTTTCGGGAAAACTTAAATTGCAACCATGGAGAACCTTGACTCTGTTTCCCAAAGGGTCAGCACTATAATTCTTGCTGGTGGGCAGGGAAAGCGCCTGGGGAGAAGTAAAGCCACTCTGCCCTTTTTGGGAAAACCCCTGCTCGAGTGGGTTATAAAAAGGGTGGAACTTCTCAGTCATGAGATTCTGGTAATCTCTGATGATCAGACCCTGCCCATACATCACCCTAAAACCAGAATAATACCCGACATTTTCCCGGCATGCGGGCCGCTTGGGGGACTCTATACCGGAATTTCTTCGAGCAAAACTCAACTGGCCTTTGCTTTTGGATGCGACATGCCCTTTCTTAATCGCACCCTTCTACTGCATATGGTCGAAATTGTTCCGGGATTCGATGCGGTTGTCCCCCGTCTTAAAGGCAAAGTTCAACCCCTCCATGCGCTCTACTCCAGAGAATGCCTTCCCGCTTTAAAAAATGATCTGGAGAAAAACCTCCTTAAGCTCACGCTCGCTCTTTCAAACCTCCACGTGAGGTACCTGGAGGAAGAAGAGGTCATAGATTTTGACCCTCAAATGATTAGCTTCTTCAACATCAATTCACCATCAGATCTGAAGAGGGCATTCCTTTTGGGAAGAGAGGGCGCAATATTGGATCATAATGAGTTATATTAGGCCTGTGGGTTTTAAAAACAGATTGGCATGAGGACTTCCCTTAAAATTCCTCATGTGCAGAGAAGGAGAGGAATCTATGGGAAAGATTAACGTGGCCATCATCGGGGTTGGAAATTGTGCTTCATCCCTTGTTCAGGGGGTGCAGTACTATAAAGACGCCAAAGAAAACGAATTCGTTCCCGGTTTAATGCACGTTAACCTGGGCGGATACCATATAAGCGACATCAATTTCGTGGCCGCATTTGACATTGATGTAAATAAGGTGGGGAAAGACCTGGCGGAAGCTATATTCACTCCCCCTAATAACACCATCAAGTTCTGTGAAGTTCCTTTAATCGGGGTTAAGGTAGCCAGGGGAATGACCCATGATGGGCTGGGGAAATATCTATCGCAGATTATCACTAAAGCCCCTGGGCCCACCGCGGACATCGTGGAAATCCTCAAAGAGACAAAAACGGATGTAGTAGTAAATTACCTTCCAGTTGGAAGTGAAGAAGCCACAAAGTGGTACATTGAGCAGGTATTGGAAGCTGGTTGTGGTTTCGTGAACTGTATTCCCGTGTTTATCGCCCGTGAGCCCTACTGGCAACGAAGGTTTGCCCAAAAGGGGCTGCCAATCATCGGGGACGATGTCAAATCGCAGGTGGGTGCCACCATTGTGCATCGAGTGCTTACCAGGCTTTTCAGGGAGCGGGGCGTAAAGCTGGAGCGCACTTACCAGTTAAATTTTGGGGGCAATACCGATTTCTTCAACATGTTAGAGCGGGAGCGCCTGGAATCCAAGAAGATTTCCAAAACAAGCTCCGTCACGTCTCAATTGGACTATGAATTGCCACCCGGTGACATTCACGTGGGTCCAAGCGATTATGTTCCCTGGCTTAAGGATCGCAAGTTCTGCTATATCAGGATGGAAGGGCGGGCTTTTGGCGATGTTCCCCTGTCGCTCGAGCTCAAACTTGAAGTCTGGGACAGCCCTAACTCGGCCGGCGTGGTAATCGATGCTATAAGATGCTGTAAGCTGGCTCTAGATAGAGGATTGGCAGGTGCTATTGTTGGGCCCTCCGCTTACTTTATGAAATCCCCACCCCTGCAATATTCCGATGAGGATGCCCGGGTAAAAACCGAGGCTTTTATTGCGGGCAAAGATTGGGAACCCCTGGTTCTCAAAGGATAGAGGATAAGAGCACTCTACTGCGGGCTTTGACCAGCTAATCTGGAAATTCCGGAATCATGAAATCTTCAGAGTCGCAGAGGAGGATCCTGTAATTTACCTTCTCTTCATGGGAAAGTATTTTTTCTAACTTTCCCCTGGCCAGGACGATCTCTCCCTCCTTTGCCTGCTCGCAAAATCTCCCCCGAAAGGAGACTATCTCCCCGGGGATGGCTGCGGTTTTACCTTCCAGAACTTCAACCTCCTCGATTTTATAGGTACAGGGAGTGAAAAAAGCCTCGCTCGCATCCTTGACTTTTCCTCTAATTTTAACCTTTCCCAGGGAGGAATATATTTTATCACCATATTTCTCATTTACCTCCCGGGATTCCTTTACCAGCCTGATGAAATACTCCCTCCCCCGGAATTTACCCTGTAACACCTTACCGCATTCCGTTTTTTGGAACATTTCAAAAGAGACAGCTCTTTCTTGAGAACGGCGCCTGTAGAGCTGCCTTAAATCTTCCATGTCCAACCTTTTAAGACCGCCAACGGAGCCCTCTATTAACCTGGTTAAGGTCGCATAGACCTTTCTCGAGGGTTCAGCGCCATATACGACGAGGTCAATATCCGAATCTGACAGGTGAAGCCCAAGGAGAACGGAACCAGAAACGCCTACATCCCAGCCCTGTATTCCCGATTCCTTTTCGAGGAGCTCAGCAAGCTGAAGGACGTCCGTTTCCACCTCGTCCAGCTCCCTGTGGCGAAATTCCTCCAGCTTCAGGCGGGGACTGTGGATCTTTCCTATAAGCTCGTTGGGAACGCACTGGATCCAGGTTCCCAAAATGGGATCAAATAATAGGTAAGAGGGGTTTTTCTTTTCAAGCAGGGCTTGCTGCTCTTCAAACTCGTACAGTCTGCGATAGCGGATTCCTTTTCTGACCCTTTCTCCTGCTTCATCCGGTGCGTATCTTAAGATAGCGAAAATCCTACAAGGAGGGTGGATCACCCCTTTTACGGCAAAGAAAAACCCCTCCACCGATTCGAGGTAATAGCCTTCTATAGGCTTATCCATCGGGTTCAATGCTCTTTGAAGAATTCTTCGAGGCCCTCCTCAAGAAATGCCACGAATAGAGAAGCCGTGACCAGATCTGCTGTAGTACCGGGGTTCAGTTTGTTCTCTCTCAAAAAAAGATCGAATTGGGTAAGTAAATTCCTACCAAGAGGAGTATAAATTCCCCCTGCTTCGAGAATTTCATTTGCCCTGGAGGTGACTTCCTCGGCGACTTTTTTCCCATGCGTACGGGAAATTTTGGAGTCCCAATTTTGGGAGAGGATAACGAGAAAGGTTTGTACGATCGAATCCAATAAGCTTCCTAACTTCCTCCAGTTTTTCATCAGTTCTGGGACTCCCAGGGTAAAAGTAATTTCGAAGTCGGTCACATACTCTTTGGCGATCAAGTCCCTGTCCTGCGCTAATTCCATAGCCTTCTTTAAGTTGATGTCCACTTCAATCTGGCTGATATCGTACTTTTCGATTTTTCCCATTCCACCTGGATTAGCGATCCTGATCGCCTCGTAGGTTTTCTGCGCGTCCCCTACGGTGAGGGAAGAAAGAACCTCATGCAAGGAATCCCTGAGGTTACTGCCAGAGAAATATGCTTTCGCTATGGGGGCGAAAAGAAGCACGATCCCCAGGTTGGTATTAAAAGAGGTGAAGCGGTGCGTATCCCTGATGGCCTTCAAAATCACCTCCCCCACAGCTTTGTTCCTGGCGCTCTCGATGGCCGGTGCTATAGCCACGGCGCTTAAAAGAAAATCCAAATAGCCCATATCACTGGCATCTTTCCACCGGGTGACATTGCCGGGTTTCTCTGCAGTGACTTCCAAAAGACAGGCAATTTGCGCTAATTGTGCCACCTCTTTTGCGCTCAGGCGGGCTTTGTCACCTCTTTTCATCTTTGCTCCTGAGTCAGCATAATTACGTGTTCCGCTATGCGCTCAGCTATGTTGATATCCGTAGTGCTCTGCAAGCCATGCCAGCCTGGAATCCCGTTAACCTCGGTCACGAACAATTTCCCATCCTCGCTTTCCAGAATATCCACTCCTGCATAAAATGCCCCCAGGATTTTGGCGGCCCTGATGCTGAGGTCTTTTAGAGTAGTGGTAAGCTCAAGGGCCTGGGCTTTAGCCCCCCTTGCGATATTGGTTTTCCATAGATCGCTTTCCCTTACCATTCCTGCTATTGGTTCGTCACCAACGAGGAAAACCCTGATGTCCCGGTTTCGGTGAGGGATAAACTCCTGAATGTAGAAGATGTAATTTCCTAACTCCAGAGCCTTGAATACCCTGTATGCCATATCCTCATCCTGGATTCTGACGATTCCCCTCCCTTCCGAGCCAAAAAGGGGCTTGACCACAACATCCTTAAATTGGAGGAACGCTTCCATGGCGTTTTCGAAGCGCTCCGCCACTATGGTGCGGGGAGTAGGGATGCCGGCGTCCTCAAGGAGAGAAGAGGTGTAATACTTGTCCACACTCCTTTCCAGGGTGGTGGCGGAATTGATTACCTTGACACCAAGGTTCTCCAGCCTGTGCAGGACATCCACGCGGAAAATAATCTGCTCAAGCGATCCAGAGGGGATGCTTCTCACAACCAGAGCGTCGTAGCTCTCCAGTATCCTCCCTTCGGTAAAAGCATAGGGTCTCTGGAAAATTCCAGCTACGATACGGGTGATAGAGAGAAAATCGCAAACGGCCCCTTTTCTTAAAAAGGCATCCTGTAAAGTCTGGACGTGCCAGCTTCTTCTTTGCCCCAGTATTCCTATTTTCAACTCAGCAATCTCTGAAGGATTTCCAGGTTGTGTTGCCCTGCGTGGTAAGTTTTTCCATTTGTCAGGTTGTTCACATAGACCTCAGCCGGGCTGAAGAGCATGGGATCGATATCGTAGAAATTTCCATAGCGATTGAATAACTCCAGGAAGGGGGCTCCGTAATCTCGGGAAGCCGAGGAGGGCACTTCAGATACTATATCGGCAATCAGGTTCTCATTGTCCTCTACCAGGTAGAAAGCCTTGCCACCGTAAAGAACGCAGTCGTTAGTTCTTCCAATAGCCTGGAGGTCGTCCTTGGCGATAGGGGCGATGGGGCAGGTACCGTAGCCTGCGAGTACTTTCTTGATGTCGAACCCCAATTCCTTCATCTTATGCATTCCTGTTTCCACTATTCGCGCGGCAATCTGGATGGAACCCACGAGGCTTGCTGTGGGGGCAAAAAGGATATAGAGGTTTTCAGGTTTCACCCGGCATTGTTGAGCTACATAATTCGCGACCTCCTCGCCTGGGGCATTTCTACATTCCAGAACTATTACCGCCCTGTCCGCGCTCTCTTCGTATTTCAACTCCTCAAAAAGTTTCTCTACTCGCGCTAAAGCCCGTGCCGGTCCTGAGCCCAGGGCAAAGAAACTGCCCACCTTGATGTTCCAGCCAGCGTATTGGGAAGCAAGACAGGCAAGGAAGGGATGCTCCACGGAGACACTCACCCCAGGAAAGGAAAGGGAGGAGAATTCCAGAGAGGTAAAGGTAACCTCTCCCAGTCCACCCATGCACACCTCTGCGAACAATTTGCCGGCCCGGTATCCTCCGAAAGTAGCATCCAAAATTTTAGAACCGTTCCCCAGTTCCTTGACGGCTATACCCAGGATAGGGGCTTGATCGATCATTCGCTCTACTATTTTTTGGGCTTGAAGGTTTAAACTGAGCTCAGGGTTCATAAATCAGGATCTCTCCTTTCCCTAATTCCACGATGTCCCCGTTATAGCGTCTGTACTTCCCAGAAATGTACTCTTCCTTAACCGGAAATCCGAGTTTCCTCAGGGTTTTTAGGTAAACCCTGAGGAAGGTAGGGCTGTATGTGCAGTTATAGGTGAAGGTGGGAAGAAGCGGAGGAGGGTTGGAGCAGTTTTCCAGAAAGAGAACAATGCTTCCCCTCTTCATCTCGGCTCCTGGTCTTTCTCCGGTCTCGGAAAAGGCAAGGATGGTTCCTCCGATCATACCTACTCCCAAAAAGTCTCCCGCTTTTCCCTTTATGGCGATTGTGCCCCTGCGCATTTTCTTTCCTACTTCGTTTCCGGTATTTCCCTCGATCAGGATCATACCCCGATTCATTCCATGCTTACTCCCCCAGTAGGATGCTCCCGCGAAGTGGTCAACACTGCCCTTAACCCAAATCAATCCGCCGTTCATTTCGGCACCCAGCCAGTCCATAGCGTCACCCTCAACGATGATTTCCCCGCCTTTCATGGTGGCTCCGGTGTGCATTCCCACGTTACCTTTAATGTGAATTTTCCCTCGAGACATGCCGTAACCGATTTTTTTCACCCGGGAAAAGTCGCCCTCCAGGACAATGTTCGTTGAGGACTGACCTTCTATTTCGAATAGGTCCTTCAGGCACATTTTCCTGTTGCCTAAAAAAACAGGCAGGCTTCCAATCTCCTCGTAGCTTTTTTCAGCGAAGAGGTCTGGCGAAATGACCTCAGCTTCCACCGGGACGTCGAATTCAACTTTTGGTCTCAATAAGATCTCATTCATTTCTCCAACCCCGCTCATTGTTTGAATAACTCATGGAGATAAAAATGGAAGGGACCAAGCTTACCCCCATAATTTCCTGCGGAAATCCTCTTTATGCCCTCAATACAGGCTGCTTCAATGCCGCGCTTCATCGATTGCCGGATAACTTCCTCATCCAGGCCATCGATGACTATCTCCAGGACACAATTCACTCCAGGTGGGAGTTCGGATTTCACCTGCTCCCTGATCGTGGGGCAGAAAGCCGTGTTGGTGGAGGCGCGCAGAAATTTGTATCTGGAGCCCGCTTTACTTCCGCTTCTGACGATCCCACCCGGGAAAGGCAACACTACCCCTTTGACGCTCCTTGAAGCCTCGGCAGCTCTCTCCGCCGCCTTCAGGGTTTGTTCCGGAGTTTTCCCCAGGATGAGAAAATTTCCTCCCCCCACCGCTGGTTGGATCCCGAAATAGTCCTCCACCAGAAATTCTCCTTCCATGACCGGGATTCGCCAGAACCTTCTTTCCCCAAGAAGCTTGCTTATTTGAAAACCATCTCCGAAGTACCTCAGTTTTCCGCCGACCTTAACCCTTTCCTGGGAGGTAACTCCGTTAAAGCAGGCAGTTGTCGGGCAGGTCATAACTGTCTGGCCGATGCGATTAAGCAGTTGTTCCTCCATCCCCTTTTTCCCCATGGTAAAGAGGAGCACAGATACCCCGGGACGACCATCGGGAGTCTCTTCTGGAGAAACTTCTGCTTCTATCCCTGCCTCACATCCACAGGCGATGATGGAGGTGGCAAAGCCGGATAACTTGGTTGCTGCTTCCAAAGCCCATTGGCGGTTAACAGCTGTGACGATGATCCTCGCGGCATACATTTTGAAGGCCTCGGCAAAGGTATCCTCGATTTCTACTCCATTTATCCACATGATAAGCATTCACCCCGCTCCAGGTAATTTTCAGGAACTCCATAGCCATCCAGAGTGACTGTGTAGAACTTCTCGAACTCCTCACGGATGTATTCCTCAATATCTCCTTCTTCCCCGGGATCCACATAGAGGATTCTCCCCGAGGTGCTTTTGAGCACAATGCCGTTTTCTACCACGACCTCTCCATCTTTGAGCAAATACTGGACGGAAGAGAACACTTTTTCAACGTCAGGGTTTTCCCTGTAAATAGCGATGTCCGCATCCGCCCCGACACCCAGATGCCCCTTCTGGTGTAACCCGAGAAGCTTGCTGGGAGCAGCTCTGGTAATTATCGCTATCTCGTAAAGGGAGTATTCTCTGGTAATTTGGGGAAGAGAGATCCTTTCGAGAGCTCTCCTGGGAAGTTGAGCAATTATCTCTTCCCTTGCGGCTCTGCTCATTAAGAGTTTGATGATTTGGGGATAGAAGGTGAAGGGTCCCCCATTTGGATGGTCAGTGGTCATGAACGCCCTCCAGGGGTCCTCGGCGAGAAGCATTAGTTCCAGACCAATTGCCCACTGGACGGCATTGACCAGACTTTTCTTGCGGAAGGTATAGGGTACGATACCAGCACTGGTCTCCATTTCCACATCGGCGTTAATCCACTTGTTTCCCGATAAAAGATATAAACGATACTGCCACGGTCCATCGGCGGTCATGGTTGTGGTATCGCCGAACACAATTTGCCCAGCATCAAAAGTAACGTTTGAGTGCTCGTTTACGTACTCGACGACCTCCCGAGCTTTTGAGTGGATATCAGCCCAGCCTTTTCCTCCGTAACTATTAAACTGAGCATGAGTGACGTGGACTCTGTTTGTACCCGCGGCCTTCATCGATTCAATGGTGGTTTCGTAGTTTCCCGGAACTCCGATGTTGTTGCAGTGCAGGTGGATGGAGTGGGGGAGACCGAGCTCATCCGCTATCTGGGACAAAATGGAAATCAGTTGTCTTGGGGTGACAGCGTAATCTAAAGCCTGCTGGTCAATGTTTTCCACATTTTTTCCCCACTTCCAGCTTTCGACCCCACAGGGATTGACGATTTTGATCGTATAGCCCTTGGTGGTTTTTAATAACCAGGAGATGAAGGACTTCACTTTCTCAATTTCACCCTTTTCGATGAACTTTAAAATGAAGTGGTTGTTTCCCATCAGGGTATAGGAGCCCTTGTCAATTATAGGAATGTCGTGCAATTCCTCGTGAGTGTGTTTTGCCGTTAATGGAGGCATCGCAGCTTCCATGACCATGGTGTAACCCATTTGCGCATACCGATAACCGGTAACGAAAGTGGAAGGAATGGAGTGGCCCACTCCGGAGCGGGTTGTCTCTGTTCTGGGCACAACGTCCTTGCGATGATCTTCTGGCCTCAGTTTCCTGCCAAGATTGACTTTACCCCCAGCTATATGGGAATGGATATCTATTCCTCCCGGCATGACGATGCAACCTTCGGCATCAATTATGCGCTCGGCAACGAGATCCGGGGCGTCACCGACCTGAACGATTTTTCCCCCATCAACCCAGATATCTAATTCCTTGCCGTTGATACCATTTATCGGGTCATATACCTTTCCTCTGGTTATGCGAATCATCTTTGCCTTAACCTCTTGAGTATGCCATCCAGAACTTGCTCATCCGTGGGGTGCGGGGAATCCAGAACCCTTTTTAAAAGGACGGGAACACCATCCATGCGATAGGCGGTCCCGGAGATACTCACCCCTGAAGCAGCCACAGGTATAAATACGGTAGCGAAACTGGCAGAATAGCTTTTCCTGCAATCCAACACTACAAAAGGAATTTCTTCCAGATAACTCGATGCCTGGCGGGGTAAACTGGCCATGGGATCTGATGCCAGGATTAAAGCCGCGTCCACTTCCTTCCTGCGCAAAAGGTCAACGGTAGTAAATTCTCCTGGATTATATTGTGGATAACCACGGCTGAAGTTTAAAGCGTAGGGGTATCCTGTCTGCCAGGTGAGCACAGCATCTGCTCCAGTGACGTTATAGTGCCCTCTCATCGGGATAATCAGGAACTTGGTGAACTGGTTGAGGTCTCGAACGAGCGAGATGGCAGCCTCTATATTCAGGTGTCGGCCCCTGGTCATCGTCAAACCCATGCCGAAGAGAATGATCCCAAATTTGCAGCTCTTCATTTTGTTCACCAGGTCTTTCAGGGCATCAAGGGGGATTCCGCCTACACTGTCAATGCGCAGGTCTTTTCCCTTAAGGAGAGCCCGGAGTACCTCAAATACCTCGTAGTCTTTGTGGGGCTGGATTTGGAGGAAAATATCCGAGACCCGAGCTGTAGGGGTAGCCCTTACATCCACCGTTACCACGGTTCTTCCTCTCCTCCCGGCAGGGTTGAACAACCCCTTCGGTGACACCGAATATCTGGCAATGTGCCTTGGGTGGGCCTCCACCGGGTTGCATCCCCAGAATACCACCAGGTCCGCTCGATTTTTAATCTCTCCAAGGGTGCAGGTTGGTTCCCCAACCGATTGCATGGCAAGTGTTGTGGGACCATGGCAGAATGTTGAAGTGCTGTCGATATTCCCTCCGATGAACTCCGCAAGTTCCACAGCCTTCCTTTGGGCTTCGCAGCTTGTCATGGAAAGCCCAAACACGAGCGGAAAACGAGCCTGGCGGATGATAGAGGTTGCCCTGTCAAGAGCTTCCTCCAGGCTCGTTTTCTTGCCCTCAATTTGCGGTACCAGATCATCCGGATCATGGTGGGTGAACAAAGTCTTAGAGATGCTGCACCCATTTTTCACCTCCAGCACTTTCCCATTCTCCACAACGATCTGGATATCATCGCAAAGGCATCCGCAAAACGGACAGGTTGCACTTATAGTTTCCATTTATCACTCCTTCAAAAGTTCTACATCAATCCCTTTGCAACCGGGCATTCCGGTGCCTTCGGTCTCTGCGGGAATGAGTAAGTTAGCTGAAGGGCCGTAGGGGATGAACAGGATTCCGGAGGGCAAACCTTGAGAGATCCGCACATGAAAGATGCCCTCCCCGCAGGTATTTTTTAACTTTACTTCCATACCATCACTTAACCCGAGTTTTTCGGCGTCCTCTTTACCAATCTCTACGGTAGTGGTCTCATTAATGTATTCCGGGGAGAACTTTCCTTGTTCGGCCGCTTGCCCCTGTTTTAAGCTGCGGCCGGTAATTAACAAGAATTTCCAGCTTTTCATTCTTCTTTCTCCTTGGATGTCAAGATAAGGCAGGGTTTGAGTTCTTCTTCTAATTTCCCCGCCTCAGTCAAAAGAGCGTTCCAACATTCCTCTCTCGTCTCGCCGGTGGCAAACACGGTGCAGATAGGGTGCCCTTTCCTGATAGTTTCGCCCGGAAAGGGTACGTCCTTTCTTTTTAAAAGAACCCAATAAGCGGCCTCAGGAGGAATTCTCACGTCTTCCTTCGCATAAACAATAGCTTTCCCGTAATAACGAGGGTTATTAAGTCGCTCGCCCAGAGAGAAATCTGGAATCTTTCCCAGGCATCCCCTGACATGGATGTCGAAGGCGGGAAGACCAAAAGCTGCTTCAATTATTTCCACGGAAGCTGGATACCTGGGATTGATTTCCACAAGGACGGGTGCGTTATCTGGTTCGGAGAGAATGAAATCGAAGCCGTTAATGCCCCTGAGCCCGAAGAACCTGGTTAGCTTAAAAGCGATCTTATCAATTCTTGTAACTAAAGTCTCAAGGGCTTCTTTATCCAGCTCAACAGGGGTAATGTTGCCGCACCAGGTAAACCCCCTGGACCCTAATTCGGGCCTTCCGATTAACTGCTCCGTGATTCCCAGGAGCACGCTTTTTTCTTCATTGGCTACGAAAACTGCTGAGCAAGGAATGCCATTTACCAACTTTTGCAGAAAGTATCCCTTTTTCAGCCGTTCACCCTGCCAGAGTTTAATCCTATGACCACCCCCGCTTTTTACCGGTTTTACTACCCAGGTTCCGGACTGGGGAAGCGTCTCCCCTGTGAAGATGGTCTCCGGAAAGCCGATACCCTCTTCCTTTAAGAAAGAACGGATAAGGCGCCAGTTGCGTACTTTTCTCAATGTTTCCGGAGCGTTCCCCAGGAGCATGCGACCGCGGCTCATTCTCTGCACGTCCCCGGGATGGTTCTCAAAGGGTGAAATGTAGACCAGAGCATCGGCTTCCGTTTTGATTTTGCTTGAAACCTGCAAAATGTTTTTTGTAGAAAAGGGGAGTCCAAAGTCCCGCATTAAAGAGTAATTCTTCACGAGCAAGCGCTGATCGTAATCGCCAAAGAAATCGATGGTTACCGCAGAATATCCACTCCTTACTGCGGCTTCCGCAATTCCTCTGGTTGAAAAACCCGTAATCAGGATGCGCAATTTTTCTATAATTGCCTAAAACCCCACCAGTTCCTTTGCAAATTTGTACCCGCTTTCGTAATCGAGGAAGGATCCCCCGGTTTCCATTGCCACCTGGAGCATTTTCCGTGCGATCTTGTTCCTCAAACCGCCTACGGCGAGCGCCCCAACTGCCAGTGCTTTCCCGACTTCCTTCTTGTCGTCGCCGGGATTGACGCCGCCAATTCCAGTGGGAGGGACAGCGTTAGCATCCACAGCAACAAGGCATTTAGAAAGTTTCTCGACATAACTCTGGGGGATTAATTCCACTCCCGCAGCTCCCGTGGAAAGGAGGAGCTCGCAATCTTGAGCCAGCGCGAAGACTTCCTCCGGGGTTTCCGCTTTTACCCCTTTCACGAGTTTTCCCACCTTTTGAGTTACCTTTTCCGCGATTTCTTCAGCTTTTTTGCTTGAACGGGAAGTAAGGAAAACATTCACGCCCTCTTTTGCGAGGATCCTGGCGGCGATTCTTCCTACAGGTCCGGTTCCGGCGAGGATCAGGGCCCTCTTGCCCTGAAGGCTTTCGTTTCTGGTTTTCAAGGCCTCCACAGCTTTTGCGATCATAGCAGAGGAAGTGGTGAATGCCCCTTTGGGGTCGATAACGACGGAAAGCTGAAAGGGCGGGAACATAGTCTTCCTCGCAATTTCTGCCATCTCCTCGGCCTCCTCAGGGTTGCTTCCGCCAAAGAAGAGGGTGGTGCATTTCGCTCCCTGCGGTCCCCTGGGAAACATGGCATCCTGAACCAGTGCTCTCACTTCATCAGCCGTAACCCCTCCTAGGGGGACCACCACGTCATACCCGACATCGTAGGAAAAAAGGATGTCAAAAAGGCTGGCTCTTTTATCAGTATCAAGGTAAATAAGTATGTTTTTCATCTTCACCTCCAAGCGATTGATTTGGCATTATTTTAAAACAATCCAGACCCCTTTTCATGAAAAATCAAGGAAGGGTTTCCATTGAATGAATTAAGCCCCTCCGATTAAAAACAGCCACTGGTGAGGTTAGTCCTCACCAGTGGCATGAGTTACCGCAACCTGCCTATCGGGGTGCGCTTAAACGGCTACATCCCACTGGCAGTAACCCTTGTTGCCTTTGCCAACGCCTTTGACGTAGGGAACGTTCCTCTTGATGAGGGTGGTAGCAGCGCAGTGCTTGCATCCTCTTACGGGAGCGCCAGGGGTCTCTGGGTGGAAGGCGATGCAGTTAGTGGAAAGTGTCGCCGTGACGCACTCGGGAGTGAGATAGCAGGGGAAGTCCGCCAGGCTCATCAATGCGGCGAAGCGCTGGGTGATGGCGCAGGCGGGATAGGTGTAGCGCTGCGGGTTGGAAACGACCTCGTGCTTGTCAATGGGGCTGAAGTCAATGGGAATTCCTTTGATCTTGGCGCCACCGCCGATGGGGCTGATGTCCAGGATGGACTCGCCGCGGAGGAGGATGTCCATGAAGTCCACGTTGTGGAGCTCATCAGCCTCACCGCGCTTGGGATTCATGGCCGCATAGTTGTAGAAGCGCTTGGTGAAGAGGTCAATTACCATGGGGACAGTGAAGGAATCCAGCCAGAGGATATAAGCCGTGGCAGCAGCAGGAGCACCTGTGGCAACAGTGAGAACATCCCACTCGCTCTTGTAGGCATCGAGCTCAAGCCCCTTCTTCATTGTATTCTCGAAGACGTTAAGGACAGCTTCGTAGATTCCGAAGACCATGTCATCCTTGAACATGTTGTAGGCTGATTGGGCAATATGGTGGCCCACATCACCCACACAGTAGGCAGGGACAACCACGATGTTCGCAGGATGAACCTTGGCGTTCAGGGCGGCCATCACGAATGGTCTGATCCTCTCCTTGTACTGGGCCATGTATTTCCTGGTGTCGAAGGAGGTGTGCGGTCCGTGCCCGCCGAGGTTATGGGTGTCCATCAGATGGGCTTGGGCAGCTACGGGCTCGCGGTAAACAAACTGGAGCATTTCCACCTCGGCCTGCTCGGCCTCGGCCAGGGATTTTCCAGCTTCAACGGCGGCCCGGAAAGCGGAACCAATTCCGTAGGAGGTGTTCATGCCCCAGGACTTGGCAGCGAGGATGGTCTTCTTGTGGTCAGCGGGAATGTCCAGGGTCCTCAAAATCTGGTTTACCACATTGGAAGTCGAGCCCACGGACATTGCGAAGTCCACAACGCAGGTGGGACCATACATTCCGCCGTAGCGCCTTGCAGCCTCGCGGCCGATTAGGGCTTTGTTGGCAGCGATGGCATCGATGAACTTCCACATCGAGGCCTTGAAGGCCGGGTCGACCTCATAAAGGATTTCCAGGATGGGCGGTGTCTGGTAGTGCTCTACGAAGGGATCGTCCTCGGGGCGGATGGTATCAGTGAGACCTACTAAAATGTCATAATGGGCTTTTACGGACTCAACGTGAAGGTCAAAGATCTCTTTGGATTGACCCGGGCCAGGCTTCATTGAGGCTGCAGCATCTACATATGGCTTGGCGTCGGTGAGTTTGAATTGACCACCCCTCTTTTGCTTAATAACACCATAAACAGACCGGGCTGCACCTATAGCCTCATTTACCATCTTTTCATAAATCGCCTTATCTGGCATATTACTAAAAATCCCCCTTTCGTTTTTTATAAAATTTCCCAAACATCCTTTTTGAAATCCTTACAGCTTTCCCTCTACGCACCACCTCTCTTTTTGAGGGTGAATCATAAGATAGGAACTAAGTGTATATAAAGTAAAGCATTCGAGGTTTTGACAGGTGATTACTTCGGGCCACCCTCTTTAACTTTAAATTCATTTTACCATAAAATTCTGGAAATTTTAAAAACTTTTGAAAATTTTTCGCAACCACTGGACCTGGCCTCAACCTGTGAAAGAAACTCGCACATTCATAAGTTCAGGTAAATGAAGTTTTTGAATTTTGCATTACAGTTCAGAAGCTAAGCCCTTCAAGCTGGACGATAGCCCAAAACTTATAGAAAAAATAGAGAAAGCAAAACAGGAAGCGAAAGCTAAATTGATTGAGCTAAGTGAGCTTCCAACCAGGCTTCCAGGTCCTTCATCACCTGCTCAAAATGGAGATCGTTGTGCGATTCATGGTATCCCCCCCTCGTACTCTATGAGCTTTTTATCCTTGATGGGGACCCTTTCAAAAAAGATTCTGCTCCCCTCTGGAGAAACGAGGGAGTCTGCGGTTCCCTGCAAGATTAACAGTGGCAGCTTCCATTCCTGAGCGTGCTCCATCGTCCAAAACTTTGTTTTATCCAGTTCCGGCCCTAACCTGGGTGTTGCCAGACTGTGCACCAGAGGGTCCTCGCGGTAAGCGCGGACAACCTCCTTATCCCTGGAGATAAGATCAGCATTCAATTTGATATTTATGGAAATCCGGGGGCAGAGCGCGGAAAGGATCTTCGAAAGAGCCAGAAGGAGTGGGGACACACCTACTTGTGCCAGAGCGGGACTTGAGGCGATAACCCCCTTTAAGCCTTCGGGGTAGCGTAAGGCAAACTCCAAAGCAATCAGGCCTCCCAGGCTGTGCCCGAAAATAAAAATTGGAGCGCGCTGCTCTTTTTCCCTCACCATCTGAACAAAGGATCGCACATCCTCCCTGAATTCTTGCCAGCTGTTGATGTGTCCGCGCTGTCCAGGGGATCTTCCATGTCCGCGATGATCAAAGCCCCAGACCGTATATCCTCTGGGTACAAGGTGGTCAACGAGGTTCATGTACCTTCCACTGTGCTCCCCGAAGCCGTGAATGATTAGAAGGTTCGCTTTATTGGCCACATCCGTTTCCCAGCACTGGTAGAAAAGCTCCAGATCTCTGGCTCCTCTAAATTTGCCCGTATAGTGAGCCATTTTACCCCTCCAGATGACTGAGTACGCCCCACATTTTATCATTCGCACGCCCGGGGAGAGAATTCAGCCTCTCTTCGAAGTTGCATTTGACCGAATGGGAGATTCCTGCTGATCAGAGAATGGCCCGGGTTATAAAAGCCCTTTATTTTTAATTTTTTGGTAATGGTGACACATAAGCTGGCAGCGTTCGGGGTTTATGATCAAACAAAATTTACTGATGAGGGGTGATTTACGGTGCAAGATTTGTTTGTTCCCCTCATTGAGAAACTGCAGGTGGGGGAGTTCCAAAACTACAAAAATATGTCCATTGCCCCACTTTATTATGATGACGCCCAGGGGCTGGAATACCTTACTTTTGACGAAGCACTGGAAGCGGGCCTCCTCACAATCAGGGAAAAGGACCAAATAGGGGTGGTGCCAGAACTACTGGCGATAAACGAAGCCAATCTCCCCGTGCTCATCTTGGATGGGGAGGAGTTAATTGGCGCCAAACAGAACAGGACCCTGAACACCACCATCCTTCTCAAGGAAAAATCAAAAACGATTATTCCCGTAAGTTGTACAGAAAGGGGAAGATGGTTTCAGGTATCGAAGAGTTTTGGCAATTCTGATTTTTTTATCTCCTCAAGGATCAGGGAGGAGAAAGTGAAAACCGTTACCGAGTCCCTGAGAAGTAAAACGGGATTCCGTTCCGATCAGGGATCCATCTGGGGAGAAATTGATCAAATTGCCCAGGAAGCGAACTGCAGACCCGAAACCGGGGCCTTTCGCGACATAGCGCGGGAAAAGTCCGAGGACCTTAAGGAATACCTCCAGGCTTTTGAACCACTGCCGGAGCAGAAGGGCTTAATGGTCCAGATCGGCGGGATTATTGTGGGAATGGAATTTCTTTCTTCCTCCAAAGCCTATTTCAGGCTATACAGGAAAATTCTGGGAAGTTATGCGCTTGATGCCCTTTTGCACTTAATTCGAGATCTTCACCGGATTACCCTTCCCCAAGCCTTTATTGAGGAGATCAAGAAGTGCAAAGTTGAAGTCTTCAATTCCGTGGGGTATGGCATAGATTATAGATTCAGTGGAAAAAGGGTGGTTGGTTCCTCTTTGATCCACGCCGGTTCATTGATCCATACGGCTTTCTTTACTCTGAGAAAGCAAAGAGAAAGCAATTTCCCCAGCGCGGAAAGGAGACGCGGATGGAGGGAGAAGGGATTTAATACTGAACCCCCCACCCTGCCTTCCTTAAAGAAGAGAAAGAATTAAACTCCTACCATTTTCCGTCTAAAAAAAGTAAAATCAAGCACATGCGCCGGCGAAGAATTGGCCCGCGCGGTTCTTTTAGGAGTATGCCATGGCGAATTCGACCAAAGCAGTCATTGATCTGGAAGCGATTGCACAAAATGTTAAAGCCATCAAGGGCCTGATCGGGGAAAAATGCCATTTAATGGCGGTAGTGAAGGCCGATGGCTATGGACACGGAGCTCTTGAAGTGGGCCAGGTTGCCATAAAAAGTGGTGCTACCTGGTTAGGCGTGGCCAACCCAATTGAGGGGAAACTACTGCGAGAGGCGGGGATTAAGGCTCCAATTCTGGTCCTTCTGCCAATTGAACCCGAGGAAGCGCAAATTGTGGCAAATTACGGTCTTTCCCAAACCGTAGAGAGTCCTTCGACCCTGAAAGTGCTTGATCGGGAAGCGCAAAAAGTGAGAAAGAGAATCAGAGTTCATCTGAAAATAGATACAGGAATGAACAGGTTAGGTGTCCGATGCGAGGACGCATTGAGGGTCGCAAAAGAAATTCTTGGGCATCCGGGATTGGAGCTTGAAGGTGTTTTTAGCCACTTTGCTACTGCAGATGAAGAGGATAAATCCTTCGCCTGCTTTCAGCTGGAAAGGTTCCGCCAGTGCCTGCGGGACCTGGAAAGGGTGGGGATCAGGGTTCCTCTAAAGCATATGGCCAATAGCGCGGCTACCTTAGAGTTGCCAGAATCTCGCCTGGATTTAGTACGCGTGGGAATTATGGTCTACGGCGTTTACCCCTCAAAGGAAGTCAAGAGGGTCATTTCCCTAAGGCCTGCCATGACCGTCAAAACCAAGGTGATGAGCATCCGGGAGGTTGAGCCCGGGGAGACGGTCAGCTATGGAAGGGCATATACGGCAAAGGAAAAGCGCAAGATCGCCATAATTCCTCTGGGTTACGGAAATGGATACACAAGGCTTTTTTCCAACCTTAGCTATTTTCTCATCCGAGGGAAAAAGGTACCTCAGGTGGGGAGAGTATGTATGGACATGTGCACTCTGGATGTGACTGATATTGAGAACATAAAACCGGGCGAAGAAGTAATCGTTTTCGGGGAAGGTTTACCTGTGGACGAGCTCTCTGATCTGATCGGCACTATCAGCTATGAGATCCTTTGCTCCCTGGGAAGACTGGTCCCTCGGGATTATAAGAATACGGAAGAATGACTTCCTGCGAAGGGGCCTTAAATTTTCAAAACAAAGTCTTTTGTGCTTTCCCTTCTCATCTGAGAAAATATCCCTGTAGTTAATCTTTTCAATGGGAGAGCTGTATGGAGAAACCCTTTGTGGTGGACATTTCCAGAGAACTCGTCCCTGAGTTCTCAAGATTTTGCGTTCCTGAACATCGAGCAAAGGACGAGGCGTTCCTCAAGGGCGTAGCCCTGAAAGAGGCCTGGGTTCGGGATAAGCTGGATAGAGGAGAACCATTCGCCAGGATAGCTATTCTGGAGGGAGGAATAGCGGGAATGGTTCAATTTCAACCGGTCCCCGAAGAGGGAATATTTCACCTTCTGTGTATTTTCGTGCCCCACAAGGAACACTGGGGAAAGGGCATAGGCTCGTTGCTCCTCGATTCTTTGATAGAGGAGGCCAGGAAGCCTCAGGATTGGAATGGAGGAAAGCCGGCCTCCGGGATTACTGTTTGGGCTTTCTCTGGAGAGACAGAGGGGCAACTTTCCATGAAGGATTTTTTTCTTAAGAGGGGTTTTCAGCCTTCTCCTGATGATCCTGACTTTCTATCTCTCCCCCTTGAGGAAGGTTTTCACTTAAAAGGGAAAAAGAAGCCACCCCTTTACGTCAGGCAAGATGAGGACAAAGGAAGGGTAGTGATCCTCTATGGGCCTTCTTTTTGCTCCTGGGAGTACTACTTTTGCAAGCTGGCGGAACAGGCAATTGAGAAGTTGGCGCCTGAAATCCCCATCCGCTGGGTAAATTGGGCTGAAGAGCCTGAAGAGTTCCAGAAGAGAGGAGGATTCGAAGGGATAGTAGTCAACGGCATTCCCATCAAAGCCTTTGTCCTGGAAAAGGAGGAGTTCATGAGAGAGGTCCGCGGGGCGCTCGGCCTCGAGTAGGGAGTTTGAAGAAAACCTCGACTTGAAAAGTTGAAATCTTATCTTATGTGAGGTGAGGAGAATGGCGGTTGCCGAGATCACTGTTACTCCGCTGGGGACTGGCTCTCCCAGTCTCTCTCGCTATGTAGCTGAGGTGGAAAAAATCATCGAGGAAAGCGGGCTTCCCTATGTGCTCACTCCCATGTCTACCTGCATTCAGGGATCGGTGGATGAAATCTTGACTTTGGTGAAGAAAGTTCACGAGTGCCTATTCGAGCACGGGGTGCTGAGAGTGGCCACTACTGTAAAGATCGACGAAAGACGGGATAAAGAGCTTACCCTGGAGGGGAAGATCCATTCCGTAAAGGAGAAGCTGGGTCATTCTGATTAAGGAAAAGCTAATAAATAAGGAAGGGAATGAAAATAGAAATTAAGGATTTAAACGAGAGCACCCTGCCCCGGGCTCCGGAATTCGACCGGTTTCCTTTTTCCTGCAAACGTTGCCTTTACTGGGAACACCCGGAGAAAATGCAGGAAAACTCTCCTGGGTGGCAGGAAAGAGCTTTCGAAGAGAAACTTCGCTGGGTTGAGGAAGTGAGGAAGGAGTTCGGCCCATGCGGAAAAATCCTCTTCCTGGATGGGGAAGGGGCGGTTTACGCTCAATATGGACCACCCAGATTTTTCCCCAATGCCGCAGAATACCCTTCTGGGCCCCTAAGTGAGGACGCCATATTTTTGGCCTGCCTTTTTATCGGCAATAAAAAATTCTCCGGTTTGGGCCTGGGGAAAAAGCTCCTTCAAGAGATACTTGAGGAACTTCGAGAAAGAGGGTTCAAAGCAGTGGAGACCTTTGCCAGGAAGGGTGGCCTGGAGAACCCCTCCGGACCGGTGGAGCTCTACCTCGATTCCGGCTTCCACATTTTGAGGGACGATCCAGAGTACCCTCTGGTGAGGCTTATTCTTTAATTTAGCTCTCATCCTTTTAAAGAGCCTAAATTCACAAGGCAAGGGGATAGTTTGCAGAACGCAGAGAGCCCGGCAAAACCCGTTTTTAAGGGAGCAACCTGAAAAAATTAGCAAGTAGAAATCAAATTGGCGATTCGCGGTTCAAATGGAATTTGGGGAATAAGGGAACCTTTGGGCCCGAGATTTTCATGAGCCCCATTGCTGGAGCCTTGGTGGACAGGTGGAATAGAAAGCTTACTATTGCCCTTGCCGATAGCGCTATGGGAGTTTCCACTCTGGTAATTTTTATCCTGTTTTTGATGGGAAACCTTGAGATCTGGCATGTCTATGCCCTCGGCGCCTTTGCCGGGATATTTGTGCCTTTCACTGGCCCGCCTATTCCGCTGCCATGACCCTTCTTATCCCCAAACACCAATACTCCCGCGCCACGGCTCTGGTTACTATGGCGGAGGCGGGAACGGGAATTTTAGCTCCCGTTCTGGCTGCTTTCTTGATAGGGTTTGTGGGGATCGCCCCAATTTTTGATTGACCTTTTCTCCCTGATAATCGCTCTTACTACCCTGATTTTTTCCCGCATTCCCAGTCCTACCCGTTCAAAGGAGGGAATAGAAGGAGCGGGTTCCCTGCTTAAGGAATCCCTGTATGGATTCCGGTATATTTTCTCAAAGCCCAGCCTTCTGGGCTTGCAACTGATTTTTCTCTTTGGCAACCTGTTTTCCAGCTTTTCCTGGACCGTAGCTGTCCCCATGATCCTGGCTCGAACTGGAAGTAACGCCACAGCTTTAGCGGCTGCCGAGGCTGCGGGAGGAATAGGCGGTGTCTCCCATCGCTTTGCTTATCGCCGGACCTCTTGCGGATTACGTATTTGAACCAGCGTTCCAGCCGGGAGGCTCACTGGCCAGTTCTTTTGGCTCAATTTTCGGAGTAGGGCCGGGCTCGGGAATGGCCATGATGATCTTTCTCTTTAACCTCCTCGTGGTGATTTCGGGACTGAGCGGATACTTATTTCCAGTCATCAGGAACGCGGAGAGAATCCTGCCAGATCACGATGAGGCTCCATCCGACCAATTCTTGCCAGTTCTGAAAAGGAAGTTTAAACGGACTCTTTAGGGTACGCCTCTAACCTTTATAAGTCTTAATGAAGAAGGAAATGGAGCGATTGTAGGTGCGCTCGGCTTCCTCAGAGAAGTAGCAGGCGGGGAGCTCGCCGTTTTCTCGGTGATAAAGAAAGCACTCGCAGCAGCGTCCCTTTCGGGGGCAGGGCTCGTAAGTGCAATTACACTTCTTTAAATTCAAGTCCAGGTGGCACTCCATAGCATCTCACCTCATAACTAATTTGTCTTCTCAATTTTAATAATCCGGTCAACTCGGAACATCCTTCTGGCGTTCCTCTTATAGCATAAAGCGTAGAGCCCCAAAAATGTTTTGCCCATGTACTCCGTCTCTTCCAGAGAAAAGGGCAAGATCTTTCGCGTGGATTTATCGCCACTACCATCGAGGTAGATGATTACCAGTTCCTCGCCCTTACTGATAGCTTGTTGGAGGATCCTCACCTTCTCTTCAAATGACATTTCCCGCTCAGACAATTTCGCCTGCAATCTGGTCAGGTACCTCACAACCCGGTAATCTATGCGAATGTCCCTCAGGCGAATAGGCTTTTTCAGGATAATCCCCTCCAGGGAGGTGCACCTGCTCAGTGCCACATAAACCTGTCCCGAAGCAAAAGCCCCTTTGCCCAGATCAATGATCACTCGCGGGAAGGTCTTTCCCTGGCTCTTGTGAATGGTAATTGCCCAGGCCAGGCGCAAGGGAATCTGCGTGAATGTCCCCATAATTTCCTTCTCGATCGTCTCCTCCTCAGGGTTCCAGCGGGAGCGGTACATTTCCCAGGTAAAAGGTTCTAATTCCACCTCCAGCCCGTCATCCGTTACCACAACGAGTTCCTTGCCGATCTCCACCACAGTTCCCAGAGTTCCGTTCACGAAGCGGTCATAGGGATCGTTGACCAGGAACATCACCCTGGCTTTTTCTTTTAAAGCGAGCTCGGTTTCCGTAGGAAGATCCCTTCTTTCGAAGTTTCCCTCCAGGACGCCCTGGTAGATTTTTTCTTTCCCTTTTAATCGGTTCAAGTGGTAAGAGTTTATCTCGTTGGCCTGCTGATTTGTGGAAGTGAGTACGATGTGGTCCTCTTCTAATTCCTCAGTATATGGGAAAAAGCGGGAGTTCAGGCGCTCGAGCATCTCCGGAGTGATGCGCCGCGAGCGGATAGCATTGAGAATGTTGATAAACTCTTCATCCTCCTGCCTGTAAATTTTCTCCAGCTCCACGAACTCGATATTCTCCAGCTCCTCCTCCAATTCCCGCATCACCAGAGCGTCAAAGAAAAAGGGGGTTGGGTACCGAAAAGAAAGAATTTTCTCCTCCTCTCCTTTAACGACGGGCGGAAGCTGATAGAGATCCCCGATGAAAACCAGTTGCGCTCCCCCGAAAGGCAGATTTTTCCCCCTGATGGTCCTCAAAAACACATCTATGCAGTCCAGGAGGTCAGCACGGACCATGGAGACCTCGTCTATAATGATCACCTCCACCCTGCGGTAGAGCTCTTTTTCGCTTATGATGCGCGCAATGCGCTGTGCTTCAGGAACCGTGATTTCTGGATCGAAGCCGAAAAAGGAATGAATGGTCTGGCCCTGGACGTTCAGGGCGGCCACACCGGTGGGTGCTAGGACCACCGATTTTTTGTGTGAGTGTTCCCTGAAATACCTTAAAAGAGTGGACTTCCCAGTTCCAGCCCTGCCGGTGATGAAGAGCACCTTGGAAGTGTTTTCCAAGAGATCCAGGGCTCTCTGGAACTGCTCGTTGATCTCAATCTCATTCTCCACAAGGATATTCTGGCACTATTTTTCCGCCACTGCCACCAGTCTGCGCGCCTTTTGGTCATAGGGAGTGCCCTCAAGGGAGCCATAAAATTCTACTTTTTTGAAGCCCGCTTGATGCAATAGTAGCCTCGTTTCCATTGCGGAATAAAGCCTGAGGGAAAATGAGACCTCAGAGCGCTTTCCATCCCTGATTATGATGCGCCGGGTTTCCAGGCGTTCAAAATTTTCCGAGAGCTTTCGCTCCTCAAGAACGAAAAGGTCATCCACCTCAAACCAGTCCTTTACTCGGAAGTTCGAAAGGATGAGCTCTTTACCCATTATGTCCATAAGCAATCTCCCCCCGGGCTTCAGGGATTGGTAGGAGTTTTCCAGGACCTTTCTGTCCTCTTCTAAGGTCTCAAAGTATCCAAAAGAAGTGAAGTAGTTCAAAATGGCATCGAAAGCCTCAGCCCTTCTAAAGGAGCGCATGTCTGCCTCCACAAATTCCAGGTTTAGGTTTTCGGATGAAGCTTTGCTTTTAGCCTCCTCCAGAAACGCTCTGGTGCGATCCACACCGGTAACCTCGAAGCCAAGGCGGGCAAGCTCAATGGAGTGCCTGCCTATGCCACAGCAAAGATCAAGAACCTGAGCTGGAACTCTTAAACCCAAAAGGCTTATAATCTTTTCTACTTCCAGAGGAGCGCTCTCCCTTATCCATCCCGTAAAGATGGTAGGGTACGCCTCCTGCCAGAAGGTATCCTGGTCGTGCCACGGTTTTTCGTTCTCCATCCATCTCCTCCTTAAAGAAACCCATTTTAATTAAGCCTGACTAAAAGAAGATTTAAAAAATAATACTGTCTTTACTCCAGATTCTCCAGCCTAGCCCTAATCACTCATCAGCTGATCATGAGAGGTCATTTCAGCCCAATTTTTAAAGAAGTGAAATTCGGAAAATCTCAATTGTACTGAAAACGCTTTATTTTTTCGGAATCTGTGGGAACATCTGATACAATTTCTTTAGAGGCTGAAACTACTCCTTTTAGAGGCGGTTGGAGGAAGGCAAAATTCTATGTCCTTAGGAAACAGGGAGCAGTTCGAAAACAGGTTAATTTCCAGAATCGCCGGGCTCTTCGTGAATCGGGAGAGCCTCCTTGAAGAATTCGAGAGGCGCCTGAGCGGAGAGGAACAATACCTCGTAATAAACATTTATGGAATTGGGGGAAGCGGCAAAACCAGCCTGCTCAGGAGGTTCGAGATCTATCTAAAAGCGCAAAGGGAGGATAAGAAGAAAGTGGCGTTCTCCTACCTCAATTTCGAACTGGCCACGGATGTCATATCCTCGCTCCTAAATTTGACGGAACAATTGGAGAGGCACGGCCTGAATTTTCCCTTGTTCTATCTGGCCCTGATGGATTTTTACTTGAGAAGGGGGAGAAGGGAAGAAGCTGAAAGCCTGCGCACGAACAGGATGCAGCCCTTGCGTACTCTGGGAATGGCGATCACGGACTTAGCGGGGCTTATCGGAGGAAGCTACCTGGGTTTAGGGGTAAAATGGCTGACCAGAACCTTACTTGTAAAAATGACCGAAGCCCAGAGAAGGAAAATGGATTATGCTCGGGAGTTTCTGGAATTCTTCGAGGAAAGACCCCTCTGGGAGCAGGAAGCCCTGCTCGGTCTTGCGCTTTACGAGGACATTGCACATCAGTCACAAAACTTTTCAAATCTCGTCCTCCTCTTTGATACTCATGAGAAATTTTACGAGCAGCGCTCTGGTTATTCTCCGGAGTCCGACTACTGGTTCCGGCAATTTTTGGGGAACTTCAGCGGAATGGAACAGAAGGTCCTGTGCGTGGTTGCAGGAAGGGAGCGCCTGGCCTGGGAGGCAACCGATAAGGGGTGGAAGGAGAAAATCAAGGCCATCCCTTTAGAGAAACTCAGTCGTTCCGATGCTGAGAAATTCCTCCTCGGTGCGGGGATTCCCGAAGAACATCACCCTTTAATTTTCCGTACCACTGAAGGCCTTCCCCTGGCATTATACCTTTCCTGCCTGCGCTACTTTCAGATGCAGACCGAAGAGAAAGTGGACTTTCGGGAACTGGAGGTGTCGGACTTCCGTTCCCTCTGTGACCGAGTCTTCAGGCATCTCTGGCCTGAAACCCGCAAAATGCTGGAAATGCTCTCCTTCGTCTCCTGGTTTGATCGAGAAGTCTCTCAGGAAGTAGCCCGGCAGTGCAACATCAGCTGGGGGATAGGCGATTTTCCCTCGCTTACGAGCTACGCTTTCGTCAAAGAGTTGAAGCAGGGAATTTATACCATTGATCGCGCGGTCAGCGACCTAGTGCGACAGAGATTTAAGGAGGATTACCCCATAGAATTCCGGGTCGTTCACACTTTTTTCCTGAACCTCTTTAAAGGAAGATATCTGAAATCCGGAGAGAGCGATGCAGAATCCCTGAAGGAGGCCGTTCGACACTCGCTGGAAACGGGTAAAGAGGAGGACCTGAACTGGGCTTTGGAGAAGTTAAGGTCTTTTCTGGAAAAGCATTTTGCCCCTGATTTCGTGATTGAAATCGCAGAACCACGCCTTAAAACCGAGAAAGAGAAGCTCGTTTTCCTTCCTCTTTTGGGAGAAGCCTATTTCGCCAAGGGAGATTACAGCAAAGCCTCCGAGTGTCAGAATGAGGCCCTTTCCCTGGAAGAAAAAACGTTTGGTCCGGAGAGCCCAGAGGTAGCCCGCACTTTAAACAAATTAGGCAGCATCGCTTTCGCACAAGGGGATTATCAATCAGCGGTGGCACTCCGAGAGAAGGCTCTGGGCATACAAACCAGAGTACTACCCCAGGACAGTGCGGAAATTGCCCGCTCCTTCAACAATTTAGGGATCGCCTACCGGCAGTTAGGGGATTTCGCCAGGGCCATTGAATATCACGAAAAGGCCCTGAAGATCTGGAAAGAGGTTCTGGGCCCCGATCACCTTGATGTTTCCTTAAGCCTGAACAGCTTGGGAAACGTGTACAACACGATCGGGGATTATGATCGGGCCATTGAGTATTACCAGGCCGCCCTAGAGGTGCGCCTGAAGCACCTCGGACGGGATCATCCTTATGTGGCCGGCTCCTACAATAACCTGGGGCTCGCCTATCACGCTCAAGGAAAGTTGACTCAGGCGATTGAGAGCCATAAAAAGGCGCTGGAGATTAAGCTGAAGGTGCTTCCTCCAGAGCACCCTGAGGTGGCAGCAAGCTATATAAATCTGGGAACGGCTTATGAGGATGCCGGAGATTATGAGTTGGCCTTAGATTACTACAAGAAAGCCCTCAAAATTTACAGGGAGGTTTTTGGAGAAATCCATCCTTACGTTGCCGGAACCTATGAGAACATCGGGGGGATACTGGAAAGCGAAGGCGAGTCAAAGGAAGCCCTGAGTTACTACTCCAGGTCTCTGAATATCCGGCTGAGAACGCTGGGAGAGGAACACCCTGACACTGCCCTGGCCTACAGACGTTTGGGGAGCATCTATGCTGAATTAGGAAACTACGAGGAGGCTCTCACAAATTTGAAGAGAGCCCTGGCCCTTCAGAGGAAGTTCTTTGGCTCCGAACATCCTGAAGTGGCGGAGACCCTTCGCGGTCTAAGTTCAGCGAACCTCAAACTGGGAGATTTGGAAAGCGCATACAAACAGGCAGAGGAATCCCTGAAGATGTGCAGGACTTTTTTTTCTTGTGATCATCCAGAAGTGGCTCTCAGCATGCGCTTGCTGGGGCAGATCTATGAACAAGAGGGGAAGATTGAGGAAGCCTCCTCCCTTTACAAGGAAGCCTACAGGATTCAGAGAGAGGCTCTGGGGGAGAATCACCCGGAAACCAGGAAGACTGCTCTTCTATTGAAAGATATTGGACTCAAAGGGTAACCAGAAGAATAAAAGGTGCTCATCAAGAATTTCAAACCAATAAAGGAAATCCTGTAACTCTAAATTTAAACTTTGCAAGAACACCCCTTTTTCCGCAAAATTTCTCCCTGCTCCTCGGGTGTTTCCAGATACTTGTCCTGAACGGGAGAACCCGTAGCCAGGCTCTCATCAAGCTGAGAATTGTGCCTGAAGCCCCTCCGCTCCATTTCCTTTACCACTGCCTCGTGGCGCAGAAATAGCGCTTTGAGCTTACCCTTCCACCTTAAAGTCTCCGGATGCCCTGAGTATCCTTTCTTTCCCAGGGTAAGGATGTTCCAGATGGCATGGATCTCGCGATGCTCGGCGAGGAGGTGCGATCTACAAAGTCTTCCAGGAGATATGTCCCAGATTCTCAATTTTATGACCTGGCCTGTTTTCCATCTCAGTTCTATCTTAAAATAGAGAAGAAAATAAGGAAATCAGGGGTGATCCAGCGGTTCCGGAAAGGAGTCGAAGAATATGAGAAGCAAGGTCTATTTCGCTAACCTGCGCGCCAAAAATGAGAGAGAGAACAGAATTTCCAAAATCTCCAGACTCTTTGAGCTTGCGGGATTAGGAAGCGTGATCTCAGAAAGGGACCTCACAGCTATTAAGCTGCACTTTGGAGAGAGGGGTAACGACGCATACCTGAACCCGGTTTGGGTTCGCCAGGTTGTGGATAAAGTTCTGGCCAAAGGAGGAAGGCCTTTTCTCACCGATACTAATACCCTTTATACGGGTTCCAGATCCAATGCTGTAGATCATCTGATTACGGCCATCGAGCACGGCTTCGATTATGCTGTAGTTGGCGCTCCCATCATTATTGCCGATGGTCTGAAGAGCAAGAACTCGGTGGAGGTGGAAATCAACAAGAAGAACTTCAAGAGCGTGAAGATCGCTGGCGACATTTATTTTGCGGACAGCATGATTGTTCTCAGCCACTTTAAGGGACACGTGGAGGCCGGCTTTGGCGGGGCGATCAAAAACCTGGCCATGGGCTGCGCCCCTGCGGCAGGTAAGCAGAGGCAACATTCAGCCATGAAGCCCCAGGTAAAGCAGGAGAAGTGCACCGTCTGCAAGAAGTGCTCGGAAGTCTGCCCCACGGGAGCCATCGAATTCTCTTCAGGAAAGGCCTTAATCGACCACAACATCTGCATCGGCTGTGGGGAGTGCATCAGTGTCTGCCCCGTAAGGGCCATCTCCCCGAACTGGGAAAGCGATGTCCAGTCCTTCCTGGAGAGGATGGTAGAGCACGCCTATGGAGCTATCCTGAATAAAAAAGGAAAAGTGGGCTTCATGAACTTCTTGATCAACATCGTGCCTGATTGCGACTGCCTCCCTTGGAGCGATGTCCCAATCGTAAGGGATATAGGAATCCTGGCTTCTCTGGACCCGGTGGCCATAGACGCTGCTTCCTTAGATCTCGTAAATCAGATGCCTGGTTTTGAGAGTTCCCTCTTAGAGAGACATCTGGCTCCAGGTGAGGATAAATTCACAGGGATCAGGGAGAGGGACAGGATCGACCACAGGCACCAGCTCCACTATGGGCAGGAGATCGGCCTCGGTTCCACGGAGTACGAATTAGTGGAAATATAAGATAAAAATATAAGATAAAATTATTTTTGTATTGTTCCAGGCTTTATTCATAAAATCATTGAAAAAAGCGGTAGCTTCTGGCTTCTACCTGGTTTCCTTGCTCTTTTTCTTCCATCCCTCCTTGAAAGCTCAGAGGCTGTTTTCTCTTATTTCAGAGCTTTCTTGACGATAAACCCGACAGGGTGCGTCACCCCGTGGGCTATTACTACGAGAAGCTTCAGGATTTCCCCTTTTACTCTGAGCTCAAGACCTACTTAGAGGAAGAGAAAGAGCCCGCCCTAACCTTGAGTTAAAATCTCCAGCATAGATCGGGCATTCTTAAGCATGGCGTGATCGTTATTAAAAAAGACGTAAACTCTTTCTGGATTCAAAGTCCTGATTTTTGAGGCCAGGCTTTTCAGTTCTTCGTGGGAATAATCATGGGAGTACCATCCACTGCGACCGTGCATCCTGAGGTAAATGATGCGACCCGGGAAAAGCTTCTCCTGGAAATCAGGCGAGTCCTGGGAAACAAGGACTAAATCTGGGGGAAGCCTGGAGGGAAGTTCAGGGTTGTTGAGAAGGTTTTTGTTTCTAAGTTCCAGAGCGAGACGAGGACCCAGGCTAATTTTCTCCGAGAAAGCCACAACCTTTTCCAGGTCCATAAAACCAGGAGGAAGCTGAAAGAGGTAAAAATCCACCAGGGGATCGAGGGGAGTAAAGAGCTCCTTGAACCTCTCCCAGGTTCCCAGGGCTTCCTCATTTAATTTGTGCTGGTGGGTGATCAGGCGGTGTACTTTTACCGCCCAGCGCAGATCCTTTCCTTTCTTGGCCCAACCTGTAATCTGATTGCGAAAAGGGAAACGGTAGAAACTGGCGTTGAGCTCCACGGTGTTCAGACCAGAGTTCTGGAGGTACCATTCCAGGTTGCCACCCTCGTTCCAGGAATAAAACCAGCCACTTGTGCCCACGTAAACCTGCATTTTCCCCGCTTTTTCCCTCCGCTTTTCCCCTATTATATTCTCTTATCTTTTATTTGGCTTTCAAGCAACCTTGGGGTACCTGCGTGATCTATTTCTGGAAAAAGAGATAACGCACTAAAAGCAAACAGGTCTGACTCCTCAAAGCCGGAAACCCCACCCCGAAAGTGCCATCAGTTAGGTGAGGGTCTCCTAAACTGATCAACCCCTTTTCTACAGCAATTTCCACATAAGGGAAAGCCCAGTGAGCTTTGGGGATGTCCGGAAAGGTAGGACTTTGAGGGAGGGATTGCTCGTACCCATCCTTTGTCCAACCCGCGGCGCGAGCCAGAATTGTCAGTATTTGCTCCTTGGTGAGGGGGTCATCCGGACGAAAGGTTCCGTCGGGGAAACCTTTGATCCATCCCAAAAGTACCGCATTTTCCACGAAATCGGAGGCCCAGTGAGAGAAAGGAACATCTGAGAAAGTGGGGTTAAGGATACGAATCATAGGAATAGCCGGATGGAGTGCCAGAAGAAGCATCTTGACAAATTCTGCCCTGGTGAGGGTGCGCTCAGGATAAAAGTTCCCATCCGGGAAGCCGTTAATTATCCCCTTGGCGTAAAGCATCAGGATCACAGGATAGGCCCAGTTCTCCTCAGCGTCATTGAAGGGTGGAGTTTCATAGATGGCCACAACCTTCCCCTGAATGTAGGCCGGGGAGATCCGTATCCAGTAATCCAACTCGGAATTTATTGTGCGCAAATACACTGCCTGAAGCCCCTCCGCTGTTACCTCGGCGACTTCCAGAGTTTCAGGGTCAAAGCGGAAGTGCCAGGGAGGATTGGCGAAGCGATCCGCTTCCACCTTTCCTCCTACCCAGAGTACCCTATTTTCCTGGAGCATGGTCTTAAGTGTTAAAAGCCGTGAAGAGTCTGGAACTTGAACCAGGATCATGCAACCTTCCGGGTCAGAGATCAGGGCCACTGCCTTTCCCGTGGAGCCTTCCCCGAGGTTCACCCGGGTGCTGGCCTGTACTTCTAAATTAGGGGAAACGAGCCAGGCTAAAACCTCGTATTCCCCGGGAGAAAGGGAGGGTTCGGTTTCCCAGGTCTCCTGAAACTCCTTTTTCTCTCCGGGCTCGAGGGTGATCGTGGTGATCACCTGGGCGAACATGCGACCTTTAGACCACCTCCAGAAATATGAACCAGGGCCGGTAATCTGAATATCGTAAACCTGAGAAGTGGAAAATTGAAGGGTCAAAGGCGTCTTTCCCGGATTTTCCAGAACTAAGTGCAGAACCACCTTTTCTCCAGGAGCGTAGCTCTGCTTTTCCAGGAAAACCTGAAAATACAGGGTGCCACCTGGAGGCGCAACAGGAGCAGCGTTTACCCCTCCAGAGATAAAAAGAAAGGTCAGCAACACAATGGTTATTTTCTCCATCTTTCTCATTTTTTCACCTCTTTAACTTTGGACGCAAAAGAGTGAAAACTTGTTCCCGGGGGCTGCCGAATTTCCTCCTTAACGGTGCTCCTTCGGCAAAAGCAATTCAGAGCACCTCCCTTATTATGGAGCAGTTAGGAAATCAGTTTCGGAGCAACCAGAAGCTCGCTTTTTCATGAATAGAAGAGAAGACAGCGCTCAAGGCTATCCAATTCCCAAAAGCGTGACGCAGGCCAATTCATACAGCAAGATTAAGAATTAACCCGTTCCATAGGGCGGTGAACTTTATTTCAGGAACTTCTGGAACTCTAACTTGTAGCCTTCCGGATCTTCGAAAATAAAAGCGCGAATGCCAATGTCCTTTCTGGTCACTGGCTCGGGAACTGGTTTCTCGTATTGGGCTTCCTTCAAGCGCTGATAATAAGCGTCCGGGTCGTCAACCACAAAGGAAAGAAGGACAGGCTTGTCCTCGCTGGCTTTAATCGATCCACGTGAGGCGTCCACCAGGCCCAGTTGAGCGTGATCGTTTAACGCAAAATATTTGATCCATCCCTGGTCCAAGACGAGCTTGAACCCCAAAATGTCGCGGTAAAAAGAAGTTTCTTTCTCCAGGTTGCGGACATAAAAAAAGGTAATTGGGTACTCAATCTTCATTCTTCTTCCTCCTTGACCAGCATTTTCAACTATTAAGGCCCCAGGAAAATGTTTCACATTTTCCTGGGGTGAAATACATCCCCTGAGTCCTTAGAGGGCAGGTGCGGGATTTTCTTTGACTAATTGCTTGAACTTTTGATAGAGGAGGTGCTGAACTGTTCCTGGCTTGCCTGCACCAATTTTCCTTTTGTCTATCTCTACGACGGGAAGGATCTCGATGGCCGTACTGGTAATAAAAACCTCCTCTGCCTGATAAAGCTTCTCTACTCCGAATTCTTCCTCTTTGGAAGGTAGCCCTTCTTTTCCTGCTAAATTTAAAATCAAGTCCCTGGTGATCCCTCTCAAGATGCGCCAGTCAGCAGGGGGAGTGCGCAAAACTCCCTCAAGGAGAAGGAAAATGTTGGAAGAGGCCCCTTCCGTGACGATGCCGTTCCTGATAAAAATAGCTTCGTAGGCCCCGGCCCTCCGGGCCTTTTCCTTAGCGAGCACGTTGGGCAGCAAGGAAATGGATTTGATATTGCATCGGGCCCAGCGCTCATCAGGAAGGGTAATAGCGCTCACTCCATTTTCCAGAGCTCCTTCGGGCAAAGGCCGCACGGGGCGAATGGAAAGCAGGATAGTCGGGGAGATCTCCCTGGGGAAGGCGTGGGAACGGGGAGCTACTCCCCTTGTGATCTGGATGTATAGCTCGGCGTCCTTTAGATCTGAGCGAGAAACCAGTTCCTGTCCGATTTCTTTGAGCCTATCGTCTTCTATTTTAAAATCGAGCTCGATCAGGGAAGCGCTCTGCCTTAACCTTTTTAAGTGTTCCTGGAAAGTAAAAGGTTTGCCATCATAGACTCTTACGACCTCATAGACTCCATCTGCGAACTGGAAGCCTCGATCCTCAATCGAGACCCTCGCTTCCTCAAAACTCATAAAACTTCCGTTAAGCCAGACTAAACCGTTTCCGTTCATAGGCATATTTTAGTCTCAATTATACCTCTCGAGGTTCCTCTTTTTGCTCCCCCTCTTTCTGGTTTAAAGGGGTTGTGTGGGGCGCCTTTAAAGAGGAAAACTCTTCCTCCAGTTCTTGCAGTACCATTTGTGGCGCCTTGTTCTCCAATTTAGCGATGCGCAGATGTATGGGAGGGTGAGTGCTGAAGAGGTCTGCCCAGAATCCGCTTCTTTCATTCACAGCCCTTTTCAAAGGATCTGAGATGAAAAGGTGAGCGATTGCCAGAGAAGCCTTTGGGTTTCTGATGTTCTTAATTGCAATTTTGCGCAGGGCTTGACTCAAGCCAAAGGGGTTTCTGGTGAGCTCTACGGCATGGGCATCGGCAAGGTATTCCCTGGAGCGCGAGATGGCAAAAAGCAAGATGCGCCCCAGAAAAGAAAAAATGGCGGCCAGTATCCACACGAAAAAGAGATAGAAAAACATTGCACTACACCCAAAGGAAATTCCTTCAGAATCGTCCTTCCTTGAGAAAGACCCCCGCAGTACTTCGAAGGAAATCGACTTAATCAACATAGTTGCCCCCAGAATGGAGGAAATTATTTTCGCCCCTACCGAATTGAGAACCATTTTAGGCCCGAAGTATATCCCTAAAAGAACTTGCCCGAGCGCCAGAATGAGGAAAGCCGCGGTAAACCAGGGAAAAGAATCTAACCCGGAGTCCACAAGGAGTCCGAAAAGCCCCATTGTTGTGATGAAAAGCGCAATTAGAAAGAAGCTTCTGCGCTTGTTCTTTCTTTCCTCAAAGTAAAAATTGATAACTGCCATTAGGGACTATTTATTCTTCTAATCGCCTATTCATAGGGAGAAACTTTGACAGGGGGTCCCGGACTCTCTTACTGCTCCAGCTCCATTAAAACCTGCTCCGGGCTTTTCCCTTCTAACCGGGCTATCCTTTTATAGATCGGGGGATGAGTGCTGAAAAGGTTGGCGAAAAATCCCTCTTTTTCGTTGACCTTTCTTTTTAAGGGATCAGAGATGAAAAGATGCGCGGTAGCGATACTGGCGTTTTGAACCTTTCCTGCAGTTAGAGCTATTTTTCTTAAAGCTGAGGCCAACCCCTGAGGGTTTCTTGTGAACTCCGCAGCCTTGGCGTCCGCCAGATACTCTCTCTGGCGAGATACGGCAAAAAGAAGGATGCGGCCCAGGAAAGCAAATATGGTGGCCAGAAGCCCCACTACGATCAGAAAGACGATGGCGTAGGCACATCCTGAGGAGTCCCTTCTCGATCTTCCGCCGCCCGTCCGCGCCACTAACCAGGCTCCCCTGAAGGCCATCACCTGGATGATTACCACTGCGCCTAAAATAGCAGAAAGAAGCGTCATGTAGAGCATGTCTTTGTTGTAGATGTGACTCAACTCGTGGGCAATGACCCCCTGAGTTTCCTCCCGATTCAGAGCCTCAAGTAAGCCCTCGGTAACGCAGATATAAGCGTTTTCGCTCTTTAACCCTGTAGCAAAGGCATTGATGGACTTCTCCCCAGGAATATAATAGATCTTGGGCAAAGGTTTTAGTCCGGAGGCAATCCCCATCTCGTTAATAATGTTTTCCAGTTGCTTATGCTCTGGATTAAGGGGATTGATCGGCCGTGCCCCTACCGAAGAGAGAACCAGACTCGGGCCAGAGAGCACCCCCACCAGCACCTGAATTAGGGCTACCCCCAAAAAGACCACAGTGAACCAGGGCCCGGTTTCAAAGAAATAGTCGATGAGGAAGCCAAAACCCCCCATGAGGATGACGAAAAAGAAAATTAAGAGGTAGCTTCTTGTGATGTTCTTTCTCTGTTCCTCCCAGAAGCTGAAAACGCTCATTTTATAGCTTGGTAAGATCTACCTTTGGTGCCTCCCGTTCCTCAGCAGCGGCTATCTCCCAGAAAGTAGCCGGTTTAAAGGCAAACATGTTCCCGACGACGTTAGCCGGGAAGATGGAAAGCTTGGTGTTATAGGTCATGACATTATCATTGTAGAACTGACGGGCGAAGGAAATCAGGTTTTCCGTGTTTCGAAGTTCCTCCATCAAGGTAGAAACTTCCTCGCTGGCTTTCAAATCAGGGTAGTTTTCCACTACCGCCAGAAGCCCCCTCAGGGCTTGAGTAAGGGCACCTTCAGCCTGGATTTTATCCGGTATTGTTTGGGCGGAAACGGCCTTCGCCCTGGCGTCCACTACCTTGTTCAGGGTTTCCTGCTCATATTTCATGTATCCCTTGACTGAATTTACCAGGTTAGGGATCAAATCGTATCTCCTTTTGAGTTGGACATCGATCTGCGCCCAGGCATTTTCGATTCGCCTTTTTAAGACCATAAAACCGTTATAAGTGGCGATGCCCCAGATTAGAATTAGAGCTATCAATCCAAGGACAATCCACAATGCAATCATTTTTACCTACCTCCTTCGTTATTTAATTTTTAAGTATAACACAGGAAAATTAAAATTTCGTGAAAATTCTACTCATAGCGCAGGGCATCAATGGGGTTGAGGCTTGCTGCCTTCTGGGCCGGATAAATTCCGAAAAAGAGGCCCACGGCCATGGAGAAGAAAAACCCCAGAAGAATTGATAAAGGGGTAACCACGGCGGGCCAGCCAGCAATTTTGGCGATGATCAGGGAGCCCCCGTAGCCTAAAATAATCCCTATAATTCCTCCTGTAGTGGAGAGGATTATGGCCTCCAGGAGGAACTGAAGTACGACGTCCCTTTTTAAGGCTCCGATTGCCTTCCTTAACCCGATTTCCCTGGTCCTTTCAGTTACAGAAACAAGCATAATGTTCATAATGCCAATTCCTCCTACCAGTAGGGAGATGCTGGCGATTCCTGCAAGGACGATCGTGAAGTAATTCATCACGGAACCCAGGGTTCCCAATATGTCCTTTTGGCTGAAAATAGTGAAATCATTCTCCTTATCTTTAGGGATGTTATGCCGGAGCCGAAGCAGTGAGGAGATTTCTGTGGACACCTGATCCATTTTCTCCGGGGAGGAAACCTCGACTGTAATGGAGCCTATATTCTTAACCCCAAAAAGGAGCTTTTGAGCCGTGGTCACGGGAATCAGGATCTGGTCATCCCGGTTCACGAAACCCGACGCTCCCTTAGATTCCAGAACACCAATGACGCGAAAACTGACCCTCCTTGGCCCGTTCACGATCTGAATAGTTTTCCCTATAGGGTTAGCATCGGGGAAGAGGCTATCTTTTACAGTTGCTCCAATTAACGCTACTCTTTCCCACCTTTCCACCTGAGAAGGGGAGAAAAAGTTTCCTGCGCTTACCGAAGTATTCAACACTTTCTCGTAACTGGCGCTTGTTCCCACAACCGAAGTCTGCGTGTTCCTTTCTCCAACAATTACCTGAGCCTGTCGCTGGATGCTAGGGACGGCGTCCACGACCCCGGGAATACGGGAGATTGCCTGGGCGTCGTCCAGGGTCAGGGAGGTCGTACTTCCTCCTCCGGTTCTTATTCCGGAAGCAGTCATGGAGCCCGGAACCACCAGAAGGAGGTTGGACCCCAGGGCTTTGATTTCCTCTGTCACCGCTACCTCCGCACCGGTACCGATGGAAAGCATCATCATTACGGCAGCCACTCCGATGATCACGCCCAAAATTGTCAAAAAAGCCCGACTCTTATTATGAAAGAGTGCGCCGAGAGCAATTCTTAAATTGCGTAAAAACCTCATTTATCCCTTCTCCGAGCTCATGGAAGCCAAAATTTCCCGGGCGTCAAATTGCTTCTTCACAGGTTCATCAGCAATTAAGAGTCCATCCTTGATCCTGATCAGGCGCTTGGCATGCTGTGCAATATCCGGTTCGTGAGTAACCAGGACTATCGTGTGTCCCTCGCAGTTTAATTCCTGAATGATGGCCATAACCTCCTCAGAAGAACGGGTGTCCAGGTTCCCCGTGGGTTCATCGGCCAAAATAATTGCCGGGTTAGTGACCAGAGCCCGTGCAATAGCTACTCTCTGCTGCTGGCCAATAGAGAGCTCATTCGGCCTGTGGTTCATTCTTTCCTCCAGACCAACTTTGATTAGGGCTTTGCGCGCCAGCTCCCTCGGTGCGCGATGATCGTTGTAAATTAACGGGAGCTCCACGTTTTCCAGTGCTGTGTTCCTGGGGAGCAAGTTGAAGTTTTGAAAGACGAAACCGATTTTCCTGTTCCTTAATCTGGCAAGTTCGTTATCCGTGAGCTTGCGTGTATCCTGACCTTCTAAGAGGTAGACCCCGGATGTGGGGACGTCCAAACATCCCAGGATGTGCATCAAGGTAGATTTACCAGAGCCAGAGGGCCCCATAATGGCTACGAATTCTCCGGCCTCCACCTTAAAAGAGATTCCCCTCAGGGCAGGCACGATCGTGGTCCTGCTCAAGTGATAGTTTTTCTTTAATTCGCGGACTTCAATTACAGGCATATTGCTTCATGGCAGAGAACTGGAGGGGGTGGGATGGGTAAGGGTGAACGTGCTGCTCTTCAAAGAGAGCACTACTTCTTCGCCTTCCTTCAAGCCCTCCTTAATCTCTACCTGGATCTCATTCTGAATACCAACTTTAACCGCCCTGTATTCCATCTTCTGCCCATCCCAGATGTAAACGTAATCCTGGGAGCCTTCCTGATGAAGGGCAGGACGAGGAATGATCAGGGTATTGGTGGATTTTTCCACAACAATTTCCAGCTCCACGGTCATTCCCGGCTTAAGATAGGTCATAGCGCTCTCCTCCAGGGTAAAATGAGCGATGTAGTTCACCACGCCCTGGGCAACCGAAGCTAAAGGATTAAAATAAGAAAGGATTGCCTTGAATGCCAAATCAGGAAAAGCATCTGCTTTGACCGTGGCCTCCATTGAGGGGCGGAGGAAGCCGATGTTTACCTCAGGGATATTAGCCTGGACCTCAAGCATATCGAGATCCACAAGGGAAATCAGCGGAGTGCTGACCATGACTGGATCCCCAACTTTGACATTTAAAATTCCCACTACTCCTTGAGAGGGAGAGCGAATTACCGCATCCTCTTTTTCTTTAAGGAGGTTATTCAGGGTAAGTTCGGCCTGCTCGATAGCGGTCTTTTGAAGTTCGATGGTGGTGGGAGATAGCTGAGCTGAGCGCTGATCGTATTGAGCCTGAGCGATTTTCAGGCCCATTCTGGCTGATTCCAGGGCGGCTTCAGCTTGTGCGATCAGATCTCTGTTGCTCAACTTTCTCTGTTCCAGGTTTTGCCTGGCCTGTTCCAGGGAGTCCTCGGCTGCTTTAACCTGCGATTCGGCAGCCCTGATCTGCTGCTCCCCAGCAATTTTTTGAGCCTCCAGCTGTTCCTCCGCCAGGTTCAGCTTACGCTCTGCTGCTTCCCTGGATGTAGCATTGGGAGCATTTTCCACATCCTCAAGTGCTTGGTCTACCGAGGTTTGCGCTATTTGAATTGATTGCGCCACGCTCTTTTTTGTGAGCTCCAGATTGTCCTGTGCCTCTTTCAATCTTCTTTCAGCAACGTTCACGGCTTTTTCCGCAACAGAAGCAGTGAAGGTGGCGGTTTCCAATACTCTGCTGTAATTTTCTTCAGCCCTCATCAAATCCTGCTGAGCTTTTTCCACGGAAAGCTTCAAAGTATTAAGTTCTTCCGCTGAAGGGCCTTCTTCTAATTGCTGGAGTTTTAGACGAGCAGCATCCAGGTTAAGCTGAGCCTGAGCAATCTGATAATCAAGGTCGGGAATCTCGATTTTGATTAACTCCTGGCTTTTCTCCACTCTGTCTCCTACCTTTACCAGGATTTCCGAGACCCTACCTGCTACTTTCGGGGTTACCTCTACCTGATTGATGTGGCTAATTGAACCGGAAAAGGACAGTATTCGCTGGATTTCTCCCCTCTCCACCTTTGCCACGATGGGCTGGGTCTCCCCGGTGCCCCTGAAACGCAATACCAGATAAATCCCTCCGGACACAAGGAGGGCTATAACTACGACGATCACGACAACTTTCTTCCAGAGAGCCACTTCTACCTTCCTTCCTAAAGCGAGTATATCTCCTCTTTACCAAAGCCTCATTAAAAATAACAAATAAAGAATTGTAAATTATGTAAAGGTGGGAATTATTTTTGAAGAGTCAAGCTCGGGGAACTTCTTTCAATTCATCGCTAACAATAGGAACCATTCTGCCATCAGGAAGGATGATGTACTCGTCGTGCCTCCAGGTGAACCTCTTAAAAACAGGAGCTGTAATCCAGAGAAAAGCGAAAACCAGGTCCACCAGGGGCATCAAGTAAAGCCAGCGCCTCAGCTCTTTGTGTTCCAGGAGATCAGCCATAAGAACTCCTACCACAAAGCGGACACCAAAGGCGACGACCAAAAACCAGAGAGAGATGGGAGAAAACGATGAAAGAAGGACAAAGAGCAGCGCTAAGGGAAAAGAAAAGGTAAGGAAGATGGCGGGATAGGCGCTCCTGTGGCAAACAAAGGCAACTTTCATCCATCTCAACTGTCTGGCCCAGAATTCTGATTTAGATACGCAATTCAGGTGGTTGGAGACCACGTAAGGAATAAGGAGAACGTTCCAGCCGGCTTTGTGAATTAACCTTGCTATCTCGTGGTCGTCCGCCACATGATTCTTGAACGAGGCGAACCCACCAATGTCTGAAAGAGCCTTGCGCCGAACAGCCAGGGCCGCACCAAAAGCGTACCTTAATCCTAGTATGCGGTGGCCAAGAATTCCCGAGGGCAAGAGAAAGGTGCTAATCAATAGGGATTCCACCTTGCTCCAGAGGTTTATGCCCAAGCTGCGGTAAAGGCACCCCACGAGGCCAACCTTCTCGTCCTGGAAAAACGAGGCCAGCCGCTTAAGAAAATCAGGATTAACACTGATGTCGGAATCTGCAAGAACCAGCAGGTCATATTTGGCCTCCCTGGAGAGGGAGTGTAGAATCGCTGTTTTTTGATTGGTACCGAGTGGTTGGGCAATTACCAGGCGCACGCTTCTTTCGGGAAAATCGCTCTGGATTCTCCTGATCAAGGGAATAGCGGGATCGTTCGCGTCCATCACCCCAAAAATTACCTCAAACTCAGGGTAATCCTGCTTCAAAAAGGAGGAAAAGCTTTCATAGGCTTCGGGGTCAATCCCCTTCACGGGCTTGAGTACGGATATCGGAGGCAGGCTTTTGGCTGAGGGGAATAGCTGATGGAAAAAATGCAGAGAGGTGGCCATCAATACCAGCCAGTAAAAGCAAGATATCGAAATTAAAATAACAAAAAATAAAGCCATTTGGCCTCCACGGCCTTAGTATTTATTTCTATAAATCCAGAATAATTATAGCACTCTTGATAAATTTGGATCAAAAAATAACTTTTCGAAATTGTAGTATTCGTTTCCTCGTGCCAGGAAAATTGAGCGAAATTAAAAATAAAATTTAAAATTTTACATGAGAACCCGAGAAATATCATTAGAAAAGAACTTCCCAGTCTTTAATTGCCGTTTATCTCAATTTACATATAAAGAAATGAGTTGTAAAATTCATAATTAATGATAAGCCTTGGGACTTTTGTCCTTCCAATAAGAAAGGAGATGAGGTCGCATGCGCAGGATCACAGTCCATCCTATCCTTAATTTCCCCCCCAAGAAAAAAGTTAAATTCATTTTTGAAGGGCGAGAGGTAGAGGGATACGAAGGGGAGCCAATTGCTGCAGCTCTCGTGGCCAACGGTTTCTATGAGATGAGGGAAAGTGTGAACCTTCACAGGCCTCGTGGTTTTTTCTGTGCTATCGGTAATTGCTCCTCCTGCTTGATGGTTGTGGATGGCAAGCCAAACATTCGTACTTGCATCACGCCATTAAGGGAAGGGATGAAAGTGGAAATTCAAAAGGACAAGGGAGTGCTCAAATGATCGAGCCAGACGTCCTGGTGGTTGGAGGGGGGCCCGCGGGTATGAATGCGGCACTCGCTGCAGCCAATGCCGGAGCCACCGTTCTCCTGGTGGACCGATTTCAAAACCTGGGAGGTCAGTTAGTCAAACAGACTCACAAGTTTTTCGGCTGGGCAGCTCGCGGAGCAGGAGCTCGGGGATTTGAACTGGCGCAAAAGTGGGAAGGTGAGATTCAAAACCATCCTCGCATTCAAACCCTTTTAGGATTTGAAGTAATTGGCGCCTATAAAGACGGAATCTGGTTAGCCGCTGATTTAGAGGATTTCTACAAAATTAAGCCCAAACGCGTAGTGATTGCCACTGGAGCCTCTGAGCGCATGATTACCTTTGAAAACAACGATTATCCCGGAGTTTATGGCGCTGGCGCAGTACAGACCCTGATGAACGTTTATGGTGTCCTCCCCGGAGAAAGGTACCTGATTGTAGGTTCGGGAAACGTAGGAGTGATCGTGACCTACCAGTTGCTCCAGGCTCAGGCTAAAGTGGAAGCAATTATTGATGTCCTTCCTCGCCTGGGTGGAGCTTACTGGGTACATGCCGCTAAGATTCAAAGGGCAGGTGTTCCCATTCTCTTGAAAAGGACCATCACCGGGGTTTATGGAGAGGGACGCGTGGAGAGAGCGGAGACCATCGGGGTGGACGAAAAATTTCAGCCCATTCCTGGTACCGAGAGGACCTTCTCTGTGGATGTAGTCCTTCTGGCGGTGGGATTGATGCCTTTAAGCGAGCTCCTCTTCGAGCTTGGCGTCAGGGAATACTATATTCCGGAGCTGGGGGGATTTGTTCCCTGGCACGATGAAACAGGTCGCACTTCCCATCCTGAAATTTTCGTCGCTGGAGATGTTGCGGGAATTGAGGAGGCTACCACAGCTGCCCTCCAGGGAAGGATATCCGGATTGCAAACGGCCCTGGATTTAGGATATGAGGTGAACAAGGATGAAATTGATGAACTGAAGATGCTTCTCACTCAATTCCGGCGGTCCTCCTTAAGCGAGAAGGTTTGCCAGGGCTTAGAGCGCCTCCATACAAAAGGAGTGTAAAAATGATCGAGGTTGACGGCGTTCCTACTTTTGAGAATTTAAAAACGAGCATGCCCACGGAAGAGCGCATGCGTAAGAAGGCCGTAGCCATGCACGAGTGCTACCAGGATATCCCCTGCGATCCCTGTGTCTATTCCTGCCCCACAAAAGCTATTACCATGGAAACCCTGGTTTCCACCCCCAGGATAAATCATGAATTATGCAACGGATGTGGCTTGTGCGTTGCCGCTTGCCCCGGGATAGCTATTTTCCTCATGGAGTTGAAGGAAGATCGAGGGCTGATCACCTTGGCCTACGAGTTCGTTCCCCTGCCCAACTCGGGAGAAATCGTGGACGGCCTGGACAGATACGGGAGGGCGGTTTGTGAGGCAAGAGTGGAAAGGGTTTATTCCTTACCCGGAATTGATAAGAAGACCAAGACCTCGCTTGTGCGCCTCAGCGTGCCGCCAGAGAAGATTATGGAAGTGCGCTTCTTCAGGAGGAGAGAATGATATGGATCCTAAAAAGGTGATTATCTGTCGCTGCGAGGACATTACCCTGGAGGATGTGCGGAACGCCATTAAGGAAGGGTACACCTCCTGGGACCAGCTCAAGCGTGTCCTGAGAATAGGGATGGGACCCTGCGGCGGGAAAACATGCAGGATCCTCGTCCTTCGAGAGCTCGCCCAACACTTGAATGTTCCCGTTGACGAAGTCAAAACGAGGCCCACTGTTGTGCGGCCGCCTTTGCGTGCTACGCCACTAAAGGTTTTTGCTAAGGAGGGGAAATGAGCACTTACGACATCATTATCGTGGGCGGGGGTATTACAGGAGTGGCCACCGCTTACGAGTTAGCCAAAAAGAAAGCGGGGAGGATCCTACTTTTAGAAAAGGAGTTCGTCTCCGCGGGCTCCACTGGTTCCTGCGCTGCGGGAATTCGAGCCCAATTTGGTACTGAGTTCAACATCGGCCTGATGAAGCGCAGCCTGGATAAATTCGAGCACCTCGCTCGAGAGTTAGACTACCCCGAGGACAAGATTGAACTCTGGCAGGGAGGATACCTCGTTCTTGCTTATAGTGAGAAGGAATGGGAAAACCTGAAATCCAGGGTGGAGGTTCAGCATCGCCTGGGAATTATGACCGAGATTTTAACCGTAGAGGAGATAATAGCCCGTTTTCCTCAACTTAACTTAGACGGGGTTTACGGAGGAACATTCCACCAGCGCGATGGACACGCCGATCCCCTGCATACTACTTTTGCCTATGCCAGGGCAGCTCGCAGGTTAGGCGTAGAGATCAGGGAGTGGACCAGAGTGGAGGGGCTGGTTCAGGAGAAGGGTAAAATCCGCGGGGTAAAGGTTAACGGAGAGCTTATCGAAGGGGAGAAGGTGCTCGTGGCTTGTGGTGCTTGGAGCTCGCACCTCATGAAGACAGTTGGCGTAGAAATTCCTCTCTGGGGAGAGAAGCATGAGATTTTAATTACTGAACCCCTGGAGAGGGCTTTCGCTCCTATGGTGATCTCTTTCTCCATCGGTTATTACATTCAACAGCGCCCACACGGCTCCTTCATCATGGGAATTGGACCTGAAAACCCGGCACATTGGCATGACCCCAGAGATTTTGACTTCTCTCCTACCTGGCGCTTCCTGGAGCGAATGAGCCAGGCAGCCACAAGCGTTCTTCCCATGCTCAAGAGCGTGAACATCGTGCGCCAGTGGGCCGGCCTTTACGAGATGACTCCGGATGCGCACCACATTCTGGGTCCCATCGATGAGGTCCCGGGCCTTTATATTGCTGCCGGTGGCTCCGGACACGGGTTCATGTTTGGCCCCGTAGTGGGCGAGCTGATGGCCGAATGGATCCTAGGTGAAACCCTGAGTTATGACATCACCCGTCTGAATTACCAAAGATTCCAGAAAGGGGAGCTGGTACGCGAGCCAGCAGTAGTGGGCTAAGCTCAGTACAGATTCATAAATTAAAATTCTGCTTACCACGGCCCGGGGGATTATTCTATAATTAAAGGATGATACTCTCGGATACCCAGATTCTGGAAGCTTTGAGGGCGGGCGATATCCGCTTCCATCCGGAAATTTGTCTGGAAACCCAGCTCCAGCCAGCGTCTGTGGATTTAAGGCTCGCTTGTAGCTTTCGAGTATTCAACCCCACAAGATACGCCGTCTTTGATCCCTTTTCCATGAGCCTGGAAGAAATCACGGAACTAGTGGAAGTGAAGGAGGGGAATCCTTTTATTGTGCACCCCGGAGAATTCGTTTTAGGGTGCACGGTGGAGTACCTCTGGCTTTCCCCGAAATACGTGGGAAGGGTGGAGGGCAGAAGCTCCCTGGGGAGGATCGGGATTATTATTCACTCCACTGCCGGGTATATCGACCCCGGCTTTGAGGGCACCGTGACATTAGAGATCTCTAACGTGGGAAAAATACCGGTTGCCCTGTACCCGGGGATGAGAATTTGCCAGGTTTCCTTCCTGGAAACCGGTAAAGTAGCCCGACCTTACGGAGTGGGCCGAGCCTCCAAATATCAGGGACAAAAAGGCCCCACTCCCTCTCGAATTTCTTTGGATCAGGAGTTCAAAAAGGAGCCATAATGATTAAAAATTTCTATCAGGACGTAAATTCCTATCTGGAGGAGTTGTTCCGCTTTAACCCTATCTGGGCTACCCAGTTCGGAGATCATCGCTTTGATTCCCTAATGCCCGACTATTCCCCAGAAAGGATTGCAGATTTCCTGAAAAGGACTAAAAAGTGGCACTCCCGGTACCAGAACTTAACCTTTGATGATCCCCAGGTTGAGGTGGACAGGGAGATGATGTTAGCCTTGACCACTCGAATAATACTGGAACTGGAAGCAGCGGAAGTTTTGAGTAAGGATCCCTCCAATTACGTGGATGACGCTATTTATGGGCCCTACTTGCTCTTGCTCTACGATTTTGCCCCCTTGGAGGAGAGGCTGTACAGCGTGAGAGAAAGATTGAAACTGATCCCCTCCCTCTTCCAGAGGGGGAAGGAAAACCTGAAAAATCCCCCGCGCATCTGGGTAAAGATTGCTGTAGAAACCCTCAAGGCCGGGAGGGACCTTTTAGGTTCCGTGATTCCCTCCCTGGCCAGCTCATATCCCTCCTTAAAATCGGAGGTGGAGGAACTGTCTGAACAGGCCTTGCTTTCGTCCCGGGAGTTCATCTCCTATTTAGAAAGCCTGCCCTCTTCGGCGAGGGAGGATTTTGCTCTGGGAAAAGATCTCTGGGAGGAGTATGCCCGCGGGGTCCACCTTTTGGATTACGGGTCTGAAGAAATCCTGGAGTACGGGAGAGAGCTTGTATCCCAAACAGAGGAAGAGATGCGCCTTCTTGCTCGGACCATTGACCCTGAAAGGGGAATGCTGGAGGTTCTTTCCCGAACAGGTGAGGATCACCCCCGGGCCCAGGAGCTGATTCCAGCTTACAGCAGGGCTGTTTCAGAGGCCAGAAGGTTTATTCAGGAAAAGGACATCGCCTCAATTCCGCAATGGGAAACCCTGGAGGTGATGGAGACCCCGGAGTTTGACAAGATTTTGACTCCCTACGCCGCCTATCTTCCCCCTGGGCCGCTTTCAGAGAAACAGCAGGGGATTTTCTGGGTCACTCCCGTGGATCGGACACTTCCTGTTGATGAACAAGACAAAAAGCTGAGCTCGCACTCTTTCCCCAAAATTTCTCTGATTGCTGTCCACGAAGCCTATCCCGGTCATCACCTCCAGATCATCTGGTCCAACGCTTCTCGCTCCCTCCCCCGGAAAATTGGGCACTTCGTTTCCTCGCTTTTTGTGGAGGGCTGGGCTTTTTACTGCGAGGAACTTATGGAGGAACAGGGCTTTTTTGAAAAGCCCGAGGCCAGGTTAAACCGCCTGGCCGATCAGCTCTTTCGAGCCTATCGCATTATAATTGATATCGGGCTGCACACGGGAAAAATGAGCGTTGAGGAGGGAGCGAAGATGCTCGTGGAACACGTGGGTCTTGAAGAGAGCGGTGCCCTCTCCGAAGTCTGGCGCTACACCCAGACCCCTACCCAGCCGATGACCTACATGATTGGGAAGAGAGAAATTTTAAAGTTGAGGGAAGAATTTATGAAAAGGGGTGGCCGCTTGAAAGACTTTCATGATTCCCTTCTCAGGAACGGCTCTCTGCCCTTGAAGTTGCAGCGGAAGTTGATTTTAGGATGAATAAGAGGACACCACTGGCCGTGAAGTTTGTCTTAATAACTGCGCTCTTGATCTGCGCTTTGCTCCTCGGATTCCTTTTGAAGGATTATTTTCCCGTGAAATTAGAGGAGCCTCCCCAGTTTAATCCCCCCTCTCTGGATATCACCGCCATCCAGGGCGAGGTGTCCAATTTAAGACAATTGCCCCTGAAAGAGGAAATCCCTGCAGGATTTCTGGATAAGGAGGCCCTTAATCAGGCACTGAAAGAAAGCATGGAGGACGAGCTAAGCCAGCAGGATCTCCAATCCACAGAGAAGGTGCTGCGCTTTCTGGGAATTTTGGAGGGCGGGCAGAGCCTGAAAGAGGTGCTTTTGGAGGTCTTAAGCGAACAGGTGTACGGTTTCTACGATCATGAAAGCGGGGAGCTTAAAGTCCTGAAGAAAGAGGATAAAACCACTGCCCTGGAGCGTCTGGCATTAGTGCACGAGGTTGTTCATGGCATTCAGGACCAGAATTTCGATCTCTCCAGATTTATCCCTCCCGACTTTAAAGGAAGCGATGATGAGCTCATGGCCGTACAATCATTATACGAGGGGGACGCCTCCTGGACCTCCGTGCTCTACGTCCAGAAAAACAGCAGTTTGAGCTTTGGCCTGGGCCTTCTCCTTGACTCCCTCGATTTAAATCAAAGCGCCCTGGAATTAGCACCGCCCTATGTTGTAGAATCCCTGCTCTTCCCTTACCAGGAGGGAATGACTTTCGTTAAAACCCTTTATGAAAAGGGTGGTTGGATGTTTGTCAATCAGGCCTTTGAAAAGCCTCCTGTTTCCACCGAGCAGATTCTCCATCCTGAGAAGTACCTTTCCAACGAGCAACCCGCTACTATCACTTTCCCAGAATGGAAATCCCTTGAGGGTTTTACCCTGGTCAGGGATAATGCTCTGGGAGAGTTCGACTTCCGCTTCCTCTTTAGGTCCGTTTTGCCGGAAAATCAAGCCCTGGTTGCTTCTACGGGCTGGAATGGCTCCCGCTACCAGCTCTGGGAAAAAGAGGGAATGATGGTTTTTATACTGGAATCCAGGTGGGATTCTCCCCGGGATGCTTCCGAGGCTGAATTTGCCTTGGAGAATTTCCTGAAAAGTCGTTTTGGTTTCGCGCCAACTAATTACTATCGGGGTTCCCTTTATGTGGGAGGAAATGAAGTGGGTCTGCTCTACCCCTCGGGCCAGGCTCAATACCTGATCCTGGCTCCGGACGAGGAGCTTGCCTTGAATATTCTTAGCGAGTTGCCCTGAACTTTTCCCCGGAACCGGTATTTTTCCGCTCTGGTATCATTTTAGGATAAGGAAGGAGGAGAGACCGTGTACACTAAAAAAGAGGGAAATATTCTTATGGTTAGGCTGGAAACAGGGGAAAATGTACTCGAAAAGTTGAAAGAGGCTGCGGAATTTTATCATCTGGCCACAGGGGTAGTTCTCTCCGGTATCGGCATGCTCAAAGAAGTAGAGGTGGGATACTTCCAGGGCCCGGAGAGAGGGTATCAGCGCCATTACTTGCCTTTTCCCTGCGAATTGGCTTCCCTTTCCGGGAATATCTCCAAACAAGAGGAGGGATACAACCTCCATCTGCACGTCATCCTGATCAAGCCTGATGGAGATGCTACTGGAGGGCACCTTTTCAAGGGAACGGTGCATATAACTAACGAAATTTTTATTCAGGAGATCAGTTGCCCCATTTTCCGCAAAAAGGAGGAAAGCGGCCTTTATGGCCTTTACTTCACCTGAGATCTGGGCCAGCGATTTAGGATTGGTCCCTTACGAGGACGCCTGGAGGTTACAGCAGAAGTTACTTCCCCTGGTTCTGGAAGGAAAAATTCCTGATGTGCTCCTATTTCTGGAACACCCCCATGTTTACACTCTGGGAAAACACGGGAAAGAGGAAAACCTGCTTTTGGGGGAGGAGGGGTTGAGGAAAAGGGGAGCCCAATTTTTTCGCGTGGACAGGGGAGGGGATATTACCTATCATGGCCCCGGGCAGCTTATAGTGTATTTTATTTTTCTCCTCGAAGACCTGAGGGTTAAACGCTTTGTGGAAATCCTCGAGGAGCTAGTGATTTCCACCCTCGATCCCTTCGCGATTAAAGCTGAGAGGATCGAGGGAAAGCCAGGGGTCTGGGTTAAGGGGAAAAAGATTTGCTCAATCGGGATCGCTGTGAGACAAAAAGTGACCCAGCATGGCCTGGCCCTGAATGTAAACCCTGACCTTTCCTATTTTTCTTTTATTAACCCTTGCGGGGAACCCAATCTTCCCGTTACCTCTATGGAACGGGAATTGGGAAAAAAGACCAGCTTGAACGAAGTGATCAACGCCTTTTCTCACAATGTGGAAAAACAATTTAACAGGGACCTGCATTTTAGATCCAGAGAGGAAATCTGGAGATACGATTTTCCTTCTTGACTTGCCTTTTTTTCAGGTGGTTGCCATAATAGTAAAGGGATTTAAAAGTAATTACTTGCAAATCTCCCCCAAATAACACTTTTGGAGGTTTGCGATGATTTTCTGGGACGCTTTGTTTTCAGAGCGAGCCAAAACTCTGAAAAGTTCTGCCATCCGTGAGCTCCTCAAGTTAGTCAATCAGCCCGATATCATTTCCTTCGGAGGAGGACTCCCCGATCCCAAGCTCTTCCCCGTAGAGAAGTTCAAAGAGTGCGTGGATGTCGTGCTCAGAGAGCATCCTGAAGAGGCCTTGCAGTACGGAACGACCGAGGGAGTTCCCGCTTTGAGGAGCTTAATCGCGGAGCGATCCAAAAAGCAAGGCATAAAGTGCAGTCCCGAAAATGTAATTGTTGTGGCTTCCTCTCAACAGGCGCTTGACCTGGTGGCTAAAGTCCTGATCAATCCTGGAGATATAGTTTTTGTGGAAGCCCCCTCCTACTTAGGAGCCATTCAAGCCTTTGGCGCTTTTCAAGCTCAGATGATTCCAATTCCTATGGATGATGAGGGTATGCGCACCGAAATTTTAGAAAATCGCATTAAGACCTTGCGCTCTTCGGGAAAAGCCCCGAAGTTCATCTACACAGTTCCCACTTTCCAGAATCCCACAGGCGTGACCCTTTCATATCAGCGCCGCCTTCAGCTTCTTGAAATCTCAAATAAATACAACATCCCCATCGTGGAGGATGCCCCTTATCACCAGTTGCGATACGAGGGCGAGCCCATTCCCTCAATCGCTTCTTTAGATAATAATGGAACTGTTATTTACCTGGAAACATTCTCCAAAATTCTTTCCCCTGGCCTGCGCCTGGGATGGATCGTCGGACCTGAGGATTTTATCCGCAAGGTCACACTGGCCAAGCAAGCCACTGACCTGTGTACTTCCCCTTTTACTCAATTCATCGCTCTGGAATTCACAAAGAGGGGGTACATTGAGCCCCATGTGGAGGTCCTCAACAGGGAATACAAAAAGAAAAGGGATGGAATGCTAAACGCCCTGGAGGAGTTTTTCCCGGACAAGGTGCGCTGGACCAAACCGCAAGGAGGCCTTTTTCTCTGGGCAGAGCTGCCAAAGGGAGTGGATACCAACGAAATGCTCAAGGAAGCGCTCTCGGTGAAGGTGGCTTACGTATCCGGGACAGGGTTTTTCCCTAATGGCGGAGGTGAAAATTGCATGCGCTTGAATTTCTCTTTCTCCTCCCCAGAAATAAATCGAGAGGGAATTAAAAGGCTTTCGGAAATTGTGAAGAAAAGGCTGGCTGCCTGAATTACCCCTAATATTCGGCCCACAAATCAAAAGGGAGACCCATGGGTCTCCCTTTTGATTTGACTGCATTCGGCCCTTAAAATAGTAAGGTAAAATTTAAAAGGGGTGCGACAATGAGAGTTGATCTTCGATCGGACACAGTGACTGTGCCCACGGAAAAGATGAGGAAGGCCATGTACGAGGCGGAGGTAGGGGATGACGTCTTTGGCGAGGATCCCACTATTAACCGCCTCCAGGAGATGGCTGCTGATATTTGCGGCAGGGAGGCTGCCCTTTTCGTCCCCTCAGGGACGATGGCCAACCAGATCTGCGTAAGAGTCCAAGCTCCCAGGGGAAGCGAGGTCATATTGGAGGAGGAATCCCATATCTTCCTCCACGAGGTAGGGGGATTGGCCGCTTTAGCCCAGGTTCAGACCAGACTGGTTAAAGGTGTGAGGGGGATCCTCCAGCCCCAGGACATAGCTCCTCTTTTCCGCCCACCCGGGGACATCCACGCACCCAAAACCAGTTTGATGTGCATTGAGCAGACTTCCATGATGGCCGGGGGAACCATTTATCCCCTGGAAACGATCAAGGAAATTTCGCGCCTCGCTCACGAAAAGGGAGCCAGGGTTCACATGGACGGCGCCCGATTGTTTAACGCTGTAGTAGCGTCTGGAATACCAGCTCGGGATTTTGCCGCACCGGTGGACTCCCTGATGTTCTGCCTCTCCAAGGGGCTTTGCTGCCCGGTAGGCTCAATGGTTGTCGGGAACAATGATTTCATTGAGGAAGCAAGGGTAGCGCGCAAGCTTTATGGTGGAGGGATGCGACAGGCTGGGATCCTGGCTGCCTGTGGCATCGTGGCCTTAACTGAGATGATAGACAGACTCGAGGAGGACCACGAAAAGGCAAAAATTATTGCCAGGGCCATTGAGGGCTCCCATCTCGTCAAACCAGACTGGAATCGTCCTGAGACCAACATAATAATATTTTCCCTGAGGGAGCCGAAAGCGGGAGAGTTAGTAAAGAAACTCGCTGATCGAGGCGTGCTTTGCCTGGACCTGGACGATTACCGTATCAGGATGGTTACCCATAAGGACGTTTCCTTTGAGGGTGCCAGGTACGCAAGTGAGGTTTTAGGGGAACTGCTCCAGTAGGATGATTTTTCTGGGGATTGAGACCTCCTGCGACGAAACGGCTGTTGCCCTCCTGAAGGACGAGAGAGAGCAACTGGTCTCACTCGTCTCTTCTCAGGTAGATCTGCACCAGAAGTATGGGGGCGTTGTTCCTGAGCTTGCCTCGCGCAGGCACATAGAGGTTCTCACCCCTTTAATTCAGGAAGCCCTGATCCAGGCCGGATTGACCCTGAAAGAGGTGGATGCCGTTGCCGTAACCAGAGGGCCCGGGCTTGTAGGGGCCCTGCTTGTGGGAATGGAAACCGCGAAGGCGCTCTCTATTGGATTGGGGATCCCCCTTTTAGGGGTGAACCACCTGGCGGGACACATTTATGCTGCCTTTTTGGAAAATGAGGTAAAACTCCCGGCACTGGCTTTAGTAGTATCGGGTGGTCATACGGAATTGATAGCTGTTGATGAAGAGGAGAAGTTCCGTCAGCTCGGCACCACCAGAGACGATGCCGCCGGAGAAACCCTGGATAAAATCGCCCGCTTCCTCGGTTTGCCATACCCAGGAGGACCGCAGATAGATTTGCTGGCGCGCAGAGGTGACCAGAACTACCACAGGTTTCCCGTTGCGGAGATGGATAACCCCCTGGATTTTTCTTTTTCTGGTCTGAAGACGGCAGTAATCTATTTTGTTGAGGAACTAAAAAGAAGAGGGGAAAGCGTTCCCATTGAGAACATCTGTGCCTCTTTCCAGGAAGCGGTCGTAAATTCGTTGATTTCAAAGACCAAGCGCGCCATAAAGCAAGGTTCTTATAAGAGGGTGATTGTCTCCGGTGGGGTGGCTGCCAACTCCCGTTTGCGGGAAAAATTAAGGGAATTGGCCCTGAAACTAAACGTGGAACTTTATATTCCCTCACCTGGCCTTTGCACGGACAATGCGCTAATGATTGCCCGAGCGGGCTTCGCTCTTTTTAAAAAAGGACTATCGCTTTCTCTTAAAGAGGATGTGGACCCTAATTTAAGCCTTTATGAATAGAAAGGAGGAGAAATGCTCAATCGAGAGGAGATTGAAACGGGGATCCTGAACCTCCTTACTGTGAATATGGGATATAGGCCGGAGGAAACAGTTTTAGTGTTGAACGACATCCCGGGCAAGGAGGAATGGAATCTGGAATCCCATAAAGTCGCCGAGATCGTTCGGCGCTCCCTTATGGCCCGTCTTGCCTTCGAGATTTTAAGGGAGAAATTTCCCAGGAAGGTCTCTTACTACGTTTATCCTATGGTTAGACAGTCAGGGATGGAACCCCCTCCTGAGGCCGCCTATGAGCTCTTAAAGTATGACGTCATCCTGGCTATGACCACTCGCTCCCTTTCCCACACAAATGCCCGTAAGGCTGCTACTGACAAGGGCGCACGATTGGCCAGCATGCCCGGATTACTCCCCGAGATGCTTTCTCCTTCAGGCCCCCTGGCTGCGGATTACGCGGCAATAAAGGAGGAAAGCGAAAGGCTGGCATCCCTTTTGACCGCGGCAAGAAGTGCCAGAATTTTAACGAAGAAAGGGACCAATTTAAGCCTGAGCCTGGAAGGAAGGGCGGGGGAGGCCGATACAGGTCTTTACCTGAACCCCGGAGAATGGGGAAACCTGCCCGGAGGGGAGGCCTACATCGCTCCGATTGAAGGAAGCGCTCAAGGGAAGCTCGTTGTCCCTGCGGGTTGGGGTTCCAGTTTAACGGAGGACTTAGTCCTTGTATTTGAAGAAGGATACGTGGTGGAATGCCAGGGAGGAGGATTAGCAGGGGAGAGGCTGAGAGATTTGCTCGATTTAAAGGACCCGAAATTAAAGCACAGGAGGAACTGTGCGGAGTTGGGGATCGGCACCAACCCTCAAGCCCGAAGAGCGGATATCGTTCTGGAAGCTGAGAAAATAAAAGGAACAGTGCACGTAGCCATCGGGGACAACGCCCACATTGGGGGAAACACGGAATCTGACCTTCACACCGATTTTGTTATCCCCGACCCAACTCTCATTCTGGACGGCCAGGTGCTGATAGAGAAAGGGAAATATCGGGAGGTCTGGCGATAGGCTCGCTTTATGCGGATATCCTTCCTCATATCATAAAAGCAGTAACTCGCCACAACGTCTTGCCCCTGGGAAGTGCCTGCAACCTTTCCTGCTACTTCTGTTCCAATCGCTACAACCCTCCGGGGATAATGGTTTTCAACATCCCCTTTCTTCCTTCGGATCTGATTAAGGATTTAATTTATAGTCTCAACCCTCAAGAAAAGATCATCATTGGCGAATCGGCTACCAGGCTCAACGAGGGTGAGCCCCTTTTTCATCCCCAGTTTTTAGCGATCATAAAGGAGCTGAGGAGGGCTTTCCCAAAAACCCTGATTCAGATTACCACGAACGGAATTCTCCTTTCCCCTAAAATCCAGGAGGCACTCTCCTCCCTGAACCCCATTGAGCTCGTTATCTCTTTTAACTCTTTGAAGGCCTCAAAGAGGGCCTCGCTTTTAGGCGATCCCCATCCAGAAGAGACTATCCAGCACTTCTATTACTTAGTGCGCTCCGGGATCAAATTTCAGGCTTCTTTTATACTTGCGCTCCCCTTCCTCGAGGAACTCCCGGAATCCCTAAAAATCGTTGAGGATCTGGGAGCATATTATGTGAGGCTTCTTCTTCCCGGGGGTTCTAAGTGGGCACCCAGGGATCTCCAGGGATCAATGGAGGATTGGCTCAAACTGAAAAAGAGGATGCTACTCTTACGAAAAAGAGTTGGGATTCCCCTGGTGATCGAGCCTCCCTTGATTTCCGGTCTTAAGACGGAAGTAGAAGGGGTGATCAGGGGAAGCCCGGCGGAAAAATGTGGCTTGAAGGCGGAGGATGTAATTTTAAAAATAAACGGAAAGGAGCCCGATTCCAGGCAGGAAGCGTTTAAAATAATCAACCAGGCGGAGAACCCCCAGCTCGAGGTGCAAAGAGGGAGCCAATCTCTGGAGTTCACAATTTTCAAAAAAATGGGCGAGAAGAGCGGGCTTGTCTTCTCCAATGACCTGGATGTGGAATCTCTGAGGGGATTATCCTCAGTGATCCCGGAAAAGGGCAGGGGAGTATGCCTGACGAGCGAACTCGCTTTTAAAGTAGTAAGCCTGGCCTTTCAGAAACACCATCCTCAGGTTCCAGTTCTCCCGGTTCCCAGCCTTTCTTTGGGGGGATCAATCCGAACCCTGGGCCTTCTCGCCGTCCAGGATTTCAGAGTTTTGCTGAGCGCCCTTAAGGGAAATGGAAGAAGCTTTGACTGGGTGATTGTAAACCCCATTTTCCAGGAGGATGGTTTGGACCTCAGGGGAGAGAACCTTCAAACTCTGGAGAAGGAGTTTTCCCTGACTCTGATCTATCCATCCTGATCTTTCATTTCTAAAGCAATAATCGGGGAAATCTGCCAGGAATTTTTCCCAAATATTTTAGCACTCTCTTGACATGAGTGCTAAAATATTTGTAGACTTCAAGTTAGACTTTCAAGGAGGGATACTGCATGAACTTAAAACCATTAGGAGATCGAGTAGTTGTTAAGGTCTTGGAGAGCGAAGAGCGAACCAAGGCGGGAATTGTCATTCCCGACACGGCAAAAGAAAAGCCCCAGAAAGGGAAAGTGATCGCCGTTGGTCCCGGCCGGGTGAACGAGGAAACCGGCCAAAGGATCCCCGTGGATGTTAAGGTAGGGGATACCATCATCTTCGCCAAATACGGTGGAACTGAAATCAAGCTTGAGGGCGAAGAGTATTTAATTTTGAGCGAGCGCGACATTCTCGCAATTCTTGAAGGTTAAGGAGGGTTTGAAATGGCACAGCCAAAGCTTTTGATTTTCGATGAAGAAGGTCGACGGGCATTAGAGCGCGGTGTGAACGCTCTGGCCAATGCCGTAAAAATCACGCTTGGCCCGAGAGGCCGTTATGTTGTACTGGAGAAGAAATTTGGTCCGCCCACTATTACAAATGACGGCGTGACTATCGCCAAGGAAATTGACCTCGAGGATCCCTTTGAGAACCTTGGCGCTCAGCTGGTAAAGGAAGTAGCTACTAAGACCCAGGACGTCGCTGGAGATGGAACGACCACCGCTACCGTGCTTGCCCAGTGCATTATTCGCGAGGGTTTGAAAAACGTAGCCGCCGGTGCCAATCCCCTGGCTTTAAAGCGAGGCATCGAGAAAGCCGTGGACAGGGCGGTGGAGGAGCTGAAGAAGCTCGCCAAACCAGTTGAGGACAAGCAATCAATCGCTCAGGTAGCCTCCATTTCCTCTAAGGATGAAAAAATTGGCAATGTCATTGCCGATGCCATGGAGAAGGTAGGCAAGGACGGTGTGATCACGGTTGAGGAATCTCAGGGACTGGACATCACCTTAGAGTTCGTCGAGGGTATGCAATTTGACCGCGGTTACATCTCCCCTTACTTCGTCACCGATCCTGAGAGGATGGAAGTCATCCTGGATGAACCCTACATTTTCATTACAGATAAGAAGATCTCCGCAGTCACGGAGTTTCTCCCCGTTTTAGAAAAGCTGGCCCAGAAGGGTCGTCCCTTCCTGATCATAGCTGATGATGTGGAAGGGGAAGCCTTAGCCACCTTAGTGCTGAATAAAGTCCGTGGCACTTTCCGTTGCTGCGCCGTTAAAGCTCCCGGATTTGGCGATAGGCGGAAAGCCATGCTCCAGGACATCGCCATCCTCACGGGCGGTCAGGTGGTCTCTGATGAATTAGGAATCAAATTTGAGAATGTCACCCTGGACATGCTGGGCGAGGCCCGTCAGGTCAAGGTGGACAAGGATGACACCACGATTGTCGGCGGCAAGGGCAACGAGGAGGAAATTAAAGCTCGCATCGCTCAAATTCGCCGCCAGATCGAAGAGACTGATTCCGAATACGATCGTGAGAAACTTCAGGAACGGCTCGCTAAGCTTGCTGGCGGTGTAGCAGTGATCAAAGTTGGAGCCGCCACTGAGACCGAGATGAAGGAGCGCAAGCACAGGATCGAGGATGCCGTTTCCGCTACTAAGGCTGCTGTCGAGGAAGGGATCATCGCCGGAGGCGGCACAGCCCTGATTAATGCCCTGTCGAAGCTCGACGGATTAAAGCTTGAAGGAGACGAGCTCACCGGTGCTAACATCGTTAAGCGGGCGCTGGAAGAGCCCCTCAAGCTGATCGCTGAAAACGCCGGCATGGAGGGTGCGGTAATCGTGGAAAAGGTCAAAGAGCTGCCCGTGAACCAGGGTTTCAACGCCGTAACCCTGAAATTCGAGGACATGTTCAAGGCAGGAATCGTTGATCCGCTGAAGGTAACCCGCTCTGCACTCCAGAATGCTGCCTCCATCGCTTCCATGCTCCTCACCACTGAAGCTGCTGTGGTGGAGAAGCCGGAGAAAGAGAAACCAGCACCCCCTCCTCCGCCTGAGTACTAAGATATCCCCTCCCCTTCCCCATACCCTATAAATACCCCCTCCTAATATGAGGAGCCCGGCTTGAGACCGGGCTCCTCTTTGTGGAATAGGCAAATTGCCCCCTCACCATCTATAATATTGGGAGCTTTGTTCGTAATTCAGGTTCAGGAAAGGAGTATTTGATGGAACTTCAAGCACTGAAAGAGCTCAAGACAAAAGTCGCAGAGGTCATGGATATCGTCCACGCTATTGCTGTGCTGGAATGGGACCAGCAGACCTATATGCCCCCTCGGGGTGGAGAGGCCAGAGCTGAGCAAATCGCCACATTGAGCAAAATCGCTCACGAAAAGTTCACCTCTTCCGAGGTCGGGAAGCTTATTGCTGAACTGGAACCATATTTCCAGAATCAGGATCCCGAATCCGATGACGCTGCTTTGTTCCGCAAGGTGAAGAGGGAATACGAGAAGGACACCAAACTTTCCCCTGACCTCGTGGCGCGTATTTCCCGGACCACTGCCCTGGCCAGGGACAAATGGGTGGAAGCGAGAAAGGAATCCAATTTTTCCATTTTCGCCCCCTACCTTACCCAGATAGTAGATTTGATGATTGAGAAGGCCGAATCCCTTGGTTACGAGGAATCCATTTACGATGCCCTGGTGGATGACTTCGAACCCGGTTTAAAAACCTCGCGCATCAGGGCGATTTTCGAGGAACTGCGCAAGGGCCTTGTGCCTATAGTTCAAGCTATCAGAGAAAGCGGAGTGGAGATTCGTCGTGATTTCCTCTTAAGGAACTATGATCCGGAAAAACAGTACCAGTTTACACTTAAAATCCTGGAGAAGATGGGCTATGATTTCCAGCGGGGAAGGCAGGATAAAACGGCACACCCCTTCACTACCGCTTTCTCCGTGAACGATGTCCGAGTGACGAACAGGTTCAAGGACACCCTTATTACTTCCTCTATCTTCAGCGCTCTCCACGAGGGAGGGCATGCCCTGTACGATCTCGGGATGCCCGAGAAATTTGACCGCACTATTTTAATGACCGGAGCCTCCTATGGCGTGCACGAATCCCAGTCCAGGACCTGGGAGAACATCGTGGGAAGGAGCCTGCATTTCTGGACTTACTGGTTTCCCCGCTTGAAGGAGTTCTTTCCTGAGCAGCTCCAGGATGTTACCCTGGAGGAGTTCTATAGGGCGATCAACTATGTGGAGCCCTCTCCGATCAGGGTGGAAGCTGACGAGGTTACATATAACCTGCACACTCTACTCCGTTTCGAGCTGGAAGTGGGGCTCATGGAGAGGAAGATCAAGGTTCAGGATCTTCCGGAGCTCTGGAACGCCAGGATGAAAGAGTACATCGGCTACGAACCCAAAAACGATGCTGAGGGCGTGCTTCAGGACGTCCACTGGTCGGATGGGCTTTTCGGATACTTCCCTTCGTACACTATTGGTAACATTCTCTCCGTTCAGTTTTTCAAGAAAGCTCTTGAGGATATTTCTGACCTCTACGAGCAGTTTGCCAGAGGAGAGTATTCCGCCTTACGGGAATGGATGCGCACACACATTCACGTTCACGGCGGGAAGTACTATCCTGAGGAGCTTATCCCGCTCGTGGTGGGAGAACCCATGAACCCACAGCCCTTCCTGAACTACCTGAGAGAAAAGTACAGCGGAATTTACGGGAAAATTTAAATCCTGAGGTGCTTTAAAGTCCGTAAGTAGTAAGCGGGAAAATTGATGGCTGCACCATCTTCGGTCACCATGCTGCTTCTGCAGCTACGGCCACTTATTTTGCCATTCCCAAAAGGAGGTACCTGGCGATGGTGCAGCCTGCAGTTTTATTTTATTTATTATTTTTATCCTTTGTCAATAAAAATAGACAGGCTGCTTTTGCTGCTCTCTATAGACCAAAATCCTCATTGCCGAGATCGCCTTTCGGGAAAATGTGCCTTATAGCAGCAATGTATTTGAAAGCCTTGAGGAGAGGGATTTTCATACCTCATCTTTCACTTTGTTTGGCAATAAACGACTTTCTTTAGATATGTTCCCGGTTCGTTTTCCAGAACCAGCTCGAGGAGTAGCTCTACTTCCTTCCCGTTTCTAACTTGCGCTTGACCTCGCGGCGGGCAATAGCGGGAAGGGTATTTCTCTTTTCCTCCAGATACCCCTCTACTTCCTCCCGGAAGTTCTTGATCATGTCGCGCAAAAGCCAGGAGACGGCCTTGGTGATCAGGATGTCTTTTTCCCCCTTTAGTTTTTCGATAAGCTGGAAAGCCAGATCAGCCAGGCGCTCATCCCTGACCTCGCGAACGGGCAAAGTGAGAATGACGAGCGAAGCTCGCCGCTTGTGCACATTAGAGTTCTCCGAGAGCTCTAAGATTACTTTCTTCCACCTATCCCAGTCCCCCAGGATTTCCCGGGCAGTGAAGTTTGATTGAGCGATAGAGTCTACCTCTGCCCAGCCCTCCGTGCGCTCCAGGAGATTGTGCAGGATTTCCGGTTCCAGCAACCTGCGGAACTTGGGGAAGGCTCCCAAAAGCGCACCCACCAGGGAAACCTCCTCGTGGGATTCCCCCTGAGCAAGGGAGAGAAGGAGATCGCGATATTCCCCAAAGGTCAAATTCTGGTGATCTAAAAACCACTTGCGGAGTATCTCTTTTCTGGATGAGGCACTAAGGGAATAGCAGGGCTTGTTCGTCCCGATGTAGCGATGGATGCCCATGTTGAATTTGTGCTTCTCTCCGCCCCGCTTTTCCAGCTCATCCAAAAGCCCCCTATGGAGGCCATTTTTTATCCTTGCCTTTGTTTCGGCCATAATTTCACTCCTTTTGTCCCTGTTTTACTGGGTCTCCCGGGAAGGTGATGAAGGGTCAGGCGAAAAATTCCCAAGTGGCTCCCCCATCCTGGCGCTTAAGAATTTTATCATTTTCCTGCCTCTCAGACTGGTATTATTTTCCGGAAAAGGGGACAAAACGCGTCTAGAGCCTTCATTTTTATCTATGGCCCTCCCTTTTTCTTAAAACGCAAGAGATAAGTTTGAAGGGATAATTGGAGCGCTCAATCCAATAAAGAAGTCCAGGAAGGAATCAAATTTCCGATCTCTGAGTCGTAATTAAGTCCCTGTTGACAACTGTGCTAAAGTGAAATTGAAGGGAAAGCTCGGGCACCCGTTATACGACCTGAAGTGGAGAAGACCATCGGCGTGGCTGAGGAAGCGAACCCCCACAACTGAAGAGGAAGAAATTCATGGTGCATTTTGTTTAAACTAACAGGACTTCCACCCAGCGATCAAGAAAACCGAAAGCAGTTGAGCAAATGTTGATAAAGAAATGCAAGCGGAGGCGAAAGTAATAGATTTGGAGAAGAATCTCAAAAAATTTGAAAAGGAGTTCGGGGAAGTCCTTCCTCTGGTGAAATTTTTAAAAGAAAAGCATCAGGATTTATGCCAGGCTTTCTTGGAATTACACAAAATTGCTTTGAGCGATGGAGCACTCTCAAAGAAAACAAAATTTATGATTCATGCGGCAATTACAGCCTCTCAACATGACGTTGACTCAACTCTTATGCATTTAACTGGCGCCATAAAAGTCGGAGCGAGCGAGGAAGAATTGTTAGAGACCGCGGTAATTGTTAGAGACCGCGGTAGCCATTGTTCCCGTCTCTGGCATGCCTTCCTTTGGGGTATTTCTCCAGTCCCGGAAAGCAACGCGGCAAAAAGCGGCTCAATCGGAATGGTGGAGATTAAGCCCGTCCATGTAGACGGGAAGACAATTATCGGGATTAAAATCGGGAATCAAATAAACGCGATGTAGCCGCTCTCAGTAGCGGGTGGCTTAAGGGAAATTGAGGATGTTCTGGAGGGGATGACCGGTAAAGATGCCCTCAGAGTCCTTGAGGGATAAATGTAAAAAACAAACGATAAGGAGATAAGGACAGATGAACGAGAAAAAGTGGCAACTTTTACCCGCATGTGGAAAAGAAGCGGAGAACCTGGACATCATTCTGGCATGTGATGGTGCCTCCTCGGTGGGGCAGATCGGGCATGAGGTCGCCGTGAAGCTTACCAAGGAAGAGGACCGTGCCAGAATGTGCTGTATTACTGCAATTGGGGCTGGTTCCAGGGCTCATACCGACATTGCCCGAAAAGCCCGGAGGTTGATTGTGATCAACGGCTGTCAAATGGAATGCGCTTCAAAAATAGTGAGAAACGCGGGCATCGAACCAACCTATGAAATTACCGTAGCCAAAGAGGGCGTCGATAAATTGTCCACCCTGGACTTCGATGACCAGGAAGTGGAGAGAATAGCGGCGAAAATAGTAAAGGATCTGAATAAAAAGCCGGTTAGGTGATAAAAACTGATCGAGTTCAAAGAAAAATAAGCTTTTGGCTCGAGTAGAAGAGGAGCTGAAAAATTTGAAAGCCATGGAAGGAGAACTCTTGAAAATTGAAAACCTCTCCCTTTCCTTAGGAGGGAGACAGGTCCTGAGGGAGCTAAATCTAAAAGTGGAACCCGGGGCGATCCACGCCATTCTGGGTACTAATGCAGCGGGGAAGACCAGCCTGGCTTACACCATTATGGGCATCAGCGGATACACTCCAAAGGAAGGAAGAATTTTCTTTAACGGGGAAGAAATTACCAATTACCCCATCTTTAAAAGAGCGCAACTGGGGATGACCATGGCCTGGCAGGAGCCCGCCAGATTCGAGGGGCTAACGGTGGAGGACTACATAAAAGTGGGCATGAAGGAAAAGGACCCCGGTCTGATCAAGGAGGCTTTAAATTTCGTCCTCCTAGAACCCAGGGAATATCTGAAAAGGGTGGTGGATAAGACTTTAAGCGGGGGCGAAAGAAAACGGATCGAGCTCGCTTCCGTTTTTGCCATGAAACCCCTTCTGGCAATTCTGGACGAGCCCGATTCGGGAATTGACGTTTTAGCCCTTGACCATGTGGTCAATCTGATCAAGGAGATGAAAAGGCGGGGAACTACTATTCTTCTGATCACCCACAGGGAGGAAGTGGCAGAAATTGCCGATAAAGCCTCCCTTCTTTGCCAGGGATTCATCGTCAAGGAGGGCGAGGCGAAAGAGGTGGGGGAATACTTCAAGAAAAAATGCCTCCCCTGTCCGGTCTACAACCCGGAGGAGAAGATCGGGGAGGTGGTGGAAGAGAAATGAGCAGGGATTACGAATACATGCTCAAAGCCTATGCTGAATCCGGGGGAGCACCCGAGGTCTTCAAAGACTCCAGGGTTGCGCACCTGGTAGTGCACAAGAATAAGGTTTACGGGAGTCATACCGTTAAAGGATTGATACTGGAACCCAGGGAAACAGAAACAGGGGTGGACATTTCGCTTTTGGTAGAAAAGGGTCAGAAAATCGAGTATCCCGTGCACCTCTGCTTTGGCGTGCTACCAGATCAGGGCATCCAGGAAATCAGGATCAGGGCAAAAATAGAAGACGGCGCTGGGGTCAGCCTCCTTGCGCACTGTATTTTCCCCAACGCCGTGAACGTGGTTCATAGAATGGAAGCGGAAATAGAGATCGGAAATAACGCCTTTTACGAATACAACGAGGTCCACTACCACGGCACCACAGGAGGGGTGGAGGTTGTCCCCAAGGCGAAAGTAAAGGTAGGGGATAAAAGCTATTTTAGAACCAACTTTTCCTTGATTAAGGGAAGGGTGGGGGTCTTCGATCTGGATTACGAGGCTGATGTGGGGGAGAGCTCAGTCTTAGAAATGACCGCCAGGATCTTCGGTTACGGCGACGACAGAATCAAAATCAGGGAAGTAGGCCGGCTCTCCGGAAAAGGATCCCGCGGCCTTTTAAAGAGCCGGGTAGCCGTAAAGGACAACGCTCAGAGCGAGATCTTCAATGAGCTTGTGGCCAGTGCTCCTGAGGCCAGGGGGCATGTGGACTGTGTGGAGGTCGTCCAGGGAAATGCCCGGGCGAAGGCCACTCCTATCGTAAGCGTCTTAAATGAGTTTGCTCGTGTAACCCACGAGGCTGCTATCGGCAGGGTGGATAAAAAACAGGTGGAAACCCTGATGGCCCGTGGTCTGGAAGAGGAGAAAGCGATCGATCTCGTAATCAGCGGGATGCTCAAATAAAAAGGAACGCACCTTTTATCACCTTCCCTTTTTGCGCTGCTTTTTGGATTAGCGGGCACAAAAGGGAATAAAGGCCATATCAAGCTGGTTATAGTTAATAAATAAAAGTTAAAGGGAAGCGAGGAAATTGAGGTATGACAGCGCGTAACGAAGTTTACAAGTGTGAGATCTGCGGAAATATAGTGGAGATCCTGCATGAAGGGGTTGGCACTTTGGTTTGCTGCGGGCAACCCATGACCAAAATGGTGGAGAAAGTCCAGGAGGTCGGCAACGAGAAGCACCTGCCAGTCCTGGAGAAGTTGGATTCCGGCACGCTGATCAAGATTGGATCTGTCCCTCATCCCATGGAGGAAAAACACTATATCGAGTGGATACAGGCCTTCAGCAAGGATGGGAAAATTCTGCGAGTCTTCCTGAAACCCGGCGAAGCACCGGAAGTGAAAATCGCCTGGAGTATTAACGATCTTAAAGAAGTAAGGGAGTACTGCAATATTCATGGGCTCTGGTCTAAAAGGGCCTAAACAAAAGGAGGCAAGAGGACCGATGATTAAAGAGAACGTTCAAAAAGCAATTAATGAGCAGATCAACAAGGAGTTCTATTCCGCCTTCCTGTATCTGGCTATGGCGGAGAACTTCGAAGCCATGAATCTCAAGGGAGCTGCTCATTGGCTCTTTACGCAATATAAGGAAGAGCTGGGACACGCTGAGAAGTTCATGGAGTATATGAACGAAGTGGGCGGCAGGGTGGAATTGAAAGCCATTGATGCTCCCAAAAGGGAGTGGAAGTCAATTCTTGAGGCCTTTGAAGATGCCTACAAGCATGAGGTCTTCATCTCGGAAAGCATCCACAAGATTATGGATCTGGCAACTCGCGAGAACGACTTTCCCACCCAGAACTTCCTGCTGTGGTTCATCAGTGAGCAGGTAGAGGAGGAGGAGCAGACCCTGGCTATCGTGCAAAAGGCCAGGCTAGTCGGCGAGCAGGGGTATGCCATTTACATGCTCGATAGGGAACTGGCCCAGAGGTAAGGCTGAATTGTTTTTGGCTGTTAGTTAACTGTTACTGGACCGGCTGGGAGGTCTGACTTTCCAGCTCTGCAGACACCACCAGACGGTACTTGTCCGTCCATAGGGGGGTGCAGGTTACGAGAACGGCCGTAGGCGCCTCCCTCTTCTCGTATATAGAATGGTCCGTAGGTTCAATAACCTTGCTTTCTCTGACAACATACCGGTAGACCTTGCCTTCCCAGTAAATCACCACGATATCACCCGGTTCTAACTTGTCCAGGAGGTAGAAGTAACCGGTAGAGGGATCCACCCAATTCAGGAATCTATGCCCGTAGAGCACGCACACTCCATCTTCCCCGGGGTTAACGCTTAAAGGGTCGTGGCCCACTCCGGCCATGAGGTTATTCCAGGAAAGGTCGGGAACAATCCTGGCCTCCAGGCCAATTTTGGGAATCACGATCATCGGCCCTTCAGGTAGACCGGGCTTAGAAGATGAGGGACTGGGGATAGGGGTCTCACTGGGCGAGGGAACCGGGATTCCCTCAGTGGGCGGGATTGGCGGCTGAGGGGTGTTTGCCAGACGCACCAGCTCTTCGGCCTGAGGGGAGATTTTTTGGGGCCAGATATAATAACGGATGGCAGGGTAAAAAGGGAGAGTAATAAAAATTAAACCGGCGAGGATCAAAATCAGCGCCAGGGCCTTTAACAGTTTTTTTCGCCAGTATGCGGGAGAATGGGCCTTCATTTGAGTTAAACTCTCTTTCATCTTATAACTCAAACAGGTGAAGGTCAATTTTTATGCCCCCGAGGTTGTTCCAAGATCAGGTGTACCTGAACATCCGGTAATTATGAAGAAGGGCTAAAAAGAAGTAATCTCAAAATCAGACGGCAAAACCGGATTAGAGGTCCCTAAGAGGTATAGAGGGATCTTTACTGTGACCCTCGTCCCTTTTCCCTCGTAACTTTCCAGCTCGATTTGGCCTTTCAAAGCCTCCACAGCAATTTTACTCACATAAAGGCCCAGGCCTACTCCAGGGACTGTACCTTGTGTTTCCCGGCTCGCTCTCCAGAAGGGTTGAAAGAGGTTTTTCTGCTCTTCGAGGGAAATACCGGGTCCCTGATCCAAGACGGAGAAGCAGCCATAACCGTTCTCTCGCCATAAACGCACGACAACCCTGCTCCTGCGGGGCGAAAATTTTAAAGCGTTTGAGAGTAAGTTTTCCGCAATGCGGTTAAGCACTTCCGCATGCCCTAAAACTAAAATAGGTTGAGCATAGCTCTGGTCCTCCAACTCAAGGGTGATCTCCAGGCTCTCCGAGAGGCCTTCCAGGGTCTTGATCACTTTCTTCACAGATTGCGCCAGGTCAAGCGGCTCTAACTTCAGGTTGATTTCAGTGGTGGAGATCCTCTGACTATCTATTAGGTTGTTGATCAAGGAGTGAAGCCGCTTCAGGCTTCTCTCCCACATGCTTTCGTATTCTAAGAAACGCGTAAGCTTAAGCTCTTCGGGTAAGGACTTGATAAAGTCATAAGCGGACATCAGGTTTACCAGGGGTGTCTTCAATTCGTGAGATACAGCATAAAGAAGTTCCATCTTGGATCTCTGAAGTTCCTCCTCGACCGTCTTCCTGGCAGTAATATCCCTTATTATTCCCTCTATACCAATAACTTCCCCTTTCTCATTCTTTAGGGGGATGGAACGCTGCTCGGTCCACACCGTTTTCCCATCCCTTTTCTTAAAGCGCAAGGCGATGGTTTGATTAAAGGGAGCTTCTAATTTGAACAGGGACTCCAGGACCTGACGATCCTCCGGAAGAACGATTTTAAACCAGAGTTCGGGGTCTAAGTAGTGCTCTTCTGGGGTGTACCCTAAAATTCCGGAAACTACCGGGTTGATGTATTCAAAAGCCCATGAGGGGGAAAGGCGAAAGCGGAATAAAATGTCCTGGGCATTCTGGGCAAGAGTGCGAAATCTTTCTTCGCTTTCCCTGAGCGCTTTTTCTGCCCTCTTACGCGCCTGGCGATTCCTGAGCGCGGTGATCCCAAAGGAGACATCCTCGGCCAGCCCTAAAAGGAGCGCGGATTCCTCTTCGTCGAAGACCCGCGGCTCAGAGGAGCCAATAGCGATGATGCCTGCGTGCCTCTCGTTGAGCTTCAAGGGGAAAAAGATTGCGGAGGAACATCCGCAATCACGCAATTTTTCTGCCCAGGGCGCGGAGACAGCTTCAGCGGGGAGATCGGAAAAAACGACCGGTTTCCCCATAGACATTGCTTCCCACACCAGGTCGTTTTCACTCAGGCAAGCATTTAAAGCTTCCATGGAGCCTCCGTTCTCTCCGGCCCTGGCCATTAAACGCATACTTCTGTTTTTGTTCTCAGCGTAGCTTACCCAAACCAGCCCGTAGCCCCCTGTCTCCACAAGAACGCGGCAGATTTTTCCTACAAGTTCCCTTTCATCAAGCGTTCTTACTAACACCTGATTGCATTCGCTTATCGTCCGCAAAGCCCGATTCAGGCGTTCAAGTTGCCTCTGTTTTGTTTGCTCGTCCTGTATTTCCTCCTGGAGGGTGCTGGTTTTTTTCCTTTCCCCGTTTAAGGAGCGCTGGACTTTCGAGAGGGCATTTTCTAACTGGGAGGAGGCGAGCCAGGAGACCAGGGCGATAAGGAAAAGTGATAATACGAAAAAGTAATTATAAGGTAGGGGCCAACCCCAGATGGCCAGGGCAAGGGTGTAGCCGGCCGTAGAAAGAACCCAGAAAAGAAAGGAACCATATGGTGAGATGAGGAAGCTTGCAGCGATCGTGGGAATGGCATAAGCGATAGTAACCTTATCCAGGGCTTCAACTGGGAATAGGCCAGATATCGCTATAACCAGGAGAACCAGAAAGGTGTAAGCGGAAAGGCGAACTAAGCCAGCTCTGTTTAGGAAAAACAGGAAAGAGAAAAGGACAAGTAAGAAAAAGTCGCTCAGCAGGAAAAAGAGGCCTCTGGAGGAGAAGTGGGAGAGCACCTCCAGGAGGTTAATGGAGGAGACTGTAACGCCGGCTATCAGGGTACCCAAAATGAGCAAAGCAAGAGCCTTCCCTCGTCGAAGCCACGCCCCTTCAGGGCAATTGACTTTCACTATAAGGGAGTATAAGGTGTGCAAGTTGTTGAGCATTTTTTCTCTTTGCACTGTGGGCCCCCGCTTTCTTTTCTATAATTTTAACCCCTTTCTCAATTTTTTAAAATTTTTAAATAAGTTTTTAAAAAATGGGGCAAAAAGACCAAACAGGATTTCCTCTAGCGTTTGATCATCCCTTTACCTGGTCTGGAGGACCGCTATATAATCCATAATTGCTTCATTTGAATTTTAAGGAGGAATTTATATGAACAGGGTTGCCGTTATCACTGACAGCACCTGCCGCATTCCTGAAAAGCTCGCGGAGGGCCTTCCCATTTTTACATTGCCCCTCATCGTAACCGTGGAAGGGAAACCCTACAGGGAGGGGGTGGAAATCTCAATAGATGAATTCTATCGGAGGCTCCCTGGGCTGAGGGAGTTTCCCACTACAAGCCGTCCTGCCCCGGAGGACTACATCTCCCTTTATAAAAAGGCCTTCGAGCAGGCAGATTCCCTGGTTGTGATCACCATCTCCTCAGGGATCTCGGCAACCTATGAGGGCGCAGTGGTAGCTGCCCGGGAGTTTCCGGGAAAGCAGATCGGGGTCATCGATTCCGGACAACTGGCTATGGCTCATGGTTGGCAGGTAGTGGCCGCAGCCCGTGCAGCTAAAGCCGGCCTGAGCTTCAAGGAGGTTGTAGAGATCGCCAACCTAATTAAAGAACGCTCCCATGTCTGTTTTATGGCCGATACTCTGGATTACCTTTACAAAGGCGGACGGATCACCGGTGTAACGCACCTTGTGGGATCAATGCTCAAGATCAAGCCCGTGGTGGCCATGGAGGAAGGGAAACTCAAGCTGGTGGGGAAAGCGCGTTCTCGGCGATCGGGAATTGAGGAGATGGTTGCCTGGATGGAGAAGGCTTTAAACGGTCAAAAGATCGCCGAAATCAGCCTGATTAACGTCCTCGCTTCAGAATTTACACAAGAACTAAGGGAGAGAATTTCTTCCCATTTTGGTATCTTTGAGGAGGAAATTCTGGATGATACTGCCTCGGTAATCATCGGGGCTCACTGCGGACCAGGAACTGCGGGACCCAATTTCTACTCAGCCGTACCCGGGTTTCCCGGTGGAATAGTGAAATTTGAGTAAATCGAGGGGAGGTGAGAAGAATGGCCTGGATAGAAATTGCCTGCTGTGGCCTGAATTGCGGAGAATGCAAGATTTTCCAAGCTTCCAGTGACACAGCTTTAGCAGAGAGGATTTCCGAGGAATTCAAGAAAAACAGAAATCTGGATATCAAGCCCGAGGTTATTCGTTGTTCTGGATGTCATGGAGATCGCTCCCTGCACTGGTCTTCGGACTGTGAAATCCTCCACTGCGCAATGGACGAAAGAGGGCTCGAAAACTGTAGCCAGTGCCCGGATTTTCCCTGCTTGAGGATTGAAAGTTGGGTGGAAGGGAGTCCCAGGTACAGGGAGGCCCTGGAACGCCTGAAGGGCTTCTGAAGTGCCCGAAATGTGATAAAAGGAGATCGAAAGGGGAAAAAGGAAAGGCGCCTCAGGCGCCTTTCTAAACATGCAATTACCGAGAAGTCTTTCTAATAGGGCTCCACAAAGATCTCGTAGTAAGCTTGAGGGTGCCTGCAGGCGGGGCAAATATCTGGAGCCTCAGCTCCCTCGTGGATATATCCACAGTTGCGGCATTTCCAGCGCACGACCTGATCCCGCTTGAAGACCCTTCTCTCCTTAACGTTTTCGGCCAATTTGAGGTAGCGTCTTTCGTGGGCTTCCTCCACCTCAGCAATTTCCTTAAAGCTCGTGGCAATTTCAGGAAATCCCTCTTCCTCAGCTACCTTAGCGAAATCGGGATAGAGGATGCTCCATTCCGTCTTTTCTCCTGCTGCTGCCGCAATGAGGTTTTCTAAGGTATTCCCAATTTTCCCTGCGGGATAAGAGGCTTGGATTTCTACTTCTCCCCCCTCCAGGTACTTAAAGAAAACCTTGGCGTGTTCCTTTTCGTTTTCTGCGGTCTCCAGAAAGATTGCCGAAATCTGCTCAAAGCCCTCCTTTTTGGCTACGGAAGCAAAATAGGTGTAGCGATTTCTGGCCTGGGCTTCCCCTGCGAAGGCTTTCAGGAGATTCTTCTCCGTTCTCGTTCCCTTTATGCTTTTCATAAAATGAGCCCCCTTTCTTTTTTATGAATACTAATAGAACAGCAGGCGAAGTGGAACTACGCCGTGCTCCGATTTACATTTCCCGTCTTCCCTGAAGGGCAAGGTTCAAGGTGACTTCATCCGCCAGCTCCAGTTCAGTTCCCACGGGAAGGCCGTGGGCGATCCTCGTCACCTTAACACCCATAACCTTCAGTTGCTGCGCAAGGTGAGCTGCCGTGATGTCCCCGGTCATTGTGGGGTTAGTGGCCAGGATCACTTCCTTAATTTTTCCCTGTCGTACCCGCTCAAACAATTCGCTTATACGCAAATCACCCGGTCCAATGCCGTCAAGGGGAGAAAGAGCACCTCCTAACACATGATAGAGTCCCTTATAGGCGCCGGCTCTCTCCATGGCAATCACATCCCGGGAATCCTCCACTACACAAATCGTCTCCTGGTCGCGAGCTTTATCCTGACAAATGGGGCAGGGGTCAGTATCCGCGAGAAAGAAGCAAATAGAACATGCTTTCACGTTCCACCTGGCTTCCATAATGGCGGAAACCAGTGCCTCTGATTCCTGAGGTGGGCTTTTCAAAATGTAAAAGGCGATGCGCTCTGCGCTTTTAGGGCCAATACCGGGCAGCTTTCTCAAAGCCTCTATGAGTTTGGTAAGAGAGGGGGAGGAGTAAGGCATCAGAACATTCCCGAAAAATCTGCTCCCAGCGCCTTAAAGCTGCCTAATTTTTCCTCGGTGGCGGCTTTTATCTTTTCTAAAGCATCCTTTAAAGCAGCCTCCACCAGCTCCTCGAGCATATCCAGAGAATCCGGATCGCGCAGACTGGGATCGATTTTCACTTCAACCACTTCGTACTTTCCCGTCATGGTGATTTTCACCGCCCCGCCGGACACCTCTCCAGTAACCTGCAATTGAGCGAGCTCCTCCTGCGCTTGTTGAAGGTTTTTCTGGAGCTCCTGCGCCTGTTTCATTATTTTGCTTAAGTCCTTGAACATCTCACTCCTCTTTAATTTCTGTAATTATACCCTCAAAGAGATCGAGGGTCTGTTTCACCAGGGGGTGGTTTTTGATTTCCTCAGCGCTTTCCCCGCTTTCCCCGTTCCCTAACAAGCACTTAAGGGCGTATTTCACCCCCAGCGTTTCCTCAATAGCCTCCTCAATCAATAGCCGATTTTCCCCCTTTTCCACCATGTTCTTGTGAAAGGAGAAAGCGCGGTCAAAGGTGAGGATAATCTGACCATCTGCGAAATCGGTAAGGCTCCCTTTGCTCAGGAGGATATAAGTGGGGACGCTTTTTTGTTTAACCTTTTCCAGAACCGATGGCCAATACTCTTTTAGCTTGTCCAGATTAATCTCCTCCAGGAAAGCCAGAGGGCGCTTTAAAGGGGAAACCGTTTCCTTGAGAGCCCCTTTTTCCTCCAGGGAAATTTTTAAATCAGACCCTTCCTGTACAGGAGCGCTTTCTTTAAGCGCCTCCTTAACCTCAGATACGACTTGAGCTTTTGTTGCTGGTTGGGCAGTAGGCGGCCTGAGTCCCGCTATCCTTTCCTGGAGCCGATAACTGGAAAAGATCAAGTTCATCTCCAGAAGATAGCGCGGCTCAACAGCGGAGCGCATTTGCCATTCCAGGCCAGCGAGGGGTTCAAGAAGGGAAAGGATGGCTGGTGTGGAGGTCTGGCTGGCAATCACTCGCAACTTCTCAGCTCTTTCTGGCCAGGTACTCTGAGGATTCCCTACGGAAACAGCGAGAAGTTGTCTCAAGAACTGAATGATGTCCCGGGAGATATTCCTTGGATCCCTTCCCAGGGAAATCAAGGTATCTATAACCTCAAAAATCTCCCTGTAATTGCCATCGAGAAGCGCGAGGATTAATTTTTCTAACCACTCGTCCTCGGTCAAACCCAGGAGTTCTCTGGCATCATTGGCAGTGATCTCTCCTCCCGTGTAAGCCAGGAGCTGCTCCAGGATTGATTCCCCATCACGGAAAGACCCGGAGGCGGCCTGAACCACCATATCCAGAGCCCCATCCTCGATTTTCCCGCCCTCAGCCTCCACGATTTGAGCAAACCTTTCCTTTAGAAGAGGGAAGGGGATCCTTCTGAAATCGAAACGCTGACATCGGGAAAGGATCGTGGGGGGAAGTTTCTGGGGCTCGGTTGTACAGAGGATGAAGACCACGTGCTCCGGAGGCTCCTCCAAGGTTTTGAGTAGGGCGTTGAAGGCCTCGGGTGTGAGCATGTGCACTTCGTCAATAATGTACACCTTATACCTACCCTCGACCGGGGCGAAGCGCACCCTCTCCCGCAGTTCCCTGATCTCATCAATTCCCCGGTTGGAGGCAGCGTCGATTTCCAGGACGTCCAATGAGGTCCCCTCCTTGATGTGTTCGCAGTTGCGGCATTTTAAACAGGGATCTGCGGTAGGACCGTTCTGGCAGTTCAGGGCCTTGGCCAAGATGCGGGCGGTGGAGGTTTTTCCTGTTCCCCTGGGACCCGCGAATAAATAGGCATGGGCAATTCTGCCCTTGGCCACCGCGTTCTTTAGGGTGCGGGTGACATGCTCCTGCCCGAGCACTTCATCAAAGTTCTGAGAGCGCCACTTGCGATATAGAGAAATGTAATTCATCTCATCTCCAATTTGGACCGTGCACCCACCTTTGATGACCCCCTTCCGAGCGGAATCCCTTCAGCCAGCTCCGGCAAGGCTTCCCTGCGGCACCCGGAGCGATCTGCTTACCGTTGCTTCCTCCCGGACCTGGCGGGGTTCACAGGACTCCGCCGCGCAGGACCCTGCCCTCAACACCACTTAAAGGGCCCAGCCTCACAAGAGAGCACCGGGGGTGGGAATTCGACCCCGCTGTAGCGGTTTGCGGGTACAGGGCACCGCTAACTCCCCGTCTAGCACGGCCAATGTTATTATACATTAGGGAAGAGGATTTAACTAAATTGCTGGGATGATAAATTGAACGTCAGTTTGAAAGGAAGGAAGGTACCAACTATGGCTAAAAAAGGAAAATTTCTCGAGGACGCACTAATATTTGCAGTAGTTGTAGCTTTGGTTTTTGCGGGCCTTTATCTTTATAATCTCCTTGCCCCAAAGCCTCTCTACCAGGAGGGGATAATGGGAACTATGGCCACCCAACTCGACTTGATCGTCAAAAACCTGGAGATTTTTCAGACCTCTCCCTCCCTGGAAAACTACTTAATCCTTAAGATGGCCGTTTCCCGGGCATACGGTATCACTCTTCCCGCTTATGCGGCCTATCAGAAGAATAACCCCCGGTTAAGCGAGAAATGGCAAAATTTAGGCATCTTCTTGAACCAGGTGGAGCTGGAATTGAAAAACGGCCTCCTTAAAGTTGGCTCCGCTGATCAGGCGCTGAAGGACCTGGCGGATAGACTGAAGGACCTGAACGAGCCTCTCGTGAAGCTTTCCGAGAAATTCAGGGATTGGTCCAAGGACACCACCAGTGAAGAAAAGGCCTCTCTGTTCTGGAGTCAGCTTGCGGAGTGTGAAAAAGCGATTGCAGCTCTAACACCTTGAACAAATTCAGGATAGCCGGAAGTTTTTCTCCTCTCATTTCATCCTCTGGCCTGAACCAGGGTATGCGCAGAGCAGATGCTCTCCTGGAAGAAAATTATGAGCGCTTTCAGGAACAGAACGTGATTCCTCTGGGGCTATCAGTGGATCCAGTTCCCTGAATTTCCCAGCTCCCCTCGCTTGAGGAAATTTTTGCATTTTTGAAGGAAACTGAACCAGAGAATTAAGGCTTAAAGCAGCCTATTTTTTCTTCACTTCCTCGGGAAGGGTGATTTTCAATAGGGCGATGTCCATCCCCAGCCTCTCAGTTTCCTGCTTGGTCCTTAGCCCTGCAGCCAGGTTTAAAAGAAGGAAGACTATCAAGCCGAAGCCTAAGCCCAGTATTGCAGCGACCAGTGTCCCGATTAATTGGGAGAGGACATTCACCCCGCCCAAGCCGCCCAGGAACGAGTACCCGCCGATCCCTGCAGCAATTCCTCCCCAAGCTCCCACTAATCCGTGTAAGGGCCAGGCTCCGCAGGTGTCGTCGAGCTTTAAATTGTGCACCGTCCAGCGATTAGCAAAAAGGAAAAGAATGCCCCCGATAAAGCCACTAGCAAGGGCGAAAAGCGGATGGAAGACGTCAGCACCAGCGAGAACGGAAATCGCTCCTGCAAGCACCGAACCCTGGCGAATGTGCCATTCCTCTTTTAAGAGCACAAATTGGGCGATCGCCCCTCCCGCGATTCCCAAAAGGACGTTCATGGGAGCGAGAGCTGTAGCCTTGTTCATGTCCCCGGAGAACCTGGCGAATACTATCCCGATCAGGCAAAGAGCGGCAATCCAGTTTCCTATGGCTGCAAGCACCGGGGAGGAAGCGGTACTTTCCTGCACCTTCCCTTTTATATAGCGCTCCAGTCTAGGGCCCAAAACGAGCACTCCTCCTAAAGCTGCGAAGCCCGCAAACAGATTGAGAATAACTGCTCCTCCCAGATCGTGAAAGGCTGGGAGGTTAAACCATTCTTTCAAAAGTCCGGTTCGACCGTTGAGCCATACCAGGTTTCCCCAAACTGTTCCCTCTAATAACGGATAAATAAGGGCCACAAGGATCGTGCTGGCAATAATCTGGCCTTTGAGGGTTGCCCTCTCGGCAAGCGATCCGCTAATGATTGCTGGAATCAGGCAGGCTAAGGAGGAAAGGAAGAAAAACCTCAAGGCCTGGTAGCCTTGATTGGCATTCAGAGCTTCTCCGGAAGAGAAGAAATGGTAGCCGTAAGAGATCGTAAAGCCTATAAGGAAATAGCCAAGGACTGCGAATACCCAGGAGAGCGGAAAAAGGGAAAAAGCGGTGATGGTGTTTTTTCGGCGCACCGTTCCTGCCTGCTTCATAAATAGGCCAAACGCGGCAATCAGGGCAAGGATGCCCCCAAACAACAAAAAAAGCGTGTTGATATCCACTTTTTAACACCTCCGAACGTTGTTTTCTTGCCCTGATGAATTTTACATAAAATGGTCAGAAACAACAATGGTAATTGCGGTTTCCCTGATAAAGAACCCTTTTAAAAGAAAATTCGCGAGAAAATTCCCAGAGCTAAGAGGATACCCAAAGCCATAAAAAGTACTGCCGAGATAACCTGGAGAGTGCGAATAAGTTTCATTTTTTGTGCAAGAAGTTTCGCCAGCCCTGTGAAGAAAAGGGCTATTATGATAAAAGGCAGGGAGAAACCCAAGGAATAGACGAAAAGAAGCAAACCACCACGGATAGGAGCGCCCGAGGAGGCAGCCAGCGCGAGAATCGATGCCAGAACTGGTCCCGAACAGGGAGTCCAGGTGAGGGAGAAGGCGAATCCCAGAATAACTCCTGAAAGCAGAGGCGAGACCCCTGCGATCTTACCCTTCAGGTAAAACCCCTTCTCCTTATAAAGCCAGGGAACCCGTACCAGGCCGGTCATGAAGAACCCGAAAAGAAAGATGATAATCCCGAAGGCTATCTCCAACTGCCGCTTATACTGGAAAAGAAAGTATCCCAGGGAGCCTGCCAGAAAACCCTGAATAAAGAGGAGGGATGAAAGGCTTAGAACAAAGAGCAAAACTCCCAGGTACAACCGCCCCTTACGTGGACTCTTAACTTCCTTCGAGGCTGCTCCGCCGAGAAACGCCAGGTAGACGGGCAAAAGAGGCACAATGCATGGGCTGAAAAAGGATAGTACCCCGGCCCCAAAGGCCACAAGAAAACCGACCTCGTTCATCAGGGCAGATAGGAGGAGAGGGACTCAAAAGTTGTGCTCCCCATGATTACGGTTATGATTGCCCCCTGTTCATCGATGACGTATGTCGTAGGGACGAGGGAGATTCGATAAAGATTGGATATGGAAGTTTTCTGTTCCGAGTCAAGGATTATCGGGTACAGGATGCTTTGCTCCTGGAGAAATTGCTCTACTTCCTCTCGGGATTCCATAATCTCAATTCCCAGGAAGACAACCCTGTTCTTGTACTCCTCGTAAAAGCTATTTAACTCAGGGATCTCATCCCTACAGGGAGGACACCAGGTAGCCCAGAAATTGAGGATAACGATTTTCCCTCTTAGGGAGCTCAGGGAAAGTTTTTCCCCGGTCATAGTGATGGCTTCAAAGTCAGGAGCCTTGTTTGCCGTGGGTTTTTCTGTGGGAGCAGGTGGCGGGGTTTCGGAAGGCTGTTCTAGATAAGCGGGCTTCGATTCCTTAAGCTCAGAGGCACTCGGGGAACATGCGCTCACAAAGAGGCTCACGAGTAATAACCCCGTGAGGACTATCAGAAGTTTTTTCAGCATTTTCTCTTTCATGATTAATTTTTACGTGGCAGGGAGGGTGAATGTCAACCGGAGTAAAAACTGTGAATATCTGGCTGTGGATAATGTGGATAAAAATGTGGATATTTGTTCGCTATTCTTTTTTCTTTTCAAACTTCTTTAAGATAAACCTTTCTAAAACTCTCACAAATTTGGTCGTGAAAAAATCAGTTTTTCGGGAAAGCGGGGAAACAAGAACAGTAAATGCCCCACAGATATTTCCTCCAAGGACATCGGTGAAAATCTGGTCTCCCACTACAGCCAGGGCTTTTAAAGGGATGTTCAATTTTTTGGAAGCCCGAATAAAAGCCATAGGGAAGGGCTTAAAGGCGCTAGCGATGAACTCCAGATCAAGATCCTGTGCGAATTTGCGGGTTCTGCTGGCTGGGCTATTGGAAATCAACACCAGCTTTAATTCCCCGGCTTTCATTCTCTGAATCCATTCTCTGATGCTCTCTTGCACTCCCCCTTCTCTTCGGGGGGCAATAGTATTGTCCAAATCGATAATAATTCCCTGAATGCCCCTTTCTATAAGGAAACCGGGCTCGAGATCCTCAATTTTTTCCAGGTAAATTTTGGGAAAGAAAATTGCTACAGTATCTCCTCCTCTTGAAAAATAAGGGGTATTTCCCGGGAGAGATCCCTTAGTACCTCAAAGAGCTCCGCTTTCTGAGAATCGTTTGAGGATATGAGCATCTCTATTTCTCCTCCTGCTTTTTCAGTATTCAGGATCATGGCTAGGCCCTCGTAGCTTTCGAGAATTGACTGCACGAAGCTCTCCTTTTCCCTGGGAACCTTTATGAGGATTCGGATTTCCTGGGGGACCCTCATCCTTTTATCCTTGAGACGATTAAATCCACCGCCACCTGGTTGAGTCCTCCTTCGGGGATAATCAAGTCAGCATAACGTTTAGTGGGTTCCACGAACTGAAGGTGCATAGGGCGTACCACTTCTAAATATTGCTGGACCACGGATTCCAGGGTCCTGCCCCTTTCTTTTACGTCGCGCATCAGCCTTCTGATAAATCGAACGTCGGGATCGGTATCCACGAAGAGCTTTATATCCAGAAGGCTCCTTAAGCGGAAATCAGCCAGCACCAGGATACCCTCCACGATGATGACTGGCGCGGGCTCCACTCTCACCGTCTCCCCGGTGCGATCGTAAGTGATGAAGGAGTAAACTGGCTTCTCTATGGGCTCGGAACGCAGAAGCTTCTCCAGGTGCTCACAGAGAAGGTCGTGGTCAAAGGCATCGGGATGGTCGTAATTCAAACGTTTCCTTTCCTCCAGGGTGAGGTTGGGAAAGCTTTTATAATAGGCATCCTCCTCGATTAGAGAGACTTTTCGGTCGCTCAGGCGGGAAATGATCATATCAGCCAGGGTGGTTTTTCCCGAGCCTGATCCTCCAGCTACCCCAATAATAATTGGTCTATTCATCATTCACCTCTAAGGCTGGCAATGTTATTCAAGTGCTCCTGGTAAGTTTCTGCAAAAAGGTGCTGGCCGTCGCCTTTAGCTACAAAATAATAATATTTCGTAGGGGCGGGATAAAGGGCGGCCCTGATCGAGGAAAGCCCGGGGTTGCAGATTGGGCCAGGAGGAAGACCAGGGTAAAGGTAGGTATTATAGGGGGAATCAAATTCTAAATCCTCATAGGTTAAAGGACGCTTCGGGTTTCCCAGGGCGTACTCCACAGTGGGATCACACTCCAGCTTCATGCCTATCGCTAGCCTATTGAAAAAAACGGATGAAATGATCGGTTTTTCCTCCTCTACACCGGCTTCCTTTTCGATCATCGAGGCCAGGGTGAGCACCTCGTGAAATGACCATCCCATCTTACGGGCGCGATCCAGAAGTTCAGTGTCGATCTTATTATTGAGGTTCTCCAGCATGGTAGTGATGAGTTGCTCCTCGCTCATCCTGGGGAGAATGTAAGTGTCGGGAAAGAGGTATCCTTCTAAGCCAGGGAGAGGATCCCGGCTCTTAAAGGGAAAATCGAAATTATCCTTTCCCTCCTTAGCCAGCTTGAGGAATTTCTCCTTGTCGATGAAAGGGGTGGGAGAAACCGTATTTTCCACCGAGCGCAAAGGAGTACGGGAAAAGATGTCCGCAATTTCCTCGATCGTAACGCCCTCAGGTATAGTGAATTTGTACTTCAACACCTCATGCTCTTTGAGCTTCCGCACTATCTCCGGAACTCCCATGTCGCTTGTGAGCAAGTATTCCCCACCCTGAAAGAAGGCTGCCAGGTGTTGCGCCCTCGCTTCCTGAGTAAAATGCAACCTGTTCCAGATGAGGCCTTTTTCGTAGAGAATATTAGCCATTTCCTCCGGGCTTAAATCCGGGGAGAACACGACCACCTCTTCCTTGTGCGGTAGATTTTGCGGTCCCGATAAAATCAGGGTCAAAGCTGAAAGGATCAAAAGAAAAATGGGAGCCAGAAAATAAGTGAACTTGAGCTTACGCCGTCTGCGCATGGTACTTTAATCCTCCAACAGAGATTCCTGCAAGTGCCCAGAAAAGGGGAGCCACCGAGACTACGGAAAAAGAGAGCTCAAGGGAAACGAGATACCCAAAAAGAGCGGGCAATGTATAAATTGACAGGGAGTCAGAGTGTCGGCCGGGATAAATGAGGGAAAAAAGGCGTACCAGAAAAGCGAGGTAGGCTAAAAGACCAGCGATTCCTAAAGTTACTGCCACCTGGATCAGGTCGTTATGCGCCTTGTCCACATAGGCATAGCCGTTGTTGAAGAGCATTAAGCTTTCCTGGTATGAAAACTGAGGAAAAGCGATCCCAAAGGAGTCCGGTCCCCAGCCGAAAACAGGGTACCTGAGGATGGAGGGAAGAGCTCTGCTCCAGATGTAAAGCCTGTTCATAAAAGTATTTTGGGGGTCGAAATTGAAGGAGGCTTTTAAACGTTCCCAGAGGTTTATCCCTCCCAGGTTAACTGTGAATAACAGGCAAACCAGTAAAATCATCAGAACCGAGAAAGCTGCAAGGAGGAGCTTTTGTTTTTTCCCCGTGAATAAGAAAAAAAGTAGCATGGCCGCAAGACCAATCCAGGCCCCGCGGGATCCAGTCAGAACAAGGGCTGCGGTGAAAAACAGGCTCAGGGACAAAAGGAGCATCTTTTTCCACCGGGAACTATCCTGGAAAAAGTAAAGGGGAAGGGGAATTAATAGCAGGAGGTAGGAACCCAAAAAGATGGGGTTCCCGATCGTGGAAAAGGAACCCACCCAGTCTGCCCGGATGAAATCCCGGGGCAAAATTTCGATGGAGACCGCCTGAAGGATGCCGTAAAGGGCGACCAGGAATCCCGAGGCCAGAATCACGGAGAGGGCCAGCCTTCGCCATTTCCCCTCCGATAAAAAATCCTGCGTCAGAAGGAAAAGGGAAAAGTAGGAGAGGAGGGTGAGAAAGCCCTCCCTTCTTCTCTCAGCCCCAAAGATAGTTAAGGGCTCAAGGGAAAAGAGGGTGGAAGCCAGGGCAGTAAGGATCAGAAAGAGGAGAAAAAGGTCCATCCCCCGGTCTCTGTGCCCCCAGGTTCCCATTTTGAAAAAACGCAAACTCCAGATAATTAAAAGGATAGAGCAAGACCAGAAGAGGAACCAGGCTCTGGGCTCGTAGAAAAAATCCAGGGTTTTTATGGAGTCTCGAGAAACGAGCCCCAAGGCTGAAGCATAAACTAAGGGATGGAGTACCAGAGGGTAAAGGAAGAGAAACAGAAGTAAAGAAATGGAGATCAGGGAGTCGAGCAGACTCTCTTTATTGAGACTGCTCATCCTCTTCTTGAAAGTCCTGTTCCTCGAGCCAGGCCTCCAGAACATCGAGGAGGATATCCTCCTCCAGGGGATCAGGAATATCTACCAGACGCCGCCCCTCAATGCGCAAGATCACCGGAGCGCCGATTCCTTCCTCAACCGGGTAAAAAACCGCGTATTCCTCGCCGTCGTAATCGAATCGGCCAAAATAACTATATTGATGAGGGGTGCCAAACTCATCATATTTGGCAATGCTCATTTGTTGCAGCTCTTCTTCCTCAAACATCCGGATTCCTCAATTTAAGAAAATGCAAATAGTCCTGTAATATTATCACAGCTGCAACTCTATCGGCCAACCCCTTTTTTCGAGACGGTTTCTTATTTCCAGAATGAAGCTGCCTCAAGGCGATTTTTGTGGTAAAGCGCTCATCAAACAGGGTAACGGGAAGATGGAGCTTCTCCTTCAATTTTTGGGCGAATTCCTGCACCTTCTCGGTCTGTACACTAGAGGTTCCTTTAAGGGTTCTGGGGAGACCGATCACGATTTCCTTGACTTCCATGGTGGATAGAAGATCAACGATTTTTTGAAGATCCTCCTCCAGAGAGCTCCTCTTGATGGTGGGCAATGCCTGAGCAGTAATTCCTAAAGGGTCAGAGACCGCAACGCCAATATAGACGTCGCCTACGTCAAGGGCCAGGATGCGCACTTTTTAGGATCTCCCTTGCGCTGTTGAGAGCCTGATCCAGCTTTTCAGCTCTCTTTCCCCCAGCTCTCCCCATCTCCGGTTTTCCTCCTCCTGAACCCTCAAGGATTTTCCCCAGAGAGCGGGCTATTTCCCCAGCATTCCAGCCTGCTTTTATGAAATCGGCGCTGACCCGCACGAGTATTGAAGGTTTGCCCTCATAAACCGAACCCAGGACCACGATCCCCTGGCCGAGTTCCTGAAGGAGGTAATCGGAAAGCACCGTTAAAGCCTCCATGTCCAGGGTCTCTACCTCGGCCACTACACAGGAGGCGGGAAGAGAAACTTTATTCTTTAGGCTAAAAGCCAGAGCTCTCAGGTAACGGTCACGGTAAAAGAGGGCCCTTTTATTTTCTTCCTCCTTCTCCCCGAGCAGTTTTTTCAGTTTCGCAATCTCCTGCCCCTGGGGGGAGTTCAAGAGCAAACCCACTTCCCTTAACTTCTCCCTTTCCTCCTGAGACCTTTTCACCGCGCCTTCTCCAACTAAAGCCTCAATTCTGCGGAGATTAGATCCCACACCGGTTTCCTGGACAATAAGGAAGTAGCCAATATCTCCCGTGCGCTCCACATGAGTGCCGCCGCATAGCTCCCGGGAAGGACCGGTGAAGATCGCTCGTACCGGGTCCTTATATTTTTCCCCGAAAATGGCCACGATCCCTTCCTTTTTGGCCTGGTCTAAGGACATTTCCTTTTCCTGAACGGGGTAATTCTCCTGGATCAGGCTATTTACCAGGAGCTCAATTTCCTTTATTTCTGGTTCCTCAACGGGGGCGAAATGAGAGAAATCGAAGCGCAACCTGTCCGGTTCCACGAGAGAACCTGATTGCAATGCGTGAGAGCCGAGAATTTTTCTCAAGGCGAAGTGCAGAAGGTGGGTGGCTGTGTGAGCTCTGGCAATAGCGGCCCTGCGCCTGGAATCTACTTCAGCGTGAATCATAACTCCCGGTTCCATCCTCCCGCTCTTAACCTTGACCTTGTGTACAATAAGATCCTCAAAGGGCATCTGGGTGTCCAGGACTATGGCCTCTCCATTTTCCCAGGTTATCTTACCGGTATCCCCGATCTGACCGCCCTTTTCCGGATAAAATGGCGTCTTATCGAGCAGAACCTCACCCAAGGAACCTTCCGAAAGGGAATCCACCTCCTTCCCTTCTTTGAGCAGGGCAACCACCTGGCTCCTCGAGGACAAAGCATCATAGCCTATGAATTCGCTTTCGCCTTTCTCTTCCCGGATTTTACTTAAGGGGGAAACCTCCATCCCCACTCTCTTCAAGGCAGCTCTGGCTCTTTCCCTCTGCTTTTCCATTTCTTCCTCGAAGCCAGCTCGGTCGATCTCCATGCCATTTTCCCGGGCGATCTCCTCTGTTAGCTCCCAGGGAAAGCCATAGGTGTCAGAGAGGCGGAAGACCTCGGCCCCAGGGATGACCTTTTGTCCTTTCAGGGAGAGGCTCTCGAGGATTCCCTCGAGGATCGTGAGCCCTTCCTCCAGAGTCTCGCAGAACCTTTCCTCCTCCGCCTGTACTACCCTGTGAACATATGAGGACCTTTCCCTGAGTTCCGGATAACCATCCCCCATAACTTTGACCACCTCGGGTATTAACTTGAAAAGGAAGGGTTCCTTCAGTCCAAGATGCCGGCTGTAACGGAAAGCCCGGCGCAAAATCCTGCGCAGGACATAACCCCTTCCCTCGTTTGTGGGCACAACCCCATCAGCGACGAGGAAGGTAATAGCGCGCAAGTGATCGGAGATGGTCCTGAGGGCAAAAAGGTGCCTTTCTTCTTGAGAGGAGGATGAAATCCTCGCAAGGTTGGCTATGGCTTCCACTAAGGGCATAAAGAGGTCGGTCTCGAAAACCGTCCTTTTGCCCTGAACGACCATTGCCAAACGCTCCAGGCCCATTCCGGTATCGATATTTTTTTGCTTTAAGGGCTCCAATTCCCCCTGCTCGTTCTTGTTAAACTCCATGAACACCAGGTTCCAGACCTCTACCAGACGCGGGCTATCATCTCCTGGTTTAGCTGGAGGACCCAGCTCTGGCCCCAGGTCGTAGTGGATTTCCGAGCAAGGGCCACATGGTCCAGTGCCAGTTGTGCCTACTGGACCCCAAAAATTGTCCCTTTCATTCAGGCGAACTATCCTCTCTTTGGGAAAGCGGATCTCCTCTTCCCAGATCCGAAAAGCTTCGTCATCATCCCGAAAAACGGATACCCATAACCTCTCCTTAGGGATTTTGAGCCTCTCTGTGAGGAATTCCCAGGCGTAGGAGATTGCTTCCTTCTTGAAATAATCTCCCACTGAGAAATTACCCAGCATCTCCAGGAAGGTGAGGTGCCTCGGGGTGCGACCAACGTTCTCGATGTCCGTCGTGCGGAAACACTTCTGGATGGTCGTGATGCGCCGGGAAGGGGGTTCCTCGAGACCCAGAAAGTAGGATTTCATGGGAACCATCCCTGCAGAAGTGAAAAGCAGGGTAGGGTCATCAGGAACGAGGGAGATTCCAGGTTGGATAAGATGACCCTTGCTTTCAAAAAATTTCAGAAATTCATGACGAAGCTGGTTGCTGTTCATCCTTTTTTACATCTCCTTGCGGTGGAGGGTTTTGTCTTGTTTGAGTAATGAAGGCCACTACGGTCTTAATTATGGAGAGAAGGGGAATTGCTAAGATCACGCCCCAGAACCCGAAGAGCGCCCCTCCAGTAAGGACGGCAAAAATTACCAGAAGCGGGTGGAACCCCATCCTGGCGGACATGATCAAGGGGGAGATGGCATAATTCTGGAGGACTTGCACTCCCAGGTACACCAGGAGCACATAAAACAGAAAAACGAGGGGTTTCCCTAAAGAGAGGATCAGACCACACAGCAGGGAAAAGATCGGACCGAGGAAGGGAACGAATTCTCCAAAAAAAGCCACAATCGCTAAAATCCAGGAATAGGGAATGCCCAGAAGGGACATTCCCAAACCGGTTAGTAGGCCGACGATTGAAGCAGTCAATAAAAGGGTGCTTAGATAGCGAGCGATCACCTTTGAGAGGGAGTTTAGCAGTTCCTCGCTTCCCCACTTTCCCCAGCGATTCAAAAAGATAAAAAGCTTAGATTTCAGTTTAGGCCAGTCCCTCAAAAGGAAGAGGGCCACTAAGAAAACGAAACAGGCCCGAACCAGGAAATTCGCAAAGCTCACGCTTATGGCCACAACCTGTCCTAAAACGCTTCCAATCCAGCTCTGAAGGTTTGAACTGAACTGCTGAATAGCCAAGGACAGGGAAACCCCGAGCCCTAAAGATGTTAAGAAGCGGTCCAGGTCGCTCATCAATTGCTGGAGTTGAGTGACAATGGCGGGAAGGTTCTCTTTTAAAACCGAGAGCTCGTTGACGATTGCCGGAACGACAAGGTAAATCAGGAGACCGATTAAGAAGATAAAGACAATGAGCACGATAAGGGAAGAAATCAAGCGGGGGATTATCCTTGAGAGAATATTAACCAATGGGTAGAGCAGGAAGCCAAGGAAGCCGGCCCAGAGAAAGACCGCCAGTACACTCAGAAGGCTCTTGAACACGTAATAAATCATCCAAAATCCCAAAAGCAGAAGGACAACGAGGGCCAGGCTTAACCCTATGCTCCAGAGAAGCTCCCTATTCTTTTGAATGCGTGTTAAAAGGCTCATGAATTTACTTTGTATTATACTATCTAAATAATAGCATGAAGGAAGTCCTCTTTTATGGCCTATTTGGTGTTTTTCTGGCGTTCCTGGAAGTCTTGATCGTTTTGAAGACCAAGCTCCTGGACGTTCCCTGGGCATTCCTGACCTTTTTCTTCCTGCTTTTCTTCCTGCTTGCAGGCCTTTTCTTCCAGAGAAGAAAGGGGAAATACAACTTTTTTATCTCCCTTTTTTTCTATGCCCTGGGACTCCTTTTTTACTACACCCTCTATCTGAAGGACCACCCGGAATTTGAAGAGTTCACTTATCTGTATTATTTTTTGGTCTATGTGTGGCCCGGGATTCTGGGGACAATCTCTTACCATTTAGTCAGGGTCCTTTTCAGACCCACCCCTCCCAGATCCACAAGGCTCTATCGGTTGGAAAGGCAATTAAGATTGAAGGCGAAGAAAAGGAAAGAATCAGAACTTAAGAACAAGGCCCCGGGAGAATAAAGGATGTCTTTAATCAAAGTTTTAATCGTATTCCTCGCAATAATTTTTCTGATTACCAGGCGCTTAAACCTGGGTTTGATAATGCTTACCGGCGCATTTTTATTGGCCTTGCTTTTCTCGGTCTGGCCCTGGCAGTGGATCCAGATTGCTTTCTACTCCGCTATTGACTACACGACCATTACCCTGATTCTCTCCCTGGTGCTCATCCAGTTCCTGGAAGCCACCTTGAGGCGCTCCAGTTTGCTTGAGCAGATGGTGACTTCCCTTAAAAATCTGGCTCCTGATCACCGACTGGTAATGGCTTTTTTGCCTGCCTTTCTAGGATTCCTGCCCTCCGCAGGGGGCGCTCTTTTTTCTGCACCCCTTGTGGAAGAGGCGAGCAAGGGATTTGATATTTCCCCTGCAAAAAAGACCTACATTAATTATTGGTTCCGCCACATCTGGGAATGCATTTTCCCCCTTTATCCGGGATTGATCCTGGCTTCCAGCTTGTTAGGGGTGAACCTCTCAGCTCTGATATCCCACCAGTGGCACTACACACTGGCCGCTATTCTCGTGGGGACGGCCTTCGCCTTCCCGGGGGTCAAGAACCAGAATCAGAGGATGAAGGACAAGGGGATCTGGAAGGACCTGGGGAAACTCCTTTTCACTATCCTTCCCGTTTTGATGGTGCTGGTTTTAGTACTTATCCTCCATGTGGAGCTTGTTCTGGCCCTGCTTTTAGTCCTTGCCCTGCTATGGGGATGGGCCGCAGCTTATCGTCACTGGAAGTTTATCAACTTCTGGGATTTGGTGAAGAGGGCTTTTTCCTTCAATACCGTATTCCTGGTTCTGGGAGTAATCATCTTCAAGGACACCATGATCAAGAGCGGCTCAGTCAACGAACTTTCTGATTTTTTCTTTCGTTCCGGCGTGCCCTCGATCGTGCTTGTTTCCCTACTCCCTTTCTTCGTGGGTTTGCTCACCGGAGTCACCCAGGCGTTCGTTGGGGTGGCCTTCCCTCTACTTTTGGGCATTTTTGGTAATCCAGTAAGCCTTCCCCTCGTAGCGTTAGCATACGTTTCAGGGTTTGTAGGTGTTCTTGCCTCACCTGTGCACCTTTGCCTGGTGCTAACCCGTCAGTATTTCAAAGCTGATTGGGGGAAGGTTTACGCTATGCTTGCTCCATCCGCCTCGATTGTTCTGATTGTAGCGTTTTTAGTTTATTTGGTTTTCTGAGGCCAATTTCTAAAGGAGGTGCTTTATGAGGTCAAATTTTGGTTTCGCCACCCGTGCCGTGCATGCGGGCCATCTCAAGGGGGAAGAGGGAGCAACCGTCACTCCTATTTTTCAGACCGCCGCTTTCTCCTTTGCTTCCTCCAATGAAGCCTTCAGGAGGTTTCAATTGGGTGAAGGATACGTTTACACGCGCTACGGTAATCCTACCGTCCGCTCGGTTGAAGAAAAAATAGCATCTCTGGAAGAAGCAGAGGATGCTATTCTGTGCAGTTCGGGAATGTCCGCAATTCTGGTTGCGCTTCTTTCCCTCCTGAAGTCGGGAGACCACATAATCAGCGAGGAATCCATTTATGGGGGGACTTACACTCTCTTCCAGGAAATCCTGCCTCGCATGGGTATAGAGATTAGCTTCACTGATACATTGAATGAGGGAAAAATGAAGGAGCTCCTCAGGCCCAAGACCAGAGTGCTCTTTTTGGAATCCCCGGGCAACCCCCTCCTGAAGGTACTCCCACTTTCAAAGCTGACCAATTTCGCTCGGGAGAACAATTTAATTACCATAGTGGATTCCACTTTTGCCACTCCCTACTTTCAAACACCCTTGAAATTGGGTTGCGATCTGGTAGTGCACTCAGCGACCAAATTCCTGGGAGGGCACGGTGATCTCACTGCCGGAGTGATCGCTGGCTCAAAAGCGCTCCTTGAGCCCATGAGGAAAACCTTTCACAGGCAGATGGGCACTATCCTCTCTCCCTGGGAGGCTTTCCTCCTGGGAAGAGGAATTTTGACCCTGCCCTTAAGGATGGAGAAAAGCGCCCAAAACGCCATGTATTTGGCGGAAAAGCTTTCATCCCGGCCGGAAGTAAATGCGGTGTATTATCCCGGGCTTCCAACTTTTCCCCAGTACGAGATCGCCCGCTCTCAGATGAGGGGGTTCGGTGCCGTCCTGGCCTTTGAACTTAAAGGAGGATACCAGGCTGCGGTCAGGTTTCAGGACTCCCTGAAGTTGATTCTGAGGGTAGCCTCCCTGGGAGATGTGCAGAGCCTAATCACCCATCCGGCTTCCACCTCTCACCGCATGCTCTCTCCGGAGGAACGGCTGAGGAGGGGAATCACCGATGGCCTGGTCAGACTCTCCGTGGGTATAGAGGACGCCCATGACCTCTGGAACGACATCGAGCAGGCCCTGGACGGTCTGTCTTAGGTTTTTGCGGTGCGGAAACGATCCCTTTCTAAGTAAATCCTCTGGATGATTCTCTCGTCTGAGGGAAGTTCCTCGGGAGCGGTGAAGGCGATTACGCTGACGTAATCCTTCAAGGGGCTTGTGACTACTTTCTTCCCCAGGGTCTCCTGCACCTGGAAAATGCCTGCGGAGTTGGACATCTGAATCATAATCTCAATTGGTTTTTCTTGTCCCTCCGCAATCAGCACTTCCTCAATGCCTAAAGCGGAAACGCAGTGGATGTTCACGTTACCTAATTCGAAGGCCATTCTCCCTCTTCCCTTGGTCATGTCCGTAGCGTCCCCGATTCCGATTAAGGCAGCTTCCTTGGTAAGGTCACTGACTTCAAAATCGTGAGCGTAGATGGCGTTCAAAATAAAACCGCGAATTTCGGTCCTCTTTTCTAAGTCGGGATAAATTTCGGGTAGGAGCCTGTCTAAAAGAGGGGTAGCGAGGATTACACTGTGCAGATTGTGCCATTCCCGGTGTACCTGATTTCCGATGTCGTGAAGTAACCCTGCAGCCATAACAATCAGGTGCTCGTCGTCCAGGTCTCCTCCTTCCGCTTCCATGAAGTCCATGGGAACGTCTCTCTTTACGAGAAGATCGAGCATGGTGAGGGCCGAAGAAGTGGCCACCTTGGCGTGCACCTCCCCATGGTCATTAAAGTGGAGCTTTGTCACAGCAATAAAATCCGCTAAGTCCCAATCGGCCCTGACCTCCAGGTCCTGTTCCAGAATGCGGAAAAACCTGAGCGCTTTAGGAAAGGGCTCAAGCGATTTAAGAATCCCTAATCTGGACCTCTCCTCGAGTTCCCTGTAAGATTCAGGAACTCCCACCTCTATACCTGTGTCCTGGAGTGCCCTCTTCAAATTTTGGAAATGGTTGACCTTTTTCACGTTTTCCCTCCGCTTTATGATTTAAAATGTTAACATTAAAAGTCTTATAGATAAAGGATTTGCACTGCGTAGGCCTTTTGAGTATTTTAACAGGAGAGGAGAACAATGGACAGGATTCAGAACCGGATTGATAATTTTTCGGCACGCTTGCGCCGGGCTCAAGAGGAGCGCCTCTATTTCTACCTGAAGGAGATCGAACGCATGGACGGCGCCTATGTTTACGTCCAGGGAAGAAGGATGATGATGCTCGCCTCATACTCATATCTGGGCCTTATCGGACATCCTAAGATTGCGGAGGCAGCAAAAAAGGCTCTGGAAGAGTATGGCACCGGGACTCACGGCGTGAGGATTCTTGCTGGCAGCTTGCCTGTTCATAAGGAGTTGGAGGAAACCATCGCCAGATTCAAAGGGACCGAGGACGCCATCGCTTACTCTTCTGGATATGTTACCAACCTATCCACGGTTTCCACCCTTGTGGGAAGGAACGACGTTGTTATCTGCGATAAACTGAACCACGCTTCCATTGTCGATGGATGCCTTCTTTCTGGAGCTAATTTCCTTCGTTTCCAGCACAACGATGTCTCGAGTTTAGAGGATCAGCTGAAAAGGGTTAAGGAGCAGGATGTGGCGAAGCTCGTGATCGTGGATGCGGTTTTCTCTATGGATGGCGATATCGCCCCCCTTCCTCAGTTGGTGGAGCTCTGCGAGAAGTATGGGGCCTGGCTGATGGTGGATGAGGCACACTCTCTGGGAGTTCTGGGCGAGACCGGACACGGGATAGAGGAGCATTTCCATATGTCCGACTCCATTCCCATCAAAATGGGCACTCTTTCCAAAACCATCCCCGCAATAGGTGGATACATCACCGGGAAAAAGGACCTGATTGACTTTCTCAAGCACAACGCCAGGGCTTTCGTTTTCTCCGCTGCCCTTCCGCCCCCGGTTGCTGCTGCTGCCAAAGCCAGCTTTGAGGTGATCGAGGAAGAGGTCTGGAGGGTGCACCGCGTTCAGGAGAACATGCGCCTGTTTAAAAAGGGTCTGGAGGATTTAGGCTTCAGTACTTTTAACTCTCAGACTCCTGTTGTTCCCATACTGATTGGGGAAGAGGAAACAACCCTGAAAGTCACCAAATTCCTTCAGGATGAGGGCCTCTTTGTCCTTCCTGTTCTTCCCCCAGCTGTACCCCCTTTAACCTGCAGACTGCGCACGACTGTTACCGCGGCTCACACGCAGGAAGACATTTCTTTGGCCCTGGAGATCTTGGGTAAAGCAAAGAAGAGATTTTCCTTGTGAGGTGAAATAATGTCAGTTCGCGTTCGCTTCGCTCCCAGCCCGACAGGGGAGCTCCATATTGGAGGATTGCGCACAGCGCTTTTCTGTTACCTATTTTCCCGGAAAAACAGGGGGGTCTTCATCCTCAGGATTGAGGATACGGATCGCAAAAGGTATGACCCCCACTCCGCAGATCACATTCAGTTTGCCCTTCGCTGGGCAGGGCTGAACTGGGATGAAGGGCCAATTTTTCAGTCTCAGAGGCTGGAAATATACAAAAAGCACGCTTTAGAGCTAATGGATGCGGGGCACGCTTACCCCTGTTTCTGCTCCCCAGAGCGCCTGGAGGAGATGAGGAAAGAACAAGAAGCTAAGAAGCTCCCTCCTCGATACGACCGACGCTGCAGGAATCTCACGGAGGAGGAAAGGGATAGACTGATCATGGAGGGGGCTCCCTTCACTATCCGGATGAAAGTCCCGGAGTCTGGAATTACAAAGTTCAAAGACATCGTTTATGGGGAAATCTCGGTGCGCAACGAGGAAATCGACGACCAGGTGCTCTTGAAATCCGACGGGTACCCCACCTACCATCTGGCACACCTTGTGGACGACCACCTGATGGAAATTACGCACGTCATCAGGGGGGAGGAATGGTTGCCCTCTACTCCCAAGCATGTCCTACTTTACCAGGCATTTGGCTGGGAGATGCCTGAGTTCTGCCACCTTCCCAGCATTCTGGCAGGAAGGGGCCAGGGAAAACTTTCCAAACGGCACGGGGCGGTTTCCGTAATTTCCTATATGGAGGAGGGGTATCTCCCCGAAGCCCTGATTAACTTTCTTGCCCTTTTGGGGTGGTCCCCGGGAACTGACCAGGAAATCTTTTCCATGGAGGAACTGATCGAACAATTCTCCCTGGAAAAGGTTTCACATACGGGGGCAGTCTTCAACAGGGAAAAACTTGATTTCTTTAACGGTTACTACATTCGCAAGAAATCTCTCGAGGAGCTGGCCATCCTGGTCAAACCATACCTGGTGAAAGCGGGATTGATAAATGAGGATTATCCCCTTGAGCCTTACTTCTTTATGGCCTTACGCACGGTCCAGGAAAGGATGAAGAAACTTTCCGAGGCCCCGGAACTCCTCTCCTTCTACTTTAAAGAACCGGATTACCCGGCAGAACTATTGATCCCCAAAAAGGGAACGCCAGAGAGCGCAGCCTTTGCCCTGGAGGTAGCTATCGACTGTTTGACGGAGGTTGAGGATTTTGCGGCCCCGGTTTTGGAAAGGGAATTACGTCAGGCTGCCCAGGAGAAAGGAATTCCTCCGGGAAACCTGCTCTGGCCTCTTCGAGCAGCTCTCACCGGGAAAGAGGCTTCTCCGGGAGCATTCGAGGTCCTGGAAGTGCTGGGTAAAGACGAGAGCCTCTTGCGACTTGAAAAAGCGCTTTTCAAGCTGAAAAAGTAGGAAGATAGAGCCCCTGGTCCATGATTGACCGGAAGATCCTCAAGGCTGACCTTCTCCTTCTCCTTACAGCCTTTATCTGGGGAGCAGCCTTTGTGGCGCAGAGGGTTGGCGTCAATTATCTTCCCCCCGCGGCCTTCAATGGCATTCGGTTTTCCCTGGGGACAATAGCACTTCTTCCCTGGGCTCTTTCCAAAAAAGGGAACCCCCATTTTTTCTCCAGGGAAGAGTTTAAGGGCGGAATCCTTGCCGGAGTGCTCCTGGCAATTGCTACGAACCTTCAGCAATACGGGATTGTGCATACTACAGCCGGGAAGGCTGGTTTCATTACCGGGCTTTATGTTGTGATTGTTCCTTTTCTTGGTCCTCTTTTCCGACACCGCCCGGGTTGGGGGAGCTGGCTGGGAGCTTTTCTTGCTCTGGGCGGGCTCTACCTTCTGAGTGTGAGAGAGAATTTTGCTATCTCTCAAGGTGACCTTCTGGTCTTGATTTGCGCTTTTGTCTTCTCCTTCCATGTTCTCGTGGTCTCGCTTTATTCCAAAAAGAGCGAGCCCCTGCGCCTGGCTCTGATGCAATTCCTCACTTGTTCTGTCCTCAGCCTATTTTTCGCCTTTTCCTTTGAACACTTCAGCACTCAGGGCGTAAAGGAGGCTATCTGGCCTCTGGTGTATGCTGGGGTTTTTTCCGTGGGAGTGGCCTACACCCTTCAGGTCGTTGCCCAGAAAGATACAGTCGCCACTCATGCTGCGATCATCATGAGCCTGGAGGCTGTTTTCGCTGCATTAACCGGTTGGGCCTTTTTGGGAGAGATTCTCACTCTCAGAGCCATCTGGGGATGTGCCTTGATGTTTTTGGGGTCTTTAATAGCCCAGATAAAACCTTAAAAGATTAATTGTTTAAAACTAAAATTAGGACTATGAAGGCGCTCGTTTCGATCAGCAGATGTCAATCGTATGAATACCGCGAAGTGCACGAGGCCATAAGATCCGCCCTTTCCGCTTTAGGTGGTATTCAGCACTTCGTGCAGCCAGGAATGAAGGTTCTTCTAAAACCTAACCTTCTTTCCCCCAGTGATCCTGATAAGGCAATCACCACACACCCGGTTTTTGTGCAAGTTGTGGCAGAAATAGTAGCCGAGGCAGGTGGTGAGGTCTGGATCGGAGACTCACCTGGGGGAACGGGAGAGAATACTCCCGAGCTCTGGTGGAAAACGGGAATGACCAGAACATCAGAAGTGACTTCAGCTCGACTCGTTCCCTTTCAGGCAATAGTCTGGAAAAGTCTCAGAGGAAAAAGCTATTTGATCGCCAGACCGGTTTTTGAGGCCGACCTGCTTATCAACCTTCCCAAATTGAAAACCCATACTTTGACCCTTTATACGGGTGCTGTGAAAAACCTTTTTGGGGTGATCCCGGGAACCAGGAAAAGGGAAATCCATCTCAGGGCACCCTCGGTGCGCGAGTTCTCAAGCGCGCTTGTTGACGTCCTTGAGCTTGTGCGACCGGGGCTCACTATTATAGATGGGATAGTGGGCCAGGAAGGAAACGGTCCTGGGGCGAACGGCACACCAAGGAGATATGGAGTGGTGGCTGCTTCCACTGACCCGGTTGCTTTAGATGTCATCATGGCTAAAGCCATGGGATGCCCCGAGGGAGGAGTCCTTCACCTGAAAGAGGCTAATCGACGAGAATTGGGAGTAGGGGAGTTGCATTCCATCAAAGTCGAGGGAGATAATCGGGCTCTGGAATTTGGCAAGGTGAGGCTGCCTCCGTTTAGTGGCCTGCTTCAGGCTGCTATTCCTGAATTTATTGCGCCGCTCTTTAGTCGTCCGGTTTACGTTCGTCCTAAGGTCAACTCCTCCGCATGCACGGGATGTGGACTTTGCGCTCAATCATGCCCTCGTCAAGCGATTACTCCCGATAAACCCGCACGGATAAACTATCGTGAATGCGTGGGTTGCCTGTGTTGCGCCGAGATTTGCCCTCAGGGAGCGATTACCCCCTTGCGCAGTCCTTTGGCCAGAATAGCGGGGATAAAATAAAAGTTAAAGACCACAAGGAGCACAAAAATGATTTTGCGCCTTTTCTTTAGAAGTTCCCGGCAGAGGGAGTATTTTACGCCCTGCTTCACAACACCGTATCATTCACGGTTTTAAGAGCTGGAGAAAAAACGAACGTGATTCCCCCTAGGCCGAAGCGGAATTGGACGGAAGGATCCTTCCCGGACAGAATCTCGAATCCTTCAAGGGAGAATTATGGAAAATTATAGGGTCCGATTATGAATTCGAGCCCATTATGGTCTACGGCGGCATGATCCAGATTGTGTGTGGTCCCGATGATGGCAACCGGGGCAACAGATGCCAAGCACCTGGCCCGCCTGGGCGTTCCCTGCTATGGTTTCTCTCCGATGAGGCTTCCTGAAAAAATGGATTTTATGCGCATGATTCACCGCCACAATGAGCGCATCCCCATCGATGCTTTAGCTTTCGGGGTGCAGGTGCTCTATGACGTGGTGGCTAATTTCTGCTCAAGAGCCGAAGAACTTTAAGGGAGTTCTATGCCGGATATGAGGCGCACTTCCCCAGTTCTCCTTGCTATATACCTTTTGAAGTAACCTGCCCGGGTTTTTCGTCTAATTCTTTTAGAAAGGGGGTGAAAAGTGTGCAACAAGTTATAAACATTATTAGCACCGTCGTTTTGGCCCTGATTACTTTGTTCCTTGCTCTCGGGGCTGCATTGCCTTCCTGGCTGAGCTGGATTCTCTTCATTGTGGCACTTGTAGGCGTAATCTTATCCATTTTTCCCAAAAAGCAGTAATTATCTGACCTCTTAAAGAAAGAGCAGGCGCCGAAAACCGGCGCCTGCTCCATTTTAAAACCTTCGATAAATCCTCAGTTTTCCCCGGTTTCCGTTTTTTCCTGTTTTCCAGGTTTCTCCTCAGCGGGGGAGTTTTCCGGGCCGGATGGTGTAAGTCCTTCTTCTTTTTCTGTCCTTTCCCCCGTGGGGATCCCTGCTGCAATTTCTGGTTTTGATCCTCCCTCCTTCAAGCTTTCCATGCCAGTTGAAGCTTCTTCGGTGCTTTCTTGAGCAGGTGCAGCAATTTCCACCAGAACGGGCTTGGATTTCTGAATGAAGAAGAGCATTACCGCTCCTACAATTACAGCAATCAGACTGGCGACCTGACCCCAGCTCATGAACCAGACCGCACTGGGCTCAATGCGCACGAACTCTAAAAAGAACCTGAATGCCCCGTATGCAATGAAATAAATCGAGACGATTACTCCGGGCTTGAGGTCTTTTTTTCGAGAAAGGGAATAAAGCACACCGAAGAGGATGAAATTGTAGATCGACTCGTAGAGGAAGGTGGGGTGGAAATAGTTGTATGCCATGTATTTTTGAGGGCGATACTCGGGCGCAATGTACATTTTCCAGGGCAAATCAGTGGGGTAGCCGAAGAGCTCCTGATTGAAGAAGTTCCCCCAGCGGCCGATGGCCTGGCCAAGGAGGAGAGGCACCGCTCCCAGGTCCAGCAGGCGCAAGAAATTAACCTTTCCAGCTAAGGAGTAAATTAAAACTCCGAGAATTCCTCCGAAAATTACGCCGTAAATGGAAAGGCCTCCTTGCCAGAGATAGAGTATCTGGGCTGGATACTTACTGTAGTATTGCCAGTTTAGGGCACAGTAAAAGAGCCTGGCAAAGATCAACCCCAACGGAGCGCAAATAATTGCCAGATTGAACACATGATCAGGATTAATAGACCAGTTTTGGGCCATTCTGTAAGCGACATAAATACCGGGGATAAAGCTCAAAGCGATTAAAAGTCCGTACCACCGGATGGAGAAATTGCCAATGCGGAAAACCTCCGGGTGGATGGTTTTTTCACCCGCAAAATATGGCCTGAGGATGAAGCTCAAAGCCACAATTACGCCAATGAGGACAATAGCGAAGATAGTCCAGCGCAACGCTTTCTTGTTCATTCTGCCCTCCCTTCAACTTTTGCTTGTAAGTTTAAACCATAGAGATGGGGGATGAAAATACTGGGTACAAGGACCGAAAATGCCAGAGCGCCACATAGAAAGATGGTTAAGGGAACCCCAATTAAATCAGCGACCATGCCTCCCAGAGCCGTGGAAATAGGGCTTAAACTCTGAGCAAGGAAATTGCGAGCACCGAATACCCTGCCCCGCAAGTTATCTGGCACTCTTTCCTGAAAGACCGTGGCTATCGGGATGTTAGCCACGGGCAAGGAGAAGCCGATGCCGAAGAGCACCGCCATGGTCAGGGGGAAGAACCGGGCTGAGGGCAAGCACATCGTAAGTATTGAAAGGGCTGCCACCGCCACAAGAATCCATCGCCTTCTGTTCCTGATTATCCCCACAGAACCCATAAAAATCGCCCCCAGGAATGTTCCTAGGCTTACGGAGGACATTATCCACCCAAACTCTTTGACCGTTGCGCCCATGAAGTTCTCCACAAAGGGAAGGAGCAAAACCGATATGGGACCAAAGGCAAAATTTAACATAGAGGCAATCAGAAGTAACCAGAGAAGTGATTTTTCAACCTTGTAAAAGCGCAGGCCCTCAAGGAAATCCGACCACCAGTTTTTGAGGAATTGGGGCAGTCGAAATTCAACAGGGCGGACAATTACCTCCATTTTGGGTACCCTCAAAAGGAAGACGGTGATCGCGGAGAAGAAAAAGCTGAAAGAATCAAAGAAGTAAGCGTTGGCATATCCCAGAAAAGCAATTGCCGTTCCTCCCAGAGCAAGCCCAATTATCCCTGCAAGCTGAATGGAAGTTTGCATGAGGGAGTTCATCGCCAGGTATTCCTCCTCTTTTACCAGGCTGGGAAGGAGAGCAGCGTTGGCGTTGTTGAAGAAGGGGGTTATGCAACCGTAAAGCGCTGAGTAAAGGTAGAGATGCCAGATCTGCAGTTTGCCTAAAAGGAGCAAGACCGGAGGGATTAAGATGATCAGCCCCCGAATAACATCAGAGTAAATCATTGTTTTGCGGCGATTCCACCTGTCCACCATCACGCTGGAAAACACTGCTAAAACGAGGTTAGGGACCATGTAGGAAACCAATACCGCTCCCATCACGAGCGTAGACCCCGAGAGGTGGTAAGCTAAAGCCATTAGGGCTATATACTCAAAATTGTCGCCAAGGGTGGAGACCAGTTGACCGAGCCATAGCAAGAAAGGATTGCGCCGCCGGATAACGGTAAAAATGCTCGGTTTGGCCACAGCTAACCCTCCTTCCAATAGAGAATGCGACCGCAGTTCTCACAGGTAATGATGGAGTTGCGCTTTTTGATCTCAGAGAGTTTCCGGCTGGCGATTTGAATCTGGCAGCCGCCGCACTTGTCCTTCTTAACCTCGACTACCGCTCTTCCCATCATGCTACGACGAAGCTTCTCGTATGTATTAAGAAGATCAACAGGGAGAAGGTCGGCCTTACTCTTTCGTTCCTGCTTTAATTTTTCAATGGCCTCTTCAATTTCGGCCTTTTCCTTGGCCTGCCTGGCCAGGTCTTCTTCTTTTTCCTTCTCCTTTTGACTCCATTGTTCCCTGGCCTCATGGACTTCAGATTCCAGCACTTCCGCTTTTTCCAATAACTCCAGTAAAACGTCCTCGAGCTTCTTCTGGTTTTTTGTCAGAGCTTCCAGGTCGCTTTGTTTATCCATTAATTCCTTGACCCCACCCTTGCCTGAATAGAGCTCGCTCTTTAATTTCTTGATTTTCTGGGAGAGGGAATCAATTTCCAGCTCGCGATCCTTAATGTCCCGTTTCAAATTACGCAGTTCCTGGTCTTTTGATTGGAAGAGGGAAAGTTTTTCTTCAGTTGCTTTGGCTGAAGGAGGAGGTGCCGTAATTTCCCGGAGTTTTCTTTCATTTGCCTCCAGCATCAAGTCTATGCACTGAAGTTGAAAAAGAATGTCTAACTCCTCCATTTAGCCCCTTAAGTGGGCCCACCCGGATTCGAACCAGGAACCAACCGGTTATGAGCCGGCCGCTCTACCCTTGAGCTATGGGCCCAATTGATTTTTTAATTTTACCAAAAAACCAAAAAATTGTTATCCTGCCTTTTATTCATAGCAGGCCGGGAATTCTTTAATTGGCTAATCTAATTGTCACATTTCCGCTCGTGAGTTTCAGGAATATGTCCAGTTTTGTCTGGGCCGTGTTAAAATTTTCGCTTTCCAGGCGCTCACCGTCTTGAAGTGTGCGGTTTCCCAGGCTTACTGACCCGGAGGTTTTTTCCACCTGCACTCTGTAGCCCACATTTTTAGGAATGACAAGGTCCACAGCCCCTGAGGTCAGCCCCACGCTTACTGGATGGAAACCTGTGGAAATTCCCGAAAGGTCAAACTTACCTTGACCGCTGGTGAAATTGATTTTCAGGTCTCCAAAATTTGTGCTTCCTAAGTTATTTACATTGGCAGTTCCGCTTGTAAATTCGAAAATGATTCCCGGAGTCAAAGTGGAAGCTGTTTTTCCCGCATCCCAGAATAGCTCTCCGGATGTGAACCTTATCCTCGCTTCCTCAATAGGGATACCGCTAGTGTTCACTACGGCATTTCCTGAAGTCATATTCAATCGAAGGTTCAAGGGCAGAGAGGTATTGAGGTGCAAATTCCTCTCAAGGCGAGCCTCCTTCCAGTTGGGAAGCCAGGGGATGGAAAACCAAAATCCCTGGGGAGAATAGTTACAATCGATAGAAAGGGTGTCCCCAAAACGGGAGATGGAGGGGGGAGGAAGATCCTCGATATTGGTTGTGGTGGTTAGCTTAAAGGAATTCTTTTCCAGAGAGGTATCGGGCTTGATCTCTATTTTCCCTAATGGTGCCCCATAATTGAAGTTGATTCTCCTGGCTCCTTCAAGCATGCTCTTGTCGCCGGGACCATCCGTGTAGGTGACGGTCTCTCCCAGGCGCAACGAGAAAACGGGCGCGAAGACGAAAGTGAAGATCACTGTAAGGATCAGGATAAAAATTACAAGCCCCACCCAGGCCCCACTCGCCCTTTTTGAGATGATCATGCCCATGCCAATGATGATCAGGAAAATGGGCCAAACTATAGACCAATTAATGGACAACCCCAATTCGGAGAGCAGGAAGATCACGCCCAGGGCAATCAGGATAAGAGGGAAAACGTAGTCTGGACGATGTCCCTGAGTATTTTTCTTCTGAGTTAATTCAGGCTGGCCAGTGCTCTCCGGGATGTCTTTGAAATCCTTGTTCACTTTGGCTCCTTTCAAATATTTTTCTCATTCTACCGGAAAAAAAGGAACCATACCATATGCAAAGCTGCTTCATCCGAGGAAACCGTGTAGGTCACTTACCACAATGATTCCAGTTGGCACAATGATTGCGAAAGGCGAAAACCTTATGCGCTTTCTTGCAAAGAATGCCTCCGGCCTTACTTCTTATTCAAAAATCCCAATCTTCCTGATCATTCCAGAGGGTGCGCTGAGAAGGGTCCCTGCCGCAGTATGGACAACTGTTCCATAGAGTGTCCACTATTGCCCCGCAGAATGGGCAGATTTGAAAAACTTTGGGCTCCGGGTAAGAGAGGCTGAACCCGCAGACGGTGCACTTGCGCCATCCAGGGTGCACAGGCTCACCGCAGTTCGGGCAGAACCTGGGCCTTATTTTCAGGAAATTTGCCAGTTCATAGTGATAGGTGGGGTTATCAGGGTCAAGCTCTAAGGCCTGCCTGATTGCGAATTCCGCCTCTCGGTAAATTTTGAGATAAACGTATCCCTGATATTGAAGGTAAAGGAAATAGGCTTCCATCTGATTTTCCGGATTGGGCTTGAACTTCTTGCCTTCTTTTCTGAGCGCCAGATGGAAGTTGATCCTGTCAAGGATACCTCCCTGGCCGAAATCAGGATCCTCGTTGATCACCTCTTCAAAAACTTTGTAGGCTTCCTCGTACTTTCCCCTTTTGTAAAGGACCTCTCCTAGGGTCCAGCGAGTCTCAATAACTGGTCCACCTTCCCTTGCTAATTTTCTGGCTGCCCTTTCTGCCATCCCCAGTTTTCCCTGGGCGATAAGGGTTCTGACCAGGTAATCGAGACAGATTAGACTACCAGAGCTATCAGGATCGGTGCGCATGGAAAGCCGCAGCAATTTTTCCGCTTCCTTATAGCGTCCCATCATGTATAAATTTACGCCTTTTCTTAAAAGTTCCTCTTCTTCCATTTTTTAAAAGGTTTTGCTCCTAATATTACCCCAAATTCTACCACATTCCCCTTCCTTCGCCCCGAATCTCCCGAATCGGTTCTATTGCTGATGGCTAAACGGTTGTGGTATTTTTAGATCGAGGCAGGGTGAATTTAAAAGGAGAGGTAAAAAATGGACACTCGTCTGGATGAGCAATCGGTGTATTCTCTGGATGTTCAGGGGATGGGGGATGCCATCAAAAATCTCCCCTTAATGCTTAAGAAGGGAAGGGAAATCGGTCAGGAAGAGGAACCGCTGCGACTTATTCCGGGAGTCGACCGGGTAGCCTTTTTAGGGATGGGAGGCTCTGCAATCTCCGGGGATCTTATCGCTTCTTTATTCCTGGACAAATTACCGCTGCACATTACCGTAGTTCGGGATTACAACCTTCCTCCCTTTTTGGGAAAAAGAACCCTTTATTTCGCCGTGAGCTATTCCGGGGATACAGAGGAGACCCTTGAGGTCTGTACACAAGCCCTGGAATTAGGCGGCCAGGTGGTGGCGGTAACCTCCGGAGGTCAACTTGCCTCCCTTGCAAGAAATTCTGGGTTTCCCCTTCTATTGGTGCCTCCGGGATTTCAGCCCAGAGCTGCTTTAGGATTTTTGTTCGGTGCTGCCCTGGCCTACATGGAAAAACTAAAACTGGTACCTGACCTTTCCTCCCAGTGGGAGGAGACCTTCTCTCTTTTAGAAGAGCTCGCAAGAAGATACTCCCCCGAGATACCTGCTTCCCAAAACCCCGCCAAGGAATTGGCGCTCGCCCTGGAAGACAAGGAGATCATAATTTTCGCCACCCCGGGAATTGCCGCCGCAAGCGCCTTAAGGTGGAAAACCCAGATCAATGAGAATAGCAAGCTCACGGCACTCGTGGATTTTTACCCGGAGTTGGACCACAACGAGATTGTGGCCCTGTCTTTAAGGAAGAGAAACTCCTTTCTCTTAACCTTGAGGGATAAAGAGGAACACCCCAGAACCGCTCTTCGGGTAGCGCTCACCACGAAAATCATTAAGCCTTTCCTTTTGGGTGCTGAGGAAATCATGAGTCAGGGCGATTCCCGCTTAGCCCGCCTTTTCTCCCTTGTGATTCTGGGTGACTTTCTCAGTTATTACCTCGCTCTGCTTCAGGGTGTGAATCCCACGCCCGTTGAGGCTATAAGGATTTTAAAAAAGCGGCTTTCTGAAAAATGAAGGAGGTAAAAAGGGATGAAATACCTGGGGTGGATATTGATTTTAGTTTTTATTACAGGTCTCACTTTCACCTTGGTCTGGTTTCTTAAAGTCATTCCCATGACGGAGAGGATAGCAGCAGCTGAGATGAAAGCCACTGCCGCAGAAGCGCGGATCAAACTCATGGAGTCAGATTTGCAGGATGCGCGGTCCCGCCTGGAAAAAGCGGAGAAGAACCTCCAGAGCTACATGTCCATGGTGAAGGATAAGGAAACGGAGATCCAGAATTTAAAAGAGCAGATCCAGAAGTTAGAAGAGGAGTTGAAGTTTATAACCCCGGGAAGGGGATAAAATGGGAACTGTGAGGTCGCCCCTGTTTTCGCTATAAACAAGTGGCTGCCTGGGCAGGACTCGAACCTGCAACCCGCTGGTTAACAGCCAGCTGCTCTGCCAATTGAGCTACCAGGCAGCGATTTGAATGAATTTTAGCACAATTTAGTGTGACGTCAATTTCCGGAGGAAGGATTCCAAAAGATTTTAAAAGGCAAAGCGAACTTCCACTCCCAATATCCGCCCAAGCTCAGATGCCTTCATTCGCAGGCTCTCTTTAAACTCATCTTTAAACTCCCTGTATTCTTCATAAAGAGGAACAAGATGCGGAAATTTTTCTTGAAGCAATGCTTTAACCTTATGCCAGACCCGGGGATATGCCTGAAAAGTATCAATCAGAACATACTCCACACCTGAATCCCTTGCCTGGTTAAAAAGCTGCTCCAAATTCTCTTCGGAATCAGAGAAGGAGGGGAGGGAAGGGGCGATGAAAAGCCAGGTGGATATCCCCTCTTGTCTGAGCTTCCTCAATGCTTGAAAGCGCTCCGAAGGAGGAGAGGCTCTGCCTTCAAAAAGGGCGCTGATTTTTTCCGAGAAGATGGGTATGCTGAAACCCACAGTAGAGTTCTTCATCTTTTTGAGAAGGTCAATATCCCTCAGGACGAGGACCGATTTGGTAAGAATGGAGACAGTGAAAGGAGTATTGAGTAGGATCTCCAGTGATCGCCTGGTCAACCTGTACTTCCGTTCCACTGGCTGGTAGGGATCTGTGACTGTGGAAAAGGAAATTTCTCCCGGTTTTGCTTTAAGGACCTGCTTTTCCAGAAGCTCAGGACAATTGATCTTCACATCCACAAAATCTCCCCAGGGCTCGCTGTGTCCCGTGAACCGACGCATGAAATCCGCGTAACAATAAACGCATCCATGGAAACAGCCAGTATAGGGGTTGATGGCATAATCAATCCCGGAAATAGCTGAGCGGTTGAGAATGGATGCAACCCTGATTTCCCTGAGGACCAGGGCCATTGGCTTTTGGGATTACTCCAGAAAGTCCTTGAGCTTCCTGGAGCGCGAGGGGTGTTTCAACTTGCGTAGAGCCTTGGCCTCAATCTGGCGGATTCTCTCCCGGGTTACCCCGAAAAATTTTCCAACCTCCTCCAGGGTCCGCGGATGTCCATCCTCTAGCCCGAAGCGCAGACTTAATACCTTCTGCTCCCTATAAGAGAGGGAACTGAGGATCTCACGAACTTGATCGTGTAGCAAGCTCTGGAAGGCAGCCTCGGAAGGAGCTACGATCTTTTTATCTTCCACGAAGTCTCCCAGATGAGAGTCTTCTTCTTCACCAATGGGGACTTCGAGGGAAACTGGTTCCTGGGCAGCCTTAAGGATTTCCCGGACCTTCTCCACGGGGATTTCCATTTCCCTAGCGATTTCCTCCTCAGTGGGCTCGCGCCCCAGCCTTTGTACAAGGGCCCTGGTAGTCTTCACCAGCTTGTTGATGGTTTCCACCATATGAACAGGGACGCGGATAGTCCGGGCCTGGTCAGCAAGAGCCCTGGTGATGGCCTGCCTGATCCACCAGGTGGCGTAAGTGGAGAATTTAAAACCGCGGTGGTAGTCGAACTTCTCAGCAGCACGAATTAACCCCAGGTTGCCTTCCTGGATCAAGTCCAGGAAAAGAAGGCCTCGACCGACGTATTTTTTGGCAATGGAGACCACGAGACGCAAATTGGCCTGGATTAATTTCTTCTTGGCCTCTTCGTCCCCAGCCTCAATTCTTTTTGCCAGATCCACTTCCTCTTCCTGAGTAAGCAGGGGGACTTTGCCGATCTCTTTCAGGTATAGCCTGACTGGATCGTCGATATCCACACCAGCAAGGAGATACTCATCCTTGAGCTCCTCCTCACTTACTACTGGTTCCTGAGCAAGGGCCTGGGTTTGCTCATCTAAAACCCTGACTCCCATCTCGTCCAGAGTCTGGTACATCTCATCGATCTCTTCGGCGGACAAAGGTATTTCTTGCAGGGTATCCATAATTTCCTGATAGCTTAAGGAACCCTGCTTTTTACCCTTCTCGACGAGTTGCTGAATTTCTGTGAGTGTTGTGCCTTTTTTGTCCCGGGTTGAATTTTTTTCTTTTTCCATGCCGCTATTCACCATTATTTAACAGTTAGACTTCTAATTTTATTCACAATTGACTGGAGCTCTTCCAGTTTTTTTCGAAAGAGCTCTAGATCCCCTGAGCGCTCAAGGATGCTGATTTCCTCGCTTAGCCTCTTGTACTCTCTGGTCAGCCGTTCTTTTTTGATCTTTAAAAGGCATTTTTTGAGCTCCTTTCCTGGCTCTTCAGTCTCGGGAAGGGATTCCAGAAGAAGCCGCGCCAGAAAAGCTGATGCTTCAGGTTCATCGAAAGTTATATTATAAATATCTATTTGGCCATTTTTGAAGCGGAAAAGGGATTCCTGAAAAATTTTTTTCAAGTAGGGGTGTGAGAAATCCTCAGGATCCAGCTCTTGCTCTACCAAAGCAATCAGCTCGGGATTTTCGAAAATTATTTTGAGAAAAGTAACTTCTGCCGCCGGAGGTTTCGCCTTTATGCCCTCCAATTCATCGAGTCCGGTTGGGCTCCTGTCAGAAACTGCCTTGCCGGAAGATTTTTTTAGTTTCCGCAACTGAGAAAAGAGGGTGTCCTCTCCAAAACCGGAATCCAGAGCTAATCGCTTTATGTACTTTTCCTGGTCAAGCGGGGAATCAATGGAGGAAATCAAGGAAAGAAGCTCCAGGACGGCTTCCTTTTTTTCCTGGGAAACTTTCCAGTCGTACTTTTGACGGATTTTCTCATATGCGAAATCCAGAGCTGGAACAGAGTTTAAAATGGCTCTGGAAAAACCCTCTGCCTTTTTCTGGTGCAAGAGCTCGTCTGGATCCTTGAATCCTCCTAGGTTGGCCACCCTTACCTCCATCTCCATTTGCCCGAAAAGTTCCAGAGAACGGAGGGTTGCCATGACCCCAGCGAGATCAGCATCGTAGGCTAAAATTACTTTTTTGGAAAACCTGGCCAGAAGGCCAACTTGCTCTCTTGTGAGAGCTGTCCCCAAGGAAGCCACAGCGTTGTGAAAGCCAAATTGATGACAGGCAATGGCGTCCAGATAACCTTCAACAACGATAGCGTTTCCCACTTCGGTAATCGGCCTTTTAGCCAGGTGTAAGGCATAGAGGTGGTGCCCCTTTTCGAAAATGGGAGTTTGGCCCGTGTTCAGGTATTTAGGCTGAGAATCGTCCAGGGCTCTGCCCCCAAAAGCGATTACTCTCCCGCGAAGATCCATGATAGGGAACATCAGCCGGTTCCTGAATAGTTCCTTTCCTCCCACTTTATCCCTGATCAACCCTACCTGTAAGAGTAAGAATGGGTCTATTCCCTGTTTTTGCATAAATTGGAGAAAAGGCCCGCTCTCGGGGGCGTATCCCAGGCGAAAGATCCTCCAGGTCTCATCCTTGATGCCTCTCTGGATAAGGTAATCCCGTACCTTCATACCTTCCGGGCCATTCAGGCAGTTTTCAAAGAAGGAACAGGCTAACTCGTTAACCCTGTAATATTTATCCTTGCGCTCCTGGTCGCTGCCTGTTTTCTGGGGGATTTTAAGCCCCAACCTTCGTGCCAAGGCCTCAACTGCCTCAGGGAAAGTTAAGTTTTCGATCTTCATTAAAAAGGTAATGGCATCCCCTCCCGCGTGACATCCAAAGCAGTAAAACATTCTCCGCTCGGGCGAGACTGTGAAGGAAGGGGTCTTCTCCTGATGGAAGGGGCAAAGCCCGATGTAGTTTTTTCCGGAGCGGCGCAGATGGACGTAGTCGGAGACCAAAGAAACGATGTTCACCTCGCTCCTCAATCTATCCAGAAAGTCAGAATAATCAACCATTCCTACCAGGGTTGAGGCAAATAATACTGGCTGAAGGTTTTGACCGCAAAGCGGTCGGTCATCCCGGCAATATAATCCACTACGCCCTGAGCTAAGGAGAGCTTTCCGAAAGACTCTAAAGGAGGCTGAGGAAGGGTTTCGGGGTGTTCCAGGTAAAAATTAAAGAGGGTACGGATCATCCTTCGGACCTTATCCTCCTCCCGTTTGGCTTCGGGGTCGCGATAAACCTCCTGAAACAAGAAATTCTTAAGCTGGTCGAGCATTTCCCTGATCTGGGGACTGATGAGGATTTGGTCCTGGCCTTCGCTCTGCTCCACCACGTCCTTGACTACTACATCGATAAGCTCTGATGCCCCATATCCAAAGATCTTCTGGAAGGGAAGCTCTTTGGGCGTTAAAGTTCCTGCCCTGAGGGCGTCATCGATATCGTGATTCAAGTACGCCACTCTGTCCGCGAGTTTTACAATTTGCCCTTCGAGGGTGGAGGGGCCACTGAGCTCAATCTGGCTCTCCCCTTTAGAGTGGTGCAGGATGCCGTCCCTTACCTCCCAGGTAAGGTTCAGGCCCACTTCCTCAGTACCATCGGCGTTTTTCTGCTTCTCCAGGAAATCCACGACTCTCAAGCTCTGCTCGGGGTGGAAAAAGTGCAGTCCCGGATCAACTGCACGGAGAGCGGAATCCAGGGCTTCCTCCCCGGCATGGCCAAAAGGAGGATGACCGAGGTCGTGCCCCAGGGCGATGGCCTCGGTCAGATCCTCATTCAGCCTTAAAGCTCGCGCAATAGTGCGCGCAATCTGAGAAACCTCAAGGGTGTGGGTCAGGCGAGTGCGGTAGTGATCTCCTGTAGGGTCCGTGTAAACCTGAGTCTTGTGCTTCAGGCGCCGGAAGGCCTTGGAATGAATGATGCGATCGCGGTCACGCTGAAAGGCTGTCCTGATGGGACATTCCGGCTCCGGTCTTTGCCTTCCCCTGGTTTTATTAGCGAGAGCAGCGAAGGGGGAAAGTATCTTCTCCTCGAGTTCTTCTTGCCGCTCTCGAATTAGCATTCAGTTTTACGCCTCTCCTATTTTCTCTACTTTGGCCATTTTTTCTTTCAAAGCGGCCTGAGCGGCTGCCAATCTGGCAATAGGAACGCGGAATGGTGAACAGGAGACGTAATTCAACCCTACCTGATGACAGAACTCTATGGAGGATGGGTCCCCACCGTGTTCCCCGCAGATTCCTACCTTGAGGGAGGGATTGGTGCTCCTACCGAGCTCAACCCCCATCTTTACGAGTTTCCCTACCCCCTCGCGATCCAGCACCTGGAACGGGTTCTCCTTGAGGATGCCCTTTTCCAGATAGGAGAAGAGGAACTTGCCTTCAGCATCGTCTCGGGAGTAGGCGAAGGTCATCTGGGTAAGGTCGTTAGTGCCGAAGGAGAAGAAATCAGCCACAGTGGCAATCTGGTCAGCAGTCAAAGAGGCTCGAGGTACCTCGATCATGGTTCCGAACTTGTAGTTTACCTTGACTCCGCTCTCCTTGGTTACCTCTTCCGCCACCTTCTCTAACTGTTCCCGTACCACTTTGAGCTCGTTTACATGTCCCACCAGGGGAATCATTATCTCCGGCAGAGCAGTGACCCCCTCTTTAGAGACCTCGATGGCAGCGGTGAGAATGGCTCGGGTCTGCATTTCGTTGATAGCGGGGAAGACTAGGCCCAGTCTGCAGCCTCGCAGGCCGAGCATGGGGTTCATTTCGCGCATACCCTCAACGGCCTTGAGCAACTTTTCCTTTTCTTCCAGCTCCTTGGGGTCCTTCCCTTCCAGCCTTAACCTGGTAACCTCTACAAGCAGCTCTTCGTAGGACGGCAGGAACTCGTGGAGTGGTGGATCCAGGAGGCGAATGACTACAGGAAGTCCGTCCATGGCGCGGAAAATCCCCTTAAAGTCTTCTTTCTGAATGGGGAGAAGTTTATCCAGGGCTTCTTTGCGCTCTTCCTCACTGGAGGCCAGGATCATCTTGCGAACGATGGGCAGACGTTCCTCCTCAAAGAACATGTGCTCGGTACGGCAGAGGCCGATCCCCTGTGCCCCGAACTCCCTGGCTTTCTGAGCGTCTCTGGGATAATCGGCGTTAGCCCAAACCTGAAGGCGCCGGAACTCATCTGCCCAGCTCAGGATAGTTTGAAGTTCTTTCTCTTCAGAGAATTTGGTCTCCTCGGTCTTTATCTTTCCGCGGAAGACCTCACCGGTTGCTCCGTCTATGGAAATGAAATCCCCTTCTTTAATCGTAACGCTGTTAGCAGTAAAAGCCCGGCGCTCCATATCCACCTTAATGGCCTCACATCCTGTAACGCAGGGTTTGCCTATGGAGCGCGCTACTACAGCAGCGTGAGAGGTAGCTCCACCCCGAGCAGTGAGGATTCCTTTGGCCATGATCATTCCGTGAACGTCGTCAGGCGAGGTTTCAGCGCGGACCAGAATCACTGCTTCCCCTCTTTTCCCTAACTCTTCAGCAGTATCCGGGTCGAAGACGACCTTTCCCGTGGCAGCACCTGGGGAAGCGTTAACGCCCTTGGCCAGGAAGTCCCCGCGCTTAACCGCTTCCCTTTTATCATTCTCGTCAAAATGAGGGAGCAAAAGCTGATAGATTTGATTGGGCTCGACCCTCATTACGGCTTCCTCTTTAGTGATCAAGCCCTCGTTTACCATGTCCACGGCGACCTTTACGGCAGCACGGGCGGTGCGCTTTCCAGAACGGGTCTGGAGCAAGTAGAGTTTTCCCTTCTCCACAGTGAACTCGATATCCTGGATGTCCCGGAAATGCTTTTCCAGGAGTGCACAGGTGTCCATGAACTGCTGGTAAGTTTCGGGGAGCTCATCTTTCATGGCGAAGATGGGCTTGGGGGTGCGAATGCCTGCGACCACGTCCTCGCCTTGGGCATTTAAAAGATACTCGCCGTAAACCACCTTTTCCCCGGTGGCAGGGTTTCTGGTGAAAGCAACGCCGGTTCCAGAATCAGAACCCATGTTGCCGAAGACCATCATCTGCACGTTGACCGCGGTACCCAGGGTTTCCGGGATTTTATTGAAGCGCCTGTAGGCTATGGCCCTTTCGTTGTTCCAGGAAAGGAATACTGCCTTCACGGCCAGACGTAGTTGCTCTAAGGGATCCTGAGGAAAATCAATTCCCAGTTCCTTCTTTACCATCTCCTTGATGGCCTGAACTATTTCCTTCAAAGCCTCTGTAGAGAGCTCGGTGTCTAACTTTACTCCGTATTTCTCCTTGTATTGTTCCAGAATATGCTCGAACTTATCATGAGGGATCCCCAGAACCACGTTTCCGAACATCGTCAGGAAGCGCCTGTAGGAATCATAGGCAAATCTGGGATTCCCGGTGAGGCGAGCCAGGCCCTCCACGGTCTGGTCATTCAGGCCTAAATTGAGCACGGTGTCCATCATTCCAGGCATGGAAATTGGAGCCCCGGAGCGCACGGAGACAAGGAGCGGGTTTTCCACTGAACCAAATTTTTTCCCGGTCCTCTTCTCCAGCTTGCTTAGATGTTCCAGCACCTCCTCCCAGAGTGCTGGATCAATCTCCTTCCCCCCTTTTGCCTGGAACTCAAGGCAGGCTTCCGTGGTGATTGTAAAGCCAGGAGGGACTGGTAGGCCAATGCGGCTCATTTCAGCCAGGCCGGCGCCCTTTCCTCCCAGTAAGTCTTTCATCTTCCCTGTTCCCTCATTGAAATCGTAAACTTTTTTTGGCATTTCGATACCTCCGATTTACAAATTGTGGTGTTTAAAAGGGCAGGACGGAGAAATCCCCAAACCTGCCCAGGAATTCCCAGATATTTAGAAGTAAAGTGAGCCGGTTCCTCCTCTTTGTTTCATCCTCAACCATGACCATAACCTGGTCAAAAAACTTCCCGATGCAGGGTGCAATTTCTACCAGGTTCTGAAGCAAAAGCTCGGATTTCGAGTTATCCCGGCTTACTATCTCTTCCAGTTTTGAAAGGAGTTCTTTCTCGGGCTCGTCCATTTCTTCCACCAGGATCTGGGGCTCAAATTTTCCTGCGGACTTGAGGATGTTTTTCATTCTCTTGAAGGAAAAAACCAGGCTCTTTAAATCATCTTCTTTTAAGCCTTTTAAAAGCAGAGCCCTTTCCAGAACCTCATGTGGCACAAGGGATGATCCATTAAGGACACAGGAGATTTCCTCGAAGGAGAACCCCTCTTCCTCTAAAGTATATCTTAAGCGTTGTTTCAAAAATTCCAGAAGACGTATTCCTTTTTCTTCGTTCCAGGGCACGATCCTCCCGCTCACCCGCTTCCCAAGATCAATAACCTTTCTGAGGTCCAGGGGGAAAGACCTCTTTAATAGCACCGAGATCAACCCCTGTCCCTGGCGCCTTAAGGCAAAGGGATCTGAGGAACCGCTTGGCTCCATGCCCAACCCGAAGAAACAGGTAAGCGTATCTATCCTGTCTGCCAGGGAAACGATAGCACCGCAGAGGGACTTCGGCTCCTGATCCCCGAAGAAACGCGGCCAATAATGCTCAGCAATCCCCTGGGCTACCTCTGGGTTCTCTCCATCGAGCAGAGCGTACTCTCTTCCCATAATCCCTTGAAGCTCTGGGAACTCCTGAACCAGGGATGTGGTGAGATCGGCTTTGGCGAGCTTTGCCGTGCGCAGAACTTTATTTTTTTCAGGATAAGGGATTTTGAGGGAATCACAGAGGAGGGCGGATATTTCCTCGACCCTCTGGGTTTTCTCCCAGAGGGTGCCCAGTTTCTCGTAAAAGAGGATCCCTTTAAGATCGGGGACCCTTTCTATAAGCTTCTTCTCCCTGTCCTTGGTAAAAAACAGGCGGGCGTCCTCCAGGCGCCCGGTGAGGGCTTGCTCGTTTCCCTTGATTACTATCTCCTCGCCCAGAGCAGGGCCGTTGCGAAAACAGATGAAGTAATTTAAAAGGTTCCCTTGAGCATCAACAACGGGCAGGTGTTTCTGATGATGCCTCATGGTGGTGATCAGGACATCGGAGGGAAGGGCAAGGTACTCCTCGGGGAAGCTCCCCAGGAAGGGAGTGGGATATTCCAAAAGGTAAACCAGTTCCTCAAGCAATCCTTCGGGCCAATAGGGATTACCTCCAACTCCCATGGCTAACTGCTGGGACAACCTTTCCAGCCTCTCCTTCCTCTTTTCCGGGCGAACGAGGACGAAATTATCCTCCAGTTTACCCTCGTACTCCTCAGCCTTCTCGATCTTCATCAACCCTGAGAAAAAGCGAAGCCCATACGTGCAGGGTGCGCTCTCCATTCCAAACAGGGAAACGGGGATAAGCTCTTCTCCCCAGAGGGCACAAATCCACCTCACAGGACGGACAAAATAATATTCTCCTTCACCCCAACGCATTGTTTTGGGAAAGGAGAGGCTCCGCACGGCCTCAGTCAAAATATTAGAGAGTACTTCTTTTGCAGAGCGCTCCTCATGCTTGATCAAGTAAGTATAGCCATCCTTGACCTCAATGTCCTCTATTTTTCCATTTTCCTTTTTTAGAAAACCGAGGAGGGCTTGGGTCGGCCTTCCCTCAGGAGTGAAAGCGATGCTCTGGTGCGGCCCCTTTTTGAGGGTAATGGCTTTGGAACTATCAAATTGGAGGTCCTGGGCGTAGAGGACTAATCTTCTGGGCGTCCCCCAGCCTTCCAGGCTTCTATATATAAAATGGGAAGCATTGAGAAGACTCCCACCCTGCTCTTTTAGCTGGCTAATCGTGTCCTCAAGAAAGCGGGCGGGGATCTCTTCCGTGCCCAGTTCAAACAGAAGATCCATTTTCACCCTCTAGATAAAGCCGTGCGCTTTCTTTGGCTATCTCGCGAATCCGGCTGATAACTTCTGCCCTCTGAGCAACGCTCAAGGCTCCCCGAGCATCGAGCACGTTGAAAGTATGAGAGAGTTTCAGGGCGTACTCGTAAGCAGGATAGGCGAGCTTATTTTCGATACAAACTCCGGCCTCCTTTTCATAAAGGTCGAACATTTGCCAGAGCCTTTCAATATCAGCCTTGCGAAATGAGTACTGGCAGGCTTCAACTTCTAATCTGTGGTGCAGGTCCCCGTAGAGGGTGTTTTCGTTCCAGCCCACGCAAAAGACGTTTTTTACCCCTTGAAGGTACATGGCGAGCCTTTCCAGCCCGTAGGTGAGTTCTGCGGAAATCGGCTTTAGGTCAAACCCTCCAGCCTGCTGAAAGTAAGTGAACTGAGTAATCTCCAGGCCATCCAGAGTTACCTGCCAGCCCGTTCCCCAGGCTCCCAGAGTAGGGGATTCCCAATTGTCCTCTTCAAAACGGATGTCGTGCTCTTTCAGATCCAGCCCTATGGCTTTGAGGGATTCCAGGTAAATATCCTGAACATCGATGGGAGAAGGCTTAAGGATGACCTGAAATTGAAAGTGGCGGTAAAGGCGATAGGGGTTTTCCCCGAAGCGTCCATCCGCAGGCCTCCTCGATGGCTGAACGTAGGCTGTTCTCCAGGGACGTGGGCCTAATACGCGGAAAAAAGTGGCAGGATGCATTGTTCCGGCCCCCACTTCCAGATCGTAGGGCTGCTCGATGACACACCCCTGCTCCGCCCAGAAATTTTCCAGATTTAGGATTAAATCCTGTAAGTTCATGTGGTCAATTTAAAAGAAAATTTTTACTCAAAAAGGCTCTTTTGTCAAAAATAATACCCCTTTTCCTGGAAAATGAAAGTCAGGAAGATAAGGGAAACAGTGGTGAAAGATTGAGAAATTTTTCTTTGTTCAGAGGATTTGCATTTGAAAGTTCTCTATTCTGTCTGTGTCCAGACAGGGTGACTTGATTAATCTATGTATCCCCACTTATTGCACACCATTACCGCAGCTAACCCCTCTGAGAACCAGTTTCTCAGGTTAAACTTCGGCTCGATCACGATATGTGCCTCTTTGTCCCCAAACCCCCACTTCCCCCCTATTTCTACGGGGAAAGCGAACCCTCGGAAGGCTTCAAGAGGGGAATATGGGCTACAAAGACCAGCCCCAGGATGACAACCCCTACAATGGACCAGAGGAGTGTTTTCTTCAGGGCCTTTTTGCTTTTAAGTATAGGGGGTTTTTCCGGAGTGGCTGCGTCAAAGGGCTTCCGCAGTAAGGACAGTAGCGATACCCTTCCTCAAATTCCTTCCCGCATTGAAGGCAGAACATCATTCCCCTCCTTGCATGATCGAATGGCCAATGTCATTATCGGGGGTCAAGCTGGATTTGGGAAAAAAGGAAGGGTTACTTATACCTTGGCTCCGTCCTCGTATACTTGTAGTATTTCACCACCCCTATTTCCTTCATGCTCTGGTTCATCTGAACCCAACGACGCTTTAAATGCTCGTCAAAGTTCACCTTCTGGCAGGGAAACTCCTCGCACTGGAAGCAATAATCAACTTTCTTTTCTCTATAGCAGGAAGCTACAAAGCACTCGGGCCAGAGGCCACAAACCTGGTCCCGACAGCCCTGGCAGCTTCCTCCGGCAAGGAAGAAGAGGAGTTCTTTGAAAGCGGGATAATGAGCGAAGACGGGGTCAACCAGGGATGAAAACCTCTGCGCATAAATCTCGAAATTGCCCAGCTTATCTTTCAGCGTTGAAGCAGCCTTCCGGATATCTCCATCCTTAAAGACGAAGCATTTTTGACAGCTCAAGCCACAGGGGGCGAGATGCTTGAGGACCTCTTCATATTCCATTTTCCTCACCTCAATTAGATTTCTCAATTATTAGAGCAAGAAGATCATTTAAACGCTCAGCGGGGTTGGCCGTTTTCTAATTTTTCCATGTAACTTTTAACCTTTGAGACTTCCATCCCCAACTGGGCGCCGAGAAATGCGACGAGTATTTCGTTCAATTCCTGGTCCTCGCTTTCCTCCTTGATTTCCGAATAAGGTAAATTCAGGAGACTCAAGGTGCGATTTAGCGTTTTCTCGCCTATTGTAAGATTTCCCTGAAGCGAGCCTTTGCAATCGGGGCAGACCAGGCCTCCAGATTTAGGATTGAAGGTCAAAATCATCCCCTTAATCTTTCTCCCACAAGATACACAGGTGTCCAGCCAGGGCCAGAACCCTAAAAGAGTGAGGAGTTTTAGACGGAAGGAGTTCACAAGGGGAAGAGGGCTAACGCCCTCTTCCAGGGCCCTTAATGCTCTCTCCATTTCGTTGAAAAGCTGCGGGTTGGCGTCTTCATCTACGGTGAGGTTTTCCACGAGCTCAAGGATGTATAACGAGGCAGAACCGGAGGGCCCGGGCTGTCTGAGGGAGTGAAAACTCCTGATGATCTCACATTGGGTTAAAGTATGCCGCCCGCTTTTCTCGTAAAAAAGAAGATCCAGCATAGTCAGAGGCTCTAAAGCTCCTCCCCAGTGGCTCTGAGGTTTTCTTGCTCCTCTTACTACGCCAAAAAGTTTCCCTTTTTCCTTGGTGAAGAAGGTCGCGAGCTTATCTGCCTCTCCCCAGGACCGCGTTCGAAGAACGAAGCCCGTGAGTTTTAAAAGTGGCATCTTTCTGTGCCTCGATTTGGAACTAAGAGCATTGGCCAGCTGTACTTTCCCAGTCTCTCCATTTGTCCTTTAAATTCTCCAGCGGACAGGGGGAGATGTCAAAATTCTCTTTTTGTGAATGTGATAAGGCCGCCCTTTTGTGACCTTTATTCGGTCTGTGAAACTTCAAAGGCTTTAAGGGCCTCTTCTTGGATTTCCTTTAAATCCGGGGCGAGGATTTCAATTTTTGCTTTCCGGACGAGGTCTCTGGCGTAGTCCTCCCAGAAATCCTGGAACTTCTCCTCCTGCGCTTTTAGGGCCAAAGCCTCTTCGGCGAGGCTTTTCCATTCGGGGTGTTTTTCCTTGAAAGCTTCCAGCTCATCGAAAGTGAGGGGCTGAAATGTGGCGCGCAGGCTTTCCCTGAGATGGATCTGAGGTAGGAGGAGCATATAGGCCTGAGGTGCGATCTTTCCCCAGTATTCCTCCTCGCTTACTCCAAGGCCCTTGATAAAATTCTCGAGGAAGGCCCTGTCTTCCGGGACTGCGTCAGGAGACTGAAACGCTTTGCGTTGTTCCTCGGCATAAACCCTTGCTTCTTCCTCATTTACTCGATAGCCTTTCCCCAAAGCTTCAACAAGGAGAGCCTTGTTCCTGATTACATTTTCCAGGGTTTCCACTTTAATCTCATGATCTGATTTGGCCGCATTTTGGGGGTTTAGACGGAGTTCTTCATATTGAATCACCCACTCTCTTTCCGTAGCTGGCTCGCCATTTACTAAAAGCACTACCCGGTTGCTCGCCTCCCTCCAGCTTTGAGCCAATGGCGCCATTGGCCCCAGGGACTGGAGATGGCGAATGAGCCAGGACCCTACGGCCAGAATAATAAGGATGCCTAAAAAGGAAAGGACAAGACCCTTTATCCTCTTCATTTCTCCTATTATGTTCCCCGGGCTCTATTTAGCTTAAACAGGCGCGCCCTTTGCTTCCTCTATAATTTTTATCCCCGAGGAGGTTCCTATACGGTCCGCGCCAGCCTGGATCATTTCCAGAGCCTGGGTTAAAGTTCTGATTCCCCCTGAGGCCTTCACTTTTAGTTTCTCCTGCGCAGCGAAGCGCAAAAGCCTGACGTCCTCTACTGTGGCCCCGCCCGCAGAAAAACCGGTAGAGGTTTTCACGAAAGCAGCCCCAGCCTCAGCAACCATCAGAGTTGCCAGAACCTTTTCCTCCTCAGTGAGCAAACAGGTTTCTATGATCACCTTGATAGGAAGGCGCGTCTTTTCCACGATCCTTGTGATTTCCTCTGTGCAGGAGTTGTAGTGGCCGGATTTCAGGAACCCGATGTTCATCACCATATCAATTTCGGTAGCGCCTTGCTTTGCGCACCAGAGCGCCTCCTCAAGTTTGGAATCGCTGGAATTAGCTCCTAGGGGAAATCCCACTACCGTTCCCAGTTGCACTCCGGAATCTCCCAATTCCTTTCGCGCTATGGGAACCCAGCAAGGGTGGAGACAGACGGAGTAAAATTTTACCTTAATAGCTTCCCGGCAGAGTCGAAGGACGTCTTCCTCACTGGCCTCGGGCTTGAGCAGAGTGTGATCAATGAATTGGGGGAGCAAGGAAAATGGGGGCCGGGGCCTGTGAAAGTCCTCTGCTTTTCGATATTTTTCCAGAATCTCGCGTACTTGGTCTTTCATAACCTCTCCTATTTGAAATGGATGATCCTCAGAAAGTCCTGAGACTTCAAACTCGCCCCTCCTACTAAGGCGCCATCAAGGTCTGGCATCGCCATCAGGCTATCTATATTCTCCGGTTTCACGCTCCCCCCGTAGAGAATAGGAATTTGCTCTGCTACCTTGTTTCCCCAGAATTCTCCAATTCTCTCCCTCAGGAATTGCTGGACTTCCTGTGCTTGTTCCGGGGTGGCATTACGCCCTGTGCCAATGGCCCAAACCGGTTCGTAAGCGATGACCACCTTGAGCAAATCCTCCGGGCTCAGTCCTTCCAGGCCTTCTTTAAGCTGAGTTTCCACGACTTGAAAAGTGACCCCCTCCTCGCGTTCGCGAAGTTTCTCTCCAAGGCAGAAAATTGGCCTGAGATTCCAGGCTAAAGCCCTTTTTAACTTGGCATTCAGAAGGGCTCCGTCCTCTTTAAAATACTCCCGCCTTTCAGAGTGTCCAATGATTACGAAGTCTACTTTTAAAGAAGCCAGCATGGGGGCTGAGATTTCCCCGGTATAAGCTCCCCAATCCTCCTTCCAGAGGTTCTGGGCGCCAATCTTTACCGGGGAACCAATGACCAATTCCTTGGCCAGATGCAGGTAAGGGTAAGGGGGGCAGAGCACGACAGTGCGGTTTAAGTTAGGCTCAAGTCCTGCGATAATCTCAGTGATGAGGGTTCTGGCCTCATCTATTGTTTTATAACATTTCCAGTTTCCGGCGATAATTTTCTCTCTCATTTTTCCCTCCTGATTTTTTATTCCCTTTTCTCGTTCAAGAACTCTTTTGTGAAGGGCATAGGCAAGAGATCGCTGGCTTTTACGATAATGCGTTGCCCCTCAAGGTTAGAGAGCGCAACGGGCAGCTCAGGGGCGAATTCCATAATTACCTGGCGGCAGGCCCCGCAGGGAGCAGAGAGGGATTGAGAATCAGCTACTACGGCCAGGGCGAGAAACTGCGTTTCCCCCTCACTGACTGCTTTAAAGATGGCAACTCTTTCGGCGCAGATACTTAAGGGGTAGCTGGCGTTTTCTATGTTGCAGCCAGTGTATATTTTTCCTGAGGATGCAAGTAACGCTGCGCCAACCTGAAAATGAGAGTAAGGCGCATAAGCAAGTTTTTGGGCCCTTCGTGCTTCCTCGATCAGAATTTGCCAGTCAATCTCCACTTTTTTCCTCTTTCTTGATTTCCACCTTAATTTTCAACAGCCGGTTCCCTTTAAGTTCCACCACCTGGAAGCGTAATGAATTATATTCTGTTTCCTCACCAACAGCGGGTATTCTCTGAAAGATTCCCAGAAGGAGGCCTCCTAAAGTATCATAGTCTTCGGACTCGATTTCTACCCCCGTGATCTCGGAAAGCTCTCTTAATGTGACTCCTGCAGAGACCAGAAAAACCCCCTCTCCGATTTTTTCCACCCTCTCGGATTCCACATCGTACTCGTCCCTTATTTCTCCCACGATTTCCTCGAGCAGATCCTCCATGGTGACCAGTCCTTCTAACCCGCCGAATTCGTCCACTACAAAAGCAATTTGTGTTTTGCGCTTTTGCATCTCCGGCAATAGTTCAGAGATTTTCTTGGTCTCAGGCACAAAAAATGGTTCCCGCATGATCTGAGAGACGGGGAGCGCCTCTTTCTTTTCAAGCAAAGCTCTTAAGGCATCTTTTTCCAGAACTACCCCCACCACGTTGTCGATGCTTTCACGATAGGCAGGTAGCCTGGAGTGGCCAGAGCGAACCATGAGCTGAAGCGCCTCAGCCACCGCTGCCCCTTCATCTAAAGCTATTACGTCCACCCTGGGAACCATGATTTCCGAGACCTCCTTCTCCCGGAACTCAAAGATGGCAGAAATCATTTCCCTTTCCTCTGCTTGGAGATCTTCAACCTCTTCCCTCATTTCTGCCAGTACCCTGTTAGTGTCGTCTTCCAGCTCCTCGTTGGAGGACCAGCGCGTGACGGCCGAGCCGATCAAGCGGAGGAGGCCCGCTAAGGGAAAGAGCAATACCCTCCAGAACGCTACCAGGGGGTAAAGCGTCAAGAGCACCCCTGTGGGCCTTGAGGCCCCCAGACTGCGCATCAAAACCTCAATCAGAATCACAAGCAACAAGAAGAGAATCAGGAGCAGCCAAAAAAGCGTGAGATTCAGGTTGACCGTTTTTAGCCACCAGAAGGAGAGGATTCCAGAAGAAAGGATAAAAATGTATTCCCCTACGAGGAGAACGGCAAGCGTGTATTCCGGGTTATCCCTCCACTGAGTTAGCTGATAAAGGCGCCTGTTTTCGCTCTTTTCCAGCTCTTTTCGCAGCCTCGCTTTGGAAACAGAAATAAAGGCGGAACCAGTAGAAGAGAATCCTGCCAGGAAAAGGAAACTTAGCAGGATCAAAGCGGGAGCAAGATAATTACTCCAATCGTCCAAGCACAAATCACCTCAAGGACAATTATACATGATTGGGGAAAGTTATCAGAACCCTTTTCACTGCTTTATTGGTGGACTCTAAAACCTCGAAGCAGACCCCTTCCACCGTGAACTTTTGGCCTGGAGAGGGAATTCCTCCAGCGAGCTCCTCAAGAAAACCCCCCAGAGTGAGGGCTTCGCTTTTTATGGGTAGCCCGTAACGATCCGCCAGTTCTGCCATTGCAATGCGGGCATCCACAACCAGCCCCCCTGGCTCCTCCTTGATCAGGGAAACAGGACGGTCGTACTCATCCCAGATTTCCCCGACAATCTCTTCCAGAACATCCTCCAGGGTGATTAAGCCGGAAATTCCCCCATATTCGTCAACCACGAGAGCAAGACTTGTTCTTTTATCCCGCATTTCCTCCAGGGCGGGGATCAAGGGCAGGGATTCCACCAGGAAGAAGGGCGGTTTGACAAGAGCCCCAGCTATAAGAGCGGAATCCAGCTTTATTTCCAAGAGGTCTTTAAGGTAAAGGACTCCCACAATGTGATCAACGGTTCCTCGATAAATGGGAAATCGGGAGTAGCGCATACCCTGGGCTTCCCGGAGGAGTTCCAGCACAGGCTTTTCTTCAGGGAAAGCCTTTATATCCACTCTGGGCACCATAATTTCCCCCACGGTCTTCTGAGAAAAAACCAGCGCTCTATCCAATATTTCACTCAGTTCCTCTTTTCCCCAGCTTGAAGCTATAGCCTGGACCTCTTCCCGAGAGAACAGTGGAGATCTACTTTTCAGACCAGGAATGGCTTTGTGGAGAAGGCGCAAGCTGTTGTTAAAAATCAAGCTTAAGGGGGCGAGGAGAACAAAAATTATAAAAAGAGGATAGAAGAGAACACGAGACATCAGGTTCGGAAAACGGGCTGCCAGGGCTTTGGGGAGGAGCTCTGCGAAATAAAGGACGACGATCGTGACTAAGATTGTGGAAATGAGCGCGCCCAACTCCCCCCAGATTTTGACAAACACAGCGGTGAGGATAACGCTGGCCGTGATGTTTACAAGGTTATTGCCAATGAGCAATGGCGTGAAGAAGAGTTCCGGTTTCTCCCAGAGGCTAAAGAGCAATTTAGCTCTCCGGTCTCCCCCTCTGGCTTTAAGGCGCAGACGCGTTTTATCAAGGAGGGTAAAGGAGGTCTCCCCGGAGGAAAAGATGGCGCTCAGAAATATCAAGAGGATAAAAATTACTAACTCGCGCATCGGGAGATCCTGACTGTCTCGATCTTGTTCGGCTTGCTCGTGAGGACTGTGAATACCCAGTCCTCATAAACGACCTTTTCTCCAGCTTGGGGTATGCGGCCAGTAAGCTCAATTAAAAAAGAGCTTAAGGTTTTATGATCCTCCGGGATTATTATCCCTAACTTTTCCAATTCCTCCCTTTCCATTTCTGCGGAACAGAGGTAAGTGTTGGGGGCGGTTTTTATTCCTCTCATTTTCACCTGATCGTACTCATCCCATATTTCCCCAACGATCTCCTCAAGAATGTCCTCTAAGGTGACGATTCCCGATGTTCCTCCGTACTCATCCACGACGATAGCAATGTGGGTTTGTCTTCTTTTGAATTCCCCAAGCAGGCGATTCAGGGTTATCCCTTCCGGAACGAAGAGAGGGTGTCTCATAATCTTCTGAAGAGAGCCCTCCTTTTCCAGTAAAAGCGCCTGAAGGAGATCCTTGGCATGAAGCACTCCCACGATTTCATCCAGAGTGGACCTGAAAAGAGGAAGGCGAGAGACCCCGGATTTCTGGAAAACTTCAACGGCTTGAAGGGCATCCGCCTCTGCTGGAAGAGCAACCACTTTCGGCCGTGGTTGCATAATTTCCCCTGCTGTTTTCCCCTCCAGTTGGGCAATTCCCTGTACAATTCTCCGTTCCTCAGGTAAAAAGAGGCCCTCATGTACTACCTCTTCCATCAATAGCTCAAGCTCTTCCTGAGCAAGTGGAGCTTGCTTTTCCGCCCTTTCACCGAAGAAGGTTTTCAAGGTCTTTTCGGCAAGAAAGTAGAAGAGGGAGGAGACCGGCATCAGCAACCGGGATAGGAAATAGAGAGACGGAGCGAACAGGGGAACCACCTTTTTGTATGAGGAAGCGGCAAGGGTTTTGGGAAGGATTTCTGCCAGAATGATCACTATGCCGGTGAGAACGATTGTTCCCAGAGTTAGAGCTCCTTCTCCCCAATTAGTAAGAATCACTAAGGTTCCTAAAGCCGAGAAGGCGATGTTCACCAGGTTATTGCCCAAAAGGATAAACGATAAAAACCGAATCGGGTTTTCCAGCAACTTTCCGGTCAAACCCCCAAATTGAGTGGAGGAGCTTCCTCTATAGGCGAAAAAGGCGATTTCGCTGGCGTTGAAGAAAGCAGAGAGAGTTAAAAGGCAAATTAACAGAAATTCGTTCATCCCAGGTAATAATTTTCCCTGGCCCGCATCCTCTTTACGCTCTCTCTGTCCTGATCATCGTACCCGCAGAGGTGTAATATACCATGAATAAGAAGGAGCCGGACCTCTCTGGTCAGGTTGTGGCCGTACTCCTTGGCCTGACGGCGGGCGGTATCCAGGCTGATGTAGACATCTCCCAAAAGCTCCTCGTGATAGAAGGGGAAAGAGAGCACATCGGTGGGCCCTCTCCTGTGGTGATAGCGGAGGTTCAGGCGAGCAATGGTGGGATCGTCAACGAGTACAATAGAAACATCCCCCCTGGCACCCTCTTCCTTAAGGATCCTTTCCCCCAGCTCAACCAGTGGTTTTTTCGGGAGCCTGATTCTTGGATGTTGATTGTTTACCGTGACCGCCATTCCCCTTTCCTTTTCTCTCCTCCGGATATTCGGGCCTGAGGTGGTAAGCCGCAGTTAGTATGCGTAAGAATACTTCCTTGATCCTCTCCAGTTCCCTAAAGCTTAAATCGGAATGAGAAAGCTGACCATCCTGGACCCTCTCCTCCACGATCTTATCCACCATATTGCGAATGCGCTCTGGAGTTTTTTCCCTGAGGGAGCGGACAGCCGCCTCCACTCCGTCAGCAAGCATCACAATTGCTGCCTCTTTGCTTTCGGGCTTTGGCCCGGGATAACGGAATACTTCTTCAGGTGCTTTCCCTTCACTGCCCTGCTGTGCTTGCCAGAAGAAATAGGAAGCGAGGGTAGTACCGTGATGGCTGGCGATGATTTCCACTACTGGCTCAGGCAGGGAATAATTTCTGGCGATGTCAATCCCGTCCCTAGTGTGCGCTACCACAACCTGAGAGCTGAGCTGGGGGGTAATCTGATCGTGGATGTTAACGTCGTTCTGATTTTCCGCGAAGTACTCAGGCCGAACCATTTTCCCCACGTCATGGAAATACCCAGCCGCTCGAGCGAGGAGAATATTAGCGCCAATTGCGGAGGCGGCTCCCTCTGCCAGGCCGGCCACCATAATGCTGTGGTGATAGGTGCCCGGTGCCTCAATCAGGAGGCGCTTGAGGAGCGGGTGGTTGGGGTTGGAGATCTCCAGAAGATGTAGGGGAGATGTGAGGTGAAAGAAACTCTGGGTAGCGTGGAGAAGCAGGACAAAAATGGAAAAGATTCCCGACAATCCGCCGTTTAGTAAGGACCACCCCATCTCCTCCAGGACGATGAAATACTCCTTTCCTAAGTAAAATCCCGCAGCTCCGGAGACGAACGCCAGGACGACTCCGGCCTTTAAACCAGAAGTGAGCAAGTCCCCCGTTTTTAAAATCTGGCGGGAGAAGTAAGCTGCGCTGGCACTTCCCATAAAAAGGGCAAAGGTGAACAGAAAGTCATTCCCCTGAATCATGCCCAGCCCCAGTGAGGAAAAAATAACGAATACCAGGGCAAAGGGAAAGCCAAAAAGAGAGGATATGACGATACCCGCAAAGGGCAAAGGGGTAAGGAAAACCAGTTTTAGAGGAAGGAAATACCCCACAAATATTACGAAAAGGAAAAGAATACCCACGAAAAGAATCCTTCTTTCCGTGAGGAAATTCTTGAGGAAGTGGGAAGAGAAGGCTGCCCAGGCCGCAAAAATAGCCAGGCTCACGAGAATTATGGAGATCAACTGGGGCCAGGGGAAGGAACTGCGGTAAATTCCCAGTGCTTTCAGCGCGGCCAGCTTATCCTCCGTGATTACCTCTCCCTTTTTTACCACCACCTCTCCTTTGGTAATGTTCACTCTTACGGGATCCACCCCCTGGCGCGCAAGCTGCTTACGATAAGCCGTTTCCTTTTCATCTAAGGTAAGGTTGGGAGTGAGCACCGCCCCGCATACTGCTACCATAACCTTCTTTGCCTCCGGGGAAAGGCCGAGGACGCCAATTTTCTCCTGAATACGCAGAGGAAGCTGGTTCATATCCTCTTCCTTAATTCCCGCTTCAAGAAATTGCAAGGCGATATCAATGGTGTAGGAAAGCAAGGTAGTGAAGGTGGAGGGGTCCACTTCTAAGGCTGCAGCAATAGCTTCTTCGCTGAAGTTTGGAGGAAGGCCTTCTTTTAGCCTTTTAATCTTTTCTTCATAGGGCAGAGCTGCATTAAGGGAAACCTGTTCAATCAAATTGAAATAGTTATTGATCTGGGTGCGTACGAGGTTTTGCCGGGCGGGAGTAAAATCCTTATTGTAGACTGGCATCACAGCTTGCTCTGCCAGATCCTGTAGCTCCTTGGTTTTTTCCTGGTCAATGAAGATCACGTTCCGCTGAGCCACGATGTCATGGGTAGCAATAGAACCCAGGGAAACCCCGTAAGTGGGGGGAAAAAGAGTAAAGGCCAGGATTCCCACTATGGGAAGATAGAGGACAAAAGCCAAAAGCAATGAGCGCCAGTTGAATTTAATTCTTGGTCTTTGGCTCCGCCTCCAGAACTCCTGGCCCTTCTTCACTCTGCTCATTTTAAAATTTTAATCGGAGGAGCTTTTCCGCTTGCGGGCAGCGGCCATTTTTTTGCGACGCAAAACAGAGGGGGACACAAAGTACTCTCTCTTCTTGATTTCCTTCATGATGCCTTCCTTCTGCACTTGCTTTTTAAATCTTTTCACCAGCTCATCAACAGACTCGTTGGGTTTGCGCACCACTTCAGCCATTTCTCTCCCCCCCTTCTTTTTGCGATTTCATCCTGGTAGCCATGGCAGCGATCTCCCTCCCAGAACGTGAAGATGAAGATGGAAAACGGATTGTCCGCCTCCCCTTCCGCAGTTCAAAACCACTCGGAAACCCTGGGAGGCCAATCCTTTTTCCTCGGCTATTCTTTTTGCTGTGACTAATAATTTTCCTAACAATGTACTGTCATCCACATCGAGTAAACTATCATAATGCTTCTTGGGGAGGACCAAAAAATGAAATGGCGCTCGAGGGTAAATGTCCTCTATCACCAGCGTGTCCTCATCCTCGAAAACCTTGGTTGCCTTCTCCTCACCGTGAATTATACGGCAGAAAACGCAGTTTGTCTTCATATTGTCTCGCCAAGGCAAATATCTGTAATCGAATATATTCTCACAGGGACAATAGTATTGCAAGCCAGGGGCTCTTCGCTCTGCACTTTAACCCTGATGTAGTTGGGAGTGTAACCTTCGCCCTCATTCGGCGAAGACAACTCCTCAAGAAGCACTGGAAGCACTTTTCCAAGAAACTTCTCCTGGTAAGCTAAGGAAAGCTTTGATGCCAGAAGGCGCAGCCGTACCATACGTTCCTTCTTGACCTTGTCCTCGACTTGATCAGGGAAATTTTCCGCTAAAGTAAAAGGCCTTGGCGAGTAGCGAAAAGCATGGATCCTGGCAAACCCCACCGTTTCTAATGCCTTAAGGGTCAACTGAAAGTCCTCCTCCGTTTCTCCGGGAAATCCCACCATGATGTCTGTGGTGATAGCCGGATCCGGCCAGGTTGACCTACAAGCGTCCACCAGGCTTAGATAATGATACAGGGTATATCCTCTATTCATGGACTTTAAAATCCTATCGGAGCCACTTTGAAGGGGAAGGTGAAAATGGGGACAAAGTTTGGATATCCTCCCTAACTGAATTATTTTCTCCCTGTCCAAATCTACTGGCTCCATGGAGCTGAGCCTTATGCGCTCGATCCCGGGAATTTTCTCCAGAGCTTCAAGCAAACTGAAAATGTCCAGGGACTCGTGCAGGTCTTTGCCGTAACTTGAAAGGTGGACGCCCGTGAGCACCACCTCTTTGAAACCAGCACGAGAGAGCTCCTCTACTTCCTTTATTACCTCTTCCAATTTTCTGCTTTGGGACTTTCCTCGGAGGTGGGGGACAATGCAGAAGGAGCAAAAGCGATCGCAACCGTCCTGTACTTTCACCACCCCCCTGGTTCGGTGCCAGGAGGGAAGAGCATCTTCTGCCTTACCCTTTAAGCCTAATTTCAGAAGCACTCCCTCTTTGTCCCGGGGCGGGAAGGCGTTTTCCTCGCCAGACCTGTGCGCCAGCTCCCCGATACAGCCGTAAAGAATTACTGGAGCGCGGGGATTGAGGCGCCTCAAGCGTCTGGAAACCTGTTTCGCCTCCTTTACAGCCTTATCCGTAACGGCACAGCCGCAGATTAAGAAAGCCTCACTGTGAGGGGAAGGCGGGACTACCTCGCCTCCTCTTCCCAAAATCATTCTTTCCAGTTGGGCGCTATCGTATTGCGAAACCTTACAGCCCAGGGTGATTAAAGAAACCCTCATTCTCCTAAGCCTCCCCAGTGAGAGAAGAGAAAAATGGAAGCAATTGCTCCTGCAATTTCAGTGCGAAATATCCTCTCACCAAGGGATACAACTTGAAAACCGGAGCGAGAAGCCATCTCCGCTTCCTCAGGAGAAAAACCACCTTCAGGACCTACGATCAAAAGTACGTTTTCAGGATTACTTTGCTCCTGGACTACTTCCTTCAGTTTTTTCTCCCCGTTCTCCCAGAAAAACAACCCCAGCTGGTATTTGGGTCTGAGCGCAAGCACTTCCCTTAGTGAAGAGGGAACCTCCACTTCCAATGGCGGCAGTCCTGAAACTCCAGATTCCTGGATGGCAATCCTGCGCCATCTTTCCAATTTTTCCTGCGTTCTGGCCGAGTCCAGCTTGGGTACTGAACGGAGCGAGAAAAAGGGGATTATCCTTCGCAGTCCTATTTGAGAGCAGAGCCTGATCGCGTCCTCAATTTTCCTCCCCTTGGGAATTGATTGCGCCAGATCCAGTACCAGTGGAGGAGCAGGGATTTCTGAGGAGGAAATTACTTTCCCCTTTAAGATTTCCCCAGCTTGAAGCTCCACTACCAGCCGGTGATTCAAACAGAGAACGTCAATTCTGTCGCCAGGGCGCATGCGCAATACATTGAGGATATGATGCCTTTCTTCAGGAGGAAAGACCACAAATTCCCCCTCCTGACATTCAGGAGGGAGCCAGAAAGAGTTGGGCAATCAGATACCCTCCCTCTGGAGGTTTCTTTCTAAAATGCTTGTGACGCAGGATAGGGTGCGAATGGCTTTGCCATAATCCATCCTTATAGGTCCCACCAACCCCAGAGCTCCCCAGTTGTAGCTCGAAGTCTCAAAGGGCATCGCTAAAAGGGAAAGGTCCCTCATTTCGAAGAATTCGTTTTCTCCCCCTATGATTACCTGAAGATTCTTGCTGGTAAGCCGCCTCTCCAGGAATTCCTGGAGCAGGAAGCGCCGATCGAGGGTGGAGATCAGCATGCGCAACTTATTCAGGTCCTGAAGTTCGGGAGAAAGGAGGACGTTTTCCTCCCCTTCCACAATTAATCTCTCCCTTTGTTCGAAGAGGAAGACTTCATGGATGAAAGAGTGAATCTGTCCCAAAAGGAAAGCAAACTGCCTCAGGGAGCCCTCCCTTAGCACCTGAATTATTTGTAGCGCTTCCCAGGGGGTTTTGCCGTCAATATGCCTGCTCAGGATGCGGGAGAGCTCCTCCAATTGTTCCTCCGTTATCTCCTCCGGAACCTCCGCCAGGGAACTCTGAATAATTTTGGCACTGGTTACGATAATTACCAGGGAGGCTCTGGAAGAGATGGGCACAAAGTGCAGTCTCTTCAGGATCAATTGCTGGAAATGAGGGGTCAGGGCAATAGAGGCATATGTGGTAATGGTAGAGATCAAGCGACACACCTCCACCAGGAGTTGTCGCAAATCCTCTCCCCTCGAGGAAATGGCCTGGGAAAGGTTCTCCATTTCCTGATTGGAGACCGGAGGAATGGTCAGTAGGTGGTCTACATAATAACGATAGCCTATCTCCGTGGGCACGCGGCCAGCGGAGGTATGAGGGTGGGTAAGGTAACCCATATCCTCCAGAGCAGCCATTTCTGCTCTAATGGTGGCAGGGCTATAATGCAATCCGTGCAGCCCAACCAGCGTTTTAGAACCAACTGGCTGCCCGTGGAGGATGTAATCCTCAACCACAGCCTTTAAGATTGCTTTCCTTCTTTCGGTTAGATATACCCTTTGCATTTCCAGAAATACACTTTTAATATATTTTACATCAATCGTGCCATAATCTCTAACGAGACAAAGAAGTACCTCTCCCTTATGCGCCACCTGCCCTTGCTTTCCTCTAACAGTCCGCTCTCTTTTAAAGCCAAAAGTTTCTTTTGAAATGCGGGGAAAGCCCGGGGGTACTTTTGTCTCAGTTCCTCTTCCAGGAAGCCATCAGAGGTTCTTAGACGCAGGATTGCTTCCTCCCGCAGGGCAGCAACGCCTCTTTTACCTGTTCGATAGGCAATCGGAGCCTTTCCCTCTTTAAGGCTGGCGATATATTGATCAACTTTGCCCAGGTTGCCCCTGCGAATACCGTCGTGAAAGGAAACCGCTTTCAGACCGAAGCCGAGATAATCTCCGTAAGTCCAGTAAACCATATTGTGGCGGGAGCGATACCCGGGTTGGGCGAAGTTGGAAATCTCATAATGCTCATAACGGTTTCCGGCAAGAATCCGACAGGCGCTGTGGTACATGGAGGCAACCAGGTCGTCCCCGAGGGAATGGAGCTCGCCAGACTTCACCTTTAAAAAAAGCGGGGTTCCCTTTTCAATGGAGAGGCAGTAAAGGGAAAGATGCTCAGGAGCTAGGGATACTGCCTGATTCAAGCTATAGAGAAAATCTCCAAGACTCTGGCCAGGAAGCCCGAAGATCAGATCAAGGTTGATATTTTCAAACCCTGATTTTCGGGCCGCCTCAAAGGCCTCACGTGCCTGAGCGCTGTTGTGGATTCTTCCAAGCAAAGCGAGCTCAGAATCCTGAAAGGACTGCGCCCCGATTGAGATCCTGTTAAACCCACCCTCTTTAAGCGCTTTTAGTTCCCTTAAATTTACAGTTCCCGGGTTGGCTTCCAGGGTAACTTCAAGATCATCCCCTGGCTTTCCAGAAAGGATCAGATCAAGAAGGGGAAGAAGTTTTTCCGGCTTAAGCAGGGAGGGAGTTCCTCCGCCGAAATAGACAGTTTCGATCTTCCTCTCCGAGAGAAAGGGGCGATAAATCTCGATTTCTATCTTCAGCGCCTTGAGGTATTCCTCGACCAGGGTCTCTGGAGCCGTAAAAGAGGGGAAATCACAATAAGCGCACTTTCTCAGGCAAAATGGGATGTGCACGTAAACGGAGAGAGGTCTCATTCCTCCGTATCAATTTTGAGCATACTGAAAAAAGCTTCCTGGGGAATTTCCACGTTTCCTACCCGCTTCATCCTTTTCTTGCCTTCCTTCTGTTTCTCCAGGAGCTTCATTTTTCTGGTGACATCTCCTCCATAGCACTTGGCCAGGACGTTCTTTCGTAAAGGCTTTATGGTCTCGCGTGCAATTACCCTGCTTCCAATGGCACCCTGGATGACAACCTCAAAGAGCTGTCTGGGTATAGTTTTGCGCAGGCGGCTAACGATCTTGCGAGCGTGTTCATAAGCCTTCTCCTGGGGAAGGATATAGCAGAGAGCGTCCACCTGTTTCCCGTTCACCATAATATCCAGCTTCACGAGGTCCGTTTTTCGGTACTCCAGGAATTCGTAATCGAAAGAGGCATACCCTCGAGAGCGGCTCTTGAGCTGGTCGTAAAAGTCCAGAAGGATCTCTGCCAGAGGAAGTTCATAGGTTAAAATTACCCTGCCGCCCTCCATGTACTCCATGTTCTTAAAAATTCCCCGCTTGTTTTGGGCCAGCTCCATCATTGGCCCTACGAATTCCTGGGGCACCATGATGATCGCCCGAACGAAGGGCTCCTCGATATGATCCACATGTTCCGGGCTGGGGAATTTTGCGGGGTTATCTATTTCCAAACTTGAGCCGTCGCGCAAGAAGACCCTGTAAACCACAGAAGGCGCGGTAGCCACGAGCTCCTGTTCGTATTCTCTCTCCAGCCTCTCCTGGACTATTTCCATATGCAAAAGCCCTAAAAATCCGCAGCGGAAACCAAAACCCAGGGCAGGGGAGGATTCTGGCTCGTAAACGATGGAAGCGTCGTTTAAAGAAAGCTTTTGCAACGCTTCTCTCAATGCCGGGAAATCCTCGTTTCTTGTGGGATAAAGACCGCAGAAGACCATAGGCTTCAGGTGGCGAAAGCCGGGCAGGGGGGAAAAAGCTGGATTCAAAGCGGAAGTGATGGTGTCACCCACTTTAGTTTCAGAAAGACTCTTGATGTTGGCTGCAAGGTATCCTACTTCTCCTGTTTGCAGCTCCTCCTTGGGGACCATACCTAATTTGAAGTACCCCAGCTCCATAACCTCAAAGGCCTGATCAATGCCCATCATCATGATTTTGTCTCCCACTCTTACTTTGCCATCCACAATGCGCACATAAGCGATAACCCCTTTATAGGGATCGTAATGGGAATCGAAGATCAAAGCTCGAAGGGGAGCTTCTGGGTCGCCTCTGGGGGGTCTGATCCGCTTAACGATAGCCTCGAGGACCTCTTCGGTTCCCACTCCCTCTTTGGCTGAAGTCAGGATGGCATCGCTCGTGTCGAGGAGCAGAGTTTCTTCGATTTCTCTTTTGGTTTTCTCAGGATCGGCATTGGGTAAATCAATTTTGTTGATTATAGGAATTAAATCCAGATTTAAATCCATTGCCAAGTAGGCGTTAGCCAGGGTCTGAGCCTCCACACCCTGGGTGCCATCAACGACGAGCAAAGCTCCTTCGCAAGCAGCCAGGGCTCGGGAAACCTCGTAAGTGAAGTCCACATGCCCTGGTGTGTCAATTAAGTTCAAAATGTAGGTTTGGCCATCTTTAGCACGATATTCCAGCCTCACTGGGTGGGCTTTTATGGTAATTCCTTTCTCTCGCTCCAGATCCATCTGGTCTAGAACCTGCTCCATCTGGATCCGGAGCTTGACCCCCGTGGCTTCCAGCAATCGATCCGCCAGGGTGGATTTTCCATGGTCAATGTGTGCGATTATGCAAAAATTTCGAATTTTATCCTGCATGAGCTAAGTATATTATGAGCGATTCTATCTGCAAAACGCCTACAAAGCGTAATGGCCTTTGATCCTTCAAAGGGCCGGTCTGATGCGGGGAACTGCTATTGACATTCTTTCAAGAATCTGGACAATATAGAGACCTGGAGTTAGATAGAAAATTTAGAAGAAGGAGATAGCTTTGCCGAGATCGAAGTCAGCCATTAAAAGAGAGAGACTGACCAAAAAAAGGACGGAACGCAACCGCTCTTTGGAAAGCAAACTTAAAACCACGGTGAAAAAAGCCCAGAGAGCCGTTATTCTTAAAGAGGAGAATTCCGCCGAACTCGTGCGTGACGCCTGCCGCACTATCGATAAGATGGTCACAAAGGGCGTCCTGCACAAGAATGCTGCGGCGCGCAAGAAGTCCCGCTTGATGAAGAAAGTCGCTTAGTCGGAAGGTCGAACTTTCAGGAAGAGAATTCCACAACAAACTTTTCCAAAAGCAGGCGTGGATCCTCTCCGCCCTGTTTTATTTTTTTGTCAATCCCCACTAGAGCTTCCAGAGCTTCCTGCGCTCTTTCCCTGGTGTAGCGGTTCAGGCACTCAAGAGCTTTTTTTACCGCTAAAGGGTGATCGCCCAGCTTCTGAGCTAATTTGAAGTAGTCTGGCCTTTTAATTTCTCCCAGATTGGCGAGTTGCCAGAGCAACCGGAACTGACGGAAAAGTAGAAATATTAAACGACCAGGCGCTTCCTTGCCCAAATAGAGGATCTGATTTATAAGCGAGATTGCCTTCCCCTTTTTTCCTGTGAGCACAGCCTCCACGAGCTCGAATGCCGTGCCCTCGATGGAGGGCGTAATTATTTTCTCCACGGTCTCTTTGGAGATCACTTCCCCTTCCTCATAAAGGGAAATCTTCTCAATCTCCGAGACCAGGGTATCCAGGGTACCATCAGTATGAGTTAGCAAGAACTCCACAGCCTCAGGGGAAATCCTTTTCCCCTTTCTTCCTAAAGACCCAATAATCCAGTTTCTCAGTTGTTTTTCCCCGAGAATGGGGTCTTTGACCAGCACTCCCTCAGGAAAGTCTACATCAGAGAGCTCTTCCGGGCTTCCTTCCTGTTCCAGGATTAAAATTTGATCCTTTAAGGAGCGAATCCTTTTGTACAACTCTTTTCTTGACCCTGGCTTGAGTTCGTGCACGTTCTTCAGATAAAGCACCCTGCGCAGGGAGAACAAGCAGGCATTTTCTTGGTTCTCGAGTAGCGTTTCTAAATCGTTCTCTCCCGCTTCCCTGATTTCCAAATCCCCTTCCGAGGCCAGGAAATTATCTGAGAGGGCCTTCAGGAAGCGGTCTTTAAGGTAAAGGGAATTCCCCAGCAAGATGTAAACCGGGAAAAACTTCCCTTCTTCAGCCAGCTTGATCGCCTCAAGATAATCAAGTTCTTTCATTTCGCTTTTTCTATTGTAATGAATTTACCATCACTTTGAACAACTACGGAACCGACCCTGGAAGTCTCTAAAGTCCAGAGCCCCACCTCTTTGAGGAGTTCTAAGGTGACCTGGGAGGGGTGTCCATAAGGATTATCCTTGCCCACGGATATCACTGCCACAAGCGGAGATACCATTTCCAGAAACTCCTTGTCTAAAGAAGTGGCGCTTCCGTGATGGGGAACCTTCAGGATTTCAGCATCAATCCCTCCCTCCTCCTTTAAATGATCCCTGCCCTTATTTTCAATATCACCTGCAAGGAGAACGTCTGTCTCTCCGAAAGAAAATTTTCCAACCAGGGAGCGATCGTTGATTTTCCAATCATCTGCTTCCTCAGGAGGAGCCAGAATTCTCATCTGGGCTAGATCAGTTCTAATGAAGTAGCCTTCCTTCACTTCGGCATAGGGGATTCCTCTTTTCCTCAACTCCTCCTTTAACTTCTCCAGACCTTGCCCGTCATCCTCCTGGTTCAGGAGTACCATTTTTACCGGGATATTATCCAGGATGGAGAAAAAGCCGTTTAGGTGGTCACTGTGGGAATGGCTGATGAAAACCAGGTCTAAGGAGTTGACTCCCAGGTTCTGGAGGTACCTGAGGCTTTTCGAGTTCCCTCCCGCGTCCCAGAGGAGATTGATCCTGTCCGGAGTCCGGAGGAGTATGGAATCACCTTGTCCCACATCTATGAAGTGAGCCTCGAAAAACTGAACCGGGAAGAGAACCGGGAAAATGGAAACCCAAACTACGAATATCAGAAAGACGAGGGCCATTAACCTTGTGGCCAGAGCTCTGGTTTTCTCCTTAAACCCGAGGAGGGCAATGCTCAAAGAGAGAAAGAGCGCTCCCCAGTAGATCCACTGAAGCCATGAGGGCGCATTGGGGACGATAAGGTTTGCCAGGGGCACAGCGCCCAGGCCTTTGGTTATATTGTAGGCCAAAATAGCTCCCTGACCCACTAGCCAGATTAGCGGCCTGCCAACTTCAGGGAGAAAGAGGGAAAAGGATACTGAAAGGAGACCAGCGGGAAGCAGGACGGAAATTATGGGGAGGATGATCATGTTCGCTAGGGGAGCGATCAGAGGCAGGCTGTGAAACTGGGAAGCGATTAAGGGAGCAACCCCGGCCTGGCTGGATATGGCCGCAAAAAGGGAATCCTTCAAGGCTTTCGGAGCTCTCCCCGGAATCCAGCTCTGCATTTCCGGGACAAAAGCTGCAAGGCAGGCGGTCGCCAGAAAAGAGAGCTGGAAATCAAGGAAAAACAAGGCCAGGGGGTCAAAAAGGAGAATCACCAGTGCAGCAAAGGCCAGAGTGGTGGGAAAATCCTTTTCCCTTCTTATAAGCATGCTCAAGATTCCCACAAGGACAACGACCGTTGCTCTGGTGATCGAAGGTAGCCAACCGCACAGAGTGGCGTAAATGAGGACGAAGGGAATGGAGATTATTAGGGCAGTCCTCCTTCTTAAACTCAGCAAGCGCCCGGTGATCAAGAAAAAAGCCACAAGCAACGCTACATTGGTACCGGAAGCCGCCAGGATGTGGGATGTTCCGGTCTCCTTGAAGGGAAGGGTAGTGCTTTCCTCAAGGTTGGCAGCCCTACCGATTAGCACTCCGGCCAGAAATTCGTTCTCGGGATAAGGAACCAGGGAGTCTATTTCCTTCTCAATTCTCAGCTTGAGATTTCGAAAGAACTCTCCTAAAGGAGTGAGTGTGGTACCCAGCTTTTCTATTTGGGAGGACCTGAGGATCCAGAAACACCTTTCCTTCCTCAAATATTCCGAAATTTCCTCTTTTGGAGCCTCTATTCGTCCGCTGACCCTTAACAGATCGCCCCTCTCTGGAGGCTGCTCCTCGAGGGAAATAACGTAAAAGCGGTAATTTTCCTCTTTCTTCTCCCCTTCCTTTTCAATTAGGAAGACCCTGAGGAAAAAGTTAGCTCTTCCATTCTGGATTTTTGGATCGCTATCAACAACCCCCCAGGCCAAATCCAGGGAAGGCTCCCCACTTTGGGGGTGGCTTGCGGAAAATGAAAGGTAAAAGCCTAAAGGTAAAGCCAGAGATAGAAGCAGGAACAGCCAGGGGAGGTGAAATTTGGGGATCAGGAAAAAAAGAGCAGTAAGGGAAAAGAGAAACAGTAAGAGCACAAAAAAGGGGAGGTCAAGGTAAAATCCTAAAACCTCCCCGATTATAAAAAGGGATACCCAGAGAAATAGGGGTCTTCCCGTGAGCGCGTTCCTCACTTCACGGTGATCAAGTCCTTGATAGCCTCAAATCTCTTATCGCCGATCCCCGAGACCTCCTTAATTTCTTCTATGCTTTTAAAGCCTCCCTTTTGCGCGCGATAATCCACAATTCTCTGAGCAAGAACAGGTCCAATTCCAGGAAGGCTCTCCAGCTCCTTGGCGGAAGCGGTATTAATGTTTATCTTGGAAGTTCCTCCGGATTGTAAGGAGCCGCTTTCCTGATTCTGATTTGCAGTGCTCGGGACCTGAATTCCAGCGTGAATTTCGGGATTCTCTGACCCTTGAGAGGCTTTTTTGGGAACCACGATTTTATCTCCGTCTTTTAATGGCATAGCGAGATTTAAGGCATCCATGTCCGCATCACTGGTTGCTCCCCCTGCAAGCTTTATGGCGTCCGCCACGCGCGCCCCCTGAGTCAATTTATATAATCCGGGAAGATGGACTTCTCCGGCGACGTGCACGTAAATTTCCGCGGGGCTCAAAGAAGGACTCGCCGTGTTCTCAATTACAATCTGCGGGGATCGGTAGCATCCGGAAAGAAGGAGGATAAGCGAGGCTACAAGTAGAACTATGAACGAATTCTTCCTGATCCTCATCCGTCACTTCCCTACCTGGTTACTATGTTTGCGATCCTATCCGGGACAATGATTACTTGTTTAATCTCCTTACCCTGGAGGAATTTCTGCACCCTTTCTGAGGAAAGGACGATTTCCTTAACCTTCTCCTCGTCCAAACCTTTTTCTAAAAGGATCCGGTCCCGAAGCTTCCCATTGATCTGGATAACCAGGGTGACCTTTTCCTCTTTGAGGAGGTTCTCATTCCATTTAGGCCATGGTTCCCGGTGCACGCTCTCCTTATTACCCAGGCGCTCCCAGAGCTCAGCAGATATGAAGGGGGCAAAGGGAGCAAGGAGGAGGCAGAGGGTAGAGAGCACTTCCAGTTCCAGGGCTATATTCCGTTCCTCAAGGGGAAGCTTTCTGTAATCGCTCCAGTCATTGAACAGCTCCATCATCGCGGAAATAGCGGTGTTTAGGCGGAAGCGCTCCTCGATGTCCTGAGTAACCCTTTTAATGGTCTGGTGCATCTTTGCCCGAAGCGCTCTCTCCTTCTCTCCTTCAAGATGGCTTCCGCCCCTTCCCCTTTCCGCTATCAATTCTAGCGACTGCTTCCAGAGCCTGTTGAGGAATCTGAAAATCCCTTCGATTCCTCTTTCCGTCCATTCCGCGTCCATTTCCGGTGGCGAGATGAAAAGGGAATACAGCCTGGCCGAGTCACAGCCAAATTTTTCCGCTACTTCATCTGGAGGTACCACATTTCCTTTGGATTTGGACATGGCCACGCCTCCCAGGGTGACCATGCCATGGGCAAAGAGCTTCTTGAACGGCTCCTGAAATTTCACCAAGCCCATATCGTAGAGGACTTTAGTGAAGAACCGGGAATAAAGGAGGTGCAAAATGGCGTGCTCAATTCCTCCAATGTATAGATCCACGGGCAGCCAGTAATTTGCTGCTTCAGGATCGAAAGGTTTATCTGGAGGGTTAGTCAGGGCATTGGGGCTGGTATACCTTAAATAGTACCAGGAGGAATCCACGAAAGTGTCCATGGTGTCAGTCTCCCTCTGTGCCGGTCCTCCACATCGCGGGCAGGTGGTGTTTACGAACTCCGGAACCTTGGAAAGCGGGGATCCTCCCTCTCCGGTGAAAGGGGCGTTTTCCGGCAGGAGAACCGGGAGATTCTCCTCCGGGACCGGGACAGTACCGCACTTAGGACAGTAAATGATGGGGATCGGAGCCCCCCAGTAGCGCTGACGGGAGATCAGCCAATCCCGTAGTCGGTAAGTAACGGCACCCTTGCCAATCCCCTTTTTCTCGAGCCACTTGGTGGTCGTTTCTTTTGCTTTATCTCCAGGGGTTCCGCTCAGGGGTCCGGAGTTTATCATGGTGCCAAATTCTGCGTGGAAGAGGACGTCCTTGTAAAAGCTTACGCGCGAGAGCATCTCCATAACAGTCCTCTTATTCGAAACTGAGGGCTCAAGCGCCCGACACTTTTCCATGATCAGGCGATCAGAATCAATAGAGTTAAGCTCAAGGGCCTCATTTTTGAAAATGAAAAGCCAGCGAGCTCCCACCACCTCGCACCAGGAATCATCTTTAATGGACTTCTGCACTATTTTCAGGTAGCGCTCAACTTGATCCTTGGTCAGCTCAACGTGCAGCGTCCCCTCCATCGCTTCAAATTTGATCCCCTCCCGGAGAAGCTCCTGGGGAAGGCTTTGGTGGTAAGTATTTTTCAAGACGATGCTTTTACATTTCCCATCCGGGCGCTCGATCACTGGAATTATGGGGAGCCCGAATTTCAGGGCAAAGGCGAAGTCCCTTTCATCGTGAGCTGGGACCCCCATTATGGCCCCCGTACCGTAGGTCATAAGAACGTAATCGGCAATCCAGATGGGGATCTCCTTGCCATTTACGGGATTGAGGGCATAACTGCCTAAAAAAACACCGGTTTTTTCTTTCTCGATAGATTCCCTCTCGATTTCACTCTGCTTCTTCGCTTCCTCTATATAAGCCTGAACCTCAGCCTTTTTCTCCGGAAGGGTTAATTTCTCAACAAGCGGGTGTTCCGGAGCCAGGACCATGAAAGTCGCCCCCCAGAGAGTATCTGGCCTGGTGGTGAAAACCGTGATCTTCTCCCCTGATTTAGTGGGAAAATCCACAAGAGCCCCTTCGGATTTCCCGATCCAGTTTTTCTGCATGATTTTCACCCGTTCCGGCCACTCCGTAAGAAGGTCCAGGTCCTTGAGCAACCTTTCCGCGTAATCAGTGATGCGGAAGAACCACTGCTCTAAGTCCTTTTTCTCCACAGGGGTGTGGCAGCGCCAGCACTTACCCTCCTCAACCTGCTCATTGGCAAGAACGGTCTGACAATGGGGACACCAGTTCACGGGAGCCTTTTTCTTGTAAGCCAGCCCCCTTTCGTAAAACTTGAGGAAAAACCACTGGGTCCATTTGTAGTACTCTGGCTGGCAGGAGGCGAAGCGTCGGTCCCAATCGTAGGAAATGCCCAGGAGCTTTTGCTGTTTTTCAATGGTAGCAATGGCTTCATAAGTCCAGGCGGCGGGATGGAGTTTCCTTTCGATGGCGGCGTTCTCCGCAGGCATTCCAAAGGCATCCCAGCCCATGGGATGAAGCACGTTGAAGCCTTTCATTCTCTTGAAACGGGCCATGACATCCCCGATGGAATAGGTCCTTCCATGACCCATGTGCAAGCCCCCACCGGAGGGATAGGGGAACATCACAAGATTATAGAATTTTGGCATCCCCTTTTTCTTGTTCTCCTCGATGGTGGAAGACTCACCAGCCCATCTTTGGCGCCATTTTTCCTCAATTGTGCGAAAGTCGTAATTCTCTACGGTCATTTTTCAGCACCCCTTAGCTTAATAAAGAAAAAATCCTTTAGCCCTTAGGGGCGAAAGGATTTGCCTTCGCGGTACCACCCTATTTAATTCTGGTGGAGCTGACGGGACTTGAACCCGTGACCTCTTCCATGCCAAGGAAGCGCGCTCCCACTGCGCCACAGCCCCACACAAAACCTCATTTGCGCTTTAACGGACGCTCCGCGGCAGACTACTCCATTCGCCTACCGGGCTCCAGGACGAGTTCGGCCGAAGCCTACTACTTCCCTTCATAGCCTTTAACTGAGTTGAAATTTTATTACACCCCCCCTTTTCTGTCAATCAGGAATAGATTGCCTCTTTGTGATGTATCTTTGTTTAGAAAGGGAATAAAGGGTAAATTTAGAAATTTAGCAAAATAAAAAATAACTATTTAGTAAAATAATATTGTAGCTCTTATGTTCGTTATGGGATAAAGAAACGAAGGGAGTGATAAAGAAATCATGACTGTAAGAGACCCTGTATGCAAGATGAGTATAGAGGATAAGGAAGCCGTTGCTACTTCAATATATAAAGGCACTACCTACTATTTCTGCTCAAAGAATTGTAAGCAGAAGTTTGACAGTGACCCTGAGGCCTATATCGGAGGGAAAGCCTCTGTGGCTTCAGAAACAGGAGTGATTTACACCTGCCCCATGCACCCTGAAATCCGTGAGAAAAAGCCAGGGTCATGCCCCATCTGCGGGATGGCACTTGAACCGCTCACTCCTTCGGTAACCCCAGCGGAAACAGAATGGACGTGTCCTATGCATCCAGAGATTGTCCGGGACTCACCAGGGTCATGCCCCATCTGCGGGATGGCACTTGAACCACGAACTATCACTGGAGAGGAGAAAAACCCCGAGCTCAAAGACATGACGCGGCGATTCTGGGCGGGCCTGATTCTCACAATTCCCCTGATTTTAATCGCTATGCGCAACTACATCCCGGGCCTGTCCTTAATAGATCGCCTCCTCTCTCATGAGCTCCTGAAATGGGCGGAAATAATTCTTGCCACACCTGTTGTCCTTTGGGCCGGTTGGCCTTTCTTTGTGCGTGGATGGCGGTCTATTATAACCCGCAAACTCAATATGTTTACGCTGATAGCCCTCGGTGTTGGAGTGGCCTATATATACAGCATTGTGGCAGCGCTCCTGCCCGGTATATTCCCTGCCTCCTTTAGAAGGGGGAATGAAGTGAGCGTATATTTTGAGGCTGCAGCGGTAATTGTAACCCTCGTGCTTTTGGGACAGGTGCTTGAACTGAAGGCTCGTAGCAAGACAGGTGCAGCTATTAAGGCACTGCTTGGTCTGGCACCAAAAACGGCCAGGCGCATCAAGGACGGCGTCGAAGAGGACATTCCTCTTGAGCATGTAAAACCTGGAGATATCCTTCGTGTCCGTCCTGGAGAAAAGATACCGGTAGACGGTATGGTGATTGATGGGACAAGCTCAGTCGATGAGTCCATGGTTACTGGTGAGCCGATTCCGGTCGAGAAAGAGAAGGGGGACCATGTCATTGGCGCAACCGTCAATGGAACGGGCATGCTGATAATGAAGGCTGAAAAGGTTGGGGCGGATACCCTTCTTGCACAAATCGTTCACATGGTTGCGGAGGCCCAGAGAAGTCGCGCACCCATCCAGAAGCTTGCGGACGTCGTAGCAGCATATTTTGTCCAGATTGTTGTGGCAGTGGCAGTCATTACCTTTATTGCATGGGCATGGATAGGCCCTGAACCAAGAATGGCACACGCAATCATCAATGCAGTGGCAGTTTTAATTATTGCTTGTCCATGTGCACTCGGCCTTGCCACACCCATGTCCATAATGGTTGCCATGGGAAAGGGCGCAACGGCAGGGGTGCTTTTCAAAAACGCGGAGGCCATAGAGGTGATGGAAAAGGTGGATACTCTCGTTGTGGACAAGACAGGAACACTTACCGTCGGCAAACCATCCCTTATGGAGATAGTGCCCGCCAAGGGTTTCGACGAAAGGTCGATACTTCATTTTGCCGCAAGCCTTGAGCGCGCAAGCGAACACCCCCTTGGAGCTGCGATTGTAAAAGGGGCAGAACAAAGGGGTATAAGCCTTATTGGTGTCGAGCACTTCGAATCCCTAACGGGCAAAGGAGTAGTGGGCGAGATTCAGGGACACAGGATTGCCCTTGGCAACAGGAAGCTCCTCGATGACTTTGGCATTGACCCTGATGAACTCTCCGAAAAGGCCGAGGCCATGAGGAAAGAAGGTCAGACGGTGATGTTCATCGCAGTGGACGGCAGGATAGCAGGGCTTCTTGGAGTCGCCGATCCCATAAAGGAAACAACCCCTGAGGCCATCGAGGCACTTCATAGAGAGGGTATCCGCATCGTTATGGTCACAGGGGACAACCGCACCACAGCCGAGGCGGTCTCAAAGAAACTGGGACTTGATGAGGTGATTGCCGAGGTGCTACCGGACCAGAAGACCCATGTGGTAAAGAGATTACAGGATGAAGGAAGGATTGTTGCCATGGCGGGCGACGGAATAAACGATGCCCCTGCCCTGGCACAGGCACATGTGGGTATAGCAATGGGTACAGGCACGGATGTGGCTATGGAAAGCGCTGGCGTGACCTTAGTAAAGGGTGATCTCAGGGGCATAGTCCGGGCAAGGCGTCTGAGCAAAGCGACGATGCGAAATATTAAGCAGAACCTCTTTTGGGCTTTTATTTATAATACCCTTGGTGTCCCCATTGCCGCAGGTGTTATTTACCCGTTCTTTGGCATCTTACTAAGTCCCATTTTCGCTGCGGCGGCCATGAGCTTCAGTTCAGTATCAGTCGTGGGCAACGCTCTCCGCCTGAGGGGCGCTCGCCTCTAAATCAATGGGGTCAGGTCTTGCAATCCAACAATTTCAGCAACAATTTCAGCTGAAAACTGCTAAAGAACGCACCTTTAGATGCCATCAATTAGGGAAATCCCTGAATCAGGTTCTTCCTTAAATCCCGCGACATCAAGGCTGGAAGACCTTTTCGCTTTTAAGGAAACCCGACCGGGAAAAGGGAAGCGCGGTATCATTTTTCTCATTTTGTCCCGGAGAGCAAAAAGCGCAGCACTCAGTTAGAGGGCAACTTTGAAGCCCCCGATTTGCAGAAAGACAAGACTCTGATTGTCAGATAGACTACCCGGTTGTATATTTTTGGCATGAGCGGTAAAGCCCTGCTTTTTTCCATTATCGCCCTGTGTCTGATTTTCACGGCCTGCAGCGGGAGAGAGGAAAACGCTTCTGGCTCTCCCTCTCAGGTAGTGGAGTCGTTCTTCACCGCCCTGGAAGCTAAAGATTATCAGACAGCCTATAGCTTGCAGACCAAAGAATTCAAGGACCAGATGCCCTTAGAGATATTTTCCGCTTCCATAGAACAGGGGCTTTCTGAGTTCCAGATTGTTTCCCAGACTTACGAGATTGTCAAGGAAGAAATCAAAGGCGATCTGGCTTATGTTTCCTACAGAATAGTTTCTACCACCAGGGACGGAAAAAAGATTGAAGGGCAAGGAGTTTACACCTTGAAAAGGGAGGAGAAAAACTGGAGAATTGATTTAAGGGCAGTCACTCCTTGAAGGGAAGACGAAATGAGTAAGAAGAAAAAGCTTTTTGGAGAGCTGGGAATTGAGCTGGGGTACCTGGATGTGGACAAGGTCCTTCGTGCAGTGCGCACTCAGGAACGCATGGCTGAAGAGGAAAGGGAATTGATCGGGAAAATCCTTAAGGAATCCGGGGATCTCAGCGAAACCATGATCCAGGAAATCCTCTCCAAGCAAAAGGAGACAGAGGAAGAGGAGTAGGGTTTTCGGTTGCGTTTTTTTGATCTTGGTAGATAATTATCTACATGAGAGTGAGAGAAGAACATCCTCTGTTTTTCAAGAAATTCGATCGTCTTGAAATAGAAGTATCACCTGCATCCGAACTTATTCTGAGCCTCTTCAGCGCTTACGGAGCTCGTAGTGAAACTCATCCTACATGGTCCCGCTCGCTCAAGAGAAAACTCTCTCCCGCAGCAAGAAAGAGCTTGAAGTTCTTCTTTGAGGGGGAGATCCAGTTAGGTTTGAACTCCCTGCGATTCCTTCTTGCACTAAAGCCACCTCGTTCCCTGGATGCTCTCTTAACCCATCTCAGCTCCCTGACTTTCACGGATTTCGTTCGCATCCTCCTTTCCAAGGTAGATCCTGGTGTCCCTCTGCTCGGGGATATAATTTTCAAGATTTTTGCTCAAAAGCCACTATCAGAGCCAGAAAGGGCTCAGTGGGACGATTTTGCCGGGCGCTATTCGCGCAATTTCGTTCAAAATCTGAAACAGTTAGTTGAGGGAGAATTTAATCAGATCAGTTTTGGGCAACTCCTTTCAGAGTGCTGGACTGATTTCTTTCAGGGGGAATATCTTCAAATCTTTCCCCTTTTGGAAAAGGAAGCAGCAAAAATTTCCTCCTGGGCCGATTTAAGGAGGATGGAGTTTCTCTCCAGGATCTCTCCAGGGCTTTCCTTTTCTCCTAACGTGAGCGAAAAGAGCCTTACGGTCTCCCCGACTTTTTATGGGCGTCCCTACTTTTTCACCCAGGAATCGGAGGCCAGTTTTTTACTCATCGTTCCTGCATTATCCCCGGAGGAAAGCCTGATTGATAGCACAAAAGCAAGCCTTTTTTACGCTTTCAAATCCCTTGGCGATCTAACCAGAATCGAAATCCTAAGGCTTCTAAACCAAAGACCCATGTATGCCATGGAGATCGCCAGAGCCTTGTCCCTTTCTCATCCCACAGTGCTTCACCACCTGGCTTCTTTGAGGGCAGCGGGTTTCGTGGAGTCCGAGCTCAGGGAAGGGAACAACTATTATCGATTAATTCCTGCCAGATGGGAAGAACTTTACCGGGAGTTCCGGGAGTTCTTGACGAAAGTATAAAATTTCTATATACTGTAGACAAATATCTACAGTTGGTTATTTTTAAAATGAGCTTTGAAAAACTTTTAATCCAGACTTTAAATAGAGAAGCGTCCCAGTTCGAGGTACCCTCTAATTTCAGACGGGACTTGGAGGAAGCCTTGGCTGATCTGGAGCAGAGCGCCAGCATGAAGCCCTCCAGGGAGATGATTGATAAGTTGAAGCGGGACGTTTTAGAATTTTTCTACCCAGCAGGCCAGCCGGTATTTTAAAATTATAAGCGCACAAAGCCATTTCTTGCCTTCAACACTGGTTTATGGTAAATTTTTATTAATGCTTCTAAGCATTTTTTTATTTTTATCCGGAATTGAGGGATAAACCATTGGGCAAGTTTTTTGGAGAGAGAGTTCTTCAGGTTGATATCGAGGAGGAGATGAAAAGCTCCTACCTCGACTATGCTATGTCGGTGATCGTCGGCCGTGCCCTTCCGGACGTCAGAGACGGCCTAAAACCAGTACACCGCCGCATCCTTTACGGAATGCTGGAAATGGGCAATCTCCCTGACCGTCCCCATAAAAAAGCGGCCAGGATCGTGGGCGATGTCTTGGGGAAATTCCATCCCCATGGAGATACGGCGGTCTACGATGCCTTAGTGCGCCTGGCTCAGGAGTTCTCGAGTCGCTATCCCCTGATTGACGGTCACGGAAACTTCGGCTCCATAGATGGAGATGAGCCGGCAGCTATGAGATACACCGAAGTTCGCCTCTCCAGGCTGGCGATGGAGATGCTGGCCGACATTGACAAGAACACCGTGGATTTTGTCCCTAACTTCGATGGCAGTTTAGAGGAGCCCACTGTTCTTCCTTCCAGGCTTCCCAACATCCTCGTGAATGGTTCCTCGGGAATCGCCGTGGGGATGGCCACCAACATTCCCCCTCATAACCTGAAGGAAGTGGTGGATGCTTTAGTCTTCCTCGTGGATAATCCGGAGGCCACAGTGGAACAGATAATGCAGATTATCCCGGGGCCCGATTTTCCCACAGGCGGAGTAATTATGGGGAGAGAGGGAATTATCCAGGCTTATACTACGGGAAAAGGGGCAGTCATCCTGCGGGGAGTAGTGAATTTAGAGGAGCTTAAAGGTGGGAGGCAGCAACTGGTAATTTCCGAGGTTCCCTACCAGGTGAACAAAGCCCAACTTGTGGAACGCATCGCGGAGCTGGTTCGGGAGAGGAAAATACTTGGAGTCTCGGACATTCGTGATGAGTCCGATCGCCGGGGAATCAGGGTTGTGCTTGAACTCAAGCGTGAAGCCCGACCAAACACCATAATCAAACAAATGTATAAGCACACTCAGCTTCAAATATCCTTTGGTGCGATTATGCTTGCCCTGGTGGATGGCGTTCCCAGAGTCTTAAACCTCCTGGACTTGCTTCGGGAATTCCTTAAGCACAGGGAAACGGTAATTACAAGAAGGTCGCGGTTCGAGTTAGAAAAATCCCGGAACCGTCAGCACATCCTCCGGGGGCTGCAAATAGCCTTAGACCACATCGATGAGGTAGTGAACTTGATTCGTGGTTCCGCTACTGTGGAGGAAGCTAAAGGTGGCCTTGTGGAACGTTTCGGGCTTTCTGAGGTTCAGGCCCAGGCTATCTTGGATATGAGGCTCTCCCGGCTTACAGGATTGGAGAGGTCGAAACTTGATCAGGAGCTTGAGGAAATCACAGCTTATATCGCTTACCTCGAGGCCCTCCTTGCGGACCGCTCCAAAATCATGCAGGTTGTGAAGGAGGAGCTCCTCTCCCTTAAGGAGAGGTACGGCGACCAAAGGCGGACCAGAATTGAAGGACAAGCGGAAACTTTCCAGGAGGAAGACCTGATTCCTGAGGAAAAAGTGGTGGTCTCTGTCACTTCAGATGGATACTTGAAGAGGATTCCTATGTCCTCCTACCGCAGCCAGAGGAGAGGAGGAGTGGGTGTTTACGGCACCTCTCTGCGCAGAGAGGATGCTGTAGAGGAGGTTTTTGTATGCTCCACTCACGAGAGGGTTCTCTTCTTCACAACCAAAGGAAAAGTTTACGGGGTGCAAGCCTTTGAAATTCCAGAGGGATCTAGAACTGACAGAGGTTCCTCGGCCAGGGTTCTCCTTTCCCTTGATGAGGACGAAAACATCACCACGGCTATTCCCATACCTAAAGCGGGCTCCGAGGGTGGTTTCCTGGTTCTGGCCACAGAGCATGGATTGGTAAAGAGGACTTCCTTGAAGGAGTTCGAAAACGTTGGAAAACGAGGCATTCGCGCCATTAATTTAAGAGAGGGAGATCACCTTTGCCAGGTTAAGCGAACTGACCATCAAGAAGAGCTTGTGATCTTCTCCGCCAGAGGGTACGCCGTTAAGTTTAAATCCGCCGATTTACGTCCCATGGGAAGAAGCGCTTCCGGAGTGCGAGGCATGACCCTTCGTGAGGGGGATCGAGTGGCCGGGATGGAAGTATTAAGAGCTGGCCGCAGTCTCCTTCTGGTAAGTGAATACGGTTTTGGGAAGTTAGTCAGCTACAGCGATCTCCCCTTAAGAAAGCGTGGAGGAAAAGGGGTCATCGTTTTCCGAATCAAGCCCAAAACAGGACCCCTTGTTTGTGGGAGGTCGGTAACCCAGAGGGATGATGTAATTCTGGTGACGGCAAACGGAAAAGTAATCCGGATCAACGTTAAAGAAATCCCACACCGCAGAAGAATGGCTACTGGCGTCCACCTGGTGAAAGTGGAAAGCCCGGATAAAGTGGTAGCCTTAGCCCGAATAAGCGAAGAAAAATTAGAGGAGTTTGCTGAGAATTCCCCCCTCTTCACACCTTAGGCGGATGTTTCTCGTTCCACTCTAAGTTGCGGTTGTAAAGCGCTTCGAAATTCTCGTAGAGTCTGGGATCAGTTTCCGCCCGGTATCCTTTCATGATGGTTTTCACTTTAGGCCAGGCGGTAGTTAAACCGAAGCCGATCTCGAAGAAGACATCCTCACTGAGCAAACCATTAAGAACCATGGTTCCGCAGAGCTCGAAGAAATTGCACACTGTGGAGAAAGCTCTTCTTTCGGGACTACCGCGGGGATATTTCTCCTTGAACTCCAAATAATCCTTGGCCTGAAATTGATAGGAGATCCAGTTAAAGGCGTCATCCACCTTCTGGGAAAACCGAAGCTTAGAAAGCTCCATGATCAGGTAGGAATCCCTCCAGGCTTGATCCATTTTTTTTCACCCCCCTTCCTCTTTGCTTTTTATTGTAATAGAACCAAGGCCTACTTGGAAGACAAGTAGGCCTTAAATTCTAAATAATATTTCTCTGGTAGTCCGGGATAACCCAACTTTACCCAGGGTCGAACCGCTCCGTGAAAATCGGAGCCTCCGGTAACTAACAGAGAAAAACTCTGACAAATGTGCAGATACCGCAAAATGGTTTGTTGGTCGTGTTCCGGATAGAAGACCTCCAGGCCAAGCAACCCTGCTTTGATAAAACTGTGAATCAGGTCATCCCTGGATGTAACGCCGGGATGAGCGTAAACCGGAATCCCTCCAGCTTCTCGAATTACGCCAATAGCTTCCCAGGGGGAAATTTTGAAGTGAGGGACATAGGCTGGCCTCCCCATTCCCAGGTACTTGTCGAAAGCCTCCTCCACCGAGGATACATAACCTCTGCGGAGGAGAGCCATCGCCACCTGGGGTCTCCCGTAGACACCCTCTTTCCCCTCGTTGATTACTTCATTTAAATCGATAGCGATATTTAAAGCCTGAAGCTTTTTGAGCATTAAACGGATCCTGTCCATCCGCGATTCTTTAAGGCGAGAAAGCAAAGAGCTCAGGTTCATCGAGGGGCTAATATAGTAACCTAAAATGTGCACTTCGCTCCTTCCCACTTCCGTGGAGAATTCGATCCCGGGAACCAGCTCAACGCCTAATTCCTCCGCTTTCTCCTGCGCTTCCTTAATTCCGGAAAGCGTGTCATGATCAGTGAGCCCTAAGACTGACACCTCGTGCCTCTTAGCCTCAAGCACGAGCTGGGAGGGGGATAGGCTTCCATCTGAGGCAGTGCTGTGCGTGTGCAAGTCAATACTCATTAATCGTGATTTTATAAAATCACGCGCCAAATTCCAAAAGCTTAAGCGTAGAATAGTGCCAGATGAAAAGAAAAGAGGAAAAGGGAAATGACCGATAGAGAAGTCCTGGAACTTATGGAGAAAGGCAAAACCAGAACAGCCTGGGCCTCGAGGCAAATGCCCGTTCTTTCTCAAATCCGAGCTCGCTTTCAAAAAGAGCATCCTTTTTGTGGGATCAAGGTAGGGCTTTGCTTACACATTTCTGCTAAAACCGCTAACCTTGCTCTTGCCTTAAGAAATGGAGGCGCTACGGTTTACCTTGCTGCTTCCAATCCTCTATCCACCCAGGATGACATCGCCTGGTACCTGCGTCAGGAGGGGATTGAAGTTTTTGCCAGAAGGGGAGAAAGCGATGAAGAGTACCGTGCCAGTTTAGAAAAAGTGCTTTTCTTTTCCCCGGATTACCTCATTGATGATGGGGCAGATTTAACCATCCTGTATCACCTAAAAGGAGCGAGAACGGTTAAAGGAGGAACAGAAGAGACCACTACCGGGGTTACCAGGCTAAAAAACTTAGAAAAAGCCGGCAAGCTATTATTCCCGGTTGTGGCTGTGAATCAAGCTTTGACCAAATACCTTTTTGATAATCGCCATGGAACAGGGCAGAGTGCCCTCGATGGAATCCTGCGGGCAACAAATATATTAATTGCTGGAAGCTGTGCCGTAGTCTGCGGTTATGGCTGGGTAGGGAAGGGGGTAGCTCGCAGGCTCCAGGGGATGGGCGCCCGGGTGATTGTTACTGAGGTTTCTCCCGTGAGAGCCTTAGAGGCCCTGATGGATGGTTTTCAAGTTTTGCCCATCAATAAGGCAGCAGAAATTGGGGACCTCTTCATTACATGCACCGGAAATTTAAAAGTCATCTCCGGGGATGATCTGAAGAAGATGAAAGATGGGGCTATTTTGGCCAATGCTGGGCATTTCAATGTGGAAATCGATCTTTCGGCTCTCGAAGAATTAAGCACAGAGATTAGAAGCCTTTCCCCTTTGATCAAAGAGTATCTCCTGAGAAACGGAAAACGGATTTACCTTTTGGGTGAGGGAAGGTTGGTGAATCTGGTCTGCGGGGAAGGTCACCCTGCAGGCGTGATGGACTTGAGTTTTTCCACCCAAGCCCTCTCCCTGGAGTTTTTAGTGCATGAAGGCGCCAATCTGGATGCCAGAGTTCATTCTGTCCCGGAATTCATAGAAAGCCAGATAGCTTCCTTAAAGCTGAAATCCCTGGGTGCGGAAATTGATAGCCTAACTCCTGAACAGATAAGATACCTATCGGGATTTTTAACTGAGGAATAAATTGCATCTAAGCCATGTTTAACAAGCAAAGGAGGGATGATAGATGGCAATAGATCCAGTTTGCGGCATGGAAGTAGATGAGCAAAAAGCACAGTTCAAGACGGAATACAAGGGCAAGAGCTATTATTTCTGCTCTCGAAGCTGTCTTTCAACATTCACCCAGGACCCGGATAAGTTTCTCTTAAAAAAAGTTGATGAGCAAAAAGAACGCTAAAAGACCTGTGCCTCCTGAGTTCTGAGGGTTAAGACAGCAAGCGGTTAGTTTCCCGGATTTTTAAGTGCTACGATGAATCTGGTGGGGTATTTCCCCACTAAGGCCCTTAACTTTATTTGGTGATAATTAATTTCCTTCCCCACGCTCCTTAAGGTTTAGTGCGTTCCTCGAAAATCCTTCCGAATACTTAATTCTCTCCTTTCGTCTAAAGGATTAAAAACTGATGGGAGCTTAATATGCGCAGGTACCTGGCAAATGGTAAATGTGTTTTCTGTCATAGCGAGAAAAACGTGGAGGATGTTTTATTGACCGTGAATAAAAAGAGCATTGTCGTTTCCATCTGTTCTCCTCGATGTCTTTCCATGCTTCTGGAGAGCTTAACCAAAGAACGAACCAGAAGGCGCTTTTTAAAGTCTGCTTCAAGCCCTAACCGTTATTGACCGGCCCAAAATCAGGTGTCAGAATGAGGGGAGATAACTTTGCATAGCTTGGTGTACGAGTGTCCAGAGAGAAAAACTCAGATACCCAAAAAGCCCTGTTTTTTGAGGAAGTCGTTAAAAAGTATGAGAGGCGCCTCTACTCTCTGGCATACCGCTTTACAGAAAACCACGAGAGGGCAGAGGAACTCTCCCAGGAGGTTTTTCTCAAGGCATACCTTGCTCTACCTAATTTTCGGCACGAATCCCAAATCTTTACCTGGCTCTATCGCATCATGGTCAATCTCTGCATCGATGAGGCGCGAAAGAAAAAAATACCTCATGTTCCCCTGGAAGAGCTTTCAATTCCAGATAATTTTGACCCCTCGAGACAGGAAACCGTTATGTTAGTGCGGGAGGCACTAAATAAGTTATCACCGGTTCAGCGGGCTTACATTGTGATGCACGACCTGGAAGGGTTTTCCTATAAGGAGATAGCTCAGGTATTTAAGTGCCCTCTGGGGACCGTAATGTCGCGAATTTCCGCCGCGCGCGAAAAACTGAAAAAAATTATCGAGAAGGAATACCCGGAGTTACTGGAAAAAGTGGAATGGAAATAAAAAGAGGTTGTCTTCCCAAAAGAGTCATCAACGCTTACCTTGATGGGGAACTCTCAGGCGAAAAAGAAGAGAGGGTAAAAGCCCACCTGGAAAGCTGCCCTTATTGCCAAAGGGAGGCTCGAGCCCTAAGTGCAACCAGAAGCCTTCTTTCTCTTCTGCCTTCACCAGAAAGGCCCGCTTTTTACTGGGATTATTATGAGAAACGCTTGAGGGAACGAGTTGCCTCAAGAAGCCCGGGAATTGCTGTTTCGCACTGGGTTTTGCGATATGCGGTTGTGGCTCTGGCCATGCTTGTCCTTACGGTGGGTATCGTTTCCGGGAATATCTCCCCGATTCAGCTGGAAATTATAGCAAACGCTCCAGGTGCTTCAGTCTACATCGATGGGGAGTTAAAGGGAATAACTCCACTACAGGTCACTGTCCCCTCGGGGTATCATTCCATTTCGCTTCACAAGGAAGGTTATCAAACCTGGGAACACGGCGTCCTCGCTTCCACCCTATCTCCCATGAGAATCGAGGTCCGGCTTCTTCCCAGGGCTTTCACTGAGAATCCCAGAGAGGTGAGGCAGTTCGCTTACCTTTCTATTTCCCCGAACGGAGAAAACCTATCCCTTTTAGGATCACGGCGCAATTTCCAACCAGGGACGGGGGAGCTCTGGTTATATAACTTTGAAAAGAAAACCCTGACTAAGATAAAAGAAGCGGTGGCTTATGTGCGCCCCGCCTGGTCTCCCGACTCCAAGAGATTAGCCTTCGTCTCTGCGGAACCCCAGGGTGACGTGGTAACTGTGCTGGATCTGGAAACCGGTGTTACTCGTACTACATCACCGTTCCTCGGGCTCTCGCAGGTGGCCTGGCTGGATAGGGAAAAGCTGGCCTTTATTGCCGGAGAACTTCCCAGCATTCAGGTCTTCGAAATCCTCTCTCAAAAAACCTATGTCATCCCTACTGCCCCCGTGGAAAGATTTGCTCCCTCTCCTGATGGCAACTGGATTGCTTACAATTCCGCCCAAGATGGTAAGATCTACCTTCTTTCCCTGGTAACCCAGATCAGTCAGGAGCTTCCTTTGAAAAACAGGGAGTACTTCGCTCTTTCCTGGTCACCAGATGCAAAGTTTCTCGGGGTAGCCTCAAAGACAGGTGCCTTCCTGTGGGACTTCCAGAACGAACAGGAGGTTTTGGTCTCCGAGGAGAAAGCAATCGAGCTTGCATGGGCTAATGATGGCCGCCTTTTCTCCCTTTTAGAGAAGGACGGTTCTTATGCCATAAGTGTTTTCAATCCCATAGATAAAAGAGCTACTGCTTTAATCGAAGATCAATTCCTCAAGGAGTCCCTGGCCATCTCCCCGAATTCCTCCTTTTTCCTTTTTTCCTCTAACGAAGCTGGCTTCTTCCGAATTTACCAAAAGGACCTTCTCGGGCTTACAGAGAGCCCCTCTCCGCTTTTGCCCGGATGCAATTTGAGCATTTCTTCCTCACCTCAGGCTGCAGAAGTTTACCTTTCAGGGAATTACCTGGGTCGTACCCCCACGGTGCTCAGCTCTCTTGGAACTGGTTCTTATGAGATCACGCTCAAAAAGGAAAATTATGCACCATGGTCCCTGAACCTAACCCTTTCGGAGGGGGAATTTAAGGAGTTGAAAGCAATTCTGGTTACTCCTGAGTCCCCTGTGCCAATCACCCGCACCGAAGGTGAAAAGAGGGAAGCGGTAATCTCCCCAGGTGGTAAATGGCTGGCATACTCGGAGGGTCCAGAGGAAGACTCTGCCCTGTATCTTGTAGAGTTAAATACTGGTTCCTTGAAATACTTAGGATCCGGCCGCCAACCGGCCTGGTCCTTTGATGAGGAAAGGCTTTATTTCACGAGGGGCTTTCGTTATTCAGACATCTGGCTTTACGATCTTAAAGATGGAGAATTTCGCCAGTTGACTTTCGGAGGTGGAGCGCAGAACCCCATCCCTGCTCCCGGAGGAGGTTGGATAGCTTATCTTTCAGGGCTTTCCCCTCAGTCCCTTTCGCTCTGGCTGATGAACGAGGACGGTAATGATCAAAGGCTTCTTATCCAGGAACAGGGATCAATTTTCAAATTTTGCTGGTCCCCTGATGGAAAACTCATAAATTACCTCGTTCATAAATCTGGACTCGATTACTCTTACCTTACTGATCTGGAAGGAAATACTCATCTTCTGCACTCTGGTTCAGGAGTTTCCCTCTGTTCCTGGGAATCTGTGGGGAAATTCCTGGCCTTCCTCTCCTTTTCCGAACTGGAAAGGGAAATTCGCGTGTATAATTCTTGGAACCTGGAGCTCTACTTGACCCAGAAGACCGGGTCAGCAGAGTTTCCAATCTTCTGGAGGAGCGGTAAAATACATTGGGCTCAGAAGGAAGGAGAGCAATTAGTGGTTTATAGCATGGACCTTGAGGAGGGAAAACCTGAAAGCGTCTGGTCCGCCACCGGAGTCTGGATTCTGGGGTACACACCAGAGCTTGACAGGTTATTAATTTCCTCCTCCTGGACCGGATACAGCCAACTCTACCTGATACCCCTTCAGGCCCCTTGAATATGGCATATAAAAAAAGAATAGTCAGTTGGAAATCTCAAAAATCGGTTAAGAAAAGGCGCTCCTTCTGGCGTATCTTTGCTTATATTCTCATTGGCCTGCTAAGTCTGATTATTATTGGTCTGGGTGTTTTTGTTTACTACCTTTATACTATCCCTATTCCCCAGGACCTTACCTTTAGCTTTTCTGAGTCTTCCACCATCCTTGACAGGAACGGCAAATTAATTGCCACTTATTCCCCGGCAGAAAAGAGGATTTATAAATCTCTGGATGAGATCTCCTCCTATTTGCAGAAGGCGGTGATCGCCGTGGAGGACCACCGCTTTTACGAACACTCCGGAATCGATATCCGGGGAATCCTTCGCGCTTTTTGGAACGACCTCATTTATGGACAAGTGGTAGAGGGAGCTTCAACCATTACTCAGCAGCTGGCCAGGGAGGCCTTCCTTACTAAGGAAGTGAGCCTCTCGAGGAAAATCAAAGAAATTATGGTCGCCTTTCGCCTGGAGCAGAGATACTCCAAGGACGAGATTCTGGAGAGCTATTTGAACGCTGTTTATTTTGGTCAAAACGCTTATGGTGCCGAGGCTGCAGCATTAACGTATTTTGGTAAGCACGCTAAAGATCTCAACCTGGCGGAAGCATCCTGGTTAGCCGGCGTGATCAACGCCCCCTCAATTCTCGGCAGTCCCGAACATCGCGACCTTGCTTTAGAGAGGCAAAAAGAGGTCTTATCCAAGATGAAGGTCTATCGCTTCATCGATGAAGGGGAATACGATGAAGCTTTAGGCACCCAGCTTGTCTTTTCTGAATCCGCGATCAAACTGGAGTCTGAAGCCCCGTATTTTGTAGATTTAGTTCGCATGGAGCTGGAACAGAAATATTCCACCAATATCCTCCTGAAAGGCGGGCTCACAATTTACACCACCCTTGATTTGCAGATGCAGAGGTGGGCAAATGAGGCTGTGGACGAAACTTACAAATATTGGGAGGATGAGGGAGTGCTCGACCCTGAGCTCCGGGATGAAAAAGGAGTAAAACAGCCACAGGGAGCTCTGGTAGCCCTTGATCCCCGCACAGGGGATGTACTGGCTATGGTCGGAGGCCGGGATTGGTTCGAGACCAAGTACAACAGAGCTCTTGCTCCCAGACAACCTGGATCTTCTTTCAAAATCTTCGATTACACTGCCGCCATTGAAAACCGCATTGTCACTCCAGCCACAGTGCTGGTCTCCGAGGAGATTGACGTCAACGGGTGGAAACCAACTGAGTACACCGGGGATGTTGATCCTGGAGTAAAAAAATACTACGGACCTCTCACGGTAAGAGATGCTCTTAGAGTATCCTCCAATATCATAGCAATTAAGGTTTCCTTACAGGTGGGGTTGGATAAGGTGATTGAATACGCCCACAAAATGGGGGTTACGGTGGACATTCCCCCTTACCCATCCATCGCTATTGGAGCGGCGGAAATCCCTCCTCTGGAAATGGCTCAAGCTTATGGGGTTCTGGCCAATTATGGAAAACTGGTCCCAGCCACCGTAATCAGAAAGGTAGTTGACCGAGAGGGTAATGTACTCGAGGATAATCCTCCTCGCCCCCAACAGGTAATCAGTCCCGGTACGGCCTACGTGATGACTGACCTCTTCAAGACAGTTTACCGCAATACCCGCAGGGCCTATGTGGAAGGTTTGATAGCCGCAGGAAAAACCGGGACTACCGACCGCTTTCAGGACGCCTGGTTCATCGGATATACTCCAGACATAGTAGTAGCTGTTTGTAACGGCAACGATTCCCGGGACATCCCCTTCATCACAAAATACAACATCGGAGCTGGAATCCCAGCCTCCATGTGGCATGCCTTCATGGTAAAGGCGAAAAGCGTCCTTTCCAATGAGGACTGGGTAATGCCCCAGGGGGTCGTGCGCAAGGACGGGGAGGTTTTCCTTGCTGGAACCGAGAATATGGCTACATCTACTCCCACAGCAGTGGTCACTCAGACCCCATCCTGGATCACCCAGACTCCCTCCTGGTTGATTCCGCCATCACCCACACAAACACTCACTCCTTCTTTTACTCCCACTCCTACTACTACTCCCACACCTACTTTGCCGCCTCCTTCTCCCACCTTAACCCCTTCTTCTTCACCTACGCCCTCTCCCTCTCCACCTCCCCCGATTCAAACTTCAGCCCCTCCCGAATGATCTCGGGAGATGAAATAAACTCTTTTAATTAGAGGAGGATTTATGAAGGCGATTGTCAAAACAAAACCAGAACCAGGGGCCGAGCTTCTGGACGCTCCCGAGCCCCAAATTGCTCCTGATCAGGTGCTCGTCAAAGTGAGAGCTACCTCAATCTGCGGCACTGATGTCCACATTTACAAATGGGACCCATGGGCCCAGGGAAGAATTGGACAGAAGAGATTGCCCCAGATCCTCGGCCACGAGGTGGCCGGAGAGGTAGTTCAGGTGGGGTCTCACGTTACCAGGATAAAAGTAGGGGATTACGTTTCAGCGGAGACCCACATTTACGACCTCGGGGATCTGACAGCTCTCCTGGGGCAAAGGCATCTCGGCGAACATATGAAGATTCTGGGAGTGGATTGCGATGGGGCCTTTGCGGAATACATAGCAGTTCCAGAAAGAGTATGCTGGATCAATGATCCGGCTCTTCCCCCGGAGTTCGCCACTATTCAGGAACCCTTAGGGAATGCAGTTTATGCTGTGCTTGGCGAGGACAATGACGTTGCCGGAAAAAGCATGGTTATCTTTGGAGACGGACCAGCCGGCATACTCTCAGCAGGAGTGGCCCGAGTCTGTGGTGCAACTCAAATCTTCCTCGTTGGCCGGTCACCCATCACCCTGGAAGTAGGAAGGAAAATGGGTGCCGACCACACTCTGAGCCTGGAATTATCACCCGAGGAAAGGATTTCCTACATTCTGGATCACACCCGCGGGAATGGGGCTGACATAGTATTAGAGATGGCTGGGAACCCTCAAGCTGTTTCCGAGGGTTTCAAGGTTTTGAGGAAAGGGGGAAGGTTCACGGCCTTTGGAGTGCTTTCCTCATCCGAAATGACTTTAGACTACAACAATTATTTAGTCTTCAAAGGAGCCCAGGTTTATGGGATTAATGGCCGCAAGATTTTCGACACCTGGTATCGCGCTTCGAACTTCCTTTCCTCAGGGAGGCTCGATCTCTCGCCCGTGATCACACATCTTTTGCCTCTTGAAGATTTCGAAAAAGGCTTCCAGGCTGTTTTGGCACGACCCAGAAATTGTTTAAAGGTAGTATTGTTCCCTGATCAGAATGAACTGGAGAAGGCTAAGAAAAGGAGGGCAAGCGATGTACGGTAAAATCAAGGACTATTTAATTGGAGAGCTAAAGAGCACTAAAGAACAGGGACTTTATAAAGAGGAAAGGATTATCAAATCCCCCCAGGGGGCTCCGATAGTAGTTTCTTACCCGGAAAGCGAACCCCCTAAAGAAGTGCTTAACTTTTGCGCCAACAATTATCTGGGTCTCTCCAGTCATCCCAGGCTGATCGAGGCTGCAAGAAAGGGTCTTGAGGAGCGAGGTTATGGGATGTCCTCAGTCCGCTTCATCTGTGGCACTCAAGACATTCACAGAGAGCTGGAAAGAAAACTCTCGGCATTTCTGGGAACGGAAGACACTATCCTTTATTCCTCGTGCTTTGATGCTAATGGGGGCCTGTTCGAAACATTAATGAAGGAAGAGGACGCCATCATTACGGACAGGCTTAACCACGCCTCGATAATCGATGGGATCAGGCTTTCCAAAGCACAGCGGTTTATTTACGAGCACGGAGATATGACGGATTTGGAGAAAAAACTTAAAGAAGCGCAGGGCGCACGCTTCAGGATGATCGCCACTGACGGCGTCTTTTCCATGGACGGCGATATTGCCAAACTTCCGGAAATCTGCGATCTGGCGGAGAAATACGATGCCCTGGTGATGGTGGATGACTCACACGCCACGGGCTTCATGGGCAAGACCGGAAGGGGAACTCCTGAATACTGCGGGGTCATGGGCAGGGTAGACATAATCACCACCACTTTAGGAAAGGCTCTCGGTGGAGCCTCTGGCGGTTGCACCTCTGGCCGTAAGGAAATAATTGAACTGCTCAGGCAGCGCTCCAGACCATATCTATTTTCCAATACACTACCACCGGTAATAGTGTCCGCAGCTATCTGCGCCGTTGATTTAATTTCTGAAAGCACGGCTCTGCGGGATAAATTAGAGAGAAATACCCAATACTTCCGGCAAAAAATGACCGAAGCCGGTTTTGACATCAAGCCCGGAGTGCACCCCATTGTGCCCATCATGCTCTACAATGCCAGACTCGCTCAGGATTTCGCACGTGACCTTTTCCGGGAAGGTATATATGTAATCGGGTTTTATTACCCGGTGGTGCCCAAGGGAGAAGCCAGAATTAGAGTGCAAATCTCTGCCGCGCACGAAAAGGAACACCTGGACAGAGCGATTGCGGCTTTCATGAAAGTAGGCCAGAGCTACAATATCCTGGGCAAGAAAAAGGAAGAGATCGTCCAGATGTACGGGCTCTAAATTCATGCGCCGCCGGGGTAGGGTTTGGTTATTCCTGCTTTTTCTGGTTTTTGTTTTCCTCTCAAGAGGGCTATTCCTGGCGGTTCCCGCAGATAAAGTCTTCGACGAAGTCCATTATGTAAGAGCGGCATCCTTTTATCTGGCAGGGCAGGAGGATCCCAACTGGGAGCATCCTCCCCTGGGGAAAATGTTCATCGCCCTGGGAATGCAAATTTTCGGGGATAACCCTATTGGCTGGAGGATTTTCCCCTACATTTTGGGATGCCTTTCTGCGGTTCTCATCTTCTTCACTGCCAGAGCCCTGGGATTAGGCTTTACAGGCTCTTTGCTTGCCGGGTTGTTATTTTCCTTTGATTTTCTCTCCTTTATCCAGGGCAGACTGGCCATGTTAGATATTTTCGTGGCCTTCTTTATTCTCCTTGCTTTCTGGGGGGCGGCCCGCTTTTTCAGGAACAGGTCGCCCACCTATTTTTTCCTGACCCTAATTTCTCTTGGATTGGCTCTGTCCTCAAAGTGGTCGGCCCTTTATCCGGCTTTCTTCCTGGGGCTGGCTTTTCTTTTCCAGAGGCCCTTTTACGCCGAAAGGAAGGGGTTTAAATTTTTCCTGTTAAATGGGCTGATCGTTTTCTTCTGCTCCCTGATTATCATTGGGGGCATTTATCTCCTTTCATACGCTTACTACTTTTCCTTCGGGCATAGCCTGGCGGATTTCCTTAAGCTGCACAAGGACGCTTTTGCCTGGCATACCAGACCTAACATAGAGCATCCTTATGCCTCTCAGTGGTGGACCTGGCCCCTGATGCTCAAGGGAGTCTGGTATTATTATAAGACCACCCCTGAAGGCCTCACAGAAGGGATTCTGGCTATAGGAAACCCCTTGGTCTGGTATCTTGGGGGGGTTGCCCTTATTCTTTTCCTGTTGAGTATTCCTTTCTGGGCAAGAAAAAGTTACAGGCTCGCCCCGGCCTTCAATCTTTTAGGTTATGGAAGCAACTTCCTACCCTGGATTGTCTCCAGCAAAGGAGGGTTCATCTTCTACATGCTTCCTACAATCCCCTTTTATTCCCTGGCCCTGGCATTTCTTTTGGAGAGAATCTGGAAGTCCCCGGTGGGAAGAAAAGTCGCCTGGACAATTGTGATTATCACTTTCCTGGCCTTTGTGCTTTTTTATCCCCTCTTGACTGGGCTTCCTGTTTATCAAGAAAACTTTTTAAGGGACCTCTGGACTGGCAGCTTTTTCAAATTTTAGGGTTCATTCCAGCATCCTCGATAAAAACACGGAGGTTTGAGCCCTCGAGGCCGGGTCGTTGAACTGGATGTTGTAATCCCCGGTCCCTATAGGGGAAGCGATTTGTGGGTAGTCGGGAAAAATCAGTAATCCATGGACGATGGCAGCCCCCACGTATTTGTGGAACCAATCCTCAGGCCCAAGGAACCTGAAGAGATCAAGCGAGATTCGGATCAGAATGCGAGGAGTGGAAGGGGGCGCGGTAGGGCTCCATCCCTTTGCCCTCACAAGGACAGTGAGCACTTCTGCGATGGTGATTTTTCCCTCGGGCCGGAAGCTTCCATCTGGATACCCGATCATCAGCCCATGCTTAAAGGCTGATTCAATGTAGCCGCAGGCCCAGTGACTTGTGGGTACGTCCATAAAGGCTGAACCGGAAGGGCTTTCGGCGCTTAAGCCTAAAGAAAGTAAAATCATCTTGGAAAATTCGGCTCTGGTGACGGAGTTTTCCGGGCGGAAAAGGTTGTCCGGGTAGCCGATGATGATTCTCATTTCAGCTAATTGCATAATTTCGTGGAAGCTCCAGTAATCGGGGAGGACATCCGGGAAGACAATGAAAAAGCTACCGCTCTGGTCCTCATCAATGATGGTCCTTCCTAAAGTGGTCACCCAGGAAACTTTGAGCAAGGCGTTACGGGTAATGCTGCTTGCGGAGATTTTCCAGGTAAAAGGCTCCATGGTATTAGAGGTTCCGAGCAAGTCCCAGCTCTTGCCGCTATCCAGGGAAAGATAGATTTCCACTTCGTTGGGAGTTCTGGGGGAATTGCTGATTGACCACTTCACAGAGTAGGTTTCACCCGCCAAGAGTGTCTCTCCTCCCTCCGGGTACAGGAGATTAATCGTCGGCCCAGAAGGAGTATAGGTTGGTGTTGGTGTAGGTGTTGGGCTGGGTGGAGAATAGGGTAGGGTATAGAAAGCCAATTCGCCATCATTCTCCCTGCCGAATCCCACTTGCAATTTTTCGTAGCGCCCTATAGTTACCATAAAGGAAAGATAATGCGGCAGACTCTCTTTCTTCACGGCAGGCTGAGTCTCCGGTGCTCCCCACCCTCCAGCCTCGCTCTGGCTGTAGCTTGCCCCCGCCAGGATGGAGTATTCCATGGGCGTAACCTGCGGGTTGTAGCAGGTGAAAACAAGTTTCTTATTTGCCAAATCCGCTTCCACTTTTCCCAGACCGGGGACATCCAGGATAAGTGTGTTAGCTGAAGGAAGAGAGACAAGGGCCAGAGCAGGGAACGATAGACCAAAGATCAAAACCGCCACCAGTAGAAACCCAACCGTCTTTTTTATCTTGCACCTCCTATTAATTACCCCCTGATTGACATTGATTATAGTGATAAAAGCACAGAAAAAATAGGGCTCAGGGGGCCAATAAACTCAAGATTGTTCAATTATTAGCCTCCGGAGCTCTCTTGAGGCGGTTTTATTTAAGTCCGGATCTCAGATTTCTACTTCTTGGCCCGGCTCCAGGATCAGGACTTTGCTTCCTGTCCCTTGCTCTACCTTTTCTTTGAAAATGGAGGGATTCTGTTGAATTAGAGGGAAAGTATTGTAATGAATAGGAATTACGATTTCCGGTTCGATGATTTTAACCGCCTCCAGGGCTTCCTCCGGTCCCATGGTGTAATGACCGCCGATGGGGATGAAGGCGCAGAAAATCTTCCCCTCATTTTTCAAAAGAGCCATATCGGAAAAGAGCGCTGTATCCCCTGCATGATAAAAAATACGATTGAACAACTTAACGAGAAATCCTGCGGGGTTTCCTAAGGGCCTTCCTTCAGGGGAAGTCGAAGTGTGTACAGCGGGAACGATCTTTACCCATCCAAAGGGGAAGGCTATCTTGCCGCCGAAGTTCCCGTCAATAGCGGAAGCACCCCTTTCCTTCAAATACTCAGCGAGCTCAAACGTTCCCAGAATGGGGGAGCCAGTCCTTCTGGAAAGGTTTACGGCCTCTCCCAGATGGTCTCCGTGCCCATGGGTCACGAGAATCAGGGTGGGGAAGAAGGACTCGGGAATAGGACCTTGGGGATGATAAGGATCGACGGCCAATGTCTGCTCCTCCTGGGACAAGGAGCAAAAAGCGTGACCCCAGAATTTTACCCTGGTCATTTTTCTCACTTAGCCTCCCTTCCTATCACTAACTTGAGTGGGTCAACCTCCTCTCTCAACACCTGGAGTTCCTCCTCTGTGGGGGGAGGGGTTGTCGTGTATTCTTCCACGATCAAGTCAAACCCCGTGTTTTGCTGGACGTCCTCGAGGGTGTATCCGGGATGGACGGATTCCACCATCATCCTTTTTGTTTCCCTGTCATACCCCAGTACGGCCAGATTGGTGATCACTTTGTACGGACCGGTGCCCGGAGGAAGGCCCGCACGCTCCCTTGCGCCCGGACCATCAAGGTATCCAGGTGTAGTGACGAAGTCCACTTTAGGAACGAAACGCCTGGGGCTCTGGGGTGTCACTACGATGGTCCTCCAGGCTAAAGATCCGAAGTCGTTGGCGCCTCCGCTTCCTGGAAACCGCACTTTGGGGTGACGGTAATCGCTGCCGATCATGGTGGAGTTCAGATTTCCATACATGTCAATTTGTGCTCCACCGAGGAAGCAGTAGTCAATCATTCCTCTCTGCAGGGACTCCATCACTTCTCCCATGGAGGCCGTGTAAATTGCCTTATACATTGTCCGGGAATCTCCTACGGAGATGGGCATGGTGGGCAAAAGAGGGGCTATTCCTCCTGCTTCAAAAAGGATAATCAAGTTGGGAGAATGAAGTCTCTGAGCAAGCATCGCTGCCGCACACGGGATGCCCGTTCCCACTGAGACTGTGGCCCCATCCTCCAAATATCTGGAAGCTACGCAGATCATCAGCTCCATAGGATTGTAGTCCATTTAATTTCCCCCCTCTCGATTGATTAAGAACTCCAGCCAGCGCAACTTCTGCATTTTGGCGAGTCCCCCGCAGAGCTCCAAATATTCTTCAAAGTTCTTGGCCCCATAAATGTATTTTTCCAGGAACAGCCTGTACGTCTCAGGGTCATCCTCCGCCTGGAGCCATTCTGCTAGGTGCTCCTCATCGGAGTAATATTCGTAGGGCATGTTCCCGGGATAGCTACCATAAGGAACCTCAATCACACAATCCACGAGGTAATAGGGAATGGTTGTCTTCTTAGGGTCGTTTCTAAAGGATTCCGTGGGCACTAATCGTTCGCAGGTGATGATTACCCTTTTTGCTGCCCTGGCTAATTCAATGTCGGAAACGAGTATCCCCTTTATGTCACTGTTCCCATAGATGTCTGCTTCATGCACGTGAATTATCGCCACATCAGGAAAGAGCGCCGGAACCGCCAGATATTTTTTCCCGGTGAAAGGGCAGGTAATCTCTTTAGCCCCGCTATATATTGCGGTATCAGTTCCCAACATATCCCGAACCGGGATAAAGGAGACACCCATGGCTGCAGCTTTCAGTCTCCAGGTCATAGCGGCGTTAGTCCACTCCGTGCACTCCACTTCTCCGCTTTCGAAGTACTTCCTGGTCATCTTGGGAATTCCCCGGGCCTCCAGGCCAATCACGTAAGCGATGTCGCACCTGTTGAAACATTTCCCTGCGGCGAGAATCTGACAGTCATGGGTTGCCGTGTGCCCGGAGAAACCCAGATTTTTCTTTCCTTGCCTGACGATCTCGTGAAGCACCGCAGTCGGGATGCGAACCCCGCCAAACCCTCCAATGGCAATATAATCTCCATCATTAATCAATGCGCTGACTGCTTCTTTGACGGTGGTGACCTTGTTCACCATCTTCTTCGGTTTCTGACGGAAATATTCACGCATGCGATCGGGGTCAATTTCCGTGAAAATTCTCCCTTGTCCGTCCATGTTTCCTCCTTTTTAAAGGAATGGATTTAATTTATTTTACCGCAGAGAGCCCTGATTGGAGCCATTTTTCTTGCTAAAGGATAGAGGGGTACTTCGAGGGACCATCACTTTTAAAGCCCCGGGGACCGTTTCCAGCTCCAGAGGCAGTTTGGAGAGGAAATCGCCATCAGCAATTGATTCCAAACCCTCTTCTCCTGAGATTTTGACTCTGGAAGCATTAAAAATTTCCACCGCGGGATGCGTTATATGAGTTCCTTTAAAAACTCTGGGGAAGGTGCGAATGAATTCCATTTTTCCGATTTCCTTTACTAAACAAATAGTGAAAAGGCCATCATCCAGCTTAGCGGAAGGGGCGAGAAACATCCCCCCGCCATAATAAGGAGCGTTGGCCACCCCCACCATCATGGCTTTCCCCTCCCAGATCTGACCGTCATATTCCAGACGGAAAAAGCGGGCCTTAAATCTGATCAAGGTTACGAATACGGAAATAGTATAGACGAAGCCCCCTTTGAGCCAGCGCAATTTAGTGGCTAAACTGTTTGCCTCGGCATCGAATCCCGCGCCGGCAACGTTTACAAAATATTCGCCATTAGAGGTTCTTCCCACGTCTACCGCTCTGGGGATACCGTTTTTCAGGACTTCGCAGGCCTCAATGGGATTATGGGGAATGCCTAAACCCTGGCTGTAATCGTTGCCCCTGCCCATGGGAAGGATCCCCATAATACCGTCAGTTCCTACTAAAGAACGGGCGATCAACCTGCTTGTCCCATCACCTCCGCCAGCTACGATTAGCTCGAATCCTTCCGTAAGCGCCTGTCTGGCTATCCTTGGAGGGTCTTCAGGACTCTGGGAGATTTCCACACGATAGTCAATTTTAAGCTGTCTGAGCCTGGCTTCCACTTCCGGGAGGAGTTTCAAAGCCTTTCCCTTTTTGGCAGCGGGATTAACAATCAAAAGGGTTTTCATGGACGACTTTCTCCTTTTAGAGCTATGTTTTTTGAATTATCCTTGCAATTTGTGTAATTGACAAGATAATTCCGCTTCCCTAAACTTCAAAAAAATGGAAGAAAAAGTTTTAAAGAAAAGAATTTTGACCGGGGATCGGGCTTCAGGGAATCTACACCTTGGGCACTATATAGGTTCCATAGTCAATCGCCTGAAGCTTCAGGAGATCTATGACTGCTACTATATGATTGCCGATCTCCACGCTTTGACCACCCACTACGAGGACCCGGACGCTGTCCGGGAGAGCGCTAAGAGTATTTTTGTGGACTACCTCTCAGTAGGACTTGACCCTTTCAAAAGTACCCTCTTTATCCAGTCCTGCGTTCCTGAACATTCGGAACTCTACCTTGTTTTCCAGATGCTTGTGACCATTTCCCGGGCACAGAGGATACCCACATTAAAGGACAAGCTTGAGGATTTGCACATTGAGGAGGGCCTGGCTTCGCTCGGGCTCCTGGGATACCCGGTGCTCCAGGCCGCGGATATCCTGCTTTATAAGGCTGACCTTGTCCCGGTGGGCGAGGACCAGGTTTCTCACATCGAACTCACCAGAGAAATTGCCCGCCGCTTCAACTACCTTTATGGCCAGACCTTTCCCGAGCCAGAAGCCATGCTCTCAGAAGTATCTCGACTGCCCGGAATCAACGGCAACAAAAAGATGAGCAAAAGTCTGGGAAACGACATTTCCCTCTCTGCTTCCCGGGAAGAAGTCCAGGAAAAGGTTAAAGCGATGGTGACCGACCCCGCAAAGATCAGGAAGGACGACCCGGGGCACCCAGAAATCTGCACGGTTTTCGCCTTTCACAAGGCCTTTAACAAGGAAAACGCACCCTACATCGAGACTGCCTGCAAGAACGGTCGCTTGGGGTGCGTTGCGGACAAAGAAAATCTGGCCTCAGTTTTGAATGACCTGCTGGAACCTATCAGAACGAAAAGGGCTGAGCTGCTCAGAAAACCTGATTATTTAAGAGAGCTTCTGGAGTTGGGAAACGAAAAGGCTCGAAAGGTGGCCTCGGCTACTATGGCCGAAGTCAGGGAAAAAGTGAGGATTGGCCCTCTTTCCTTTTGAAAAAATTTCCCCCATGCATTTGAAAAGGGATGGATTCCAGGTAAAATGGGAGTGGGAATATGGTCGATATTTTAGATAAGCTCCAGGAGTGGCTCAAAACCGCAAGGGAAAGGGATGCCTCAGACCTTTATATCAAGGCTTTCTCCCCTCCTATTCTGCGCATTTATAATCAGTTTCACCCCCTTGAGGAAAAAGGGCTCTCCCCGGAGGAAACCCAGGAGTTGGCTTTTTCCCTGATGAACCCGGAGCAAAAGGAGAGATTCCGCAGGTATCTGCAGGTGAACCTGGCTTACTGGAAACCCGAAGTGGGCAGGTTCCGGGTGAACATTTACAGACAGAGGGAAACCATCGCTTGCGTTTTCCGCACCGTAAGGGATCAGATACCCTCTTTTGAGGAATTACGATTGCCCGAACTTCTCAAAGCCATGGCCTTAGAGAAAAGGGGGCTCATCTTGATTACCGGCGCTGCAGGAATGGGAAAATCCACGACCCTGGCCTGTCTTATTGATTATCGAAATAATACTCTCCCAGGACATATCATCACCCTGGAGGACCCCATTGAGTACCTGCACCGCGACAAGAAATCCCTCATTTCCCAGAGGGAAATTTCTTTAGACGCCATCTCCTTTTCCATGGGCTTAAAGGATGCTCTGAGGCAAACTCCTGACGTAATCGTCATCGGAGAAATCCGTGATTACGAAACGGTGAAAGCCGCCCTGCACTTTGCGGAAACAGGTCACCTGGTTTTCGGTACCCTGCATTCCACAAACGTCGTCGCTGCTTTAGAGAGACTGGTTTCCTTCTTCCCTTCCACTTCCCAGGGCCAGGCCTTCATAGAAATTTCGCTCAACCTTCGTGCTGTAATCTCTCAGATATTACTTCCCAGAGCTGATGCCGATGGCCTGGTCTTGGCGTGCGAGATCCTGGTAAACACCCCTTATGTGCGGGAATTAATTAGAAATGGAAATTTGACGGAAATCCCGGCCGCTATCAGGAAGGGCTCATATGATGGCATGCAGACCTTTGATCAGGCTATCTATCAACTTTACGAGCAAAAGTTAATCTCGGAGGAGGATGCCATTGCCTTTGCGCAATCCCCCAATGAGATGAAGCTCAGGTTAAAGGGTCTCTATGGAAAGGAGTTCTAATTGGCTGCCCGCAAAAGAATTGGCGAAATTTTAGTGGAAATGGGCTATTTAACCCAGGAACAACTGGAAAAAGCCCTGGAGGTAGTTCAGGCTACCAAGAGCTCCAGGCCCCATGCTCGCGAACTTATTGGGAAAATACTCATCAATATGGGTTTAATCAACGAGGAGCAGCTTGCCCAGGCAATAGCCAGGCAGTGGAACATTCCCTTTGTGGATTTAGGCAATATAGATCTCTCCCTGGAGATTGCGCGCACAGTACCCGAGGACGTCTGCCGTCGGTACAAACTGATCCCTGTAGGAAAGGAAGGGGATAAACTTTTCATCGCCATGGCGGACCCCCTGGACGTTTATGCTATTGATCACGTGCGCCTGATTACTGGATTCGTTGTCGAGCCCAGAGTGGCAACCGAAAGCTCCATCCAGGCAGCCATTGACAGGATCTTTGGCGTAGAAAAATCAGTTAAAGAGGCCCTGGAACAGATCGAGGAAATGCCGGGGCTTCAACCACCGGGGGAGGAAGAGATAGCCGTAGACGAACTCCGCGAGATAGCGGACCAGGCTCCCATTGTGCGCCTGGTAAATTTGATTATCACCCAGGCCGTGAGGGAGAGGGCCACTGATATCCACATCGAGCCCAGAAAAACAGATATTGCTGTCAGGTACAGGGTAGATGGACTTTTGCACAATGCGCGGCTCGTCCCCAAACACCTGCACCCGGCAATTACCTCCAGACTAAAAATCATCTCGGGCATGAACATCGCGGAGCGCAGAGTTCCCCAGGACGGGAGAATTCCCCTAAACGTTGATGGGAAAGAGATCGATCTCCGGGTTTCAACTTTGCCCACAATATTCGGGGAAAAAATCGTAATGAGGATACTGGACAAATCCAGCACCCTTCTCTCGCTCTCCCAGCTTGGTTTCATGCACGATGCCCAGTTGGTCTTTGAAAGGATCATCAATCAGCCTTATGGCATGATCCTGATCACCGGTCCCACGGGCTCCGGTAAAACAACCACCCTATACGCTGTCCTGCGCCAGCTGAACTCCCCGGAAAGGAACCTGATTACGGTAGAGGACCCAGTGGAATACCAGCTTACGGGCGTAAATCAAGTGCAGATAAATCCCAAGGCCGGCTTGACTTTCGCCAATTCCCTTCGCTCCATCCTACGTCAGGACCCCGACATTATCATGGTGGGAGAGATCCGGGACTCCGAAACCGCAGAAATTGCTATCAACGCGGCCTTAACTGGTCACCTGGTCCTTTCCACTCTGCACACCAACGACGCTCCTTCCGCTATTACCAGACTTGTGGACATGGGTATTGAACCCTTCCTTATTGCCTCCTCCCTGATTGGCGTCACCGCCCAACGACTTGTGCGAAAAATTTGCCCTCACTGTAAGGTGGAATACACTCCCCATATAGATTCTCTGAGCTTTCTTGAACTTGAAATCCCAAAGCATGTTAAATTATATAGAGGTCAGGGCTGCGAGAAATGCCAGGGTAAGGGTTATCTTGGGAGAACAGCCCTGCAGGAGGTTATGGGGGTAGATGAGTCAATCAAGACCCTGATTTTAGAGAGGGCATCATCCAGCATGATCAAGGAGCAAGCCAGGAAGAACGGGATGAGAACCTTGCTTGAGGATGGATGGGCTAAGGTGTTGGAAGGGATAACCACGATGGAGGAGGTGTTGAGGGTGGTTGCTACCGCCCAGATTTAAGATGGAATTATTAGACCTTTTGCGTCTTACGCTGGAAAAAGGAGCTTCCGACTTGCACCTCACCGTTGGAAGGCCTCCCGTTTTGCGCATTAACGGCGTTCTTTATCCTCAAGACGACCTGCCGGTACTCACCCGGGAGGAAATTGCCAGGATCATTCTGAACGGCATGACCGATGAGCAGAGGGCTAAGTTTGAATCTAAGTGGGAATTGGATTTTTCCACGAGCGTGCCTGGTTTGGCCCGCTTCAGGGTGAACGTCTATAAACAAAGGGGATCCATTGGGGCTGCATTGCGTTGCATCCCCTACGAAATTCCCAAAATCGAGGAGTTAGGATTACCCAAGGCCGTTGCCAAGCTGGCTCAAAAGCAGCAGGGTCTTGTTCTGGTTACCGGGCCCACTGGGGCTGGAAAAACCACCACCCTGGCTGCCATGATTGACATCATTAATGAAACCAGGAGCTGCCATATCATTACCATCGAAGACCCCATTGAGTTTCTGCACAGGCATAAGAAGTCCATCGTCAACCAGAGGGAAGTGGGTGCCGATACGCACTCCTTCGCTGACGCCCTGAGATCGGCCCTGAGAGAGGATCCCGATGTGATTCTCGTGGGAGAGATGAGGGACCTGGAGACCATGAGCATTGCTCTTACCGCAGCGGAAACCGGTCACCTGGTCCTGGCTACCCTGCATACCAGTTCTGCCGCTCAATCTATGGACAGGATTATAGACTCCTTCCCTCCCCATCAGCAGGGTCAGGTCAGGCTCCAGCTTGCGGCATCCATCGAGGGCGTTATTTCTCAAAGGCTTCTCCCTACGACCGACGGCTTGAGGAGGGTGGTGGCTGCTGAGGTAATGATAGCTACTCCTGGTATTCGGAACATGATCCGGGACGGTAAGAACTATCAAATTCCCTCGGCCATTCAGATGGGAGGCGAATTGGGAATGCAAACCATGGACATGGCGATTAAGGAGCTTTATAAGCTTAACTTGATTACCTATGAGGAAGCAGTAAAGCATGTTGTAGACCTGGAAGATTTTAACAGGTTTGCTCGCCCTGACGCCTACAGGGCGAAATACGCTGTGAAGTAGGGGAGGCCATGGCCCAGTTTGAGTATCAAGCAAGAGATTCCAGGGGTGCACTGGTCAAAGGGGTTCTCGAGGCACCGGACTCTCGAGCTGCCGCTTCCCGATTACGAAGTTCGGGGTTCACGATTCTCACACTTGCTCAAAAAAGAGCCCCCCTGGGCCTCTCATTGGGCAAATTTAGCCTCACCCGCCAGAAGGTAACGGTCAAGGACATTGCCATTTTTACCCGGCAGTTTTCCACCATGCTGCGCTCTGGAATTTCCGCAGTTCGCTGTTTGACGGTCCTCGAGGAACAAACTCAGAATGCTCGTTTTAAGGACATAATTAGTACTTTGAGAAGGGACCTTGAGGCAGGGACCAGCTTATCGGTGAGCATGGCCCGTTTCCCTGAGGTATTTTCCGCTCTCTACACCAATATGGTGGCCGCCGGGGAAGTGGGGGGGAATCTGGAGGAAGCCCTCGATAGATTAGCCGCCTTTAGTGAAAAAGATATCGCCCTGAGGGGGAAAATTAAAAATGCTCTCACTTACCCCATTATTCTGCTTGTTCTCGCGGTGGGAGTTGTTGTTCTCCTTGTTGCCGGAGTTCTCCCCACCTTCACGAGCATGCTTACCGAACTTGATGTCCCTATTCCCCTCCCCACAAAGATTACGATTGCTTTCTCCAACATCCTTTTAGGTTACTGGTACCTGATTATTATCCTGATCGTAGGAGGCGCGTGGCTTTTCAGGAGATACATTCGCACGCCCAAGGGGAGAACCAACTGGGATCGTTTCAAGATGAAGCTCCCGGTTTTGGGTTCCTTAACCCAGAAAACCGCCCTCTCCCGTTTCACCCGCACATTGGCCACCCTGCTTCAATCCGGAGTCCCTTTGCTTCAGGCACTGGACGTCAGCTCTCGAGCGGTGGACAACGCCGTATTTTCCCAGGAGATCCAGCGTATTGCGGATGGTGTCCGGGAAGGTATGAGAATTGGAACCTTGATGTCCCAATCAGATTTGTTCCCCCCTATGGTCGTGCAGATGACCACCGCGGGAGAGGAATCCGGCGCTCTGGAGGAGCTCCTGACCAAAGTCTCCAGTTTCTACGATCAGGAAGTAGAATCTGCAGTGGCCAACCTCACGGCCACTATTGAACCCGTGATGCTCGTATTGATGGGAGGGATCGTGGGGTTCATTCTGATATCCCTCTTCCTTCCCTATTTTGCCCTTCTCGGTGGCATAAAATAATTTTGGAGACTTGCTTCTTGAAATCGCAATCCTTCTATGTTAAAATTTGAGCCAATCTTAAGGAGAGGGAAGGTCAAAAGTGAGCATATTCGGGACTAAAACGAAGCTGGTCGGCCTGGATCTTGGATCTTACTCAATTAAGGCCGTAAGTTTGTATTCTTCAGGGTCCCACCTATATCTGGATAATTTCCTTTACCTTCCGACCCCTGCCGAGAGTTATGTCGATGGTACCATCGTCCTTACGGACATCATTGCCGAAAATATCCGCTCTAACTGGAAAAAATCCTTCAATGTTAACAAAGTAGTCCTTGCCGTGGCCCCTCAGCATGCCACATTGAAACAGCTCTGGGTGGACACATCAAGCGGTGCCCCGATTGAGGAAGTAGTCAAATGGGAGCTGGAAAAGTTCCTTCCTCTTCCGGTTGAGGAAATGATCCTCAACCACCAAATCCTCTCCCAGGAAGAAAATCAGGTGGAAGTTATTGCTGGCGCCTCACCCAAACATCAGGTTGACAGTATGATGCGTACCTGCAAGCAAGCAAGGCTTGCTCCTTTGGCAATTGAGATCCCCTATCTCTCGATCTTCCGCCTCTTCATAGCTACAGAAAAACCACTGCAACCTAAATCAGCCTACTTCATCGTGGAAATTGGGGCTTCACAGACAATGCTTCTTTTTATCGCAGAGGGAGTGCTCAGTTTCCTTCGTTCTATCCCGATTGCGGGAAATTCCTTCACTCAGGCTATCGCCAGGGAACTAAATCTAACATTTGAGGAAGCAGAATCCTTAAAGCTGACCAAAGCCACCCTGAACCCTGAGGAGATTACGGAGGAGCCCTACAACCTTATTTACAGGGCTTTTGAGCCTGTTTTGAAGGAGTTCGTCCAGGAACTCCAGCGCTCCATTGATTTTTATCAGAGCAGGTCGAGCTCCTCACTGGAAATAAAAGTTTTACTTTCAGGAGGAGGAAGCCAGCTCAGAGGTTTCTCTGGCCATCTTTCCAGAGCTCTGGGAACAGAGGTTGTTCTCTGGCAGCCACTTGAAGGGCTTATTACTAAAGAGACCCCGGGGCTCAGCGAGGCTATTTCTTCCTTGAACCTTGCCGCCGGACTGGCCTTGAAAGGGATTGAAAAGAACGTTCTTGGGGATCTGTACAATAAAATGGGGATTTCTCTCATAAGTTAAGGGGCAAAAATGGTCCGATTAGATATTAATTTATTACCGCCAAAAAAGGGTGTCCTTACAAAAGAGGAAAGAACTCTCGCTTTGGGGCTGATCTTTTTTGTCCTGATTTTAATCCTCATCTATCTGGCGCTGAACACCATGGTGCTCTATACCCAGAGCGAACTCAACCAGGTTCAAAAGGAGCTCCAGGCTTACGCGGCTTTAGAGAAGGAAATCAAAGATCTCGAGTCCTTGGAAAGCCAGATTAATAACCAGGAGGTCTATCTGGGAAAGTTGCTTAAGAAGCTGAACAACTGGTACGCTTTCCTGAGTGACTTCGCCAGGTACGTGCCCACGAAAGTCGCACTTTCCTCGCTCTCCGTTGACAGGGATGGCAAGGTTCTCCTGAAGGGGACCGCCCCCTCCCTCCTGGACGTTTCCCGATTTTACTTCTCGCTTACCGGGTGGAACCCCGTAGAGAGCATAACCATAAACTCGGTATCCCCGGGGCAAAGCAATTGGGCTTTTGAGCTTTCCGGGGTTATAAAGAGGGCCACGCCATGAGAAGGCGCTCAATTGCCCTGATAATTTTCTTTCTTCTTTTTATCATCCTGGGGTATGTGGCATATTCCTTTTTCTACGCTCCTTTATGGCAGCAGAACGCAGAGCTCAGAGATAAGTTGGAAAAGGAGTCCGTTCGCCTGCGTACTTTAATTGAGCTCTACCATTACACACCCTCCCTCGAGGTCAGGAAGGAGCTCTATCAGGAAAGAATTGACCTTTTAGGCAAAGTTCTGGCTTCGGACACCGAAACCCCAACCTTCCTTGTGCAAATGGAGCAGGTGGCGAAAAACCACGGCGTTACAATTTCCAGCATCTCTAACCCCTCACCACCCGCGCAAGCTGATGGAAATACCGTTTCCAGTTTCCAAATGACCGTAAAAGGTGATTATTTTAAAGTCCTCTCCTTTCTCCGGGCGCTCTATTATTTCCCCCGCATCGTGGATGTTTCAGCTATCTCCATCGAGGGAGGCGCAGAGGTCACGGCCAAACTGGATTGCACACTTTATCTTAAGCCAGGAGGCGGAAAATGAACCCTAAGAAGATCGTAAAAGCCAGGAAAAAGCTGAGGATTTCCACCATCCTGCTGATCATTGCTTTTTTTCTCGTGGGTGTATTTGCCTTATTAGTTTACTCAGACCCGCACCTTCTGGACCCTATTAATGAAGCTATCTGGGGGCAAAGACCGGTTGTAGAGCCCTCCAGAGAGGAGATTTTGCGGTGGACCAGAGTTCCCACATTCAACGCGGAGATAGATAATTCCATTAAAATGAGATTTGTTCCGGTGCCTCCGCTGGAAGTTCCTATAACCGAGATGGGGAAGGCCAACCCCTTTGTTGCGGTTTCCCCATAATCCCAATGAAAGGAGGGAGAGGAGGTTTAATGCAGATGATAAGGAAACACGGGCTCCAGGTGCTGGCCTTGATGATGATTGCCCTGATTATTACTTCCTGCGCTCAGGGACCTGTTACTCAGGTCACCACGACGCCTGGCAAGCCTCCTGCCAAAACGAGGGTAACGAGCGAGGACCTTATGCTCGTGGATCAGTTGATGCTCAACCGCAAATTTGAGGAGGCCGTTTCTAAAATCCAGGAGCTTCAACAAATTGAGCCCGGGAATCCTGCGCTCGAAGAAAAACTGAGACAGGCTGCAGGGGAATGGAAATTTGCCGAAGCCCAGAACCTCATGGCGGTTGGAGCTTATGGCGAGGCCATCAAAAAGATTAAGTCTGCCCTGGATTTGATTCCCCAGGACCAGAGGATGCTTTATGCCCTGGACGAAGCCTATTTGCAATTGGGGATGCAATACCTTTCCTATCTGGATGCCGAGAAAGCCCGGGAAGCCCTGAACTCCGTGCAATATGACCAGAACATGAAACTCCAGGCTCAATCGCTCCTTACTACTTACGTTCCTGCCGTGGAGTACACCAAGCAGGGATATGAGGCCTTAACCAATGGTAACTACACCATGGCTTTAGGATACTTCAAAGCCGCGCTTCAGCTTAAGCCAGGACTGGAACAGGCAGCGAATGGTCAGAAAGCTGCCGAAGCCATGGCTCAAGCCCAGCCTTCGCCTACTCCCGGCTATACTCCAGGCCCGGGCACTTCTCAACCTATAGGTGAAGGACAGATCACATACCCGACTCCTACTCCCACGGAGGAAGTTTCCACCTGGGAGAAACCGGAAGCCCCATCGGGAGTTCAGGATTGGTCCAATTTCAAAAGTTGGATGGAGAATGAGATCAACCGCTGGATGAGTGGTTCCTCGATAAATGAGAATCCCCTCTTGGGATATCAGAGCCTAAGCCTGAACGAGGACCCCCAGGCTTACAATTACCTCTCGGAATCGGACTTTGGCAACACTCTTTACCTTTCCGCAATCAAGATCTACGGGGAAAGGGCGCTTTACATAAAAAGCGAAATTGGGAGGCTATTTCCACTCCCCGGATCTCTAGACATTTCAGCGAGCCTCACTCAGAAAAGAATTCAGAGGCTGAGCAGGGCCTGTGATTTTATTCTTGATGGAATTAACGGGCTAAAGGCTCCTTCCTTGTTTAAAGAAACTCACAATAACCTCCTCCAATTAATTCAAACGGAAAGAAATATCCTATCATATGCATGGCAGAACTACGCTTTTGGCGCGCCCGGTAGTACAATTTATGCACCTGAGGGCGTTTCCAAACTAGAAGTCCTGGCTCAAAGCTATTTAGATTCCTTTGATTACGCTCAATCTAAGGTTCAATTGATACCGTTTGCAGAACTTCCAAAGTGGGCCCAGGCTAAGAAGTATTATCTTGAGGCAAGCCTAACCGGGTACATGCTTAATGAGGTGGCAAAAGATTTTGAGGATCTATTGCCTCTTCCCCAGATTCCGAGTCCAAAAGAAAGATTCGTTCAAAATGAAGCTTTTGGCGGTCCGGAAAATAAGGTTGACCTTTTGCTTGCCGCCAAGTTGACAATTGTGGATTTTTCTAAGGGATTTGTTGAATACGAAGTAAATACTACTGTTACCGCCTCTGGCATCACTTCTCAAATCCTTAGGCTCTTTATTCCTAAATCCTTTGAGCTATTTTCATATAACGGTTCTTTGGATGAAACCGAGGAAAATTACATCCTCTGGACCAAAACCAGCACAGCATTAAGTTGTTCAATAAGAGCTCATTCCGAGCTTTTTGGTAAAAAAATTGACATTTTTTCCACTTACGGTTCAGGCACCCTCGAGCAATATCCACTGGTTTCTGTCACCCTCTATATTCCCGAACCAGACCCCCAAATGATCCTGGCCCAGAAAACCCTTGATGAACTAATTCGTCTGGTGCGATATTCGGAAAATTTGCATTACAATCTCAGCGTAATGAATACCCCAGAAGAGTTTTCGTCCACCTCTCCATTTTTAGTAAAAGCCGCAAAGGAACTGGCCAGCACCCTTTACGCAATTCCAGTTTGGTGGCAACAGCTCTCCGGTCTTCCTGAATACTACTTTACTGATTATCCGGAGTATTCCAATACCAACCCAGACATAGCCCCAAACGCGCTGTCCTTATTTGATCAAGTAACCGGTCTGGTTGATAAGGACGAAAAATCATTTCTTACAGTATCTGGTGATCTCGCCTATCACTTTGGTACACCGGAGACCTGGAAGGACATGATAGAATACCTGCGGGCGCAGTTGCTCCAGCGTCTTGCGGAATTAGGATACAGGTAGAAAGGGGAGAGCGATGAAAAAGCTATTAATCTTAACCCTCGTTTTAGCCCTCCTGCCGCTTTTACCAGCAAGGGCTGAGACCCAATTTCCTTATTTAGCGGTGAACGCTACAGAAAGGCTAACTGTAGCTGACGTCGTCTCCCCCCGTTATTCCCCTGACGGTTCTTACATTGCTTTCATCGCCAAGGGTCCCTCCAATACCATCGTTTATGCTGACCCTGATGGCTCCAATCAGAGGCAGATTGTTTTTATTCCCAACCCGGTGTGGTCTTTGAACTTTAACCCTGACGGTTCCAAACTGATCTTGATTGTTGCCACCACCGGAAAGGAAACAGGGACAGTCTATACTGACGTGGTCACCGTGGGAACTGATGGCAAGAACCCCAAATTCCTTACGAACAGTACGAACTACAATTCCGACCCCATGTACCTTCCCGATGGCCGAATTGCCTTCACTTCCCAGAGCAATGGTATCTATTCCGTCTGGGTAATGAACGCTGACGGCTCCGAACAAAGGATGTGGATCAATCCTGGATTGGAGCCCATTCTTCTGGGGGTCTCTCCTTCACGCCAGGAGGTTCTCTTCATGGGCAAGCCTTCTGGCTCCTCCATCTATCAGCTCTTCCTCTGCGATCTTTCCGGGGGAAATGTGCGCCAGATTACCAACTACCCGGGAGGAGCGCGAGCGGGAACCTTCTCCCCTGATGGTGAACGGATCGCCTTCGTGGGTGGGGAAGAGGGGAAACAAACTATCGCCATCGTGAACCGGGACGGAACTGGCCAGTACAGCCTTGCCAGCCTGGAGACATCCCTCTGGCGTCCCACCTGGTCCCCGGATGGTCAGTTTATCGTCTTCCCGGCGCTGGATAAAGACGCGGGAAAATACAGGATTTACTCCGTCCTTCCCGATGGTAACGATCTCCGCGTGATCTCACCGGATTTCCTTCCCTCCGTCACTTCCCAGGTTCAATGGAGACCAGGAGGGTATGAGGTGATTTTCCTCGCTCAGGGAGACGGAGGGATCAATAACTTGTGGAGAATGCAACTCCAGAAGGTAATTCCTCAACCCCCACCACCTCCTCCGCCACCACCTCCTCAGCCTACAGAGCAGCCCCAGGCTCCGCCTTCCGAGACTTTGCCTTTCTCAGACATCGCCACGCACTGGTCCCGGGAGAACATCATTAAACTCAAAGAAATGGGAATCGTCCAGGGGTTCCCCGATGGCACATATCGTCCTAACGATACCTTGAAGAGGGTGGAATTTGCCGCTTTCCTGCTCCGGGCCCTGGGTTATTCTCAGGTAACCGATATAGCCCCTTTCTTCCAGGATCTCCCCTCTACTCATTGGGGCTTCGGCACCGTTCAGGCACTGGTTTTAAAGAAGATAATTGCCAAAGATACCAATTTCTACCCCGAGGACAACATTACCCGCCTGGAAATCGTGGAATGGGAAGTGAGGGCCCTGGGATTAGAGGAGAGCACCGTTTATCGCTCCCTTCCCGATTTGCCCTTTTCTGACCTTGGGGACTTGACCGAATTGGAAAAAAAGTATGTAGCCACGGCCTTCGAGTTAAAGTTGATTACAGGCTATCCTGATGGAACCCTGAGGCCTTATGGATTTGCCACGCGTGGGGAAGCTACAGCCCTGCTTTTCAGGCTCTTAGAGAATATGCAGTAATAAAGCCAAAAACTTTTTTGGAGTAAAAGGGTTCGGCCTTTTTGGGAGCCGGGCCCTTTTTGCTACTTAAGCTAAAAGGCTTCGGGGGAAACTTGAAAGCAAAGCTTAAGTCTGTTGTAAGGGGAGGCTAAAGATGACCCTGGTTCCCTGTTCCTCCTCGCTTTCCACGACGATCGTTCCTCCATGCTTTTCCACGATCAGGCGAGAGAGATAAAGTCCCAGCCCTGTTCCCGCCAGGGGTTTTAGTTTTGGAGATTGTGGGCGATAAAACCTCTCGAAAAGGTGGGGGAGTTCTTCTTTGGGGATTCCTGGTCCCTGGTCAGTGATTTCGATTTCTAAAAATTGTGCTTTTTTCCTGATACTCGTAGCGATCGTCCCGCGCTTTGGGGAAAAGCGGATAGCATTGGAATAAAGGTTGGTGAAAACCTCCACCAGCCTCTCGTGATCTCCGGGAACAGGGGGCAAGTCTTCCTGGAAGTCATTATGAAAGCTTACCTCATTCAGGACGGCGTAAGGTTTAAGAAGCTCTTGGGTTTCCAATATCAAGGGCTTAATTTCCAGGGGCTTTTCGCTAAGCTGGATGCTTTCCGAGTCCAGCTTCTGGGCATCCAGGAAGTTATTCACCAACTACTTAAGGCGCAGGATATTTCTCTTAAAAATTTCAAAAAGTTCGGCAGAGCGGGCGGCAAAGTTAGCGGGAGCAAGAGAGGAGTAAATCTCTACAGCGGCCATAAGCGACTGAATAGGGGTCTTCATCTCGTGGGAGATGGCGTACAGGAGATCGTCCTTGATTTGCTCCAGTTTTTTTCTTTCCCGCAGGTCGCGGGAAACCCCCAGAAAGGCCATCTTTCCCTGGTACTGGATTTTTGTGGCGAAGACCTCCACTGGAACTGGCTCCCCGTTTTTAGTAATGTTCAGGAGCTCTTTCCTGGCTTTGCCTTTCTCTTTGACCTCTTCCAGGAAGGGAAGGGCCAGACTCTTACTTTCAGGGTGATCCAGATCCTCCACCTGTTTGCCGACTAATTCCTCCCGAGAGTATTCCAGCATCCGGCAGAGGGCATTATTAACCTCGATTATCCTTCCTTCGGGGTCGTAAATTACCACGCCATCGGGCATGCTCTCAAAGAGGTTACGGAAACGCTCTTCTTCCTCCTTTAAATTAAGCATGACTTCCCTGTTGTGAAGGGCAACTGCCAAGGAGCCTGCGATGGTTTGAAGAAGGGCAACATCCTCTTTCTTAAATTGATTAAGGCCCATTTTTCCCACCAAGATGGCCCCCAGGACCTCCTCCTGAAAGCGCAGGGGCATAGCGATTACCGATTCTTCCACATAGTCAGTCCCCTCAATGTGATAGGCGCGGGGATCCCTTTCGGCATCCCCGGAGACCACTGGCTCGCCTTCGCGAATACAATAACCCACGATGCCCTTTTCGGTGGTACGGGGAAGCCTTTCGACAAAAACCTCATCAGGGATTTCATAATAACCCGGACGCCAGTTCCAGCCAAGAGGTGAAAGTGTTTTCCTTTCTCTGTCCGTGGCGAAAATTAAAACGGTATGGTCGTCCAGCACCTCCCGAATGTTCGCCGCCATCGACTTCAGATCCCTGAGGTCAGAGATTATGATCTCCCGATTGATGGAATTTAAAAGACCCAGACGCCTTACCTGCCTGTTTAAATCGTTTAATATTTTTTCCCTCTCCGTTAAGTCCAGGCCGATTCCCACAATGGACTGGAAAGAACCGTCAGGGCTCTCAAGAATTGTGAGGAACCATTCAATAGTTCGGGTTTCCCCTGATTTAGTCTCTAGCTCCAGGGTTGTTCTCGTGGGAACCTGGGAAATGTTCAGGTTCTGGAAAAATTTCCTCGCTTCACCCCGCGTAGGAGGGGAAAGAAGGTCAAAAAAAGAATGACCGGTAACCTCCTCCCTGTGGTATCCCAAGATTTCCTCGCTGGCTTTATTAAAGGAGACAATTTTCTCTTCTCTATCAATGCTGATTATCATTGCCTGAGGATTATCTAAAAGGAGCTGGCTCCATCTTCTCTCATAGTCTAATAGTGCCTGATCCCTGGCTTTAATTTCCCTGACCATCTCTTTCAGGCTCCTGGCGAGGCTCTCGATTTCTTCAGGGTCTTTGATTTCTAATGCCACTTCTTCCCCCTTTGCTAAAAGGCGAGCCCTCCTCTCGAGTTCCCTCAAAGGCTTGAGGGAATTGGAATTGATCCAATAAGCGAGAGCGATCAGTAAAAGTGTAAAACCAGAAATGACAATTACTGCCTGCCAGGCTATATCGCGCACTGGCTTCATGACCTCCGCCCAATCCTCCTTGACCACCAACCCCCAATTGGGACCAATAATGAACCGGTAGGAAGCAAGAATAGGAACCCCCCTGTAGTCGATGGCTTTTTCAGTGCCAGATTGGCCCTCCACCGCTTTTCTCATAGGAATGACTACTCCTTGAGGCTCCGGGAAATAAAATGGGGATCCATCCGCCTCCTTAAAGCGGAGCTCGCTTAAGGCCAGGATTCGTTCTCCCTCTTTTTTCCCTAATAGACATTCTCCGGAGAGCGATTCCTTGCGAGGAAAACTTAGAAGTGTCTTTGTCTCTGTCTTCAGGTCGAAGAGCAAGCCTACCCTTCCTGCGGTTTCCCCTTCCCTGTTTAAGACATCGGCAACAAAGGCCAGAAATGGGGCCTGAGTTCGGCTGAAATTGAAAGTAAAGGAGAGAAAGGCGCCGGCTTGAGTGAGCTTATCTATAGGCAGATCCTCCGAGGAAAGTGGAGCGGGGCCGGAAAAGATAAGTTCCCTATCTTGAGAGAAAAGAAACACGGAATAGACACCCCAATCCAGAGACAGCCTTTGAATGAAGGGGGCAATTATTTGGGGATCAAGCTCTGGATGGATAAAGATATTCCTGATAGTAGGATCCACGGAAAGGGTGAAAAGGAAATCCCTCCTTGTTTTCCACCAGTCCTCCAGATGCAGTGCTATTAGATCAGCCGTATTCGAGAAAGTATCCTTGCTTTCTTTCTCCAGCTCAGGCTCCAGAACAATCCAGACCAAGAGCTGGCTGCCAATCAATCCGAAAAAGGAGACCAAAATGATAACCAGGATGAATCTTCCTTGAATAGTGCGCCATAGTTTGAAATAGTGCTGCCTTGACTTTGCCATTTTATCTCCCTGGGCTTCGGGAACTTCTCGGTTGAATCTTAACGTATTCTGCTTTGCCAGGGATTCTCGCAGCTATTCTTTTATCAGTTTTTGCTGCCCCTTTCATTTTTAGATAAATTTCACGGCTAATTGTTAATCAAGATTATAGCGAATGGGGGAAACAAAAGACACTCTTTTGGTACCTGTGAGCTGGACCAGTCTTATGAAAATGAAATCCTATTATTTTTCAGAGGCACATAAATTAAAGGGCCCTTTTCGCTTAGTACCTTTAAAGGGTTTCAAGCGAAAAGGGCCACAGGATGTGTTTACCATTTTTACAGCATTTGCCTTTTCTTCAGGAAATAAACCGCCACGCCACCGATTACTATAGAGATCCCCAGGATAATCCAGAAGGATAGAGGGTGCTCGGAGAGGGGGAGACCGACGTTCATACCGTAGAAAGAAGCAATCATTGTGGGCAGGGCCAGGATAATGGTCATGGAGGTAAGGAATTTTATCACAATGTTCAAGTTATTGGAAATGATCGAGGCGTAAGCATCCATGGTGTTGCTTAGGATGTTGCTGTAAGTTTCGCTCATCTCAATGGCCTGTTTGTTCTCAATGATCACATCCTCCAGGAGATCCTGGTCCTCTTCGTACATCTTCAAGACCTGGGTAGTAGTGGCGGCTTCCGGCGTCCGGGAAAGCTGGGAGCGGAGGAGGCGCTCAAAAACGATCTCGTTGGCCCTGAGGGAAGTGGTGAAGTATACCAAGCTCTTTTCCAGGTTCAGGAGTCTGGTGAGTTCCTCGTTCTTCATTGATTTTTGAAGCTGGTGTTCAATTTCGTCAGATTTCTGGTCGATCAGCCTCAAATATTTCAAGTACTGGGCTGCGGTCTTGAAGAGGATCTGAAGGACGAAGCGCGTCCTTTTAGCCGTGTGGCAGGTGGGGGGCTTTGCGGTTTCAAATTCCTTCAGGACCTCGTTCTCCAGTAGGGATACGGTGACGATGGTGTTTTCCGTAGCCACGATGCCCAGCGGGACGGTATCGCAAATGAAATTTCCATCGAGCCGACGGATAATCGGGGCCTTAATGAGGATCAGGATTTGCCCCTCATCGGCTTCGATTCGCGGTCTTTCCTCTTCGTCTAAAGCAGGTTTCAGAAAATCGGGATGGATATGGGTTTCCTCCGCGACCCGGGCTATCTCGTCCTCCGTGGGGTTTACCATGTTAATCCAGGCGTTTCTTTCGGCCAGGTCCGAAACTGGAACCAGTTCTCCTCCTATGGTGCGCATTGCTTTGATCATGTTCTCGTCTCCTTTCCATATTTTGTTTCATTTTTGAAATGAATTCAGGACGGCTTCTCTCTCAGAGAGGACCAAAGCAGCGCCGGAAGTTAGGTTAGATGGAGCGTTTTAAGAGGCAAAGACAATGGTTAACCAGCCGCTTGGGATTCCCTGAAAGGGAAGCGGGCAAAGGTTTACTACCCTCACTATCCATTGTCTTCACCTGCCTTCATGTGGGATTTATTTTGCTTATTATATGCCTTTGAATGCTATAGGCAATAACCGGGAAGCCATTTGGAGGCTATTTTTAAAAATTTTTTTGAAAAAATTGGGATTCGATTAATCCAGAGTCCCTAATATTACCCCACCCCCGAGGACTTCCTCTTCGTGGAAGAGCACCAACGCCTGCCCCGGGGTGATGGCAAACTGTGGTTCCTTGAAAACTACTTTTAATTTATCTTCTTCAAATCTTTCCACCATGGCCGGAGCTTCCTTGTGCCCGTAGCGGATCCTGGCTTTTGCCCAGAAAGGGAATTCAGGCGGAGGGCCAACGACCCAGTTGATCTCTCCGGCAATAAGGATCTTCTTTTCTACCTCCTCCCTTTTCCCCACAATCAGAGAGTTTCTTTCGAAATCCTGCCCGAGTACATAGAAGGGTCCTCCCGGAAGCTTGATCCCCCGGCGCTGGCCCACAGTGTAGGCGTAGAGACCATCATGAGTGCCGATGACTTTCCCTGAACTCTCAATAATGGGGCCAGGGCGCAAAGGAAAACCAAATTGCTCTAAAAATTTTTGAAGCGTTATCCCCCTGGGAAGGAAGCAAAGGTCCTGGCTCTCTTTGGCCTCAGCCACTTCCCAACCTAGAGCCCTGGTTTTCTCGTAGACCTCCTGCTTATGCCAATCGCCCAGAGGGAAAAGCACGTGGGGAAGGCTCCTCTGGTTCAGGCGGTAAAGCATATAGCTCTGGTCCTTGTGCTCGTCCTTTCCCTTAAGCAGGCGGAAGGCTCCGTGCTCGGCATCATAGACCACGCGGGCGTAGTGTCCCGTTGCCAGGTGGCTGAAGCCGTTTTCCAGGGCGAAATCCAAAAGGAAGCCGAACTTGATCTGCTCATTGCAGACCGTGCAGGGATTAGGGGTGAATCCTCGCTTCACATTTTCCAGGAAATTCCCGATGACCTTTTCCCGGAAGATCGCCTGCGCATCCACGCGGTGAAAGGGAATGCCCAGCTTCTTGGCTACTTCTTTAGCCCTTATTTCGGCATCCCTGGAGCAGCAGCGGGAGTTCGGGCAAAAGAACATAAAAGCCCCTTCCACCTCCACTCCCTTTTCTTTGAGGAGGTAGCCGGCAAAGGAGCTATCTACGCCTCCGCTCATTGCGAGTAAAATTGGGGACTGTCCCCATTTTTTTCCTTGCATTTTGGTGCCTACCTTCGGCTTTGGGAGCCCCCTGTAAAAAATAGGGACTGTCCCCATTTTTATTTTCTCATTTTTTGATACAAAGTGCCTAACATCGACCTGTAGATTTCCCTGATCGTTTCCTCGGAATCCTTTAAGGGCTTTGAGGGTATTAAATCCAGCACTCCTTCCCCGCCCAAACCTGATTGAAAAAGAACCCGCACACTCCCCTCGATCATTTTTAAAAGGCCCTTTTCCACTTCCTCCTTTTCCAATCCGAACGATTGCCCCAGTTTGCTTAACTCCTCCAGCTGGAACCAGAAATAGGTGGGTCCCATGGCGGTCAAAATGGCATAGGCTTCCAGGTGATCCTCTGGAACCTCAGGGCATTCCCCCAGAGCAAGGAGCCAGGATAGGATTTCCTCCCTTTCCTTCTTGGAAAAAGCCCCTGAAAAAGCTACCGGATTGAAGCCAAAACCAATAATTGAGGGGGCATTGGGGATGACCCGCACGATCCTCCGGAAACCAGAAAGAGCCTCGGAAATTCTGGAGATTGTAATTCCGGGAGCTGGAGAGAAGACCACAGCGCTTTTTTTCAGGTTCTCCCTACTTTCGCTTGCAACTTGAAGGAGTAAGCCAGGAGGGACGGCCAAAAAAACATAGTCCGCAGAAAAAGCTCTGGAGTTGTCTTGTAAGCTGACATTAATTGCGGGAAATAGAGCCTTCAACTTTTCCAGGGCCTCCCCGTTTACATCGCTCACAGTGACCTCTTCAGGAAAAACTCCGGCCTGCTTTAAACCTCCCAATAGGATACGCGCCAGGCGCCCTCCTCCAACTAAACCCAGGGATTTTTGCATGGCTCCCTCCTCGTTTTTCTCAATAATATGATATTCCATGCATTTTCTACCTGCTAATACAGGTCGAGGGAGGCATTTTTTCGCGCAGTGCTCTCCATCCAGATGAAAAGGCCGAGTCCCAGCAACAGGTAGATACCTCCAATTAAGATTTCCAGCCCTAATTGAGCCAGAACCGAGGAAGTTTGCGCTCCCTGAATTAAAGCTCGGGCCGCCGTCAGGCCATGAGTCAAGGGAAGCGCCTGTCCGATCGGACGAAGAAAATCTGGCAGGTAAGAAATAGGAAAGTTAACTCCACAGAACACTATAAATAGAGCGTAAACGGAGTTCATCAGGAGGTTCACATCCCTTATCACCAGGCCTAAAGCAGAAAATATCGTACCAAAAGAGAGCATAGAGAAAACCACAGAGAAAATTGAAAGCACTAAGCCTCCCCAATTTGCCGAAGCGAAATCCACTCCGAAGAACAGGCGGGCGTAAATCAGGCCCATGAACACAGCAAAAAGAGAGTCCAGGACATGCATGAAGGAACGGCCGAGAAATACCAGAAGCTTTGGCGTAGGCGTGCCAATGACGAACTTCAGCGTCCCGGAGTAGCGCTCCTGGCGGAAGCTGGAAATCAAGCCCCAGATGCTTCCCACGGAAACCAGGCGGAACGCGTTGCCCACAGCCGCAAATTGTGCCCTTTCCGGACCCATAAAAAACAGGGCTATGAAAACAAAGAAGGTGAACTCGAACATTGGCTGAATTACCTGAAGCATGATGAAAGCTCTGGGCTCAAGCCAGGAGAACAGGGCTTTATAGGAAAGGAGAGCCTCTTCCCAGATAAGGCGCAGGGACAGGAAAATCCTCCTCATTAAATGCTTCCCAGCGTGCCGGAAATGCGCACGCTCCTTTCAATTTTTGCGAAAAAAAGGGCGGAAAGCCACAGGTAAAAAGAAGCAAGAGCCACGGTGAGGAGGATGTGAAACCAGAATCCTCCTGTGCCACCCGTCATCGCCTCGCGCATTGCCTCGAGCGCCCAGGTGGGAGCCAGGCTCCAGGAGAGAGGGCGTAGAAAGGAAGGCAGTATCTCCGCAGGAAAAAGCATTCCACAGAGTAGAAAAAGAGGGAATTCAATTAAATTCTGAAGAACCCGAGCCACTCTGGAAAGTGCGAACAAGGTGGAAATGAGTAAGGAAAGGGAGGCGAAAGTGTAGACGGTAGCAATCAGAGCCAGAAGGAATAGTCCGGGTGATTGAAAATAAAGAGGTTGTCCCAGGAAGACCCTGACTATCAGAAGAGCAACGCCCAAAGAGAGAAGGCCCAGAAGGCTGTTGGTGCACAGGCGTCCCCCCATGATCAACCAGAAGGGAGTAGGGGTGGCCATTAGAAGCTCAAGGGAACGATTTTCCCTTTCTCTCACGATATCCGCTGAGGAAGAGAAAACGATAGAGCTCCACATCCCCATCATTCCAGACCCCAGGACCACGTAGGAGAGGAATGAAGCCTGCCCTGAGTGCTGGAACATGATGAAGGAGACGAAAGAGTAAATGAGTGGCACGAAGAGAAGGGAAAAAAGGTACATCTGCCGGGGAAGAGTGTTGCAGGTGATCTGAAACCAGGCTTCCTTGGTCAAAATGCGCAAAAAATTCACGCTTTTCCTCCCACGAGCTGGATGTAGGCATCCTCAAGGGTCGGCTCTCTCACCTTTACCCCTTCGAAACGCAATTCGGGGAACAAAGCCATCAAGGGCTGGATGAGCTCGCTACCCCTGGAGCTCTGCACTTTTAAAACCTGGCTCATTCCCACATTCTCTAATGTTGCAGCTTGAATCTCGGGAATCTCCCTGATTTTTGCCAGGTGCCTTTCGCTCATTCCTTCCACCGTGAACTCGATCACCGGCACCAGCCGGGCATACTGCTTCAAATTTGAGGGCGTGTCCAGAGCCACAATCTGGCCGCCGTTGATGATAGCGATCCTGTCACACAGCTCCTCAGCCTCTTTCATGTAGTGGGTGGTGAGAAAGACAGTCTTGCCCTCCTTTACTATCCCCTTTATTACCTGGCGCAGTTCGAAGGCTGCTACGGGATCAAGGCCAATGGTAGGCTCGTCCAGGAAAAGAACCTCCGGGTCGTTGATCAGACCGCGAGCGATGTGCAAGCGCTGACACATTCCCCGGGAATAGGTCTCCACCTTGTCCTGCGCTCTACTTGATAATCCCACCAGTTCCAGGAGATGAGGGATTCTTCTTTTTTGAATCGCTGGGGGAACGAAATAGAGATCGGCAAAGTATCTGAGATTGTCCCATCCGGAGAGGCGGAAGTACAGGCCTCGTTCTCCACCGAAAACGAAATTGATCCTTCTGCGGATAGCCCGAGCCTGGCTGAACACATCCAGACCAAGAACCTTTGCTGTTCCAGAAGAGGGAGCAAGAAGGGTAGTCAAAATTTTCACGGTTGTGGTCTTGCCCGCTCCGTTAGGGCCAAGGTAGCCAAAAAGTTCCCCTTTTAAAACCTGGAAGGAGACCCCTTTCAAGGCCTCAATCACTCTCCTCTTTGTGGAAAGCGCTCCCGTGCGGCCGAGGAAATGCCTCTTTAACTCTTGTACTTCAATTACGGGTTCAGCCATCGAAGTTCACCTTGAAAAATTATGATCTATATTATTAGAGTAACCACATTGCTAATTGGTTTGGCTCATGGTTAGAATTCTCAAATTCACTTTATCTTATTTTCTTGAGACCCAGAAATCAACCCCGGAACAATCAGGCCCGGGAAATTAAAGGAAATCGAACCAAGGCCTCTTCATTTTTGTCCAATTATGGTAAGGGAAAAATTGAGACTACCAGTTTGAGGTTACGGGGATAAGTTTAACAGGGACAGAATGTGGCGATCGCTGAGAAGATCTTTCAGGACGAGAAAATTTTTGGACTGTTGAGCAACTGTTCTACCCAATAAAAAAATAAGCGGGGGTAAGGAACAATGTTTTTTCAGCTTGAGGAAAACCGTTATTGCTATCAGGTGGTACCCATCGAACACCTCAAAGATTTAAAGGAGGAGATTGAGGAAAGGCGCAAGGAAGGAATCCTTCCTGAGGCTCTTGACCGAAACTATATCGGAAATTTTGTTTTTGAACTCCCTCCCGATTTTCAGGGAGCGCGTTCCCTGATCGTAATGGCTGCTCCTCGCCCCCCCTACCAGGCAGTTTTTCACTGGAAGGGAAGGGTTCACCGCCTTCTCGTGCCAGTCACTTATTCCTTTTACGGAGAAACTCTGAAGCAGATGGAGGGACAGATTAATGTGCTTTTGTCGCAGTTAGGCTATAAGGCATCACTAGCCCGGCTGCCTTTCAAACTCCTTGCTGTTCGAAGTGGGTTGGCCTTTTATGGCCGCAACAACATTGCCTACATTCCCGGGATGGGAAGCTACTTTCAGCTTGCTGCTTTTTATTCTGATCTCCCTGCGGAAATTGACCCTTTCGGGAACCATCAAATGGCGCCCGATTGCCAGGAGTGCTCGGCTTGCCTGAATAGTTGCCCCACAGGAGCGATTTCAGAGGAGCGCTTTCGCGTTAGAACCGAGCTTTGCATAGCGTATTACAGCGAAAATGCCGGAGATTTTCCCTCCTGGCTCAGGTATGCCCCGGTTCATTGCCTGATCGGGTGTGTGCGCTGCCAGGAGGTTTGTCCAATGAACAGTCATTTGCTGGGCTGGATCGGAGGAACTCAGGAATTCTCGGAGGAGGAAACCCGGGTTTTGATGGAAGGGGAATCGGAATCCTCGTCCTCCGGAGCAGCAATAAGGGGAAAGCTCACTCAGCTGGGAATTCGGGATGCGATTGAGATCTTCCCCCGCAACATTAAGACCGCCCTCGAGTAAAAAATGGGGACTGTCCCTATTTTTTAGGATATAGGACAGATCTCGGTTTCCGAGGCTGTTTTTTTTCGTTTCGAGGGAGACAAGCTCAGGTTCTTCCGGTAGTATTCTAAGTGCCAGAGAGTGTGCAAAACCGAGACTGCCATCATCACCAGTGAGGAATAAATGTGCACCTCAAGGGAAGGGAAGGCCACACCTGTCCAGCGGAACCATAGCGCCAGATAGTTCAAAAGGCCGCTGAGGATGGAAACGATGAAGCTTGCGGTCAAAACAACGTTTAAGGCCCATTTCCAGAAGGTCTTTCTGTTCTTCTTCCACAGCTTCCCTGTCTGGCGCAGGCACCCGCGATAGTAAGGGATGTGCCAGAAAGCGTGCACCACCCCCACGAGGAGCATCACGAAGGAGGAGTCGTAGTGCAGGGCCACGATGGTCTTTCCCCATGCCGAAAAAAGGTTAAAAGTCAGGGAGAGGTAATCCATAAGCCCCGAGATAAATGATAGGGCGAAGCTCACAAGAAGGATCAAGTTCAGGGCAAAGTGGTAGTTCTTCAGGGTGAACCAGCTCAGGGATTTTTTCGGAAATCGCTTCTGGTAAAGGGTTAATCCCTTGAGCAGGAGGATGAGAAACAGGGTGGAGAATAGGGCGAAGGCTTCTCCCCTTGTCCACCAGAGTGGGCTGGACTTTCCCCTCTGGGAACCTCCTACCGCAAGTAGGGTAGGGGTGGAGGAGGTGCCGGTACTCAAAGTGTCAGTTCGGGAAACGATGCCCGTGTTATCAAGATTTGAGGATGCCTCGCTCCCTTGCGAATTTACATCCCCTTGCGAATTTGCATCCGGACTTGCGTAAACTTCACCTAAAAAGGTCAGGAACTCGGAACGGGAGAATCCGCCCTCTTTCAAAATTGCATTCAGAGAAGTCCCTTCATTTGCAGAAACCCCCTTTAAAGCAAGGGCCGAAATCAGGGGCTCTGAGGGCAGATAGTAAGTATCCCAGAGCTCTTGAATGGTGAGCGCCTTGAGCTCTTTAAGAGGGATGAGGGAGAGCTTTTCCAGAGACTGAGCGTAGCCCTGGACATCCTGATCGCCCGTCTGGGAAGTTGAACTGCTGGTTTCTTCAGGCAGGGAAAGGGGAATTTCCTCACCTTGAATTTCCCCGCTGGTACCCTCGGGAAGAGGGGCAACTGGCGAATCAGAAGAAACGACCGGCGCGCTCTGGCTATGGTCGCAAATTCCGTCGTTGTTGGTGTCAATATAACGAGGGCAAGAGCCCGGGTAAGGGTCATTCACCAACCCGAAGGGACAATCATCCCAGGCCAGGACGGGAAAGACCTGAATAAAAAGTGCTATTAATAGCACCAGAATGGTGCCTATATATTTTTTCATTTTTTTCTCCTTATGCTTCTTTTGTCTGATTGAACTCAATCCTTGCCGGATTATGCTGTTCTACTCCAGCACTCTCCCCAGTAAGAGCAGAAAAGGCAAGGTGATACCGGTATTCCTATGAGCATCAAAATTTTTTGCCACATTTTTAAGAATTTCTCCTTCTTTTCTCACGTTGTTTCAGCGTTTTGGCTTTTAATGAGCGCCAGCTTTCCATCAACTCCAGGCATATCAAGGCCATTATTCCCAGGATTTGGATAAAGATCGATGAAGTATTGGTAAAGATTATGGAGTCTTGCTCTTTCCCTGAGGTTCCGGTGGGCTGGAGGGGCTTCCTTGATTTTTATTCCCCGGAGCATCAGAGGGAGGCTCGGATTTTTGCCCTTTTCCTTGATCAGCACCTTTTTCTTTTCCAGAATTTCCACTTGCGGGGCTTTCTCGAGGATTGATGGAATTTCCCTGGTCTTGCTCGTTTGAAATGGAGGAATTATCTGTTGGGGAAATGGAATTTGTAAACTGTCCCTGCTGCCCGGAGGAACTCGGATGATCCGTTGGACCCTGATGTCCGGGAGGCGTAGGCTTCTCGGATGGTCCTTGCTGACCCGGAGGATTGGGCTTTTCCTCAGAACCCTGAGGAACTTCGGAGGAACCGGTTCCCAATCGTTGGCGCAACCTTTCCCGTTCACGCTCCATCTCAGCAGAAGCTCCCCTTAAGGAAACTTCCAGATCAGAAGCTATCCTTCCCCAGCCCAGGCCCCTTTCCCGCATTTCCCGAATCTGGGAAAGATCCTCGCCGGATGCGCGGGAGAGCTGAACCATGAGGACAATTTCCCCGTAGCCATATCCTGCAACCCTTAAGGCGCTGATTTCCTCTTCAGGAACTCCCAGCTCCGAGGCCAGGCCCTCGTCTCCTAATTTTCCCAGCGCCAGACCGTTCCAGTTGTTCAGTTCCTGCGCTATCTTCTGGGAGGCGTAAAACTGAAGGAGGTTTTCCTGTCCGGCGAAAACAGGGAAGGCGGTAACCGCGAAGAAAAGGGCAATTAAAAGTACCGGGACCATGCTTAGGGTAATCCCCCTGGCTCTCCTGTGTTCATAGGCTTTTTTCCGGAGCAGTTCGCTTGCGCCCATGGGCTCAGGGGCAAGGTCCGAGATCTGCTCCAGGACTTTTTTCAGTTTGGTTTCAATTTCATCTACCATTGATTTTCTTCCTTAAATTTTCCTTGGCCTTGAAGAGGTTGGAGCGAACAGTGCCCAGAGGAATTCCCAGGATCCTGGCCGTCTCTTCCTCAGAGTAATCTAAAAGCAAACGCAAGGTGAGGACTGCTCTCTGCCTTTTTGGGAGCTTGTTCAGCTCCTCTAAGATTTCCCTGAAGCTTGCGGCCTCTTCCGGATCCAGTTCCCTGCTTTTCAAGGAGGGGATTTCCTCCGTGGGGAACTCGCGCTTCCTTCTCCAGAGGGAGAAGGAAGCATTCGTGGCCACTTTCAAAAGCCAGGGCAGAACCCGTCCCTCCTTGATCTTTTCCCTATTTTTCCAGAGCTGGTAAAAAGTCTCTTGCATTATATCCTCTGCTTGCTCCTTGCTTCCTAAAATGAGGTAGGCTGTGCGGAAAACCTGCAGGCGATTGTTTTCGTAAAGCTCGGCGAAAGCCTGCTCGTCCCCTTTTTTGAGCCTCGATACCAGTTCCGTTTCTTCTGTGACCATGCTTCTATTATAGGATGGCCTCCGCCATTAATTTTCATAATTCAGAGCACGTATCCGCCTTCAAGTATCAGGGATTGCAACTTTTACTACAGCCTCCTTTTTTGTTTATTACTATATACGCAGTAGCCCCGCGGAAGATTCACTTTCAAGAAAGAATTCGAAAGCGGTCTTCGAGAAAAGAAGATTCAGGATTTTGCTTTGAACCCGGTAGTGCACTATTCAGTGTCGTTCCATTCCATAAAGTTTCAATTTTTAAAAGGAATTGGAATCAAGAAATCGGAAGTCCCATTCTCAAATATTCGTCCACAGTTTTCAGGCCGTGGCCGGTTATGGGAAGGACTACTTTTTCCCCTTCGCGTTGGGGCATCTTAAGGAAAGCTGCTATGACCACTGCCGAAGTGGGCTCGGCGAAAATGCCCAGGGAATTTAAGATCCTTACACCCTCTACGATTTCTTCCTCCGAGACTGCAAGGACTTCTCCACCCGTTTTTTTGATGATTTCCAGGACCTGTTTGCTCCTTGGAGGTTTTGGGATTGCTATCCCTTCCGCAATGGTGTGCTCGGGGATGATTTCCGAGATCTCTTCTTTTCCTGAGCGAAAGGCAAGGTAGAGGGGGGCGCAAGCCTTAGCCTGGACCGCTATAAGCCTGGGTATCCTCTTGATCAAATGCTGATGGAAAAGCTCGGAAAACCCCAGGTAAGCACCGATGAGGAGGGTCCCATTACCTGCTGGGATAATCATGGTATCTGGCTCCTGAAAATTGAGCTGTTCAAAGACCTCGAAGCCGAAGGTTTTAGTTCCTTGAAAGAAGAAGGGATTCCAGACATGGCTGGCATAATAAATATTTTTGGCAGCTTCTAAAGCCGCGCTTTGTACATCAGTTCTCGTTCCCGGAATTTTGAAGAGCCGGGCACCGTAGGCCTGAATCTGGAGGAGTTTTGCCGGCGATGCAGATTCCGGTACATATATGTGGCATTCTATTCCTGCCCTGGCGCAGTAAGCCGCGATGGCGCAGCCTGCGTTCCCGGAGGAATCCTCCACCACCTTTTTCACTCCTAACTCTTTGGCTTTGCTGATGAGTACGGAGGCCCCTCTGTCCTTGAAGGAGCCGGTGGGGAAGAGAAAATCCAGTTTGAGCAGGGCGGTTTTTCCGGAAATCGTGGCCGCAATAAGCGGGGTGAAGCCCTCCCTGAGAGAAACGATGTTCTTGTCGTCCTCAATAGGCAGGGCCTCCCTGTACCGCCAGATGTCAGGCGGCCGGTCTTTTATTCTCCCTAAATCTAATTGTCCGTTAAAATCGAGATCCAGTGGGTGGCCACATTCACAGCGCCACACCAGTTCCTCGGCTGAGTATTTTCTTCCGCAAAAAGAGCAGGTCAGGTCTTCCATTTCGAGCTCCGATGACTAATAATATAACCCTTTCTACTTCCTGAAGAATTTCCCCCATGGGGCATCCTTTTTGAGAAAGACTAAAAGAGAAAACTTCTTTTTAAAAAATGAAAATTTTTTTCAATGTACTTGAAAATATTCTCAAAGCCACTAAAATAGAATAATTGAATAAGCACTTATTTCATTCTAAATAAAGCGGGGTAGTGGTGTTAATAAATTTTGAGCTTTTTAGACGGATAAGTGTAGGCTTTAGGCTTCCAGAGCAATTTTTCTTATTCCTTTCTGCTTTTACTATTAACTATTACCCCGACCCCGCAGAGTCTTCTCTTTCGTTCCCCAAATCTTTTAAGGAGGTGATGAGGGCCAAAAACTGTAATCAGAGCAAGCGCTTCTAATTATCCAACTGTTTTAAGGAGGGAAAAGAAGTGAAAAAGAAAGGATTATTTGGGGAATTAGTAGCAGAAGTTTTCGGAACCTTCATCCTCATTTTACTTGGTGATGGCGTCGTTGCTAACGTCGGACTTGCTCCCAGACTGGCAGCTCCTGCTTACAACTGGAACACAATAACCTTCGGATGGGCTATGGCAGTTATGGTGGCAGTCTATGTAGCCGGCGGAGTTTCCGGGGCCCACATTAACCCCGCTGTTACTCTTGGTATGGCTGTCAAGAGGGGCTTCCCTTGGAGCAAGGTGATTCCCTACTGGATCGCTCAAATTGTGGGGGCCTTCCTCGGTGCTCTGGGCGTGTACCTCGTCTACATGGATGGACTGGTCGCTGCTGGCGTACCCAATGTATGGTGTACTGGCCCTGGTTCCGTTTTCGGACAGGCCTTCTGGGGTGGTGCCGGAGGAGCTGCTGCTGGAACCTACTCTTTACTTACCGCTTTCATCGCTGAGATTTTCGGCACAGCAGTCCTTCTCTGGGGAGTACTGGCCGCTTTAGACAAGCGCAACCTCGGTGTGGGCGCGAATTTAGGTCCACTGATTATTGGCTTGGTTGTACTCGCAGTTGGTCTCTGCCTTGGCGGACCGAGCGGATATGCTATTAACCCCGCTCGTGACTTTGGTCCAAGGCTTTTTGGAGCCATTGTGGGAACCAAGGGTCTCTTTGCCGGTTCATACTGGATCATCGCGCCGATACTCGGGCCGCTGATTGGTGGCGTATTAGGCGTACTCACTTACGACTGGTTCATTTCTCCGTTCCTTGCCAAAGAGGAATAATTAAAATTGTTCCTCTTTTTGTTGAGGTAAAAGTTTAAAAGAAGGGAGGTGAAGAAGGATGAAGAAGCTAATCAACAAGCCAGAAGACGTAGTAAAGGAAGAGCTCGAGGGCCTCGCTTTGGCTTATCCCGACATGATCAAGGTCCACTTCGACCCCAACTTCGTCTACCGGGCTGACGCCCCGGTTAAGGGGAAGGTGGCCGTGATTTCAGGAGGAGGAAGCGGCCACGAGCCAATGCACGGCGGTTTGGTGGGCATGGGCATGCTCGATGCAGCCTGCCCGGGGCAGGTTTTTACTTCCCCCACACCGGATCAAATGCTCGAAGCCGCAAAAACGGTTCATGGTGGCGCTGGGATTCTCTATATCGTGAAGAACTACAGTGGAGACATTATGAACTTCGAGATGGCCGCGGATATGGCCAGAGCAGAGGGCATCCGCGTTCTCAGCGTGATCATAGATGATGACGTGGCAGTCAAGGACAGCCTCTACACCCAGGGCCGACGTGGAGTAGGCACTACGGTGCTTGCCGAAAAGATCGTGGGTGCTGCTGCCGAAAAGGGTTACGAACTTAAGAGGCTCGCTGCTCTCTGCACGAAGGTGAACCTTAACGGACGGAGCATGGGCATGGCCCTCACTCCCTGCACGGTTCCCATGGCAGGGAAACCCACCTTCCAGCTGGCGGAAGATGAGATGGAGATCGGTATCGGTATTCACGGTGAGCCCGGAAGGGAAAGGATGAAGCTGAAAACCGCCGATGAAATCACCGAGATGCTCGCCCTTTCCATCATTGATGATCCTCCCTATCGCAGAACCCATCACATCTTCGATGAAGAAAAGGGAGAGTGGGTTGATGTTGACCTTGAGAGCCCGCCCTTCAAGCCCGGAGACAAGGTCCTGGCCTTTGTCAACAGCATGGGCGGCACGCCCTTAATCGAGCTTCCCATTATTTATAGGAAGCTTCACGAGATCTGCAATAAGAAAGGGCTTAAGATCGTCCGCAACCTGATAGGCCCTTACATCACCTCCCTTGAAATGCAAGGTTGTTCCATTACTCTACTCCGCATGGATGAGGAGATGATTGAGCTCTGGGACGCACCAGTTCGCACACCGGGTTTAAGGTGGAAAGCTTAAGAGAAAAATCTTGATTTGGTCCCGGGCACCGGATTCCGGTGCCCGGGAAATCCCTGAGGAGGAAGTCGATGCCCATTACTGTCGAAAAAGTTAAGGAGTTCCTGCAAAGAGCTACTGAGGTACTGAAGGAGAACAGGGAATACCTGACCGAATTAGATTCCGCGATTGGAGATGCCGACCACGGCATCAATATGGATCGCGGCTTTCAGGCTATTATGTCCAGGTTCCCAACCTTTGAAGGAAAGGATGCAGGTACGATTCTGAAAACCGCCGGAATGGCTCTTGTGTCCACGGTCGGCGGGGCAGGTGGCCCTCTTTACGGAACAGCCTTTATGCAGGCCGGAATGGCTCTTCAAGGCAAATACGAATTCACGCTTGAAGATCTTGTCAAAGCGCTGGAGGCCGCCCTTAAGGGCATCATGAATCTGGGCAAGTCTAAACCTGGCGAAAAAACGATGATTGATGCCATTGCCCCTGCGATCGAGGCCTTAAAAAAGGCACTGGCTAATGGTGCAGATCCTGTAAAGGCATTGGAAGAGACTACCCGCGCTGCTGAGGAGGGGATGAAAGCCACCATCCCCATGATCGCCCAAAAGGGAAGGGCCAGCTACCTCGGCGAACGCAGCATTGGCCACCAGGACCCAGGAGCGACGTCATCCTACCTGCTTTTCCGTACGATGTTAGAGATAGCCCAGAAGCAGGGCTCATAACTTTTGAGGAATCCAGGCAACAATTTTCAAAAAAAGAAAAATATGAAAGGAGAGGGGAAATAATGGAAAAGAAGTACGCAGCTGCAGTTGACCAGGGGACTACAAGTACGAGGTTCATGGTCTTCGATCACGGGGGCAACGTGGTGGGCTACCATCAGTTGGAGCACGAGCAGATTTACCCCAAGCCCGGTTGGGTCGAGCACAACCCCATGGAGATCTGGGAGAGAACCCAGGAGGTTATTAAGGTAACTCTCCAAAAGTACAACATTAAGCCCGAAGAGATTGCGGCTATCGGCGTCACCAACCAGCGTGAGACAACCATTGTTTGGGACAAGCACACCGGGAAGCCCTACTACAACGCCATAGTCTGGCAGTGCACGCGCACCAAGGACATCTGCGATGAGCTGGCAAAGGATGGGGGCCAGGATCGTTTCCGTCCCAAAGTTGGTTTGCCCCTTGCCACCTACTTCTCTGGACCAAAGATCAAATGGATCCTGGACAACGTTCCCGGTGTAAGGCAGGCGGCCGAAAGAGGGGATGCCATCTTCGGGAACATCGATACCTGGGAAATCTGGTGGCTGACGGGTGGACCCAAAGGAGGGGCTCACGTCACGGACGTTACTAACGCCAGCCGCACCATGCTCATGAACCTTGCGACCCTAGACTGGGATGATGAAATTTTAAAGATTTTGGGCATTCCCCGCCAGATGCTCCCAAAGATTCGTCCTTCCAGCGACCCTGCAATTTACGGTTATACTCCTAAGGATGGCCCGCTTGGTGGAGTTGTTCCCGTCTGCGGTGACCTTGGTGACCAGCAAGGAGCTCTGGTCGGACAGACCTGCTTCAGCCCTGGTGAAGCCAAGAACACTTACGGAACCGGATGCTTCATGCTGCTCAATACCGGAACCAAACCAGTTCCCTCAAAGAGCGGCCTCTTGACCACTCTGGGCTACCAGATTAATAACGAACCCGCAGTCTACTGTCTGGAGGGATCGATTGCTATTACCGGTGCTCTGGTTCAATGGCTGAGGGACAACCTGAAATTCTTCGAAAAGTCAGCCGAGGTCGAGGCGCTGGCGAAGACCGTGGAGGACAACGGCGGCATTTACTTCGTGCCTGCTTTCTCCGGACTGTTTGCTCCTTACTGGAAGAGCGACGCTCGCGGAGTAATCGTGGGCCTGACCCGCTACATCAACAGAGGGCACATTGCTCGCGCCGCCCTGGAAGCCACTGCTTTCCAGACCCGTGAAGTTCTCGATGCCATGGAGAAGGACTCCGGCGTAAAGTTAGCTGCCTTAAAAGTTGACGGCGGAATGGTTTACAACGAGCTCCTGATGCAGTTCCAGTCCGATATCCTCAACGTGCCTGTAATTCGTCCAAAAGTTGCTGAAACTACCGCCCTGGGTGCTGCTTACGCGGCTGGCCTGGCTGTGGGATTCTGGAACAACCTCGAGGACCTGAGAAAGAACTGGGGTGTGGATAAGGTCTGGGAGCCTAAGATGGACCCCGCCACGAGGGAGAAGCTCTACAAGGGCTGGCTGAAGGCAGTCGAGAGGACCTTCAACTGGGTTGAGTAACCGATAACCTCGAATTCGTCGCTCTATTCAACGAGTTAAATACTAATCAGGAGGGGGGAACCCATAAAAGGAGCCCCCCTCCGCTATAAAATAAGAGGCAAAAGTGAAGGGAAAATGACATGAAGAAATATGATGTAATTATCATTGGGGCAGGAATAATTGGCTGCATGATCGCCAGATTTCTTTCTCGCTATAAACTGGACACCCTTCTCATAGAGAAAGAAGCCGATGTCTGCATGGGAGCCACGGCAGCCAATACTGCCATCATTCATGCTGGATACGACCCTGTCCCCGGCAGTTTGAAAGCCGAAATGAACGTTAAAGGAAACAAGATGTGGGACACCCTGGCGGGCGAGCTCAACATCCCTTTTGAGCGCAGAGGAGATTATGTAGTAGCCATTGGTGAAGAAGAACTCCCCAAATTAGAAGAGCTGATGAAGCAGGGAATTCAAAATGGAGTCCCGGGGCTCGTCCTTTTAAGTGGCGACGAAGTTCGCAGGAGGGAGCCCAATATAAATCCCAAAGTCAGCGGCGCCCTTTGGGCTTCAACTGGAGGGATTGCCGATCCCTTTGCGGCCGCTGTAGCTGCTGCGGAAAACGCCGTAATGAACGGTGTCACCATCATGTTTGAGACCGTCTTTCAGGATTTCATCATGGATGGGAACAAGATTGTGGGGATTAAGACTAACAGGGGGGATTTCGCTTCTCGTTGGGTGATTAACGCTGCGGGACTGTATTCCGACGAGGTGATGCACAAAGCCGGGGTCAGGCCTGAGTTTCGCATTACTCCCAGAAAGGGAGAGTACTACGTTTTTGACCGGGCAGAGATCACCATAAATAACGTTCTTTTCCCGGTTCCTACTCCCGTAACTAAGGGGATTCTGGTTACCACGACCATCCACGGGAATACCATTATCGGACCGAATGCCAAGGACATTCAGGATAAAGAGGATCGTTCCGTAACCAGGGAAGGGCTGGAAGAAGTTTGGAATGGGGCATTAAAATTGGTCCCTAAGCTGGAGCTGAAACACGTAATTGCCGTTTTCGCTGGTTTGAGAGCCGGAGGAAACGCTCCTTCTCCTAACCCGAACATCAAGTACAATCACGATTACGTGATTGAAATCCCTTCCAACGTGAAGGGTTTCGTGAACCTCGGAGGAATAGAATCTCCAGGGCTGGTCTCCTCACCGGCAATAGCCACCAGAGTAATTGAACTTCTAAAGGACGTGGGCGAGAAGCTGGAGGAAAAGAAAGACTGGGATCCCATCAGGCCCGCTCGTCCCCGCTTCAGGGATTTGTCCAAGGAGGAGCAGCGGATTCTCGTCCAGAATGACCCCAGATACGGGCGCATCGTCTGCCGTTGCGAGAGCGTCACCGAAGGGGAAATTGTTGCTGAAATCCATGCTCCGGTTCCTGCAAAGACCTACGATGCCATAAAGAGGAGGACATGGTTAGGAACGGGCCGTTGCCAGGGCGGCTTCGACACCCCGCGTGTTGTGGAAATCCTCGCCAGGGAATTAGGAGTTCCCCCAACGCAGATCACCAAGAAAGGCCCGGGATCAGAGTTCTTGAAAAGGAGAACGAAAGATGTCGCTTGATAGAGTTAAACCCATATATGACGTTGTAGTTATCGGAAGCGGTCCAGGCGGTTTAGGGGCAGCTATAGCTGCCAAGAAGAACGGCGCAGACGACGTATTAATCATTGAAAGGGACAATGAGCTGGGAGGAATCCTGGTTCAGTGCATCCATAATGGCTTCGGTGTGGAGATTTTCAAAGAGGATCTTCCCGGTCCCCTCTATGCCCACCGGTTTATTCAGGAAGCTAATTCCCTGGGAGTGGAGGTCCTTTCAGATACCATGGTTCTGGACATTACGCCCTTGCGCAAGATCACGGCCGTGGGTAAAAGAGCGGGTTTCGTGGAGCTTGAGGCCAGGGCTATTGTGCTGGCCATGGGCTGCAGAGAGAGAACTCGCGCTCAGATTAGAATTCCGGGAACTAGGCCGGCGGGAATCTACACCGCAGGAACCGCGCAAAGATTCGTGAACGTAGAAGGGTACATGCCAGGAAATCGCTTTGTAATCCTTGGTTCCGGGGATATTGGTATGATTATGGCCCGGCGCCTTACCCTGGAAGGAGCTAAAGTGGAAAGAGTCCTGGAGATAATGCCCTTTCTTACCGGACTCACCCGGAACTATGTTCAATGCCTTTTAGACTACAACATTCCCCTACAACTCAGGCACACCGTGAGCAGGATTCTGGGGAACTACCGCGTGGAAGCCGTCGAGGCCGTGGAGGTTGATGAAAATTGGAATCCCATTCCTGGCACCGAAGAAATTATCCCCTGTGATACTCTACTGCTCTCTGTAGGACTGATTCCGGAAAACGAGCTTTCGCGCAAAGCCGGTGTCATTCTCGATCCCATCACCGGAGGGCCGGTGGTGGACGAGTCTATGCAGACCAGCGTATCAGGGATCTTCGCTGCAGGAAATGTGGTTCACGTTTACGATCTCGTGGATTGGGTAACCGAGGCCGGCTTTCTTGCTGGAAAGAGCGCCGCAAAGTTCGCAGTGGAAATGAAAAAGGGATTATCTCGAAAGGTGAAGCTGGTTGCCGGGGCCAACGTGCGCTACATCGTTCCCCAGTATCTGGACAGCGAAAGCCTGGCAGAATCAGACCAGCGCATCCAGCTCAGGGTCGTGCGCCCCATTGAGGAGAAAGTCTGGGTGGAAGTCACCGATGGAGAGCACCTGATCACTAGGAAGCTGGAAAGGTACGTTCGACCAGGGGAGATCGTCACCATAAAAATTCCCAAAAAGGCCTATGACGAAGTGCAGAAAACTGATAAGCTAATAGTAAGAGTAGCCAAGAGTTAAGGAGATCAAGATGTCTGAAATAGAAACTAAGATAATCTGCATTACCTGCCCCGTAGGATGTTCCCTTGTGGTCACCCACGAGGATCAAAAGGTAATTAAGGTCGAGGGCAATCAATGTCGTAAAGGGATAGATTACGCCCAGAACGAGCTCAGGGATCCTAGGAGGATGGTTACCACCACGGTTAAAGTGAAAAGGGGCTTGCACCCTTTGGTTCCCGTTTACACCTCTGCCCCCATCCCCAAACCCCTCATATTTGAGTTAATTAAAAAATTGCGGGGAGTTGAGCTTGAAGCTCCAGTCAAGGTGGGACAGGCGATCCTAAAGGACTTTTTAGGCACCGGAGTCGATGTCCTTGCTGCCAGGGATTTGCCGCAAGTGGGTCAAAAGACTTCAGAAACCGGTAGTGGATGATGGCACCTTCCAGAAAGAAGTTTAAAGACTCCAGGATTTTAAGCGGGCAACCGCCCCCCAAAAAGAAACCTTTAGCACAGAGGATCCCCCTTGGCGGGTGGCTGTTCATCTTCCTCTTCCCTTTGATCCTCAGCGAGTTCATGTTCTACGCAGTAGGGAAGTGGGTGAGCATGATCCTCTTTGGTATTGCCTGGGTAGGGTTCTGGCTGGCCTTGATGTACCGTTCGGATTGGGCTATTTTTAAGAACAGATCCAAAGAGGATTAATTTCTAAAGTCATGCCCCATATTCCTTGTGAGGACGAGGATTTCCGGGATTTTGCAAGGAGGAACGATCTTACCGACTGGGAACCGTACTTTCACCCTTCCTCTGAGAATTTAATAGAAAGAGTGCTGGAGTTAATTAGAGACTCCGATGTTGTTCTGGACATAGGGGCGGGGGATTTGTATTTTGCCCATAAGGTGGCCCTTAAAGCGAAAAGGGTATACGCCATTGAGGTAAATCCGTACCTGGTTGCTCAGGGTTTAACCGAGTTGGGCTTTCGCATCCCCAGAAATTTGCACGTTATTTGTGCCAATGCCCTGGATTATCCCTTTCCATCAAGGATTACCGTAGCCATATTATTGATGCGCCACTGCAAACATTTCAAGCTCTATTTCCAGAAGTTGCAGGAAGCAGGGTGCCATTTCTTGATCACCAATGCCCGATGGAAAACTGATTTTGAGCAGATAGACTTAAATTCTCCCCGTGTTTCTTACGAAGATCTGGAAGAGGGCTGGTACGCCTGCAGCTGTGGTTCGGTGGGATATAAGGGTGAGGGTAACTTGCCAGAATTCCCTGCGGTGGAAGTAAAGGACTGTCCTAATTGTTCTAATTTTTAAATCCTATTTTAAAGAGAGGAAGGTCTATGGATCTCAAGGGAATTAAAGTGGCAATGTTAGTGGGCCCCGGATATGAAGACCTGGAGTTCTGGGTTCCCTATATGAGGCTAAAAGAGGAAGAGGCCGAGGTCACGATAGTGGGCATTAAAACAGGAGATACTTACACCAGCAAATCCGGGGGACTGCAAGTGACAGTCCAGGTTGGTGCTGATAAGGTCAATACAGAAGATTTTCATGCTGTCCTGATCACCGGCGGATGGGCCCCCGATAAACTTCGGCGCTATCCTGATGTGCTTAAATTGGTAAAAGGGGTTTATGAAAAGGGTGGCATTGTGGGCAGCATTTGCCATGCTGGCCTGGTTCTCATCTCCGCGGGTATTGTAAAGGGGATGCGAGCTACAGGATCCCTTGGCATAAAGGACGACTTGATTAATGCGGGAGCCATTTGGGTGAATGAACCCGCTTTCCGCGAGGGAAACGTGGTCTGGGGAAGGGTGGTTGAGGATATTCCCCAATACTGTCGAGCTTTAATAGAAGCGCTTCGGTCCGTAAAAGAAAGGATCTGATGGTTGGAATAGTTGTAGTGGCTCATAGCGAGGAACTCGCTAAAGGAGTTTGCGCCTTAGCCAGGCAGATGAGCCAGAGGCAGGACCTCCCCATTATACCAGCCGGGGGGTTGGATGATGGCGGCATTGGCACGAGCATGCTCAAAATAGAGCAAGCGATCGAATTGGCTTTCAGTGAGGACGGAGTGTTGGTGCTTATGGATCTGGGGAGTGCCGTAATGACCACCCAGGTTTATCTGGAAATGTTGCCCCCGGAGAAAAGGTCCAGAATCCGCCTGTCCAATGCCCCACTCGTAGAAGGCGCCATCGCTGCCGCTGTTGCCGCCTCCCTGGGTGATAACTTAGATCAGGTACAGGCTGCCGCAGAAAACGCCTTAAGCTTGCCCAAAATTCCTCAGGAGGCTCAAGCCCCTTCAGAAAAGGGGGAAGAGGCAATTGAAGGCCCTACTTTTAGCGTAGAGCTTGTGGTTCCCAACCCGATTGGTCTGCACGCTCGTCCGGCAGCAATTTTCGTCCAAACAGCATCCCGGTTCTCTTCCCGCATTAAAGTACAGAATATCAGTCACCCGGGCCGCCCTGCGGTAGATGCCAAGAGCATGATGCAGGTTGCCAGCCAGGGAACCGCGCGCCAGGGGGAAGTGATCAGGATCACGGCTCAGGGTGAGGATGCCGAAAAGGCTATCGAGGAATTGAAGAAACTGGTGCTTTCAGGCTTCGGCGAAATGGAAACGGCTGCGGCCGCCCCTCAGGTGGGAGAAGCACGGGTAGAAGAAAAGCGGGAAGAAAAAGTGACTAAACCTTTGCCAATTCTCAAAGGGATCCCCGCCTCCGAAGGAATCGCAGTAGCCCCAACCTACATTTACCGTCCAGGCGAAACCAGGGTGGAGGTGACCCATGTGGAGGACTCCGATGCGGAAACTCTACGTTTCCGGAAAGCCCTGGAAGAAGCTCAAGCTCAATTAGCCATTGTCCAGCAAGCGACCTCTGCGAAAGCAGGGGAAAAGACCGGCGCTATTTTTGAATTCCACAAGGAAGTCCTGAACGATAACCTCATTAAATCGGCCATCGAGGATATGATCATTAAGGAAAGGATCAATGCAGAGGGGGCGGTTTCCTCAGTTTTTGCCTCCTGGGAAGAGAAATTCGCCAAACTGGACGATCCCCTCATGCGGGAGCGGGCGGTGGATATCAGGGATGTGAAGGAGCGCCTTCTGGGCCTGCTTTCTGGAAGGGAAGCCCGTCCTGCATTGGAAACGGTAGAAGACATCATTCTAATTGCCCTGGATCTGACGCCCTCTGAGACCGCTACCCTGGAAAAGGGGAAAATTAAGGGTATCGCCACCGCTAGGGGAGGCCCCACTTCCCATTCCGCAATTCTTGCACGAATGCTTGGAATTCCCGCAGTTGTGGGGCTGGGAAATGCAGTTTTGAACATCGAGCATGGGACACTTGTGGTACTGAACGGATCCCAGGGAACTTTGGAAATCAATCCTTCCCAGGATCAGGTTCTCCGCTATCGTTCCTTAGAGGAATCTTTAATGAAGAAAAGAAGAGGGGAGCTAAGAGAGGCCAGTCTACCCGCTACTACTCTGGATGGGAAAAGAGTTGAAGTGGTGGCCAACATCGGCAATGTAGAATCAGCCCTGGAAGCTATTCAGATGGGAGCGGAGGGTGTTGGCCTTCTGCGCACCGAGTTCTTATACCTGGAAAGGGAAACTGCCCCCTCTGAAGAAGAGCAATTCCAGGCCTATTTCCAGATTGCGGAAATAATGGGAAAGCGGCCTTTGATTATAAGAACCCTGGATATTGGAGGAGATAAGCAGCTACCCTATTTGAAAATGGAGCCCGAGATGAATCCCTTTTTGGGTTTGCGCGCCATCAGGCTTTGCCTGAAAGAGCCCGAGATTTTTCTTACGCAGTTAAAGGCTATTCTCCGGGCTGCTGTGGGCCATAATATCAAGATTATGCTTCCCATGATCGCCACTGTAGATGAGGTAATTCAGGCCAAAGAATTGATCTTAAAAGCAAAGGAAGCTCTGAGCCGATCAGGGGCACAATTCGTTGAGGATGTCGAAGTGGGGATTATGGTGGAAATTCCGTCCACAGCTATTCTCGCGGATGTCCTTGTCAAGGAGGTCGATTTCTTCAGTATCGGTTCCAATGACCTCACGCAGTACACCCTGGCTGCTGATCGGGGAAATGAACTGGTAAATTATCTCGCTCAGCCACTTGACCCTTCTATTTTCCGACTGATTCGCCAGGTAATTGAAGCGGCACACGCTCAGGGAAAATGGGCCGGCCTTTGTGGCGAACTTGCGGGCCAGAGGGAGGCGATTCCCATACTTTTAGGGCTCGGGCTTGATGAGTTTAGCATGAACCCTAAGTCTATTCCTCCCGCTAAGGCCTTGATCAGGAAACTCAGTTTCGGCGAATGTCACTCTCTGGCCCTGGAGGTTCTGAAGGCCAGGAACGCCAGGGAAGTAGAGAAAATGGTGGACGATTTCCTGGGGTCAGGTCTTGCAATCACACATTTTAAAAACCCCAAAAAGCCCTAAGTCCTGATTCAGCCCTTAAAAAGATTCATACAGGCAAAATACACCCAGCAAGCATGGTTCAGAGAAGGGACTTTTTTCCAGTGAGAGAAAGTTTGATTAGATTGTACTTTTGATGGACTTTCGAGGTCCTCTAAATTTTTTTATTTTTAGTTGAGAACTTTAAGGTGAAACTTTTTAGATTGAAATGGCTCCTCCGCTTCCTTCCGCTTTTTCTAAAGAAAGCCTGGCATTTTTTCGTGGTTCTCCGATTCACCCCAGAAAATGGCCTTGCCTTTAGGCAACAATAACAAGTAATTGATAAACTCCTTATAAAGTTAGATAATTTTCCTGGCGATGGAGTTCGCTTGACGCCCTTTGGGCTGATAACTCCTACAAATTCTTGTAGGAGGTTTTTTATTTATGAGGAAAAAAGAGAAAAATTTAGATTTATCCACAGTTCAAGCTCGTTTAGAGGAGCTCTTCCCCGGGTTTTCCTGGGAGAAAGAGGGCTGGGACGGTCTTCTTCCCAGGATCGAGGGGCTGGTAAAGGAAATAAAGCATTTAAAAGACCAGTTGATGATTTCCAGATCAGAGCTGCACCAGCAAGCGGGTCTGAATTCCACTTTAACCTATCGCCTCTATGAATTAGAACAAGCTGTGGGCATTCTGGAAAAGCAGGTCTCTGGCGAAAAAGCTATGGCTCAGGGAGCTCTGCTTCGGGTGAAATACCTGGAGAGATTGTTCCAGGAATACGCTCAGAGGTTACCGGAGGAAGATCGGAAGGCGATCGAAGAAGCTCTCCGCCGGGAAGTTTATTTTAGCGCCAACGACGGCAAAGATTAATTTTAAAGAAGACTTTGTCAAACTACCATACACCTAAAGGAAAAAATAAGGACGCCCTTTAAGCTCCATTTCTTGTTAATCTTTACAAATTCTTCATAACTTTTAAACCAAAATTTATAAAATTCCTCCTCATACTATGAGCAGGCCGGAAAAGTTAGCGCCCTAATCGTGATTTCTGAAAGGCGGGCAAAAACTGGGGTCTTAAGCCTGCAGATTTTAAAAGGAAAGGAGGAAATAATTTTGAAAACCTGGCAAAAAATTCTTCTGGTCGTAATTATCCTTGCTCTTCTTGGAGGGGGTGCCTACTGGATATTCAAACCCAAATCGGCCAGCACTCAAGGTCAATCCCCACTTTACAAAGTACAGCAGGGTTCTATTTCTAAGGAACTCTCCCTCTCGGGAAACGTAGCTTTAAAAACTCAGATCAATGTCGCCCCTGGGGTATCCGGTAAAGTGGCTTCGATCAACGTTTCCGTTGGGGATGAAGTGAAAGAGGGGCAGGAGCTTCTCAAATTGGATACAAGCGATCTGGATTCCCAGATCCAGGACGCCCAGTGGAGTCTGGAATCAGCTCAGCTGAGGCTCAAGCAGCTTCAAGAACCTCTTTCTGACTACGACCGTGAAAACCTGGAGATTTCCCTGGAAAAGGCCAAAATGGAACTCGAGGCCGCTCAGGCTAACCTTGAACAGGTGGCTGAAACCTGTTCCATTTCAGAAAAACTGGCCAAAGATTCCGTGGCTCAAGCACAATCAGATTTGGAAGATGCTCAAGCTAACCTCGAACTCGTGAAGGAGAACGCGGAACGAGCTCTAACTACAGCGCAGAAAGAAGTGGACAAGGCCCAGAAGCAGCTGGACAATGCCACAACAGAAGCGGAGAAGGAGGCTGCTCAGGAAGCCCTGGATGCGGCAAAGGAGAAACTGGAAAGCCAGAAATTGACCAACGATCAGCAGATCGCTTCTGCCCAGAAACAGGTTTCAAGCGCGCAGAACGCTCTGAGCAAGGCCCAGCTTTCCCTCAAACAGACGGAGATGTCCAATCAGAACTCCTTAAAAAATGCCCAGAATCAGCTCACCAGTGCCGAATACTCCTTGAAACTTGCTCAACTCCAGTATGAACAAAAGATGTCCTCTACTTCCACCGTAGACCTTCGCCTTCAGGAAATACAAGTGGAGCAGGCGCAATCCAAATTAAACCAGTTGCTGGTTCAAAAGGCGGCCTCCTCCGTTGTAGCTCCCAGCGCGGGAACAGTTAGCGCCATAAACGTCAAGGTGGGAGACAGCGTGGGAGCAAACACCACGCTTCTGGTCTTGACGAACGCCAGCGCCCTGGAAGTCACTTCCAATGTTCCTGAGGTAAACATCGGGGAGATCAAACCAGGCATGGAAGCCAGGGTTACTGCTGATGCCTACCCTGGTCAGACTTTCAATGCCACACTGTCCTCCATAGATCCAGTGGCTACTGAAACCCAGGGAGTTGTCAGCTATACTGCTCACTTTTCTCTAAATGAAGAAGCCGCAAAAACCCTGAAGCCCGGAATGACGGTTCAGGCGAAGGTAGTGGTGGCACAGGCCCAGAATGCTTTGATAATCCCTCGCACTGCCCTCTCGAGCATTGGGAATCGCTATCTCGTGAAAGTCTGGGACGGAAGTGCTTTTGCGGTCAAGCAAGTGGAAGTGGGAATTCTCAACGACACTATGGCAGAAATCAAGAACGGCCTCCAGCAAGGTGACCAGATTGCTATGAGTTTCGAGGGAGGAACGGTGCAGAGTTCTTCCAGCCAGAACAGGCAATTCCCTGTGGGTCCTGGAGGTCTGGAAGGAATACCCTTTGAGCCCGGCGCAGGAAGGAGGTCGCCATAAGATGAGCGCCGTGATCGAGGCCCAGGCCCTCACGAAGAATTATCAGTTAGGGCGGAGCTCAATAGTAAAAGCGTTGCGCGGCGTTTCCTTTACAATTGAGGCAGGTGAATTCGTGGCCATCATGGGACCATCTGGCTCCGGAAAGTCGACCCTGATGCACATTCTGGGATGTCTCGATATCCCCACGAGCGGGCGTTACCTCTTAAAAGGGGTCGATACGGGCAAGCTTAACGACAATCAGCTGGCACGATTGCGCAGTCACGAGATTGGTTTTGTCTTTCAATCTTTCAATTTGCTTCCCCGGATGTCCGCCCTGGAAAACGTGGAGCTCCCCCTCGTGTATAACGGAGTCAGAAACCCTCGCAAGAAAGCCATAGAAGCTTTAGAAAAGGTGGGGCTGGGAAATAGGCTCAATCACCGGCCTAATGAGTTATCCATCGGACAGCAGCAGAAGGTAGCCATCGCCAGGGCCCTGATTAACGACCCCCTTCTCATCCTGGCCGACGAGCCTACAGGGAACCTGGACACCAGGTCCTCCGAGGAGATAATGGAGATTTTTCAATCCTTGAACGAGGAGGGTCGAACCATAGTCCTGGTTACACACGAACAGGACATCGGGCACCACGCCAAAAGGATCATTCGCCTGCGCGATGGGTTGATTGTCTCCGATGAGCCTGTGCCTGCTCGGCTGCTGGCGCACCAAATCCTGGAGAAGATGCCCAAAGAGGAGGTTACGGCATGAAATTTGGAAGAATTCTGAAAATGGCCCTCCGCGCTCTTACTCACAACAAAAGTCGCTCCTTTCTCACCATGCTGGGAGTGATCATAGGAGTTGCCGCGGTGATAATGATGCTCTCGGTGGGAGCAGGTACTCAGGCCGCAGTTACCGGAAGAATTTCCTCCCTGGGAACCAACCTTTTGATGATTCAGCCGGGTAACGTGCGTGCTGGAGGTGTGGCCCTCTCCTCCCAGGCCCAGAGCCTGACCATGGAGGACCTGGAGGCTATCCGCTCCATCGAGGGCGTGAAGTCAGTGGCTCCCACCCTTTCTGGTAGAGTCCAGGCTGTTGTCAGTTCCAACAACACCAACACTTCTGTTGTGGGCACTACTCCTGAATATCAGGCCTTGATGAACATCAAGTTGAGCCAGGGGATTTTCTTTGCTCAGCCGGAGGTGGACCAATGGGACAAGGTGGCTGTCCTGGGAGCCACGGTAGCTCAAACCCTTTTCCCGGAAGGAAACCCGGTGGGGCAAACGGTACAGCTTGTGGTCAACCAGACCAAGGCCGTATTCCGGGTGATCGGGGTGATGGCCTCTAAAGGAGGAACCGGCTTTTCCAATCAGGATGACCAGATTATTGTCCCCATCACTACGGCCCAGAAAATCCTCTTCGGAAGAAGCACCCTGGGGCAAATCAATGTGGAGGTGAACTCGGTTGAGCAGATGACCGATGTTTCGAGTAAAATCACTCAGATTCTGCGTATCAGGCATAATATTGCTGAAGGGAAGAGCGATGACTTCTCGATTCTGAACCAGCAGGACTTGCTTGAGACCATGAGCTCAGTGGCGGCATCCTTCACTACCCTCCTTGCTGGAATTGCCAGCATTTCCCTTCTTGTAGGAGGAATTGGAATTATGAACATTATGTTGGTGTCGGTGACAGAAAGGACGAGGGAGATTGGGTTACGCAAAGCGATTGGTGCCCTTCAAAGGGACATTATTATTCAATTTCTGCTGGAAGCTGTGATCCTCTCAACTTTCGGAGGAATACTGGGGATTATTCTGGGCTTTGGAGGGTCTTTTCTGATCAACTCGTGGGGGAATACTACCGCGGTCATTACTGCAGACTCTGTGCTTTTAGGGTTCCTTTTCTCCGTGGCAGTGGGGGTCTTTTTCGGCTTTTATCCAGCCCAGAAGGCAGCCCGTCTTGAACCCATTGAAGCCCTGCGTTATGAATAAGAGAGAGAAAGGAGAGAGAAGACATGATGCGTAAGCTTGTGGCATTGACTTGTATTCTGTCGATATTTTTGAGCCCTGCCATTTTGGTCAGCGCCAGCACCGGGACCCAGCAGATTGAAGTGACATACAGGAGCCCTGAGCCTAAAACTCAAGAGATTGAAGTTCAATTCAGAGATATTAAAATCTTCGTGGATGGGGTGGAAATCACCTCCGATGTGGAACCCTTTATCTTTGAGGATCGGGTTTTTGTTCCCATTCGCTTTGTAGCTGAAGCACTGGGAAAGGAGGTAGCCTGGGACAACGAGAAAAACAGGGTGATCATCGGGACTGCACCAGTTGAGGAAACAAATACGGCTACTGCGCCCTCTTTTAACATATCGATCTTCGTCGATGGCAAAGAGGTAATCCCAGATGTAGAACCATTCATTTATCAGGACCGCGTCTTTGTGCCCATCCGTTTCGTGGCAGAGGCCCTGGGAAAGGAGGTAGCCTGGGACAACGAGAAAAACAGGGTGATCATCGGTGTTCCTCCAAAAGAGGAGACGAGCATTCCAAGCGTTTCTGAAAGTACCGGCCCGGTAGTCACAGGCGAGTGGGCGGACGTTACCACTCCTACTTCCACCGAGAATTCCCTCTTCGTCGCCGTTACGGACAAAGGCGCTATTTTGAATTCCAGCGATGGGATCAAATGGTCCCTGCGCTATGGCCCTACGGGAACGCCCCTGAGAGCGGTAGCTTATGGCGATGGCTGGGTGGCAGTGGGGGATGACGGCCAGGTCATCGTTTCCCCTGATGGGTATAACTGGTCCGCCACTTCCGCAGAAAGCGATACCAATCTGAAGGGCGTTGCCTGGGGAGCAGACCTCTGGGTGGCGGTAGGGGATAACGGGGCAATTTTCACTTCTCCTGATGGGAAAAACTGGAATGAGCAGACCTCGGGAGTTTCTCGGAACCTGTGGTCCGTGGCCTACGGCCTTGATTATTTTGCGGCTGTGGGAGATGGAGGCCTGATCCTCACTTCCCCTGACGGCTCAAGCTGGGCCCCCAGAGACGCTTCCACTACCTCCGGGTTAAGGAAAGTTTCCTTTGGGACTTTTTCCGGATACGGACTTTTCCTTGCCGTGGGGTTTGACGGCACCATCCTTACCTCCACGGACGCCATTCGCTGGGTAAAGAAAAACTCGGGAATCACGAACACCTTGCTTACCGGAGCCGTCACCCAGGATAAGCTCTTTGCAGGGGGGACCCTCGGGACCCTTCTTCTTTCCTCTGACGGGAAAAACTGGCACCGTAGTGGAATTTCCTCTCAGGTGCGCTGGTCAGGAATCGCATACAACGGCACTAACTACGTTGCCCTGGGCAATTCCGGAGCCCTGTGGATTTCCTCAGATGGGATTAACTGGGAAACCATTGTCTCGGGAGTTAACCTTTACGCCTGCGGGTTCTCGGGCGGCTACTGGATTGCAGTGGGCGATTCGGGCTTAATTCTCAGCTCTCAGGATGGCCTGGTCTGGGAAACCCACACGATCAAACCGACAGTTACTTATACCACGACGACTTCCTCCTCCGGCCCAGGGCCCGGAAAGACTGTCGTTTCCGCTGTCACGGTCAGCGCGGCTTCCTCTTTCCTGCGCGGGCTGGCCTACGGTGGGGGTCGCTGGGTTACGGTAGGAAGCGCAGGGGCTGTTGTCACCTCGGATGATGGATTTAATTGGCAAACAAGGGATACAGGCCTCTCCGCTTTTTTGAGGGCAGTCACCTACGGATTTGACAATTACGGCCAGGGGCTTTTTGTGGCTGTGGGTGACGAGGGAACCATTCTAACTTCCAGTTTCGGCATCGAGTGGACATCCCGATCCTCCGGGACAAGCGCGAGCCTCCGCTCTGTGGCTTACGGGAACGGCAGTTTCGTCGCCGTGGGAAATTCCGGGATCATTCTGACTTCCTCGGACGGAAAGAGGTGGAGTAGGATCAGCCTGATCGATTCCCCGGACTTGAGAGCAGTCACCTATGGGGAGGACCTCTGGGTAATAGGGGGAGAAAAAGGGAAAATTTACACCTCGTCGGATGGCACGAACTGGACGGCGGTTTCCTCGAGCACGGATGCCGATATTCTGAGCCTATATTATGCAGACGGGCGTTTCCTGGCAGCAGGCCGAAATGGAATTCTTTTAACCTCGAAGGACGGGGCTCACTGGGAGGCTCTCTCTTCAGGAACCGCTTTCGATATCAACGCTCTTGGTTTTGGAGGGGGATCCTGGCTGGCCGTGGGAGATAACGGTCAGGTCCTCCTTTCCCCGGATGGCCAATCCTGGAAATAAAAATGGGGACTGTCCCCAATTTTTTCATGCCGGAGGAAAAATAAAAGAGGGAAGTCCGCTCCTCAAAGTTCCCCTCAACCCTTCAAAGTGGTATAAATCCATTGATAATTTTTATTTTGATTGGAGGAACAGGATATGCCACTTGTCACCAGCAAGGAATTATTGATAAGAGCGCAAAAAGAGGGATACGCGGTTGGGGCCTTCAACGCCAACAACCTGGAATACGTTCAAGCAATCATTGAAGCGGCAGAGGAGGAGAAGGCGCCCGTGATTCTTCAGGCGAGCCAGGGGGCTATCAAATACGCGGGACTGGAACAGATAGTGGCCATGGTGAAGAATGCAGCGGAGGCTGTGAGCGTTCCCGTGGTACTTCACCTTGATCACGGCACGGATTTCATCCAGAACGTGCGTTGCCTGCGCGCAGGCTTCACCTCCTTGATGTTCGACGGCTCCGCTCTTCCCTTCGAGGAGAACGTGGCCATAACCAGGAAAATTGTGGATATCGCCCACGCCGTTGGTATCCCGGTAGAAGCCGAGCTGGGAAAGGTGCCTCAATCAGGGGAGATCACCTTTGACGAGCTCAAGGCCCTGATGACCGATCCTGAGGAGGCCCTGCGCTTCGTGGAGCTAACCCAGGTTGATTCCCTCGCCGTCTCCGTGGGTAGCATACACCGCATGCAGGTGCAGGAAGCCCATCTGGACATCGAGAGGATTCAAAAGATCAGGGAACTCGTGGGCATCCCCCTCGTCCTTCACGGTGCTTCAGGGGTAACTGACGAGAGCTATCGTGAGGGGATCAAAGCCGGGATCTCGAAGATCAATGTGGCCACCGAACTGAACAAAGCTTTCACCAGAGGGCTTAAGGAAGCCATGGCGGAATTCCCGAACGAAGTTGATCCCAGAAAATTCCTAACCCGCGCCCGCGAGGAGACCAAAAAGGTGGTTAAGGCCAAAATGAGGCTCTTCGGTTGTTCGGGAAAAGCTGCCGCAACAGGTACTGACACTCCAACCCGGGAAAGAGATGAGCAGGTCTCCCTGAAGGAGTTCGATAAGGAGTAGGGGGTGTAGAAAATGCCCGAGGCAAGAAGGATCGGAGTTCTTACTGGCGGAGGAGACTGCCCTGGCTTGAATCCCGCTATCAGGGCTGTGGTGATGAGGGCTGCTGATTACGGCTACGAGGTTTTTGGGATCCACGATGGATGGGCAGGGATGATCAGGGGAGACGCTGAACCCTTGAATCTGGAAAACGTACGAGAAATCATCTCCCAGGGAGGGACAATTCTGGGAACCTCTCGTACCAACCCCTTTAAAAGCGAGGAAGATAAAAAGAAAGTCATTGAGAACTTTTCCCGCCTCGGACTTGATGCCCTGATCGCCATTGGTGGAGACGACACCCTTGGCGTTGCCGGAAAACTGGCCAGGGAGGGCTTACCTACGGTGGGGATTCCCAAAACTATGGACAATGACGTTCCCGAGACGGATTACTGCATTGGCTTTGACACCGCAGTTTCCGTGGCGGTCGACGCCCTGGAACGATTGAAGGATACCGCTCGCTCTCACAGGCGGATCATGGTCCTGGAAGTTATGGGCAGGGAAGCGGGATGGGTTGCGCTCTATACCGGCATAGCAGGTGGAGCTGACTGGACGCTCATCCCGGAGGTCCCTGCCAACCTTGAAGAAATGTCCCAAAATCTGCTCAATAAAAGACAAAAGGGCCGCCTCTTCGGCACGGTAGTGGTCTCGGAGGCCGTTCACCTCGAGGGCGCCTTGAAAGAAGAGGAAACGGGAGAGATTGACGAGTTCGGCCACGGTAGACTGGGAGCCAGAGGAGTAGGGCAGCTTGTGGCTCAGGAAATCGAAAGAAGGACGGGCATTGCGGCCAAGCACGCTGTGATTGGACACATTCAACGCGGCGGCTCTCCCGTTTTAAGGGACCGCTATTACCCCACGAGGTTTGGCATCTCCGCTGTGGACCTGGTGCATAAGGGAGAATTCGGGAAAATGGTTGCCCTTAAGGGGGAAGAGGTCGGGATAGTGGAAATGGAAAAAGTGGTCGGCAGGGTAAAGACCGTCCCCCCCGAGCTTTACCAGCTCGCCAAGCTACTCTTCAAATAAATGGACTGTCCCCATTTTTAGAGGAGAAATGAAAGGGCGGGCTCTCATCGGGATTACCATTATAATTTCTCTCTTTCTGGCCGGTTGTAGCCAGGGGCAATGGATCAAGGATGATTTTGCATTCTCCGCCCTGTTGCAAGAGGAGAATGCGGTTGGGAATTTAGGGGAAGACTTGGTTCAGGAGGTTTCGCTTCCCCCAGACCTGAATTCCATAGGTGATCTCTTCCTTTATCAAGGTAGGATTTACTTTTCCGCTTACCGAGAGGAGGGTGGAGGCCTCAATATTATCGGGCAAAGGACAGAGCAGGGGCTCTACGAGTTCGACATTTCCAGTCATGCTCTGCGCAAACTGGCCGAACCAGGCCTTCCTCAGGCCATTTTCCAATCTCCAAGAGTCAACGAGCGCTGGCTGGCCTTCATTGAGATTGATGAAGAGAATGATGGCGTTCACGGCTATCGGATCCGAGCCATTGATCGGAAAACCGGCCAGGAAATCGAAGTTTTTGCCCTTCCCCCAGATCCGGTGATCCGGGACCGCCTGCCGGAAAGCTTCGGCCTCTGGGGAAACGAGTTGCTTTACGCAAAGGGGAAATGCTTGCATCTCTATGATCTTGACCAACAGAAAGACACACTGCTTTTGGAAGCCCAGGTCCTTATCCTCTTTCCAGAGCTGGTCAAAAATTATGCCATTTATTCTCTTTTTGCTGATCCCAATTCCCTGTATCTGATCAGAATTTCCCAGGATGCAGTCCAGGAGCTGGCACGATATGAACGGGCCTGGGGCGGAAAGATTTCCGAAAATTGGCTTGCCTTCAATCAGTCTTTCGTGCCATCCAATGGAAGTTCTAAAGAACCGCAGGAGAAGATGGTCTTTTGCTCCTTCAGGCAAGAAGCACCTTGCACATTCAATCGGGAGGAACTCGTGCAAAGCATATTTGAAGACACCCTGGTGACGAGCTGGTTCGATTCTTCAAAACAACAAACTTTTCTCTACGTCCATCAGCTTCCCGATTGGCTCTTTGTTCGCCTATCTCTCGCCTCGCCAACTTCTGAGGGAAAGGTAACCTATTTAGGATCCGCCTCGACCGATGGCCGTTATCTTGCCTGGAGCGAGTTTGATTACCAAAACTTAGAGCCTATGGGGGCAAGGTTGCGCTATCTGGAACTCCCCCCGGAGCTGACGAAAAAATAGGGACAGTCCCCATTTTTCTTTCCCAAAATTGCCTCCCAGAATGCAGTTCTAATGCGGGTTGCAAAAAATAGGGACAGTCCCCATTTTATTTTTTCTCACCATTGTTTTCATTGTAATTGCGCGGGTTTGCAGTGGCGGATTATTATACCGTTATGACTGAAGATTATTCCCTTTTAGCTCAAAACGAGAAACCGGAGCGGTCCCATTCCGAGATCGACGGAATTGCAGAGGAATACGTCCGCCTCTGTTTCTCCCTGGAGGAGCACTGTCCGGGCTATGTGGACGCCTATTTCGGCCCCGGTAATCTGAAGGAAGAGGGAACCGCAGCGAAAAGGTCCTTACCCCAGATCAAGCAAGCCATCTCCTCTCTTCTTTCTTATCTGGAGGAAATCGAGCAGGTAGCTGTCACTCCCAGGACGAGGAGCCTGAGGGTCCATCTCCGATCCATGTGGGCTAAAGCAGACCTCCTCGACGGAGTGCCAATGACTTTCGACGAGGAATCCCAGGCCCTCTACGACGCCATCCCTTCCTCTTTTTCTTCAGAGGAATTTCAAACTATTCTTCAAGAAATCGACTCCTTACTTTCCGGAACAGAATCTTTGAACCAGCGAGTGGAAACCCTCAGGCAGGAGTTTCGCGTTCCCCGGGAGAAATTGAACCTCGTCATGAAGGCTGCCATAGAAGAGGCCAGGTCCCGGACGGCTCGCTGGATTCCCCTACCGGAAGGGGAAAACTTCACCGTGGAGCTTGTCTCAGAAAAACCCTGGTCCGGCTACAACTGGTTTCGGGGAAACGCTCAAAGCCTGATCCAGGTGAACACGGATCTGCCTGTTTACCTCGATATGATTATCACCCTTGCCTGTCACGAGGGTTACCCCGGACACCATGTGTTCAATTGCCTCAGGGAGGAAGAGCTCTATCGAAAAAGAGGCTGGGTGGAGTTCTCAGTGTTCCCGCTCTTTGGACCTGATGCCTTGATTGCCGAAGGGAGCGCTAACTTTGCCGTGGAGATGGTTTTCCCAACACTCCAAGATCGTCTGCGATTCGAGTCTGAGATTCTTTGTCCTCTTGCCGGAATAAACACCCGAAGGCTTGGACTCTACGAAAATGTCCTTGTGTTGATGCGGAAACTTGCTTATGTCCAGGTGGAGGCCGCCCGGAGTTATTTAGATGGAAAAATCAACCGGGAAGAGGCCGTGGAGTGGCTCAAGCGCTACCGCTTGCTCTCACAGGAAGAAGCGGAGCATTCCCTGAAATTCGTCGAGTTTTACCGTTCCTACGTGATCAATTACAAACTGGGAGAAGACCTGGTCAAAGCTTATGTGGAAGGGCAAGGAGGAGTTCCGGAGAACCAGTTAAAGCGCTGGCAGGTGTTTCACGAGCTTTTAATCAGCCCCGTCGTTCCCAGCGACCTGAAAAAATAGGGACAGCCCCTATTTTCCTACACATGGGTTTTCTGGTTTGAGTTCTGGATTTTGGAAATGGAAATCTTTTTCTTTTATCCTCTCTTTCCTTGGGGATTTACAACGTTCAAATATTTTTGGGCTTCTTGCCACGAGATTTCACAATCTACAATATCGTCCCATTTAATGGATTTGGTTTCCCTGAGCATTTTGCAATCACAAACCCATAGATAATCTTCCCTGTGTCAATCACCTGATGTCTGGCAAGTTTTTTTCCCCTTGACCCCCATTGATGTATCCTAAAAGTGCACCGGCAGAACAAACAGAATTCAAGCAAACTACGATATGGATGGTCCAAATGCTCTTAACATCCCCTTGGGGTGCAATTCTTAATGGAGGGAAATTATGAAAAAGAGAGTTGCCATTCTCCTTTGTGTCCTGTTGTTTTTCACAGGAACAGCTTTTGCAAGCACACTGCACCCGATCGAGCACATCTCGCCGGTCAGGGACGCCACCTGGGTAAAGATTCCTTTCTCCGCTGGAGTGGGGTCCTCTCAATGGGAAACAGACCGGGGATCAGTTCAGGCCGAGACAGCCTATATAATTAATGGCCGCACCTATGTCCCCTTCCGCTGGTCAGTTGAGCTCTTTGGTGGCGAGGCAACCTGGTCCAGCAGGGAAGATGGTACCACGGATATGGTTTACCTGTATAAAGAAGCTCCTTCCACCCAAGCACCCACCCTTACTTCCCGCCTGGAAGTCTGTGGACCAGAAGTTCTTGATTTATCCGCACCGCTTTTCGAGCCCGTTAGGGTTACACTTTGCGGGGTTGCTGCCCCCTTAATCCCTGTGGAATTCCTGATCAGCCAGGTGGGTAACGAAATGGTGGAGTACCCTCCAATTTTATGGGTCACGCTCCCGGAGCCCAACGGGTTCTTCTTTTCCCCCATTTTCTTTGGAAACAGCCCCTACGGGTTGACAGTATCCCTTTCCGGAGAACCCGAAGCAGAGCCATTAGGATTTCTTCGTGAGGGGACCATTTCTTTAATCGCCGTGCAGAACGAGAATCTACTGGGCGAGGTGCTTTTTGATGTGGAAGAGGACTGGCGCCCTTATGGTCCCATCTCCAAGGACGATTTCAAGGAGGAACCACCTCCCAAGGGCGAGGAAGTTTCTGAGGACGCCGGAATAGGAATGAGAGTTGGGTATGGTGGCTGGACTCCCCGTTTTACCCGCTCCGGGACTACCTGGACTGCCACCGTAGGCACCGTAACAACCTATGCCAACATGGATCGGAATTCTTCCTGGATGAGGCCGGGACCTGGCGATCCTGGTTATGCACAGCTCCTGAATCACGAGCAAAAACACTTCGATTTAGCCCAGGCTTTTGCTAAAAAATTGAAGAGGGTGCTTGAGGGCTTGGTGGGAACGGGTGCCACCAGGGCGGAAGCTCTTGCCGACCTGGATAAAAAGGTTCAAAAGGCTTACGCGGACTTACAGGAGGAGTGGAAAAAGGTGGACGAACAGTATGACGCGGAGACGAAACACGGCACGGACCCGGCAAAACAACAGGAATGGGATGGTAAGATTGCAGGGTGGCTACAGAATGGTTATCCTTAAGTGAAATTAGGGACTGTCCCTATTTTTGTCCTGCAAAATTGCCTCGCAGAATGCAGTCCCAATGCGGGTTATAAAAATTAGGGACAGTCCCCATTATTTACAAACAAATTGGTGCCGAAGGGGGGAGTCGAACCCCCACTGGGATTTCCCAACTACGCCCTGAACGTAGCGCGTCTGCCAATTCCGCCACTTCGGCACGCTTGGATTTTTATTGTACCCAAAGAGGACAATTTTTTAAAGGGGCCAGGAGACACATTCAATAAAGACTGACATATTTTGTTTCCTCTTCGCCCCTTGCAAACGAGGTAACGAGCTATTATAACACTCAACTGGCAGAGCTATTTTGTTTCCTCTTCGCCCCTTGCAAATAGCTCACCCTCGACCCCTGCTACCATTCCTGCCTGTGTTTACAGGGAAGACCTGGTTTTTAAACATCTGGGAGGGGATCAAAAACACGGCCATTCCTGCCTGTGTTTGCGAGGAAGAATCCGTATGAGACCCTTCTCTGCTTCTTTAAGCCCCGCCTGGCTATTTACAAAGAAAGAGCCCCATTTTACCCCAGAAGCATAGGCCGCTCCACCCCAGAAGCACAGGCCGCCTTGGAAGACCGGCGCTTGCTCTTTACACAGAAAGAGCTTCATTTTACCCATAAACACTCCCTTTTCCGGCCACCAACATCGCGCTTGTTTCAACGCCTGTTTCTCGCCTGTTTTAAAAGCCCGTGCGAGCTCTCTTCATGGTCCCATACTCTTAGAGCCTGAATCTTCCATCGAGCCCTCTTCCTGGCCCACACCTACAGGTCCCACGACCCTCTCGATCACTGAAAATAGCTTTATAATTTAAAGCTTATGAAAAATTCTCCCCGAAAAAATTTCATAAGCTCTTGCAAAACTCTTCCCCATAATCAACAATATCTTGTGTAGGTATTTTTTGAACCTACAACAAATTGTGTTTTTATAGGAGAGGGAATCATGGAAAGGGTTCAGCTTGAACTGAGTAAGAACGCCCAGGTTGTTCTGGAGAAAAGATACCTGAAAAAGGACCTCCAGGGCAAACCCTGCGAGACACCCGAAGAGATGTTCTGGCGGGTGGCGGAGGACATCGCTTCCGCGGACCTCCTTTACGATCAGAACGCGGACCTGGAATCCCTGGCCCTGAAATTTTACAACCTCATGGCTGCACTTGATTTCCTCCCCAATTCCCCCACGCTGATGAACGCCGGCAGGGAATTGCAGCAGCTCTCGGCCTGCTTTGTCCTTCCTGTGGAGGACGACCTGGCTTCCATTTTCGAGTCCGTGAAAAACACGGCCTTGATCCAGCAATCAGGTGGCGGAACTGGTTTTTCCTTCTCCCGCTTGCGTCCCAAGAACGATGTAGTCAAGAGCACTGGCGGAGTGGCCTCTGGCCCGGTATCCTTCATGCGCGTCTTCAACATGGCCACCGAGGTAATCAAGCAAGGAGGCACAAGGCGGGGCGCCAACATGGGAATCCTTCACATCTCCCACCCGGATATTGAGGAATTTATCAATTGTAAGAATGACCCCAAAGAGTTCACTAACTTCAACATCTCCGTTGCCCTAACCGAGGAGTTCATGAGAAAAGTGGAGGAGGGTGGGGAGCACCAATTGATAAACCCCAGGACCGGTCAAGTGGTGCGGAAGGTACCAGCGCGGGAGCTATTCGATCAGATTGTGCAAAACGCCTGGCGCTCCGGTGAGCCCGGAATTATCTTTATTGACCGTATCAACAGGGATAACCCTACCCCTCTTCTGGGACAGATTGAAAGTACCAACCCCTGCGGGGAGCAACCCCTTCTCCCTTATGAAGCCTGCAACCTCGGCTCCATAAACCTCTCTCACATGGTGATCGAAGAGGATCCCCCGCAGATTGACTGGGAAAAACTGAGAAAGACCGTTCACCTGGCGGTGCATTTCTTAGATAATGTCATAGACCGCAGCCGCTTCCCCATCCCCAAGATCACGGAAACCGTGAAGGGAAACCGCAAAATCGGGCTGGGGGTGATGGGCTGGGCTGACATGCTGATCAAATTGGGAATCCCCTACGATTCTGAGGAAGCGCTTAAACTTGCGGAAGAGGTCATGGGTTTTATCGATCAGGAAGGAAAGGAAGCTTCCCGGGAACTGGCGGAAAAAAGAGGGGCCTTTCCTAACTTCGAGAAGTCCATTTACAACCGACCCGGCGTGCCTCCCCTGCGCAACGCCACGGTCACGACCATCGCTCCCACCGGCACCCTTTCCATAATCGCTGGCTGCTCCTCAGGAATTGAGCCCCTTTTTGCTATTATTTATGAGCGAAACGTTCTGGATAAAACCAGACTTCTTGAGGTCAACCCCTCCTTTGAAAAAATTGCCCGCAAATTAGGCTTTTACTCCGGAGAACTTTTAGAAAGAATCGCCCATCGCGGTTCTATCAGGGGAATGGAGGAAATTCCCGAGGAAGTGCAGCGTATCTTCCCCACGGCCTACGATGTCACGCCGGAATACCATGTACGCATGCAGGCCGCCTTCCAGAGGCACACCGACAATGCCGTCTCCAAAACCGTAAACTTCCCTCAGGATGCCACGGTTGAGGATGTACGAAAGGTCTTCCTGCTAGCATTCAAGGAAGGATGCAAGGGGGTCACGATTTATAGGGATAAAAGCCGGGAGGAGCAGGTCCTCTCCATCCCTAAAGCTTCAGAGGAGAAGGGCGAGCTTTCCTGGGAGGAGCTCTCCCGCGCCCGTCACCTCATGGCCCGTGCCCGGCCCAAGATCACCAGGGGCACCACGGAGCGAGTGGAAACCCCCAGGGGGAGAATTTACGTCACCGTGAATGAGGATGAACAAGGGATCTGTGAAGTATTTGTGGAGTCCCGAGATCAGGAAGCGGATGGCCTCTCCAGGTTAATCTCACTTGCTTTGAGGGCTGGCGTGAGCCCGGCGGAAATCATCGAGCAGCTCTGGAGGGTAGAATCCCGGGAAGCGGTTTTCGACATTTCCCAGGACGGGACCAGGGTTCTGGTGCGCTCCATTGCTCAGGGGGTGGCCCTGGCCATGGGCAGGCGCATCTGGGGTCCTTCTTACACAGGGCCCTATGGGGCGCACGAGGCTTCCCTTTTTCCCACTCCCAAATTGGAAGAAAATAGCGTAAAGAAAGTGATGGGCGGGGTCTGCCCGGAGTGCGGGGGAATTTTGGAATACTCTGAAGGGTGTCTGGTCTGTCGGTATTGCGGTTATTCCAAATGCGGTTAGGAGGTAGATGATGAACACCAAGGAATTGATGCAGATTGCCTTGGATCTTGTGGGAATAAAGGAAATCCCTGCCGATTCCGCGATTCATGTGAAGGGCGAAGGGATCAAGCGCCTGCTCTTTGCCATAGATGTTTCCTCCGCGGAACTCCTTTTCGCCAGAATGAACGGTTACCATTGCGTGGTCGGCCATCATCCCCGGGGCCTGGCTCAAGCTTCTTATTACGCCATTTTAGAGCGCCAGACAAAACTCCTTGAGGACCTGGGCGTCCCTCAGGAGGAAGCAAAAGAGGCCACAAGGGCTTTGAGAGAGTCTATCTTCCTGAGTTCCCACCGCGCTAACTGGGAGGATACACTCCTTCTGGCAAAGGTTATGGAAATGCCCTACCTGAACATCCACAACCCCCTGGACGAGTTAGGCAGACGTCTTATGGAGAGAAAGATCAAAGAGCGGGAAAAGCCCAACTGGAAATTGAAAGACCTGATTTCCGCACTCCTGGAGTTCCCGGAAATCCAGAAGGCCCCCAATCCTCCCTTTGTGGCTATGGGTTCCCCGGATGCTCCCACAGGCAGGGTGGCTGTCTTCCACGGAACAGGAACCAACGGAGGCTATGGAGCGGCCAAAGCCCTTTTCCGCAACGGCTACGATACCGTGCTCTACATTCACATTGACTATCAGGATTTAGAAAGGCTCAGGAAGGAATTTCCGGAAAAGAACCTCGTCATTTCCGGGCATATCGCTTCAGATATGGTCGGTATCAACCCGTATCTGGAGGAGCTCAAGCGCCGGGGAATCGAGGTCTTAAAACTCAGCGACCTGTAAATGAGAAACTGCCTGATTTTTTAGATTCTTCCGGCCCTGGTTTTCCAGGCCTCACTTGACCGCAAATCAGACCTGTTTTAATCTTCTCTTTGGAGGAACAAGACCTGAAGAATGCCGCGATATCGTGCAGGAAAGCTTTCTAATGAGGATTTAGAGCGGTTAATATTCCCTCATCTGGGCAAAATTAGGGAGGACGTCTTGCTCCACGCCTCCCTGGGAGAGGATACAGCGATCGTCGATTTAGGAGGAGAACTCTGTGTCCTTTCCTCCGATCCCATTACGGGGACCTCCAGAGATATAGGGTGGCTTGCGGTGCATATTTCGGTCAACGATATCGCAGCCTCCGGGGCAGAGCCTGTGGGCATCCTTTTGACTATTCTCCTTCCTGCCGACTTTTCCGGAACAGACATGGAAAGTATTATGAGCGAGGCCTCGGCCGCAGCTGAATCCCTGGGGATAGAGATCCTGGGAGGCCATACGGAGTTTACCCCTTACCTTCCCCAGCCTGTGATCGTGGGGACAGCTGTGGGCAAAGCACCCCGCAACGGCTACCTTTCCACAAAAGGTGCCTGTCCCGGTGACTACCTCTATGTGAGCAAGGCCTTAGCGCTTGAGGGCACGGCGATCCTGGCCCGGGAATTTGAGGAGGAGCTGATTCCTCTTCTGGGGGAAGAGATCGTGCGTAAGGGGGCTTCTTTTCTTAAGGAGATTTCCGTGATGAAAGAGGGAATTCTTTCCCGGAAAGCAGGAGCTCACGCTTTGCACGATATCACGGAGGGAGGAATAATGGCCGGGGCCTGGGAGATGATGCAGGCTTCAGGAGTGGGGGTGGTGCTTGAGGTGGAATCTTTCCCTTTAAGGCCAGAGACCATGTTGATCTGCCAGACCCTGGAGGCTGACCCCTTTTACCTCCTTTCCTCAGGGGCCATGCTCATCGCTTGTCCTCCCGAGAACGTGTTGCTTCAAGTTTTTTCCCAAAACGGGATCGAGCTCACGAAAATTGGGGAGTTTGTTGCCTCAGGAAAGATGTTCTTGAGAAGGAACGGGAATGAGGAGGAATTCCTTCCGGAGATTCACGAGGAGCTCTGGAGGGTTCTGGAGAGGAGGAGGCGATGAAAAAGCTATTAATTCCCGTTTTATGCCTTTTCTTTCTCACAATTTCCTTTGGACACGTGGAAGCCAAAGACTACGTCTGGACTCAGGTGCGCGTGGATCTCACCCTGGAGAGAGACGGCACCATCCTGGTTGAGGAGACGCGTTCCTTAAGGTTCTGGGGAAACTTCCATTATGCCTATATTGATATTGAGAAAAATAAAATTTCCGGAGTCGGCGATGTTTCAGTCTGGGAAGAGGGCCAGAACTACAGGATAGAGGATAGCGGTCTTCCCGGGACTTTCAAGGTCATTGATTCCCAAAACCTGGTGAGCATTTACTGGTACTACGACTACGCCGACACCGAGCGCACCTTTCATATCAGGTACAGGATCCTGGGTCCGCCTCAGCTGGGAACGCTCTCCTTTTACTCTGATTACGATCAATTTTATTTTAAGGCCATCGGCAAGGACCATGAAAAACCTATGCAGGTGGCGGAGGTTTACGTCCACATTCCCCAGGGGGCAAAAAAAGAGGACCTTCACCTCTGGGGTTATGGCCCCGATCCCGGAACGGGGAAGGTGGAGGTGCTCGATGATAGCACCGCTTACTTAGCCGCTAGCCCCCTTGCCCCAAACGTAGGCATAGAGTGCCGCCTGCTTCTTCCTATCGGTTTGATAGAGAAACCGGAAAGCGTCCCTCGCTCCTCTCAATCAATCATGGCACAGATCCAGGCGGAACAGGCCCAAGTGGAACAAAGGTTAAAGCTCATCCGTTTCCTCAAGGATTTGGAATACATCGTGGCCATCGCCATAGCGATACTCACTCCGATTGCCATGTTCCTCTTATGGTATTTCCGGGGCAGGGAATACCGTTTCCCTCCTGGCACAGCCATGATTTCTGGCCCTCCCTCCGACCTGGCCCCTGCAGGAGTGGATGCCCTCTGGAACCAGAAAGTTACGGTCAAGGGCCTGGTGGCCACCATCTTTCATCTGGCCCATCGGGGATTCCTGAAAATCAGGGAAGAGGGGAAGGACTATCTCCTTGTCTTAAAGGATAGAAAGGGAGAGCTTAAACCTTTTGAACGGACCTTTCTCTATTTTCTTTTCCGGTGGTCCGGAAGGCCCAGGGAGGGGGAGGAACGAACCGTTCGACTCTCATCCTTAAAAAGGACCCTTGGGTATTCTATGGGAACACTTCAGCGAAAAGTCTGGGATTACCTCAAACCCTTTAAGTTCTTTGAAGGAGATCCCCAAAAGATCAGGGGGCGCTATACCCTCTGGTTCCTTCTCCTTTTTATTGGAGGCTCAGCTCTTCTCTTCTGGCTCAACGTTTTTATCCTGGGGTTAGCTTTAATCTGGAGCTCTTTTTTCGTGATCCTTTTTGGAACGATAATGCCCCGGAGATCCGTAACCGGATCACGAGAGGCCGCTGCCTGGAGAGCTTTTCGTCACTACATGGAGGAATTGATGCGCCGCCCTCAGCTTGCCCAGCCTACTCAGGTTTTTTCCGAATACCTCCCTTACGCCATCGTTTTTGGCATCGAGAAAAAATGGACCCGGGCTCTGAGCGAGAAACCCGGATTCCAATCTCCTGATTGGTGGTATGGAGGTGCGGTAACTACTGCTTATGTGACGTCCTCAGGTGCCTCTTTCAGCCGCGCTTTTTCCAGCGCAATTTCCGACTTCTATTCCCGTGTTTCCAGCTCCTTCGCTTCTAACTCCTCCGGTGGAAGCGGGGGATTCTCCGGCGGCGGTGGCGGCGGTGGAGGAGGAGGGGGTAGTGGTGCAGGTTAAAGTTGCTGGTTTCATCTCATTTTTCCTGGGACTGGCGCTTTTGATCTTTAGCGCTTTAGGGATTATCTTTAACTGGAAGGGCAATTTTCTGCCCTTTTTGATTTTCGCCATCCTTCTTCTGGTTATTGCTTTTTTCTTTTTCCGGGAATTCAGGAGGGAAAGGGATGAGTGGGAAAAAAGAGAGGAAAATCGGGGAGGTGATGATTCTACTGAAGCTTAGCCGGAGAATAAAGGGTCAAGCACCTTAGAAAGGAAGTGAAGCTCTTTGCGGGAATTAACAGATCTCTGCCTGAATAAGGCGCAAAAAGCAGGATGCGCCTACGCTGACATCAGAATTATAAAGAGGGAACGCCAGGAAATAAGCCTGAAATCAGGAAACGTGGAAGCAATTTCTGTAAGCGATGATCTCGGTTTTGGCGTGCGCGTTCTCAAAAATGGAGCCTGGGGTTTTGCCAGTTCCAGGATTATTTCCCCTCAAAAAATTGAGGAAATCACCTCTAAAGCCGTGGAAATTGCCGAGGCCTCAGCCAGGGTCAAGGACAAGGACGTGGAGCTTGCCCCAGTGGAACCAGTAGTGGCCAAGATCCAGGCCAATTGTCAAATTGACCCCTTTACCGTGCCTCTCGAGGAGAAGCTCCAATTCTTAGCCCGAGTGGATGATCGACTGAGGAGCGTAAAGGGAGTAGCGGTATCCAAGGCTTTCTTGACTTTCTTCAAAGAATTTAAGGTCTTTGCCTCCACAGATGGCTCTTTCATCGAACAGGAGAAAATAGAATCCGGTGGAGGTATGGAAGCCATCGCGGTAGGGGAGGGGGATTTTCAGATCCGGTCCTTCCCTAACTCCATGGGGGGAAATACGGCGGCTTACGGCTACGAGTTCATTCCCAGGCTCAAGTTAGAGGAAAATGCGGAACGCATCGCTCAGGAAGCCGTAGCGCTTCTTAAAGCCAAGCCCTGCCCTTCCGGGGAGATGGACATTATCCTGGATTCCTCCCAGTTAGCGCTTCAGATTCACGAGTCCTGCGGTCATCCCACCGAGCTCGACCGAGTACTGGGAACCGAGGCCTCTTACGCCGGGACGAGCTTTATGACCCCGGACCTTTTAGGAAAATTGCAGTATGGCTCCAAATACGTGAATATCTACGCTGACGCCACGGCTCCCGGCGGTTTAGGGAGTTTTGCCTATGATGACGAGGGAGCACCTGCCCAGTGTGTGGACCTGGTGAAGGAAGGGCTCTTTGTGGGTTATCTCACAAGCAGGGAGACTGCCCATGCCCTGGGGATTCCCAACTCCGCCTGCATGAGAGCTGATGGCTGGGGAAGGATGCCCATTATCCGCATGACGAACATTAGCCTGAAACCCGGGGATGCCACCTTAGAGGAGATTATCGCCGACACCAAGAAGGGGCTTTATCTGATCACGAACAGGTCTTGGTCCATTGACGACAAGCGTTTGAACTTCCAGTTCGGGACAGAGATGGCCTACGAGATCAAGAATGGAAAATTGGGAGCCATCGTGAAAAATGCTACCTATACCGGGATGACCCCGCAGTTCTGGAATTCCTGTGATGCCGTAGCCAATAAGGATTACTGGACCCTCTGGGGCCTGACCAACTGCGGTAAGGGCCAGCCTTCCCAGGTGATGCACGTGGGACACGGGGCTTCTCCTGCCCGGTTCCGAAAAGTTCAGGTAGGGGTGATGAAATGATGACCAAGGAACAAGTGCTGGAAATATTGAAAACCGTCCTCGAGGCCAGTGATGGGGAACAGACGGAAGCGGTTCTAGTTTCGGAGAACGAAGAGCTTACCAGGTTCGCCAATTCCGTGATTCACCAGAATACCATGCAGGAGGACGCTTCCCTGATCGTGCGCGTGATCAAGGATAAAAAAATAGGCATTGCTTCCTCCAACATCCTTTCTAAGGAAGAAGTGGTCAAAACTGTAAAGCATGCCTCCAAAATAGCCTCCCTTTCCCCCAGAAATCAGGAGTTCATCAGCCTGCCTGCGGGAAAGCCACTTCCCCAAATTGACGGCTTTGTGGAGAAGACCGCCAGGACCACTCCTGAAGAGAGGGCAGAAGCGGTGAGGAAGCTTGTGGAAATGGCTAAACCTCACGGGATAAAAGCCTCAGGAGCTTTTTCCACGAGCGTTTTGCGCCTGGGAGTGGCTAATACTCTTGGCGTTCAAGCCTTTTATCAGACCACCGTGGCCTCCTTTTCCACTGTCCTCCTTTCTCCCACCTCAGCAGGATATGCCGATCGGGAATCCCGGAATGTTTCAGATATCAATGCCGAGGAAATCGCCGAGGAGGCCATCAAGAGGACCGTGGATGGACGGAACCCGCGCCAGACAGAGGTCAAGGAGATGGAAGCTATTCTCCTTCCCTATGCCGTCTCTGAGATGTTTGACTACCTCGCCTATATGGGCCTGGGAGCCACTTCCTTCCAGGAGGGGCGCTCCTTCATGAGCGAGGCCCGGGGAAAGAAGGTGGTTTCCGAGAAAATAACGCTCTACGACGATGGCCTGGACATAAGGGGCTTTCCCCTTCCCTTCGATTTTGAAGGGCAGCCCAAAAAGAAGGTCTATTTCTTCGAGGAGGGAATTGCCAGGGACGTAGTCTACGATTCCTTCACCGCTTTTAAAGAGGGGAAGGAATCCACCGGCCATGCTCTCCCTCAGCCCAACTCCATCGGCCCCTTGCCTTTAAACCTCGTCTTAAAGCCCGGGAACGCCACTTTAGAGGAAATGATTAAATCCACAAAGGACGGTGTTTTAATCACCAGATTCTGGTACGTCCGTCCCGTGCACCCCAAACTCACGGTGATCACGGGGATGACCAGGGACGGAACTTTCAAAATTGAAAATGGGAAAATAGTCTATCCCCTCTGCAACATGCGCTTTACGACGAGCATTTTGGAAACCCTGGCCGGGACAGAGCTTGTGGGCAAAGAGCTCAAACTGGAGAAAGGATTCTTCGGCGGGAATCTGGTCCCTGCTTTGAAGGTAAAATCCTTCCGTTTCACCGGACAGACGACGTTCTGAGATGAACGGTTGGTACTGGTTCCTGATTTGCGGAGCTGGGGTGGCTATTTTCAGCCACCTGCTTTTCCCCGCAAAAAGGGGAATCGGCATTACCTACGGCATCTTAACGGCGTGTACCGGCGCTTTGCTTGGAGGGTACTTGACGGCCAGATTGGGAAATTTTCCCGCCAACCACTGGTTGCCCCTAATTGGGGCTTGCTTTAACGGGGCCCTCTTTTTCTGGATGATCAGACTTTTTAGCCCGCGCCGATACCTTTAATTTTAATCAGTGATTGCGGAAGAGCCCTCGCCCCCTTTTCCGGGGTTGGGGGCTTTTTCCATTTCCTCGAATCTGGGCGAGCTTTTCGAGAAGTTCCCTCTCCTCCTGGGAAAGTCTTTTGGGGACCTCCACCTTTAATGTCACAAGAAGGTCCCCTCTCTGGTTCCTTCCCAAAACTGGGAGGCCTTTCCCCTTCAAAGTGAGTTGAGAATCAGAGGGAGTCCCGGCGGGAATCTCAAGGGGAACCTTTTCTAAAACTGAATCGACCTCGACCGTTCCCCCGAGTGCCATGATATAGTAGGGGACCTCCAGAGTGGTCTTCAAATGAGGCCCGGATCTCTCAAACCGGGGATCCTTTTCCACGGAAATGAGCACGTAGAGGTCGCCCGAAGGGCCACCCTTCCAGCCGGCGTCTCCTTCGCCGGAAAACCTGATTTTTGTCCCCTCCTCCACTCCCGGGGGAATTTTCACTTTGATTTCCCTTCTGGTTTGAATCAGGCCCGTGCCCCGGCAGTTCTTGCAGGGATTGCGGATGATCGTTCCCTCTCCGTGACAATCCGGGCACTCGATCACCTGGATGAATTGCCCGAAAAGGGACTGGTTAATTTGCCTGATTTCCCCCTTCCCTTGGCAGCGGGAGCAAAGAGTGGGGAATGTCCCGGGCTCAGCGCCGGATCCGTTGCAGACGGGGCATTTTTCCAGCCTGGGGATGGAGATTTCCTTCTCACAGCCTAAGGCCACTTCCTTCAGGTTCACCCTCAGGCCCACTGAGAGGTCTCTACCCCTCTGAGGGCCCCTTTCTCTCACCCTTGTCTGGCGAAAGGTGGTGCCGAAGAAAGCCTCGAAGATATCCCCGATACCAAAATCACCGAAACCTCCGGTAAATGGCCCGAAGCCTGCTTCCTCAGCGGAGCCCGTCTGGTCGTAGCGCGCCCGCTTTTCGGGATCGGAGAGCACTTCGTAAGCCTCGTTGATTTCCCTCATTTTGTCAGCGGCCTGGGGGTCCGGGTTCAAATCGGGGTGATACTGGCGCGCCAGCTGGCGGTAAGCCCGCTTGATCTCCTCCTCGGTGGCATTCTTGGGGACTCCTAAAACCTGATAGTAGTCCTTGTACTCTGCCATGAGCTAAAAACTAAAATCCTCAGGGGGCCAGGGGAGCCCCCTGAGGTGAGAATTTCTTTTGTATTTTAGGTCACTCTTTGACTTCAAAATCGCCCTCAACCGTTTTTCCCTGATCGGGTCCTGGAGCAGATGGCCCCTCTCCTCCGGGAGGAGAGGTTTGAGGTCCGGTCTGCTTGTAGGCCTCCTCTCCCACCTTTCCCAGAAGCTCGGAGACTTCGCGCATCTTGGCTTCCACCTGGTCCATCTTATTCTCCTTGAGAAGCTGCTCCAGCTCATTTATAGCCTTTTCTGCAGCCTCAATCTTTGTACCGTCCACCTTACCCTTCAAGTCGTTCAGGGTCTTCCTCGAGGAGTAAATCAGGTAATCGGCCTGGTTCCTGAGCTCCACTTCCTGGCGGTGACGGCGGTCTTCCTCGGCGAAGCGTTCAGCCTCCTTGGTCATTCTCTCAATTTCCTCCTGGGAGAGCCGGGCTCCACCGGTGATGGTAATTGACTGCTCTTTCCCGGTGGCCTTGTCCTTGGCCGAGACGTGGAGGATTCCGTTGGCGTCAATTTCGTAGGTCACCTCAATTTGAGGGACGCCCCGGGGAGCAGGAGGAATCCCGTCGAGGATGAAATGGCCCAAGGAGATGTTGTCCTTGGCCATGGCACGCTCACCCTGGAGGACGTGCACCTCCACTGCAGGCTGGTAATCCGTGGCTGTGGTGAAAATCTGGGTTTTGCGTGTGGGAATGGGGGTGTTCCTCTCGATCATCTTGGTGAATACTCCACCTAAGGTTTCAATTCCTAAAGAAAGGGGGGTGACGTCCACAAGGACCACGTCCTTGATCTCGCCTCCGATGATTCCCGCCTGGATGGCAGCGCCCATAGCCACGCACTCCATGGGGTCAATTCCCCGTTCTACCTGTTTGCCCATGAAGTCCTCCACGAACTTCTGCACGATGGGCATCCTGGTGGGTCCGCCCACGAGGATGATCTTGTCGATCTGCTGAGGAGTGAGCTTGGCGTCCGCCAGAGCCCTTTCGATTGGCCCGCGGCAGCGCTGCACGACGGGCATCACCAGGGTTTCCAGTTTCGCTCTGGTAAGGTTCATCACTAAGTGCTTGGGACCTGCAGCGTCGGCGGTGATAAAGGGCAGATTGATATCAGTGGTGAAGGCCGTGGAGAGCTCGATTTTCGCCTTTTCCGCAGCTTCCCTGATCCTGGGCATCACGGTCTTGTCGTTCCTCAGATCGATTCCCGTGTCCTTCTTGAACTCCTCACAGATGTAGTCGATGAGGATGTTATCCATGTCCGTTCCGCCTAACTGGGTGTCCCCGGAGGTGGCGCGCACCTCGAAGACTCCCTGGCCGAAATCCATGATGGTCACGTCCAGGGTCCCTCCGCCGAAGTCGAAGACCATGATCTTCAATTCCTTATCGGATTTGTTCAGCCCGTAGGCGAAAGCCGCAGCGGTGGGCTCGTTGATCAAACGCACTACTTCCAGTCCGGCGATCTGGCCGGCCTCTTTGGTGGCCGTTCTCTGGGCGTCGTTGAAGTAGGCGGGAACGGTGATCACGGCCTTCTCAATTTTCTCCCCTAAGTAGGCTTCGGCATCCCTCTTCATTTTCTGCAGGATGAAAGCCGAAATCTGCTGAGGAGTGTACTCCTTGCCGTGAAGGTTGACTTTGTAGTTTGTGCCCATCTTTCGTTTTATAGCCATCACCGTGCCCTCTGGGTTCAGCGCTGCCTGACGGCGAGCTGGTTCCCCCACGAGGAGCTGGCCGTCCTTGGTGAAGGCCACCACTGAGGGAAAGAGGTGAGAACCCTCAGCGGAAGGAATGACAACTGGACGCCCATGGTCCAGATAGGCAATTTCCGAGTTCGTTGTTCCTAAATCGATTCCCACAATTACTCCCATTTCCTATTCCTCCGTTTCTTTCTCTGATTCTTTAATGTTTTTGTTTCGCGCCACGCGCACCCTTGCGGGGCGCAGAATTTTTCCCTTGTAGGTGTAGCCCTTCTGGAGCTCATCAGTGATCACCCCGTCCGGGCAGGAATCGGTTTCCACGAAGCCTTCGGCCTCGTGCAGGTTGCAGTCGAAGGGTTTTCCCACGGAGGGGATTTCCTCCACCCCCTCTTTCTTAAGGAGATCCTCCAACTGCTTGTAGATTAGCTCCACGCCAAGCTTGAGCGGGGAATTTTCCGATTCCTTCAAGGCAGAGAGAGCCCGATGGAAATTCTCCTGCACCTCCACTAACTTGCGCAGGAGCTCCTCATTGGCCCTCTCTTTAATTGCTTTCATCTCCCGCTCGTAAATGGCCTGGCGGGAAAGGGAAGAGGCGATTTCCTTTTTGAGCTCCGCAATCAAGGTCTCGATCTGAGCTTCCTTCTCGCTGAGCTTCTCCTTTAAGGAGGTGATCTCCTCTTCCTTTTTCTTCAATTCCAGCTCCAGAGGGGAGAGGTCTTCCTCGGGGTTTTCCTCTTTTTGGAAAGCGGCCTCCTCTTGGGAATTTTCTGAAGGGCTTGCTCCTTCCGGGGAGACCACCCTTTCTGAGTTTTTAATCCCGAGGTCCTCGCCCTCCTCTAGGGTTTCCTTCTTTTCCTCTTTCCATGCCTCTTCGGTGTTCATTTCGACTTCCTTGTCCTTAGTTTAGCACTCTCGATATGAGAGTGCTAAACTAAGAGGAAAAATAGCACAACCAGAAGGCGGATGTCAAGTAAGTGTATAAGATGAGTACATCGGTAACACCTAAGTATATTCTGTATCAGAAAGGATATAAAATCCCAAAATAAAAAATACCTGCGGCCTTAAGGCCGCAGGGTTCTGGTTCTCGAGGCTTTTAAATCAGCCGCCTAAGGGGCCACCGCTACTTCTTGCCAGGAAATTAATGTGAGCGGAGCATTGGAAACCGTCATTCCTGGTGGCAGGTTGGATTCATCTGTAAAATCCCGGAAGCGGATATCCACATTGCCACCAAAATTTAGGTTTCCTTTGCAGGAAATTCCTCCAATTAAGTTGGCATTGCCTTGCCAGTTTATATCTTCTCCTGCATAAAGGTAACCTTTGATCTGCTTGTTGCCAGCGAGTGTTAAGTCTTGAGCAGCAATCATGGCAACTCCGTTCATGCCTGATATATCCACATTTCCGGTCATCGTGATATTGCCCGCGGAAACGAAAGTGGCATTGCCTCTGAAATTTCCGCTGATAGTGATATTACCCTCTGCAAAAATTATCCCGCTTAAGGTAGCATTTCCGCTCAAAGAAAGGTTGCCATTTACGTATAGACCATGAGTAAACGAGTAGTTTCCACTGAAAGATTTATTCCCGGAATAAGTAGAAACCCCGGGCTGGGTGAGGCAAAGATTCCTCCAGTAACTCAAATCTATATCTTCAACTGGATCCGGCGGTACTTGTCCTACTGTAGTCTGCCCAGTATTTCCTATGAGGCGGGCGCTTCCCCCTGGTACATACCCTACTCCCGGAGAACCCAAGACATTGATATTTCCTGTGAACTGAATGGAATTAGCCGCTACCAAGTTTGATTGGGTCGTGGGGCCGTTGACAGGATCGTCCCAGCGGATATTTATGTTACCTGAAGCATCAACACGACCATTGGCGGTTACGGCTCGATCCCACATTCCTCCTGCATCAAATCCTTGCTGGGAAAGGAACTCCACCTTAATGGCTCGCTGGGCCGTCGGAGTGTCTGTCCCCCCTAAAGCAAGACTACCGGTTGATATCACCGTGACCTTTGAACTTGTTCTTGTAATTACTACCTGAGTTTGCCCTGTTTGGGAGATTAATGTCGTTGAGGTTATAGCAAACTGCGGATTGGCTCTTAGCTTCGCTGCTGCCCAGTCTATCCCCGCTTCAGCAAGGCTAAACGCTTGCTCTGCACGTTCATTGGTTTTGGAGGTAGAGCTTTCCGTCCTGGTCAAGGCAATCGTCCCAGCCACAGTTACTAATATAATGGCAAAGACTACGATTACCGTAATCAGCGCCAGACCTTTTTGGTTCACTTTTCCTACCTCCTTTCGCTCTACTTTCTTAAATTTTTAGTTTTTAAATTATACCACAAATACGAGTTTAGGGCTATAGCCCAATTCCCTTTCTTTTTCCCTTGTATTTTTTCCCTTGTATTCTTTAATATATTGTGAACGGTCCTTTTGAGACGCCATATATGGAAGGATCTGCAATGCTTGTGATGCGTATAAAGCAATTGCTGGAAGGAGATCCTATGACTGTCCAGGGCTTCTGCCCATCCTCTATTGGCGTAGACTCTATAATCGTTTCCCATGTTGCCCCGCCATCACGGGAGAGTTCAATTTTCACATTGCCTGAAACGTTATAATAGGCCCAGTAGATTGTTACTGTGCTATTCACATTCCAGGTTTCTCCCCCGTTAGGAATAATAACCGTGATCGCTGGGGATGTATCTTGATTAGGGGTCAGGAATGTCTTGTCTTCTCCATAGAAGACACCCCAATCATTCTTTATCGCCGTGCGATAATGATAAGTGGTGTTGGGGCTGAGGCCGGAAATATTGGCCGAGAAAACAACAGTTGAGGTTGAGGAAAAATTTTGATGTTGGGTGGAGTATCCATAATTGGTATCCAGTCCATACTCGAACCAAACTTCGCTCGCTAAGCTGTAGGAGTTGGCTTTGCCGTAAAGCGTGGTCTTAGTAGGGTTCAAGGGGGCGGCTGCTGAGGTCTCTATTGATGGTTTGGGGTACATGGTCAAAACGAAGGTAGTTGCGGTAAAGTTGGCGTTTACAGCCCCCTTATTGTTAACGGTATCCACCCAGGCGTAGGGCAGAGTGCCTGAGGCTGGATCACTTGGGTCCTGCTGCGTGAGACCGAACTGAGCTCCTTGAATGGGTATTAATTCCTGGTAATTGTTCCTTTTGCCCTTCACCTTATCAACTGCGCAAAGTTTTATCTGGTAACTGGTGAACGGTTCATACTGGGCAAAAACAGAAGCGGTGTAACTTGGGGTCAAAATCCACTTTCCTAAAAGACCGTCATAGGTCATAGGGAGGTAATATGGTCCTCCCGGGTTAGCCGTGCTTGTCCAGGTCGGCATGCCGGTCTCGTCCAGTTTCCAGTAAAGGGTGGGTGTGCTGGCCGGTGAAGGCGTTTTGCTGATGGTGGTGTAGACCACATAAACATCAGATGCTACTCCTCCAGTCAGAGGATCTAAGACTGTGGCTTGGATTCCACTTTGTAACTGTGTTCCTGTGGTGACCGTGTTAGTAATGGGTAAGCCGTTAACGCTTGAAAATTGAGGGGCAGTGTTATCGGTGATCAAGCGGATATAAGATGTCCCTCCCTGCGGGGCGTTGGGTTGAACGTTGCTGATGGAATTAGTATTGGTTGCCTGAATCTGGATTTCTATCATTTCCCCATCACTTGAGGAATCATTGATTTTGAATTGAAAGTAATATGTGGTTCCCATTAAGAGTGTTGCAGTTGCTGGACTGCTATGAAAAGGTCCGGGATCGGTATATATTTCCCCCACTCCGCTTCCTGATAATTGAGTCCAATCAGTCCAGTTTTGCCAGGTTGTTCCGTTCCCCACTCTCGTCCGGTATTTTACACTTGATTTGGGTATATCAAAGGCGTCGTCTCTGATTTCTCCCTCCAGGTAGGTATGGAGGTTCGCAGAGGGATTTGCGCTCATATAGTGGCGAACGTAAGATTCTCCTACTTCAGGGAAAGTAAAGTAAACCTGCGGCCTGTAAGTCTGAATGTTGGTTTCAAGCTGAATCAACCTGGCCCCCAGCACCGTGGGCGTTTTCACTGTGACCGTAACATGCCTGAGGAAACGCACGATCTGGCCGTTCTCAAACACATAGGTAGAGGTGACCGTCCTGATATATCCCGGTTTTGGCTCATCCTGGAGGAATTCAGGTATAGTTAAATTGCTTCTCATCTCTTCAATTTTCGCTTGGGCCAATGAAAGGGCTACATCCCGGCTTTGAATTTTCATCGTCAAGGTGAGCATCTGGGTGGCTATAGTGATGATAAAAACCGCAAGGATGCCTAAAATAGCAATAGAAATGAGCAGTTCAACCAGAGAGAATCCTTCGTGTGAAGAAATACTTTTCACCCTCATTTGTAGTTCCTCAAATTTACGGAAAATGAAGTCGTTTTCGTCACGTCCCTTAATGCAGCCGTGAGCTCAACATCTACTTGGAAGGTAGAAGGAGTTACAGAGCTAACCCGGAAGCTGGCATTGGTAATATTATCAGCAATGGGGTCGTTGTTCCCATTATTTAACTTGCGATAAAGCGTGTTCACAGTTCCATTCCATTCATAATACTGATTAAAGTTTGTGCCTGTTGTGCTGAAGTATAGCCTTTTAGGACTTGTGCTGGTTGTAGCTACCCAGTTACAGGGTCTCAGGTCTCGGATCATTACATCCTGAACTGAACGCAGTTGGTCCTCGAGGGAAACAGTAAGGGATTGCTTGGAATAAAGGCGAATGCTCTGAGCAATCAGGGTACCGGTGATGCCCAGAAAAAGCGCCATAATCGCTATGGCGATAATCATTTCAACTAAACTTAAACCCTTTTGCCCGTTTTTCATTTAAGGACTCAAAGATATTTTACCAGTTGTGGGAGTGACCGTGAGCTGCCCTGTTTTTCCTTTTGGAGAGACGAATGTAATCACCCCACCGTTTGTTTCACTAGTGTAGGTTGGTTGATAGTAAACTATTTTATAATCTGTGGCCGTGTTTACGGATATCTTTACTCCCTGCGGAAGTTCTTTGGTTTCGATTAGCTGTTCTGCCTGGCCGGGGGGTGCGGTCCAGATTTTGTAAAATGTGTTGCCAGGTGCCAACTCTACTTTGTATGGGACGCTGGCGGCTTTAGATTTCTGCTGCGCATTTCTCAAATCTGCCTCCACTTGCCTCATCGCCGTCTGCAGGGCCTTGTAATCGAGGTAGTTAGTGAACCAGGGCACAGCCACCGCTATAAGAATTACAGCGATGACGATCACCAACACCAACTCTATAAGTGTAAACCCCTTGTTCCTCATTAATTGCCCCGCATTTCTATGTGGTATTATACCTTATTCCGAAGGAACTATCAAATAAAAAGCCCTGGAGAGGAGAAAAGGGGCCAAACTTATTGGTCTTTTTCTAAATCTGGAACCATCCTGGGGCAGGAAAGCCGTGACATCACTCTAATTGAGCCAGTCCAGAAATCTCGATGGCGCCTCGATCCTTCAAGAGAAGTGAAAGCAAAAACACCCGAAAAAGGCCCTCCTTTGAAGAGGGTAGTTTTTCTTTTTTCTCGAACCAGCCCTTAGAGGGGCAAAATGAAGGCACTTTGAAAGCGGTCAAGACTCCCAAAAAGTGACTAAAAACGACTGGAAGCGGCAAGAAGGCCTGTCAAATTTGCGCTTTTTGGCATTTTTCACCACTTTTACAAAGGGAAGGAACCCTATCTTTTGGGAGAGCCTCATAACGTTATTTATTGCTCGATGCGGATTCTTCCCGTAATCGAGGCCACAATTACCTTCCCGTATTTTCCCTTGGGGGATTTGAAGGTGATCGTCCCTCCATTGACCTCGCTTTGAGCGGAAGCAGCATAATAAATGATTTTGTTGTTATCGGGGGAAACGGTGGTGTAAATGGTGACCCCTCCCGGAAGAGATATCGTCTCTTTGAGCTTGGCCGTGCTTGTTATGGGGTGCTCGTAAATGTAGTAGACGTTTTTTCCAGGAATGAAGAGCACCTCGTAATTCGCTCCGCTCGCTATGGCCATGACCTGAGCCTTTCTCAGGTCCGCTTCCACCTGGTTAAGGGCAGTCGTGAGCCTGTTTTTGTCAATAAAGTTCTGAAAGGTGGGAACGCCGATTCCCAGGATGATAGCCACTATTGCCAGAACAATGGCGAGCTCAATTAATGTAAATCCTCTTTCCCTCATAGACCGGCAAGTCTTAAATAGGCCTCCAGAATGTAATTTCCCCAGAAAGCGGTAATCAGAGCGCCAGCGGCCAAATACGGGCCGAAGGGGACAGCGCTCTTTCCTTTGAGTTTAAAGAAAATCATGCCCACAATCCCTCCCATCGCACCAAAGATGAAAGATATGAAAAACCAGACCAAAACCAGGGGATAGCCCAGGAAGGCACCTGCCATTAAAGCCAATTTAATGTCCCCTCCGCCCATTCCTCCTTTCCAGAGAAGGTAAATCAAAAGAAAAAGTCCACCCCCGATGGCCGCTCCCAAAAGCGCCTGCCAGTAATTCCCCCGGGCGATCTGGAATCCCAGCCCGATTACAATTCCCGGAATGGTCAGGGCATCGGGAAGGAGCTTGCGCTCTAAATCAATGAAGAAAAGGGGAAGGAGAAACAGGTAAAGGACTGCCCACTGGAAAAAGTCAACGCTTGAGCCGTAGAACCAGAAAAGAAGAGCAAGCCCTGCTCCTGCCAGAATTTCCACAAGAGGATATCTAAAGGAAATGGGAGCGCGGCAGTAGCGGCAGCGACCCTTTAAAAAGAGGAAGGAAAAGAGGGGAACGAGGTCAACCGCCTTAAGCTGGTGCCCGCATTTGGGGCAAAAGGAACGGCCTCGAGCAATGGAGATTCCCCGAGGGATCCTGTAAATCAGGGAATTCAGGAAAGAACCTAAAATCAGGCCGAAAAGGAATGCCAGGATGGCGTAAATGAGTCTCAGCGCATTAACTTCCATGGACGCATAATCCTTCCATTCCCTGCATGGATTTTATTATAAGGAAAGCCCGCTTCCTTGAAAACAATTATAATTTCCTGACCTGGCGTATTGACGCAAACTTTGTCAGACATAAGCGGAGCAGAAGCGGAGGAGAAGCGGAGCATGTCCCTGGAATTACCTTCCAATCAAAATTTCCGGACACAGAAATAACCAAGAGTTGATGGGGTTTCCAGGTTTTTTGCCGCAATTTTGCTACACTTGCGGAAATTTAAGCCTTAGCTTGCCCAAAGCTGGATTGGAAGCAGTAATCCGACCGCAGCGCGGCCATCTCGAAAGGATTCCTGGGGGAGAAATTCCAACAGTTTGATTTTTCAGGACCCGACTCTCGGCTTTTCTCAGAATCCCTGATTAGGGAACGATCCCCGCGGGAGTAGCGGTCAGAGTGGTGCGGCTTCGATCTTTTGCTTGGGCGGTTACAAGGTATGAAGAACCTCCATCCAGGCTTTGATAGGTGAGGGTGTTTTCCACCAGGTTGGCTAATATTTTATCCCGGTCCTCAACGCTGAGGTACAAGCAGGCAGTAGAAGTAAAAGGAGATCCCCGTTCTGATCCTGAGACCGTGACTTCCGCAGGGTACCTGTTGAAATCCGCCCGGTAGATCTCAAGACAACTCCGGAAATGCTCCAGGGAGAATCTTGCCGCTGAAAGCCATGCTCTCTCTCGGATGCCCAGATAATTGGGAACGGCAATGCCTGCAAGGATGGCCAGGATGGCGATTACCACCAGAATTTCCAGTATGGTAAATCCCCTCTGCCCTTTCATAATGTTTATTTTATCACAGGTCGCATTGATAATGCCTTTTTGGGCTTTTTAAAACTCCCATCGATTTCCAGCCTAAGGAATAAAACCTCTCGGGGTGAGGATGATGGTGGTTCCGCTTTTATCCCTGGCGTGGGCCGTGATCCTGTAATCATCAGGGGAGATGGTGCCACCGATGTCCGCCACGCTAGCCAGAATCCTATTCCAGTTATCGGGATCCAGGTAAGTAGAGGTGAGGGGAGTGCCATTGCTCCAGTTAAGCGATGTGGGGTAAGAGTTTGTCTCTGCGCGGTAGGCCTCGAGCGCAGTTTTGAGGCTTCCCAGAGAGGCTTTGGCTTCGGCAATTGCTGCCCTGCTCAGCTCCTCAGGAAGGACAGAGGTGGCTTCTCCTGATGTGGTGCTTTTTTCGTTCTCTGAAGGCTGGGAACGCGTAAGCGGAATGACCAATTCCGCTATAAGCGCGATTACAACGAGAATGAGGATCACTGCAATCGTGATTCTCTTATTTTTCACGGCACCTCCTCTTGATTTTAAAATGAGCACTGGAAAACCTCAGGAGTCGGGTTTGAGCCGACTCCTGAGGAAAGTTCAACTTCCGAGATTTCGCTGCTCGAGCGGACTAGGGAGTAATGCCACCTGGGGTGGCGGTGAGAGTGGTGCTGTTGCGATCTTTAGCCACTGCAGTAATTGTGTAATCGTTTTGGTTGATAGTACCATTAATAGATTGCACATTGGCTAAGAGTTTAGTCCAGTCGGAGCTATCCATATAACTAGGAGTAATAGGAGTACCATTAGTAAAGTTTAGGCCAGTAGGATAGTAATTTGTATCCGCCCTGTAAACTTCCAGAGCAGTTCTCAATGACCCTAACGACTCCTTTGCCGCGGCGATATTCGCCCTGTCCCTGAACCCCAGGTAGTTCGGAATAGCCACCGCAGCCAGAATGGCGATGATGGCGATGACGATGATCAACTCAATTAACGTAAAACCCTTTTGTCCTTTCATCTTTCACTTTCCCTCCTTTTACTTTGGAATTTTAACACTTTTATCTTTTTATTTATCCCTCAATAATCCTTTTGCCCTTGCCCATTACATCCCCTCCTTTATCAGGTTCCAGAGAAACCCTTTGGAAGGTGTATTATACTATTTTTGCGGGCAGATAGCAAGTTAAAACCTCATAAATACGCCCCTGGAACCTTATTCTGCTTTTTCGGCTCCCAGAGTGCTTCCTTTGATAGAGAGGAAAGTCCTCACGACCTCAGGATCGAACTGTGTCCCCGCGCCATTTTTCAGCTCAAGGAGTGCTTCCCTCAAGGAAAGCGCCCTGCGATAGGGGCGATCTGAGCGCATGGCCTGAAAGGCATCCACTACGGAAACGATGCGGGCAAGGAAAGGGATCTCGCCATTCTTCAGGCCATTAGGATATCCTTTACCGTCCCACCTTTCGTGATGATGTAAAACAACTGGTAGGATGCTCCTTAAGGTTGTGAAAGGTTTCAGGATCTTTGCTCCAATCTCAGGGTGGAGGCGTACTATTTTCCACTCCTCCTCGGTCAGAGGACCAGGTTTGTTCAGGACACTCCCAGGAACGCCGATTTTCCCGATATCGTGAAGCATTAGACTGTATATTAGGAGCTTTTTCTCTTTGTATTGAAGCCCCAATTTTTTTGCCAAAGCCTCCCCGATTCTCTGGGACCGATTCAGGTGCCTTGCAGAGCCAGGGTCCTTGGCGTAAACAGCCTGCCAGAGAGCCCTTGCGGCCTCAGAAACTGCTCGCTCCCTCCGAATTTCGATTTTCAGGTTATCAAAGGCCCAGTTGACCTCCCTGGAAAAGAAAAGAGCCGCGCAAGCCCGTTCCCTTGCCCAGTTGCGCTTCGAGGAAGAAAAAACCATAGCCCTCAGGGGCTTTTTCCCTAAAGGGATTGGTAGAATTAATATCTCGCTATCCCCATAGATAAGCAGGGGTTTTTCCGGAGCTCTCTCCTCGATGATGCGCTCCACTTCCTGAAGCAATTTCTGGTCCTTGCATTCCTGGAACTCCGAAACCCAATGCCCCTTTCTTCTGGAGAAAAGAAAGCTCTGATCAGCTTCCAGAAGCTTCTTCCCCTCCTCTAAGGCAGACTCCAGGAACTCATCGCAATCCCGGATAAACGCTTCCCGGTCGGAAACCAAAAGCCAGCCAAGGGAAAAATCCGGTGGGGCTAATAATGCGGAATCAAAAGGGCAGGAGGGGGGAAGACTTTGGGACAAAAAAATAAAAGAAGGAAACTCGGAAGGAATCTCCCCCGCAGCGGAAAAGCTTTCCTTGTGCTCTTTAAAATAACCCATGCTCCACTCCGCTTCTTGGCAAATGCCTGTTGTATTATACCATATTTTTCCTCTTCTGGATTATTCCAGGGAGAAAAAATTTCAAATTAATTTGACACCACCCGCTTTGGGCGTTCCGAGGAGCACTTTTAAAGTGTAAGAGCCTCTTTTAGAGCCCAGTAGTGGTCACCGGGTCGTTGACAAGCAGGACTTAACGTTCCAAAAACATGCTATTTGTGCTAAACATTCCTTAAAGAAATGGGAAGAGAGCGATTTCTCATATTCTTTTACTCGGAAGTGAGCTCCACGATGCTTAAAGCTCGGGAAATTGCCCGGGAAGTGGAGACTCCCTTCGTCGTCCGGGCGGCCAGGCAAACGAAGGGCTACGGAAGAAAGGACGCTTTCTGGGTAAGCCCCGAAGGAGGGCTCTGGTTTACCGCAGTTTTTCAGGTAAAGAGGCTTTCCGGGCTTTCAGCACTCCTCGCCTTAGTAGTTTTGAGGGCCTTAAAATCGGAGTTTTCTGATTTAAGAATTAAATGGCCCAACGACATCGTTTTTGAAGAGAGAAAGGTCGCCGGGCTTTTGATTGAGGTGAAGGGGAAAGTCTTCTGGGGTGTAGGGATTAACTTAAACAATGAACTTCCCCCTGAGCTCAAAGGGAAAGCCGTTTCGCTAAAAGAGCTCACCGGAAAGGATTACGATCCGGAGCAAGTGCTCCTTGGTCTTTTAGACCGCCTTTCTTCCATGCTCTCCACTTTCGAGGAGCAAGGGCTTTCCTCGTTCATCCCCGAGTACGAAAAAGAGCTGGTCTTTTTGGGGAAAAAAATTGAGGTAATTTACAAAGAAAATTTAATAACTGGAATTGCCCACGGCATCTCTGATGAGGGATTTCTAAAATTGCAAACTCCATCTGGTCAGCTTCTATTGCCAGATGGAACCATAGTAAAATTTTAGAAAATTTCTTTTCAAAGCCCCGCATTTCCTTTATAATCCAAGCGATTAGGCTTATTCGTGTTTCAGATTAAATTCGTGCCACTTGAACAAGTGAGGTAGAAGCAATGGCTGAAAAGACGATCGAACAGCTGATCAAGGAATTGGAGGAGAAAAGGGCCAGCATCATTGATGCTGACGGCACGCGGGCTAAAAAACAGCACGAAAAGGGGAAGTTCTCAGCCAGGGAAAGGATTGAATTACTTCTTGACCCGGGCACCTTTATCGAGTATGACGCTTTCGTCCAGCACCGCTGCACCAACTTTGGCATGGACAAGGTGGAGATCCCTGCAGACGCTGTGGTCACGGGCTACGGACTCGTGAATGGCCGCCCTGTGTTTCTCTACTCTCAGGACTTCTCCTTAGCCGGAGGGTCCTTAGGGGAAGCACATGCCATGAAAATTGCCAAGATGCAGGACATGGCTATGAAAATGGGCGTCCCTTTGATTGGGATTAACGATTCCGGAGGAGCCCGGATTCAGGAAGGAGTGGATTCCCTCCACGGATACGGACAAATTTTCTTCCGCAACACCCGCGCCTCCGGGGTGATCCCGCAAATTTCCGTGATTCTGGGCCCATGCGCTGGCGGTGCAGTTTATTCTCCCGCAATTACGGATTTCGTCTTCATGGTGGACAAGGTCTCTAACATGTACATCACCGGTCCCCAAGTGATTAAAGCCGTCACCGGCGAGGAGATTGGCGTAGAGGAGTTAGGCGGGGGAATGGTGCACAACAGCGTCTCGGGAAACGCGCACTTCCTTTTTCCATCTGAGCAAGATTGCTTTCAAGGGGTACGCAGGTTGCTTTCCTTCCTTCCCGGGAACAACCTTGACGATCCCCCGGTGCTCGATACCGGAGATGATCCGGGGAGACTGGTCTACGAGCTCCGCAGCATTGTTCCCACCAATCCCAAACTCCCCTACAACATCAAGGACGTAATCGCCCAAATTGTGGACAACGGCGATTTTATGGAGGTGCAGGAATTCTACGCTCCCAACATTGTGGTGGGGTTTGGCCGAATCGGCGGAATGACCGTGGGAATTGTGGGGAACCAGCCCCAGGTTCTCGCCGGGTGCCTGGACATCAACTCCTCGGACAAAGCAGCGCGTTTCATAAGGTTCTGCGACGCCTTCAATGTGCCCCTGGTGACGTTAGTGGATTGCCCGGGATATCTTCCCGGAAAGCAGCAGGAGCATGGCGGGATAATCAGGCACGGGGCGAAACTCCTTTTCGCTTATGCTGAAGCCACGGTGCCCAAGATCACGGTCACCCTGCGCAAGGCTTACGGAGGAGCGCACATCGCCATGTGCAACAAGGACCTGGGATGCGATTTGATGCTCGCCTGGCCTCAGGCAGAAATCGCGGTCATGGGTGCTCAAGGTGCCATCAACATCATTTTCCGCAGAGAGATTGAGAGCGCTTCGAACGCCGAGGAAAAGAGAAAAGAGCTCACGGAAAATTACGAGAGGCTCTTCTCCAACCCTTATGAAGCGGCCAAAAGGGGATATGTGGATGCTGTGATCCCTCCTGAGGAGACCAGGGGCAGGATTGCTTCTGCTCTGGCAATCTTCAGAACCAAAAGGGATCAGACCCCTCCCAAGAAGCACGGAAACATTCCCCTGTAAGCGAGGGTAGAGAAATGGAAGAGAGAAAAGGTGGGATCCCCTCAGAGATCAAGGCCGTGATCGCGGCAGCTTTAGCCAGGTACCTGCACGATGAGAAGTTTTCCTTCAAGGTCGTGTCCGTTAAACCAGTCCAGCTTTCCCAGATTAACCTCTGGGGTTTGGAAGGACGGCGCCTTAATATGCTGGGATTGAAAGGATACAGGAAACCATGACTCGCAAGTATCTAATCAAAGTAGATAACAAAACTTATGAGGTGGAGGTGGAGGAGGTCACAAAAAGGATCACCTCAGTTTCCCCGATGACACAACCTCCGGCCCCTGCGCCCAAGAGCATTCCGGTGCAGATGCCCCAGGTTCCCCAGCCACCCTCAGGAAAACCCAAGGTGGCGGAGATTGCCGGAGTAAAGAAAATTCAGGCTCCCATGAGCGGGACAGTGCTTAAAATTCTCTGCCAGCCCGGTCAGGAGATCAAGGAAGGGGACGTCATTTTGAAATTGGAAGCCATGAAAATGGAGACCGAGATCGCCGCCCCCTTCCCGGGAAGGGTAAAGGAGATCCTGGTTGTCGAGGGGCAGAACGTGAACTCCGGGGAAACAATGATTCTCGTGGAATAGGGGGAACAACAATGAGCGAGAAGATTGTGGAAGGAAAAAAGCATTTAGTGGAAATAACGGAAACGGCATTCCGCGATGCCCATCAATCCCTGATCGCTACGAGGATGCGGACAAAGGACATGATTCCCATGATCGAGAAAATGGATCAGGTGGGCTACTGGTCCTTCGAGATGTGGGGAGGGGCGACCTTCGATTCCATGATCCGCTTTCTCGATGAGGACCCCTGGGAGAGGATCCGGATTTTCAAAAAATACACGAAGAACACCAAACTGCAAATGCTTCTTCGGGGCCAGAACCTCGTGGGTTACAGGCACTACCCGGATGATATCCTGGAGCGCTTCATCAAAAAGGCCGCGGAGCTGGGGATCAACGTTTTCCGCATTTTCGACGCTTTAAACGACATCCGCAACATGGAAAAGGCGATCACCGTGGCCAAAAAAACTGGGGCCATAGTTCAGGGCGCTTTAAGTTACACTTTAAGCCCGGTGCACTCCATCGACGGCTTTGTGAAGTTCGCCAAAGAGCTCAAGGAACTGGGGTGTGACATCATCACCATCAAGGACATGGCGGGATTGATCACACCCAGGGCAGCTGCGGAGCTCGTGAGCAAGCTCAAAGCGAAATTGGGTCTGCCCGTCTGCTTGCACTCCCACTGCACTACCGGCATGGCCCCCACGGCATATTTTGAAGCGGCGGAAGCAGGAGTGGACATTATTGACTGCGCTATCTCCCCCTTCAGCATGGGCACTTCCCAGCCCCCTACCGAGACCATGGTGGAGATGCTTCAGGACGCCGGGTTCAAACTGAGAATTGACAAGAGTCACTTCCTGGAAATTGCCGATTACTTCCAGGAGATCAAAGACACTGCCTACAAGAGCCTTTTAAGCCCCATCGCGGAAAGGGTGGACGTACGCGCCCTGGTTTACCAGGTCCCGGGAGGAATGCTTTCCAACATGGTAAGCCAGCTGGAGAAGCAAGACGCCCTGGACAAGTTCCAGGACGTGCTCCGGGAAATCCCCCGCGTGCGCGCCGAGTTGGGTTATGTTCCCCTGGTCACTCCCACCTCGCAAATTGTGGGAACACAGGCCACCATGAACGTGCTTGCCGGTGAGCGTTACAAAATTATCATCCAGGAAGTGAAGGATCTCTGCCGCGGCCTTTACGGGAGAACGCCTGCCCCTATCGATCCCATTGTGATGAAGAAGGCCATCGGGGATGAGAAGCCCATTGAGGGAAGGCCGGCGGATCACCTGCCTCCAGAATGGGAAAAGGCCAAAAAGGAGATGGAACCCTATTCCGATAAGGAGGAGGACATCCTCACCTATGCCCTTTACCCCAAGGTGGCCAAAGAGTTTTTCGAGGCGCAAAAGGACCCCCTGAAGAAGAAAGTTCGGGAGGAAGCTTTAAAGACTTCACTTCCCACCCCGGAGGGACATCCCCAGAAAAAATTCATTATCAGAATTGGCGATCAGGACTTTGAGGTAGGTCTAACTGAAATAGAATAATTCACTTTCCGTTAAACCCAGGAGGACGACATGGGAGAAAAAACGATAAAGGATGCGAAGGAGCGCTGGGAAAATTCCACCTTGAAAAACTTCGTGGCTAAAGCTCCGGAGAGGCAGAAGGAGTTCGCCACAGTTTCCCAGAATCCTGTTTCCACGCTTTATACTCCTCTAAATTTTGAAGAGAAGGATTACCTGAAAAAGTTAGGTTTCCCTGGAGAGTATCCTTTTACCCGGGGCATTTACCCCAATATGTACCGGGGTAGACTCTGGACCATGAGGCAGTACGCCGGCTTCGGTACCGCAGAGCAATCCAACCAGAGGTTTAAATATCTCCTGGATCAGGGGCAGACCGGGCTCTCCGTGGCCTTCGATCTCCCCACCCAGGTAGGTTACGATTCCGATCATCCCCTGGCAGAAGGGGAAGTGGGTAAGGTGGGGGTGGCCATAGATAGCCTGGCCGATATGGAGATCCTCTTTGAGGGCATTCCCCTGGATAAGGTATCCACCTCCATGACGATCAACGCCCCTGCGGCCATTCTCCTTTCTATGTACATCGCCGTGGCAGAAAAGCAGGGGGTGCCGCGCTCCGAGCTCCGGGGAACGATCCAAAACGACATCCTCAAGGAGTACATTGCCCGGGGAACTTACATTTTCCCACCTAAGCCCTCAATGCGCCTGGTGGTGGATACCCTATCTTTCTGCGCCAGAGAAATGCCCAAATGGAACCCCATTTCTATTTCCGGTTATCACATCAGGGAAGCAGGTGCCGATGCCGTGCAGGAAGTGGCCTTCACCCTGGCTGATGCCATTGAGTACTGTAAGGCCGCCCAGCAAGCGGGAATGGATATTGACCAGTTTGCCCCCCAGCTCAGCTTTTTCTTTGCCGCGCACAACGACCTCTTTGAGGAAGTGGCCAAATTCCGGGCCGCGCGCAGGCTCTGGGCAAAAATAATGAAGGAAAAGTTCCAGGCACAGGACCCGAGGTCCATGATGCTTCGCTTCCACACCCAGACCGGAGGCTCCACCTTAACGGCTCAGCAGCTCGACAACAACGTCGTGCGCGTGGCTATTCAGGCCCTGGCCGCGGTTTTAGGGGGAACTCAGAGCCTGCACACCAATTCCCGGGATGAGGCCCTGGGACTGCCCACGGAGAAATCCGTCCAGATCGCCCTGAGGACCCAGCAAATCATAGCCTATGAATCAGGGGTGACGAACACAGTTGATCCCCTCGGCGGTTCCTATTATTTGGAGCATCTCACCGATCAGATTGAAAAGAGGGCCCAGGAATACCTGGAGCGCATTGAGAGCATGGGCAGCATGGTGGAGGCCATCGAATTAGGATATATCCAGCGCGAGATCCAGGCTTCCGCCTACAAATACCAGAAAAGCATCGAGAGCGGGGAAAGAATCATCGTGGGCTTAAACAGGTTCAAGACGGAAGAGGAGTCCCCTCAGGAGATCCTCAAAGTTGATCCCCGTCTCAGGGAACTGCAGATTAAGCGGATTCAGGAAGTAAAGCAAAAGCGCGACAACGAGAAGGTAAATGTCATCCTGAAAAAGATTGAGGATGTAGCTCCCACCGGCGAAAACCTGGTTCCTTACTTCATCGAGGCCGTGAAAACTTACGCTACTTTGGGAGAAATAACTGGAGCCCTGCGCAAGGTTTTTGGCGAATACCAGCAACAGGTCATTTTCTGAGAAGGAGCGGAAATGGAAAAGGGAAAGGTTCGCATTCTGATAGCCAAAGTGGGGTTGGATGGTCACGATCGAGGCGCCAAGTACATCGCCCAGGCCTTACGGGATAAGGGCTATGAGGTAATTTATACGGGAATCAGGCAAACTCCCGAGGATGTAGTCAAGGCGGCCATCCAGGAGGACGTCCAGTTCGTGGGCTTGAGCTTGCTTTCGGGAGCACACAATCAGCTTTTCCCCAAAGTGGCACAGCTTTTAAAGGAAAAAGGGGCGGAGGACATCGTGGTCTTCGGGGGTGGGGTAATCCCGGCCGATGACATCCCTTTCCTCAAGTCCCAGGGGATCAAGGAAATTTTCCCTCCGGGAACCACGATCGATGAGGTGGTGGACTTCATCGAGAAGACCCTGAAGGATGCAGCTCATTGAGGGCCTGAAAAGGCGAGACCTAAGGGCCCTGGCGAAAGCCATCAGCCTTGCGGAAAACGATCCCCTGAAGGCAGAGGAGGTTTTCGGGGAAGTCATTTCCCAGCCACCCATGAGCTTCAAAGTGGGCCTCACCGGCCCCCCGGGCTCAGGGAAGAGCACCCTGATCCGGAATATCGTTTCCCGGGCGGTGGAAGAAAATATGAGCGTGGGGGTTCTGGCCGTTGACCCCTCAAGCCCCTTTTCCGGCGGTGCTCTCCTTGCTGACCGCCTGAGGATTGCTATTCCCAATCTTGATCCCTCAAAGGTGTTCATCAGGAGCCTTTCCTCCCGCGGCCACCTTGGCGGCCTTTCTCCCGGCATTGTGGCTTCCGTTAAATTGATGGATTACTACGGCTTCGATTTGCTCCTTTTAGAGACCGTGGGAGTAGGGCAGGCGGAAGTGGAGGTAATGTATTTAGCGGACCTTGTGGGCGTGGTTCTGGTTCCCAATTTAGGGGACGACATTCAGGCCATGAAGTCCGGCCTAATGGAAGTGGCGGATCTTTTTGTGGTGAACAAGTGCACACTCCAGGGGGCTGAAAAGCTCAGACTTGAGCTGGAATCGCTGATTGAGAACTCGCCGCGCTTCCAGAATGTACTCTGGAAACCCCCTGTTTTTTCCACCGATGCCCTGACCGGCGAAGGCTTAGAAGAGCTCTGGGCATTTATTAAGAATTCTCCTCGGGATGAAAACTTTCTCAAGCTATTAGAGAAGAAGCGCAAAAGGCAGGTCCATTTCCAGATTTATCAGTCCCTTTTAAATTATTTCCGCCTTAAGGCAGAAGATGCCATGAAACTATTATCCCTGGATCACTATTCTCCCACAGTTGTCCGGGAGCTGATTAAAAAGATTTTGGAAGGTCGAGAGGAGGAATAGAAAATGCTCAAAAAAATTGATCACATTGGCATTGCTGTGAGCTCCCTCAAGAAGAGCATTCCTGTTTTTCAAAAGTTAGGGCTGGAGCTTAAAGGAGTGGAGGAGGTTCCCTCCCAGAAAGTGAAGGTGGCCTTTTTCCAGGTCGGGGATGTGCACATAGAGCTTTTGGAGCCCACTTCTCTTGAAAGCTCGATCGGAAAATTTTTAGAGAAGAGGGGAGAAGGGCTGCATCACATTGCCTATGAGACGGGTGACATTGAAGAGGAAATGGCTCTCCTCAAAGCCGCTAACTTTGAACTCATCGATCAGGAACCCAGGGAGGGAGCTCACGGGACCAAGATCTTCTTCCTCCATCCCAGATCCACGAACTCCGTCCTTACAGAAATCTGCGCGCATAAGGAAACAAAGTAAAACGTTTTCGTAAAATTTTCTATTTCTAATTTTACTTGAGGAAAAAAGCCTCCCATTAAAGCATATTCCTGTCATCAAAACTCATTTATAAAATAATTTGTTTTAAAAATGCTGAATTATTTTTATCTTTAAGTTATAATTGTTTCAATCGTGGACTCCTACATGCCAAGGGATAATAAAGGATCACTTTCAAAGGAGGAAACGCTATGGAAGTAGGGGGTTACCTGCTGCCAGACGATCTTTGGTACCACAAAGAGCATTTCTGGGTAAGGATGGAAGGTGATGTCGCAACAGTCGGCGTCACCGATTTTTTTCAAAAGCTCGCCGGGGAAATTTCCTATCTGGAGCTACCCTCTGAGGGCGACGAGTATTCTCAGGACAACGTCGTGGGAACCGTGGAAACCGGAAAATGGGTGGGCAAGATCTACTCACCCTTAAGCGGCACGATCACCGAGGTCAACTCCGAAGTCGTTGATGAACCGGCGCTTGCCAATCGCGACCCTTATGGATCCGGGTGGTTGTTTAAGCTCAAAGCCTCCGATCTCTCCGAGCTCGAGAACCTCTTCAAGGGTGAGGCCGCCCTGAAGTGGATGGAAGAGGAAATCCGCAAAAAGGCCAAATAAAGTAGGCTTATGTACCTCTTTAACCTCGATCGCATGCCCGACCTCCTCTCGATGGTGATCTTCCATGAGCTCGCCCGAGAGGGAGTGGAAGCCCTGGTGATTGTCTCTCCGGAAAAACCCTTAATCAGCATTGGTTATTTCCAAGATGCCCATCAGGAAGTGGATCTGGACTATATCAAATCCTCTGGCCTTCCTCTCTTCCGCAGGGAAGTGGGAGGCGGCACGACATATTTAGATGAGAATCAAATTTTTTATCAGGTAATATACTCCCGCAAGAACAAGAGGTTCCCGCAAACGATCAGGCAAGCCTATGAAGTCCTCTCAGAACCGCCCTGTCGAGCTCATGAGCGCTTTGGCATCAAGGTTCGCTTCCGGGAAGTAAACGACCTTGTAACCGAAGACGGGAGAAAAATCGGGGGAGAGGGTGGGGCGGATATCGGCGAGTGTATGGTCTTCGTCGGCTCCATGCTCATGGATTTTGATTACCAGACTATGTCCCGAGTGGCTAAAATCCCTGATGAAAAGTGGAGGGATAAGGTTTACAAGTCCCTGGAGGAAAACCTCACTACCATGAGGAGGGAGCTGGGAGAGCTCCCCAACCGAAAGGAAGTTCAGGAGATTTTAATTGCCGAGTTCCAGAAGGTCCTCGGGCCCCTGGAAAAAGCGGAACTCACTCCAGACTTTTTGAGGAGGGCCAGAGAGTTGGAAAGGCAGATGCAGAAGCCCGAGTTCCTCTTCGGTAAAAGGAAAGGGGAAGTTGACTCCCTGAAGATTAAATCCGGATTGAATCTGATATTCGGACAGCACAAAGCCCGAGGAGGCCTGATCCGCACCATCCAGGAAGTGGAAGGCCCCTCTCTGGGAGGGACGATTCAGGATCTATCCATAAGCGGAGATTTCACTTTAATTCCCCGAAAAAGCCTCAGGGAAGGACTGGAACGGAGCATTATTGGAACAAGAAGGGAAAAATACGAGCTTTTCCCCAGAATTGCGCAGTTCATGGAATCGAAAGATAAGGAAATGCCCGGGGTCAATACTGAGGACATAATTATGGCTTTAGGGTTAAAAGATTGATGAAAGGAGCTGGGCGAGATTGAGGGAACTGGATGTTTCCGAAGTAATCCCACAAGTAAAAAAGCTCTGTATTGAGGCCAATTACTATATTGGCGAGGATGTTTTAGAGAAACTGGAGGAAACCCTGGCTCAGGAAGAATCACCAGTAGGGAAGGAGATCCTGCACCAGATTTTGACCAACCATAGGATGGCTGCAAAAGAAGAGATGCCCGCGTGCCAGGATACCGGAGTTGCCGTTATTTTTGTGGAATTGGGGCAGGACCTGCACCTTAAAGGGGGCGATCTTTATTCTGCGATCAACGAGGGAGTAAGACAGGGCTACAAGGATGGCTATCTGCGCAAGTCTCTGGTGGACGACCCCGTGATTGAGAGGAAAAATACCGGCGATAATACGCCGGCAATTATTCATCTGGATATTGTTCCCGGTGACCAGTTAAAAATTACCGTGGCCCCTAAGGGTGGAGGATCGGAAAATATGAGCGAGGTAAGGATGCTCACTCCGGCCGATGGCCTGGAAGGCGTTATGAATTTCGTGGTGGACAGGGTGCGCCGTTCAGGTGGGAACCCCTGTCCTCCCATCATCGTAGGCGTGGGCATCGGAGGGAACTTTGAAGCCTGTGCTCTTCTGGCGAAAAAAGCCCTGATGAGGGACTTGAGGGACAGGCACCCTGAGCCAAAATGGGCTCAGGTGGAGGACGAACTCCTTTTGCGCATTAACCGTCTGGGGATCGGACCTATGGGATTGGGCGGCAGGATAACGGCTCTGGGAGTAAAAATTTTGACTCTGCCCTGCCACATTGCCAGTATGCCGGTAGCCGTGAACATCCAGTGCCATGCCGCGCGCCATAAAACAGCAGTCATTTGAGGGAGAAAGAAAATGTCCTCTGAATATAAATTAAAAACACCACTCAAAAAGGAAGATATAGCCAGGCTGAAGATCGGGGATAAAGTTCTCCTTTCCGGGAAAATTTATACCGCCAGAGACGCTGCGCACAAAAGGCTGGTGCAACTGATCAAGGAAGGAAAGGAACTCCCCATCGATCTGGAGGGTCAGGTAATCTATTATGTTGGCCCCACACCTCCGAAACCCGGTCAGGTGATTGGTTCGGCTGGCCCCACGACCAGCGAGCGTATGGACCCATATGCACCTTTGCTTCTGGATCGTGGTCTCAAAGCCATGATTGGCAAGGGGCAGAGGAGTAATGCGGTAGTGGAGGCCATCAAAAGAAATGGGGCTGTTTACTTTGCCGCTACAGGAGGCGTCGGGGCCCTTCTGGCGAAAGCCGTGAAATCCTCCCGCATTGTGGCATACGAGGAGTTAGGCGCCGAGGCCATCAGGGAACTGGAAGTGGAGGATTTTCCCTTAATCGTAGCCATCGACGCTCAAGGTCGTGATCTTTATGTGGAAGGGGTGAGCCAGTACTGCCTGCCTTAGAGAACAAACCCAGATTAGGAGTTTACATTTGCCACTGCGGGGGTAACATCTCCGATGTCGTGGATGTAAAAAGGCTGGTCTCTGTAGCCCTGGAGCAGCCCGGAGTGGTCGTAGCCAGAGACGTGGAGCATATGTGCTCGGAGGATGGGCAAAAATTTATCCTCAATGACGTAGCCGAACATTCCCTGAATCGCGTGGTGGTGGCTTCCTGTTCCCCACTTTTCCACGAAAAAACCTTTATGAAGACCATGGAAAAGGCCAATTTAAACCCCTACCTCTTCGATATGGCGAACATCAGGGAGCACTGCTCCTGGTGCCATACAAGCAAACAGCAAGCCACGAAAAAAGCTGAGGACCTGGTGCGCATGGCCATCGCCAAGTGTGCTCTCCACGAACCCCTACAAAGGAAGAGGATGCCCATCGGAAAGAGGGTGCTGGTGATTGGCGGAGGAATTGCTGGAATCCAGGCCTCCTTAGATTTAGGGGATTCGGGGTTCGAGGTTTACCTCGTGGAAAAGGAGGCCTCCATTGGGGGGAAGATGGCCATGCTCTCCAAGACCTTCCCCACTGAGGACTGCGCCACCTGCATCATCGGTCCCAAGCTCGCTGATGTGGCTGAGCATCCCAATATTCACCTTTACACTTATTCCGAAGTGGAATCCGTAAGTGGGTACTTAGGCAATTTCCACGTGCGCGTAAGGAGAAAACCGCGCTACGTTGACCTGAATAAGTGTACTGCCTGCGGAGACTGTGCCAAAGAGTGCCCTGTGGAAATGCCGAACGAGTTCAACCTGGGGCTTTCCAAAAGAAAGGCCATTCATATTTATAATGACATCGCCGTCCCCCACAAGTATCTGATTACTAAAATCGGGACCCCTCCCTGTCGAGCTTCCTGCCCCATCCATGTCAATGTTCAGGGATACATCCAGTTGATAAAGAAGGGAAAATTCGAGGAGGCCCTGGCATTGGTCAGGGAGACTAACCCCTTCCCGGGAATCACAGGAAGGATTTGCACTCATCCCTGTGAGAGCGCCTGCACCAGAGAAAACGTGGATGAGCCTCTGGCGATAGACCTTCTCAAGAGGTTCGTCTATGACTACGCGGAGAAGCAGGAAAAGAAGTGGGAGCTGAACCCCCCTCCTTTTAACGGTAAAAAGGTTGCCATAGTGGGCTCAGGACCAGCAGGGCTGATGGCCGCTTTCAATTTGCGGATGCTCGGTTACGAGGTCACTGTCTTTGAACGCATGCCAGAAATTGGAGGAATGCTCCGGTACGGAATTCCCACTTACAGGCTTCCCAGGGAGGTGCTGGACAAAGAGCTCAACGTTCTTCATGAGATCGGCGTGCAATTCATAACAGGTTTTGAAGTCATAGGGAAGGAAGGGATTTCCCAATTGCTTCAGGATTTCCACGCCGTCTTCCTGGCTGTGGGCACATGGCACTCGCGAAAGATGGGGATTCCCGGAGAGGACTTGCCAGGGGTCACTGGTGCCCTGGAATTCCTGAGAGAAGCTAATTTAGGGAAAATAACCCAAGTTCAGGGGAAAGCAGCGGTCATTGGTGGGGGAAATGCTGCCATAGACGCTGCCAGAACGCTTTTACGCCTGGGAGCGCAGGAGGTGGAAATCATTTACCGCCGCACCCGCAATGAGATGCCGGCAAACCCTGAGGAGATTGAGGAAGCAATCATGGAGGGGATTAAACTCCGCTTCCTGGAAGCACCAACTCAAATTGAAAAAGATGAAGTTGGGCTCCTTTTGACCTTACAGAAAATGGAACTTAAAGAGCCAGATTCCTCTGGGAGGAGAAGGCCTGTTCCCGTCCCCGGTTCCGAAGTTAAAGAAGTTTTCCAGTTTGTGGTCATGGCGGTAGGACAGGAGCTGGAAAGCGAGAACCGCTTCGATTTAAAGATGGAAGACGGGCGGATTTCCGCCGATCCCTTAACCCTGGAGACCTCCATGCCTGGTGTTTTTGCCGGAGGGGATGCGGTTCTGGGACCGGCGACCTTCATTGAGGCTCTGGCGCACGGTAAAAAGGCAGCTATTTCCATCGATCGCTTTTTGAACTTCGAGGATATGCGCATCGGTCGGGAATTAGAGGGTCCCTTCCCATCCCAGGTGCAAGTTGAGACTGCCGGTGTAGAGAAATCTCCCCGGGCCCGTCCCAAACTTGATTTACCTAAAAGTCTCGTTTCCCATTTCGCCGAGGTTAACCCTGGCCTTCCTCAGGAGGCGGTAAAAGGGGAAGCAGAAAGGTGCCTGAATTGTGGTGGCTGCTCAGAGTGCGGGGAATGCGTGCGCGCCTGTGAGCCCAAAGCCATCAATTTCGGCGAACTGGAAAGGGTCGAGGAACTGGAAGCGGATACCATTATTGTGGCTACGGGCTTTGACCTCTTTGACCCCTCTTTGAAACCGGTTTACCAGTATGGTTCATCCTCCAGTATACTTACTGCTCTGGAACTGGAGAGGATTATCGCTACAGGTTCTTCCGGTCCACCTCTGCGCGCTATTGGAAACAAGGTGGCCTTCATTCAATGCGTGGGCTCCAGGGATGAGCAGATTGGAAGGGAGAATTGTTCCCGCATTTGTTGCATGTATGCCACTAAACTGGCGCAGCTTTTGAAGCGCCTCGATCCCTCTCGGGAGATCTACATCTTTTATACCGATCTCCGGGCTTACGGCAAGGGATTCGAGGAATACTATAAGAGAGCGCAAAAATCAGGTATAAGGTACATCCGCGGCCGGGTTGCGGAGATCCAGAGAGACCCTCAAAGCGGAGCGCTGATTTTGACCGCTGAGGATACACTCACCAAGGGAATTATCAGCGCGGAGTTTGACACTGTGGTCCTCTCCGCAGGGCTCGTTCCCTCCCCGGATTCAGATAAAATCTCCGAGATGCTGAAGCTGGCCAAGAGCCCGGACGGATTTCTCCAGGAGGCTCATCCTAAATTCCGCCCCGTGGATACCCTCGTTGATGGAGTCTTCATCGCCGGTTGTGCTCAAGGGCCCAAAGATATACCCGACACCGTCGCTCAGGCTTCTGCCGCTGCATCCCGGGCCATCCGTTTGATGAACAAAGGGTACTACGAAATTGAACCCATCTCTGCTTTCCTGCACCAGGAACTCTGCGATGGCTGTGGAATTTGTCTTTCTTCTTGCCCCGTGGGGGCCATCGTCAGGGAAAGGGGAACCATCAAAATCAACGAGGCTCTGTGCAAGGGATGCGGGATTTGCCTCGCTCACTGTCCCAAAGAAGCCCTTGACCTCCACTATTACACGAACGCCGAAATGAAAGCGCAGATCGAAGAGGCCCTGAAGGGCAAGAAACCGGACGAAATCAGGGTGCTTGTCTTTGCGGACTCCATTTGCACTTATCGTCTGGCAGATAATTTGGGGACTTCCAGGATCTCCTACCCTGTGGAAACCAGGATCATCAGAGTTCCCTCGGGGGCTAGGGTAACACCCAGCTTGCTCCTTCAGGCGTTCTCCTCCGGTGCGGATGGAATTTTCATCGGGGAGTGTGATCGCAGGGCATCCCCTTATCCCGGCTCCAACCAGGCGATTGAGGAAAACGTGAGGATTGTCCAGGAGATCCTGAAGGAAGAAGGGGCGGAGGCTGAGCGCCTGAAATATGCGGAACTCCTGACCTCCCTTCTTACGGACTTCTTCAAGAACGTAGCTGCATTAGTGAAATACGTAAAGAGGGAAGTCCCGCAAATTTCCCCCGAAGTTAGGGAGCGGATCAAGGAAAGGGCTCAAAACCTCTGGGAGAGAGTCCAAGGAGCACGAGGATGAATGAGCGATTTTTGAGAATAAAAAGGATAGTTTTAGGCCCCAGGAACCGGGAATTCTCGAAAAAAGTAGAAGAACTGAGCGGCGAGACGGTTAACCTCTGCGAGCAATGCGGTACCTGTTCCGGGAGCTGCCCCATGGTTGGGGAAATGGACATCACTCCTTCTTTTATGATGAGGATGGTGCAACTGGGGGAAGAAGAGGTCCTGGAAAGCAAGACCTTCTGGATCTGTGCTTCCTGCTATACCTGCTCCGTACGCTGCCCCCGGGGCATTGACCCGGCAAAAGTTGCTGAGGCGCTCAGGCAAATCAAGCTGCGTGCCGCTCTGGATTTTCTGGATATCTCTAAGATCACGGAAGAGGAGGCAAAAACCCTTCCTCAGATTGCGCTCGTGGCTGCATTAAGAAAGTTTACGGGGTGAAAGATGACCAGAATGCCGTATTATCCAGGATGCACCCTGAAGACCAAGGCTCAGAATTACGACCTTTCCACGAGGGCCGTTTTCAGGGAATTGGGAGTCGATTTAGTGGAGCTTCCCCGTTGGAACTGCTGCGGGGCCGTTTTCTCCCTGGTAACTGATGACCTTCTGCGCCAGGTGGCACCAATTACTAATTTGATTAGGGTACAAGAGCTTCAAGGAACGGACTCTGTTGATGACCCCCGGCTGGTGGTCCCCTGTGCCATGTGCTTCAACGTTTTGAAAAGAGCCAATGCCCGCATGAAAGATAATCCCGAGGATCTGAAAAAGATAAACGACTTCCTCTATCTGGAATCCCAGCCATATCGGGGCGAAGTGCAAATTATCCACACTCTGGAACTACTCAAGGAGATCTCCGCAAAGAGGATCAAAGAGCAAGTGAAATTTCCTCTTTTGGGGCTGAAGGTTTCTCCGTATTACGGGTGCAATCTTTTAAGGCCTAAAGATGTGGCTATCGATAACCCGGAAAATCCATCTATCCTGGAAGGGATCACCGAGGCCCTGGGAGCGAAAGTGGTTTTCAATAACCGCCGGCTGCGTTGCTGCGGTAGTTACCAGACTGTCTCGGAAAAGGGTTTAGTAGCTGATCTGGTCTACGATATTATTAAGGGTGCCGCGCGCGCTGGAGCTGATCTGATTATCACCGCCTGTCCTCTTTGCTCCTTCAATTTAGATTGGAGGCAAAAGGAGGCCATGGAAGCTCATTCTGACCACAAATTGATTCCCGTGATTTACTACACGGAACTGATGGCCCTGGCTTTAGGTATTGGAAATGGTTTTGGTGGCGAGCACTTCGTGGACCCTCAACCACTGCTCCAGAAATTTTTGGAAAAAGAGAAGGGGGGAATTTGAAATGACCCAGGACCTGATCCCAATTTACATTTATTCCCGGAAGTATTATGTCCCTGAGGGGTCAACGATTATCACCGCTCTGGAGTACCTTGGCTTCAAGCTAAAGAAGGGCGTGGGCTGCAAGGAGGGCTTTTGCGGAGCCTGTGCCTCTCTTTATCGCTTGAAAGGAGATTACAAATTAAAAGGAGGGCTTGGTTGCCAGACCGTGGTCCAGCCCGAAATGCAGATCGTTCAGATTCCCTTCGTCCCCGCTCCTAAGGCGATATATAAAATTGAGGAGCTTCAGCCTGACTCCGAAATTTTCGTGCGCTATTATCCCGAGCTTTACCGCTGCCTTTCCTGCAACACCTGTACCAAAATCTGTCCCCAGGAACTTCAGGTGATGGATTTCGTCCAGGCAGCGGTCAGGGGTGATTTTGAGCAGGTGGCCAACTTGTCCTTTGACTGCATCATGTGCGGACTCTGCAGCGCTCGCTGCCCTGCAGAAATCACCCAGTTCAATGTTGCTATGCTGGCTCGCCGGATCTACGGCAAGTACTTGATGAAAAAGAGCACTTTCCTGGAGCAGAGGCTCAAGGAAATCGAGTCCGGGAAATATGAAGAGGGGTACAGGGAGCTCATGTCATTGAGCCAGGAAGAGCTGAAGAACCGCTATTTCCAGAGGGAAATCGACTTCCAGATCACTTGAGGAGGCAAGAATGGGTTATCCCGATTACATGTATGAATCAATAAAGCTTGTGGAAGCCACGAGGCCCCGAAGGGCCGAGATGGCCAAAGAGGGCTTGCAAAAATTTCTTAAACCCTTATCCGCTGAGGAGAGGGAAAAGGTGCTCAGGGACAATCATCCCGATTATCAGCCTGAAGCCCGGAAGCCGATCAGGGTGGGACCGAATAAGGGGGAGCACCTTACTTCTGAAGTGGTGGATATTTTGGAAAGGCCATCCCGTCTTCCTCGAGACTTTAAGCTGGAACCGGTAGACTATGAAACAGATGTCCTGGTAATCGGGGGAGGAGGAGCGGGATGTCAGGCTGCCCTCTGGGCGGCGAAGAACGGGGTTAAAGTTATCCTGTGTACCAAACTGCGCCTGGGAGATGCTAACTCCATGATGTCTCAAGGAGGGATGCAGGCCTCCGTTAATCCCGGAGATTCCCCTTTAATTCACTATCTTGATGCCATTGGCGGAGGACACTTTGACAATAAACCAGAGCTGTTGAAGATTATGACCTCAGAAGCTCCCTACATTGTGAAATTCCTGGAGGAGCTGGGCGTGATCTGGGACAAGCTACCCGATGGTCATTACCAAACCCAATCTGGAGGAGGAGCCTCAAGGAGGAGGATGCTCTCCTGCCGTGACTACACTGGAGCGGAGATCATGCGCGTTTTAAGGGACGAGGTGCGTAACCACCCTGAAGAGATTACCATCCTGGAATTCCTTCCCGCCCTGGAGCTGATCAAGGACGAGGAAGGGAAAGTCGCCGGGGCTGTGCTTTTCGATATGGAAACCGGGCAGTACCATGTGGTCAAAGCAAAGGTCGTAGTACTGGCCACCGGTGGTTTTGGCAGAATTCATATCCGTGGTTTCCCCACAACCAATCACTACGGAGCGACAATGGACGGCCTGGTTATGGCTTACCGGGCTGGAGCTCGCCTTTTGCACATGGACTCCGTCCAGTTCCATCCTACCGGCGCTATCTATCCTCCTCAAATTCACGGGTTTCTGATTACCGAGAAGATTAGGGCCATGGGGGGACAACCGGTAAACGCTAAAGGGGAGCTCTTCGTTTACCCTATGGAACCCCGGGATGTGGAAGCCTCGGAGTACATTCAGGAATGCAAGAAGGGTCTGGGAGTGCGCACGCCCGACGGGCAGTACGGGATCTGGCTGGACTCTCCCCTGATTGAGATCCTCCATGGCTCGGGGACTATTGAACGCGCTTTTCCTGCCATGTTCAGACAGTACAAACGCTTCGGCATCGATATTCGCGTCCTACCCATGCTGGTTTATCCCACCCTGCACTACCAGAATGGAGGAGTAGAAATCGAGGAGAACTGCCATACGTGCGTGCCCAACCTGCTTGCAGCCGGAGAGGTATCCGGAGGGGTTCACGGGCGTAATAGGCTCATGGGGAACTCCGTTTTAGACTACAACGTTTTTGGCAGGAGAGCGGGGATTGAGGCCGCAAAGTTAGCCCGTGAAACGGAGATCAAAGAGCGCCTGAACGTTGATCATGTCTGGGAATACGAGAAGGAGCTGAAAAGGGAGGGCATAGAAACAAAAGGATACTCTCCTTTACTCCTGCCGGAATATCGGAACCTGGAGTCTTTAAAGAGACACAGAACAGAGTTTGATCCTTTTGCCCCTGCGGGGCTATAGAAAGGAGAAGGAAGATGACTCTAAAACCTGATTTGAGCAACCTGGAAGAATGCTTCCCTGAGAACTTTACCCCAGCTCAAATGGCTAAAGCCAAAACCATCTTCTATAAGAGGATGGCTTTGGAAGGGCATCGTTTCTATGGAGGAAAAATGCAAACCGTCCCCAAAGCCGGGGTTTTTGGTTTCAACTGGTTCAATGTCTGGTATACGCCAGGAGTTTCCAAGATCTCCACCACCATCAGGGACGACAACGAGAAATCCTTCGAGCTTTCCAACAGGGGGAACCTTGTGGCGGTCGTGAGCGATTCCACCAGAGTCCTGGGGGATGGAGACGTCACCCCACCAGGCGGTCTGGGAGTGATGGAGGGCAAGGCTTTTTTGATGAAATATCTGGGGGGCATTGACGCCTTGGCCCTTTGCGTGGACTCCCGGAACGAGAAAGGGGAAAACGACCCGGAGATCATCATTAACCTGGTGAAGAGGATTCAGCCATCCTTTGGAGCAGTCAATTTGGAAGACATCAGCCAGCCCAACTGCTACCGGGTGCTCGATGTTTTAAGAGAGGATTGCGACATTCCGGTCTGGCACGACGACCAGCAGGGCACAGCCTGCGTCACTCTGGCCGGGTTGCTGAACGCCTTAAAAATTGTGGGCAAGGAACTCTCCCAGGTGAAGATCGTTTACTTCGGGGCAGGAGCAGCAAACACCACCTGTCTGCGTTTGAATTTAGCCGCGGGAGCTGACCCGGAAAAAAGCATCATGTTCGACTCAAAAGGAGCACTCCACAGGGGAAGGAAGGACATTGAAGCCGACCCGCGCTTCTACCGGAAATGGGAGATCTGCCTGAAGACCAACCCGGACAAGGTTCAGACCATGGAAGAAGCTTTGAAAGGGGCCGATGTTCTCCTCTCGATCTCCACGCCAGGACCTGGGGTGATCAAGCCGGAATGGATTAAGTTGATGGCCCCCAAGGCCATAGTTTTTGCCTGCGCTAACCCAGTTCCGGAAATTTATCCCTACGAGGCTAAAGAGGCCGGTGCTTACATTGTGGGGACGGGAAGAGGGGATTTCCCTAACCAGATAAATAACTCCCTGGGATTCCCCGGGATCCTTAAGGGTGCGCTCCTTGTGAGAGCCAGGAAAGTAACGGATAACATGGCCATCGCTGCTGCCAGATCCCTGGCAGATTTTGCAGAAAAGAGAGGGATCAATCCGGACAACATTACGGCCACAATGGAGGAACCGGGGGTATTCCCCAACGAAGCCGCGGACGTTGCCCAACAGGCGGTCAAAGATGGGGTGGCCAGGATCCTGATGACCAGGGAGGAAGCTTACAGGAGGGCTAAAGAAGATATCGATTATGCCCGAAGCTTAACCGAGCTTTTGATCCGGGAGTCATTCATCAAGACTATTCCTCAGGAACTCCTGAATAAGGTGCTTCAAGCTACCATTGAGGAGGTTTTGCGCTCCTAAAAACTTCAGGGGGTATTATGGGAAAAACCCTAACGGAAAAAGACCTGGATTTGAAATTCAAATACCTTATCATGCAGGAGAAGGGTGGGGAGATGATCGTTCGCTGCTTTTCCTGTGCTACCTGCACTCTGAGTTGCCCCGTGCGTCTGGTGGACGAAGAATTCAATCCTCGAAGGATTATTCGTCTCGCCCTATTGGGCGCTAAGGAGGAAGTCCTCCGCTCTCCCTTTATCTGGCTCTGCTCTGCCTGTTACCTATGTTCCGAGCGCTGTCCTCAGGACGTCAAGATCACGGATTTGATGATCGCTTTAAGGAATATCGCCGTAAAAGAAGGGGTTTTGCCTTCGAGCCTCCAGGCGCAGCTGGATTTGCTTTACAAGCATGGCAGGCTTTACGAAATAGGGGAATTCGAGAACAAGAAAAGAGTGAAACAATCCGTCCCCACTTTGGAGGAAAAAAGGGAGCTGGCCGCACGAGTGCTTGAACTCTTTAAACTGATAACTTTTCCGGTGGAGAAATGAAAATCGGGCTCTTTTTAGGCTGTACCGTCCCAGTGAGGGCGCTGAATTACGAACAGGCCTTTCGCCGGTTGGCAGAGGAACTTCAAATTACAATCCAGGATGTTCCAGATTTCTTTTGCTGCGGATTCCCGGTAAAGAGCATTAACGAGGAAACTGGAATTTTAATGGCTCTTACAAATTTAGCCATCGCAGAAAAAAGCGGCATTCAAGATCTGGTCACCTTGTGCAATGCCTGTACGGAAAATCTCACTGAGGCCAACTATCTGTGGAGCAACGATCCTGAAGTCAGAAAAAAGCTGGAGCCGCTCCTTTTAGACTTAGGACACAGCTATTCGGGTTCAGTCAGGGTTCGACACAGTGCCAGGGTTCTTTTTGAGGATTTCAAGGACCTGATCGCTCAAAAGATTAGAAGGAACCTTGGGACCCTCAGGCTTTATCCTTACACGGGCTGCCACTACGCCCGCCCTTCCCGGATTTACCAGGATTTCGATAATCCGGAGGCTCCGGATAGCTTGGGCGAACTTCTAAAAATAACCGGGGCTCAGGTCGTTTCAGGGCAAAATTCCTGCTGTGGAGGTGCGGTTCTGGGGTTTAAAGAGGACACATCCTTAAAGATGGCAGGAGTTACCCTCAAAAAGGTCAATGAAGAGGGAGCAGACGCTATGGTCCTCATCTGCCCCTTCTGTGACATTATGTTCGAGCAGAACCAGAAAAAGGTGGAGAAACTTTTAAGTGAGACCTATGAACTCCCTGTGATTTACCTTCCCCAGGTTCTGGGATTGGCTCTGGGCATTCCCAGGGAGGAGTTGGGTTTTAACCTCAATCGCATCAAAATGGACGGCTTCTGGACAAAGCTGGAGGGGTAATAGTGGCTGAAAATACTAATCCTGTGGGCAAAGTTTTAGTAGTGGGGGGAGGGGTAGCCGGGATTCAGGCCAGCCTGGATTTAGCGGCTGGTGGTTTTAAAGTGTACCTTGTGGAGTCTAAGGATGCTATCGGGGGAACTATGTCACAACTGGACAAAACTTTCCCCACGAATGACTGCTCCATGTGCATCCTTTCTCCTAAATTGGTAGAGGTAGGTTCCAACCCCAATATCCAACTTCTCACCCGCTCTCGCATAGTTCGGGTAGAGGGGGAAGCACCTCACTTTAAAATCACCATTCTTAAGGAGCCCCGCTATGTGGACCCTGATCAATGTAAGGGTTGCGGGGATTGCGCTAAGGAATGCCCGGTTTCCCAACCGAACGATTACGAGGAGCGCCTGGCTCAGCGCAAAGCCATCTTCCGCCTTTACGAGCAAGCAGTTCCCAGCTCTTTTGGAATTACAAAACTGGGAATCAGCCCTTGCCGTGCTTCCTGCCCACTCCATGTCAATGCCCAAGGCTATATTCAGCTCATAGTAAAGGGAAAGTATAAGGAGGCTCTGGATTTAGTCCGGGAGAGGAATCCTTTCCCGCTGATCACCGGTCGTATCTGCACTCGCCCCTGTGAGAAATCCTGCACCAGAAAAGATTTAGATGGGAGCGTGGCCATTGACTACCTGAAGCGCTTCGTGGCCGATGTTGCCTTAAAAAACGGTGAGCAATGGACACCCCAGACCCCTCCCTGGAACGGGAAAAAGGTGGCGATTATCGGGTCCGGACCCGCAGGGCTTCTCGCTGCCTACGATCTTACGCTTAAAGGTTTTAGAGTCACTGTTTTCGAGAGGATGCCCCAGATTGGGGGAATGCTCAGATATGGTATTCCTCCCTATCGACTACCCAGGGAGGTCTTAGATTACGAGCTCTCCCTACTTTTCTGGATGGGAGTGGAATTTCAGACCGGAAAAGAGATCAAGAAGTCAGACCTGGAGCTACTCAGAAAAGAGTACGATGCCGTTTTTGTAGCTACTGGAGCCTGGAGATCGCGGAAGATGGGCCTCCCGGGCGAGGAACTCCCCGAGGTTACAGACGCTTTAAGCTTCCTCCGCAAAGTGAATGTAGAACCCTTCTCCTTTGAGGGAAAAGCCGCAGTCATCGGAGGAGGGAACTCCGCCATTGATGCTGCTCGCACCCTTCTCCGCTTGGGGGCCGAGGAAGTATGGGTTATCTATCGCCGAACCCGGAATGAGATGCCCGCTGATCCTCAGGAAATTGAGGAAGCCGAGCTGGAGGGAGTACACTTCCAGTTTCTCGCTGCTCCTTTAAAGGTGGAGAAAGCTCCTTCCGGAGCTCTTTTAACGCTTCAGAGGATGCAGCTCGGGGAACCCGATGCTTCAGGACGTCCCAGGCCGGTCCCCATCCCTGGTGCTCAGGAAAGTCTGGCCTTCCAGCTTGTGGTCTCAGCAATCGGCCAGGAACCTGAGGTTGAAAACTTGCCCATACTTCAAGAAAAGGGCCTCTTCAAAGCCGACCCCCTTACTTTAGAGACCAATATTCCCGGAGTCTTCGCTGGTGGCGATGCCGTCTTAGGCCCCGCTACTTTTATCGAGGCCATGGCTCAGGGAAGAAAAGCGGCGAACTCTATCGATCGTTTCCTGAAAGGGGAGAACCTGAGAGAGGGTAGGGAGGAAGAAGGGATACTGGAGGGGAAAGCGGAAGTCGATTTAAAGAAAGTAGAGCGGAGAGAAAGGTCTCACCCTCAATTTCGCCTCTCCGAATCCTTAAAAGGGAACTTTTCCGAGGCAAACCTCGGCCTCAAAGAGGAAGATATTAAAGCGGAGGCCGAACGCTGCTTGAACTGCGCTGGCTGCTCGGAGTGCATGGAATGCGTGCGCGTCTGCCAGGCTAAAGCCATAAATCATCAAATGAAACCTCAAGAGGAGATTATTGAAGTCGGGAGCGTAATCCTCGCCCCGGGCTTCGATGAGGTCGATCCTTCCTCCTATTTCCAGTACGGGTGGGGGAGGTCCCCCAATGTGGTGACGAGCATTCAGTTCGAAAGAATCCTTTCGGCCTCCGGTCCTTATTCCGGAGTAATCCAGAGACCAGGAGACGGAAGACATCCCCAAAAGATAGCTTTCATCCAGTGTGTGGGATCGAGGGACAAGGTTCATCCTTACTGTTCCTCCGTCTGTTGCATGTACGCCACCAAGGAGGCTGTGATCGCCCGGGAGCATTCCCGGGAAGTGGAATCCACCATCTTTTACATCGACCTGCGCTCTTACGGGAAGGAATTTGAGAAATATATCGAAAGGGCCAAGTCTGAATACGGGGTAAGGTATGTGCGCTCTCGGATCTCGAGCGTGGAAGAGCTCAAGGACGGATCGCTCAGGATTCTCTATGAGGATGAGGGCGGAAACCTGAAAAGCGAGGTTTTCGACCTTGTCGTCCTATCCGTGGGACTGGGAGTTCCTAAGAGTGCGGATGAGCTCTCCAGTCTTTTCGGGCTTTCCCGGGACGAATTCGGTTTTCCCAAAAATCTGGACCTGGATCCGGTAAGCACGGAAAAGCAAGGGGTTTTTGTCGCCGGGGCCTTCGCGGGACCCAAAGATATTCCGGAGTCCGTCACTGAGGGAAGTTCTGCTGCCGAAGAGGCCTCCCGGATCATCGCCAGCGAAAGAGGAAAGGAGATTTCCAGGAAGGAGCTTCCTCTGGAAATCGATGTCCGCAGCGAGAAGCCCAGAGTGGGAGTTTTTATCTGCCATTGCGGCCTGAACATCGCGGGATTTCTGGACGTCCAGGCTGTTACCGAATATGCCAAGACCCTCCCCTACGTGGTCTATGCTGAAAGCAACCTCTATACCTGTTCCCAGGATACCCAGCAAAGGATCAAGGAAAAGATTCAAGAGCTCAACCTGAACAGGGTTGTGGTGGCCTCCTGCACGCCTAGGACACATGAACCGCTTTTCCAGGAGACCATCAGGGAGGCGGGACTGAACCGCTTCCTCTTTGAGATGGCCAATATCCGGGATCAGGATAGCTGGGTGCACCAATTCGACCCGGAGCGGGCTACTAGGAAGGCCATGGATCTCGTTCGCGGTGCTGTAGCCAAGGCCGTGGAACTTTCGCCTCTGGAAGTCCAGCTCCTCCCGATTACCAGACGGGGTCTCGTGATCGGGGGAGGAATAGCTGGTATGACTGCCGCTCTGGCTCTGGCTGACCAGGGTTTCGAGGTAGTCCTCGTGGAAAAAGAAAAGGAATTAGGCGGAAACGCCCGCTTCATCGCTTTCAAGCAGGATGGTTCTCCTTTCCAGCCTGAATTAAAAATGATGATTGAGAGGGTCAAGGGTCATCCCAGAATAGCCGTTTATACCGGCGTGGAGGTCGAAAACTCTGAAGGTTATGTGGGCAATTTCAAAACCACCCTCTCCAACGGCGAGATCATCGAACACGGAGCTGTAATTATCGCTACGGGAGCCCTGGAGATGGCTACTTCTAAATTCGGTTACGGGAACCTCGAAGGAGTAATTACCCAGAGGGAATTAGAAAGCCTCCTTTTAAGCGGTAAGTTAGGTAAACCCGGAACCGTGATCTTCATCCAATGTGTGGAATCCAGGGACGACGATCACCCCTACTGCTCCCGGGTTTGCTGCCAGGAGGCCTTGAGGAACAGCCTGAAAATTAAGGAGCTCAGTCCGGAGACCGAGGTCATAGTCCTTTATCGAGACATCAGATCCTATGGATTGAATGAACTCTACTACACGAAATCCCGGGAAGCAGGAGTGCTCTTTTTGAATTACAGGGAGGAAGAAAAGCCCGAAGTCTACCAGAATGGGACCCTGAGGGTACGCTTTAAAGAGGGAATTATAGGTAGAGAAATCGACCTTCCTGTGGATTTCGTGGTACTCAGCGTAGGGGTGAGCACCAATCCCGAAAATGAGAGGCTGGCAAAGCTCTTTAAGGTTCCCTTAACTCAGGACGGGTTCTTTCTTGAGGCTCACGCCAAACTGCGACCTGTGGAATTTGCTACAGACGGAGTCCTCCTTGCAGGACTGGCCCACTCTCCCAGAACAATTGAGGAATCTATCGCTCAGGCAAAAGCCGCAGCCGGTAAAGCTGCCATCCTCCTTTCTAAGGAGGGAATCGAGGCTGGCGGTAAAATCGCGAAAGTGAACGAGAGGGCTTGCGCTGGTTGCGGCCTTTGCGAACTGCTCTGCAGTTATGGGGCGATAAAGGTGCTGGAGAAAAAGGTTCTGGGTTACTTAAAGAGGGTGGCGGAGGTCAATCCTTCACTTTGCAAAGGCTGTGGCGCTTGCGCAGGAGGGTGCAGGTCTAACGCTATTGATTTGGAAGGCTTCTCCAACGAGCAGATCAGCGAAGTCTTAGAGGCTATGCTTGAGGTACAGGAGTGAGAGATGGAAAACTTTGAGCCGAAGATTATTGCTTTTCTCTGCAACTGGTGCTCTTATGCGGGAGCGGATCTGGCAGGGGTTTCCAGATTCCAGTACCCTCCCCATGTTCGGGTAATCAGGGTGCCCTGTTCGGGAAGGGTGAACCCTCTTTTTGTTCTTAAAACCCTTTACGAGGGGGCAGATGGGGTACTGGTCTCAGGATGTCATCCTGGAGATTGTCACTATCAAAGCGGGAATTATTATGCCCGTAGGCGTCTGGAGGTTTTTAAAAAACTCCTGGATTTTGTAGGTCTGAACCCCGCTCGTTTTAAAATGGCCTGGATTTCCGCAAGCGAAGGCGCCCAGTTTGCCCAGCTGATCAGGGAGTTCACCGCCGAAGTAAAAGAAACAGGTCCCAATCAGGAATTTGTCCGGGAAAAAGCCGATCTCGTGAGGTTTTTAAATGAGAACAGATGATCTGATCTTGAAGTGTCAGGAGGCCTTCAGGGAAAAGGAACTGGATCTCTTTTTGGGCTTCGAGAGGTCATCCTCAGGCTTTCTCAAACCAGCCGTTTTCACCTCTTTAGAGTCTCTGGAAAAGATTAGCTGGGATCCCAGTGCCTCTTTAAATCTGGCCACCTTCATCCCAAGGTTTAAGGGGAAAAAGGTAGGAATTATTGCCCCGGGTTGCGTTTCCCGATCCCTGGTGATTTTGATCAACGAGGGACAGGTTTCCCGCGATCGATTAACAGTAGTCGGAGTTCCCTGTCAGGGCCTGATCGAGAGAAAAAAGTTAGGAGATCTAAAGGGAGTGCGTTTTTTAGATTCTCAAAATGGCAAATTTACCCTTCAAAGAGGGGGCCAGATTGTAGAGCTCCCCCTGGAAAACTACCTTTCAGAGAGTTGCCTGGATTGCGATCATTCAGGTCCTGTGCTTTACGATTACCTGATCGAGGGTTCCTCAAGGAAAAATCCCAGCGGGAATCTGGAAAAAAGAGTAAAGGCCCTGGTCGAGCTCTCACCGGGGGAGAGGCTTCTTTATTTCAAAAAGGAAGCGGAGAAATGCATCCGCTGTTACGCCTGCAGGCAGGCCTGCCCAATGTGCTATTGCGAGAGCTGTTTTGTGGAATCCTCAGAGCCTCGCTGGCTTCAGGCGGCACCTGAAGTGGCGGATAACCTGATCTGGCTTTTGACCAGGGTCTACCACCTTGCTGGAAGATGTGTGCAGTGCGGTTCCTGTGCTCGTGCCTGTCCGGAAGGAGTCGACTTGATGTCCCTTTTAGCCTGGGCTAACCAGAGTGTTTCTGAGCTTTTCCAGTATCAACCCGGATTGGAAATTGGGGAAAAACCAGCCTTAGGTGAGTACCGCCTGGAAGACCCGGACTTCTTCTGGGGCGGGGGACTAACGGAGGGAAAGAAATGCTGTTCCTGAAATTAGCCCGGAAAAAGTTGCCGGAGGTCCTGAAGGAGTTCCCGGAATATTCTTTCTATACCCCAAAGAAGGAAGGGGTAAGGGTGCTCTTAAAAGAAACCTCCCCTGATGGTCTCCCTGAGGACCTCCGTTTTGAGCGGAGCACTGCTTCCGCCAAAGAACTTCTTTTTCCCCAGGCGGAGACCATGTTTTATTTCCTGCGCTATAAGCCCTCACAAAAGCCGGTTCTGGACGAAGGTAAAAGGCTCATCTTAGGGCTTCGCCCCTGTGACGCTCATGGGATTCAGGTACTGGAGGCCAATTTTTTGAAAGTTGAGCCCGTCGACCCCTACTTTAAAAAAAGGCGGGAAAACACCCTTCTTGTCACTGTGGCCTGCTCGGAATTTGAGGATAACTGCTTCTGCGATTCCCTGGGTTCTGGCCCTGACCGCCTGAACGGCGCGGACGCCATTATCTACGATCTGAGCAATGCCGTGGGGGTCCTGTCCAATAACGAAATCATCTCTCAAAGATTGAAAGATTATGCCTTCCAGATCCAGGAGGTACGAGGTGAGGACGAGGCGGAAAAGGGTTCTCTTCCTCAGCGCACCGTTGAACCGCTCCCGATTTTATCCCCCGAGGAATACCTATCCTTGATTTTGGAGGAGAAACTCTGGGATAAGATCAGTTCCACCTGCCTGGCGTGCGCGAGCTGTACCTATCTCTGCCCAACCTGTTACTGCTTTGACATCCAGGACATAAATTATGGTCCCGCAGGGAAGAGGATTCGTACTTACGATTCCTGCATGTTCAACCTTTACACCCTGGAAGCCAGCGGACACAATCCCCGGCCCACTTTAAAAGAAAGGTGGAGACAGCGCTTCCTGCACAAGTTCAGCTACATTCCCTATTTGCACGGCATTTTAGGGTGCACAGGGTGTGGCCGGTGCATTGAGGTTTGTCCTGCCGGGATTGATATGCGCGAGGTGATTAAAGATGTGGCAAAATTTCCCCGTTAACCCCTATCTTCCTATACCCGTAAGGGTAGAGAAAGTGAGGTTTGAGAGCGAGGATCGATCCCTTAAGACCCTCTGGCTTTCTTTTTTGGATGAAAAAATCAGGGAAAATTTTCAGTTTCGACCAGGGCAGTTCATCGAGCTCTCCCTTCCCGGAAAAGGCGAGAGCCCCTTCGGAATTGCTTCCAGCCCTCATGAAGAGCTGATCAAAATTACTGTGAACAAGACCGGGACCGTTACCAGGGCCATTCATCAGCTGGATCAGGGAGACATTGTGGGAATTCGCGGACCCTTTGGGAACTACTATCCCATTGAGGATCTTTTGGGAGCGAACCTTTTTATCATCTCCGGCGGATTTGCCTTCACTACACTAGCCTCCTTCACGGAATACGTGCTTGAGGATTGGAGCGATAAGGTCAAAAATATAGACTTAGTTTACGGAGCCAGGACCCCAGGCATGCTCCTCTATAAGGACCTTCTTGAGAAATGGAAAGAAAATCCCAGGCTCAAGCTGCACCTCACTGTTGATCGGGAATTTCCTGGGTGGACAGGCCTGGTGGGATTCGTCCCTGATATCGTGGCTAAAGTGAAAGTCGATCCCCTCAACACTTACTGTTTCATTTGCGGACCGCCAATAATGATTCGGCTAACTATTCCCAAACTTCTGGAAAAAGGAATCTCCAGGGAAAAAATATATACCTCCCTGGAACGAAGGATGAAGTGTAGCATCGGAAAATGCGGAAGGTGCAATATAGGACCCAAATACGTTTGCCGGGACGGCCCAATTTTTAAGGTCTCGGAACTGGAGAAACTACCCCCAGAATATTAGAAATTTGCCAGGCCTGTTAAAATATTATCAATGGGCAGGCTTCATATATCCGATTATCAGATCGACTGCCGGGTAATTATTTTTGATAAAGACGGGACCCTGATCGATTACTATTTAGTGCTGGAATCCCTCTTCAGGGCTCGTCTTAAGGCACTTATTCGTACCCTGGGGCAAGGAATAGAGAAAGATTTTGCACTCATATGCGGGTATGATTTGAAAAGCGGTAAGATCGATCCCGGAGGCCCCTTAAGCACAGCTGCGAGAAAAGAAGAGGAAACCCTCTGCGCCGGGCTGATCTATGGAAAAGGATATTCCTTTCCCGTTGCTCGAGAAATCGCTCATCGCATCTTTCAGGAAGCGGATGACTCCCTGGATATTGGGGCCAATTTGCGGCCTCTTCCTTATGCCGATGATCTTTTAAGGGAGCTGCGCTCTCATGGCTTCCTCCTTGCCCTGGCTACAGGTGACGGTCACGCCCGGGCGGAGAAAATGATGTCCCTCTTGAATTGGTCTCGGTATTTTAACCTGATTGTGGGAGTTGACGAGGTTGCTTTTCCCAAGCCCCATCCCGATTTCATTTTTAAATGCGTTGAAAAGCTGAGAATCCCTCCGGAGGAGATGATCGTGATCGGGGATTCCTGCCTTGATGCCCGGATGGGGAAAAACGCCGGGGTCAAGTCTACCGTAGGAGTTTTAACCGGGACCGGAACGCTGGATCAGTTGAAGAATTGTTTTGATCTGGTAATCCCGGATCTCTCGTATATAAAGGTGGAATAATGGAGGAGTCTCATCGAAAGGCAGAGGCCTGGAAACGCGGTTTGCTCCTTGCGGGCATTCTCGGCCTTCTCGTTTTTGTAGCTTTACTCTTCTGGGGGGATGCCCGGGCTGTGGGGGCCAAAATTCTCACTCTCTCCGCATCTCTGGCTTTCTTTTTAGTTATCCTTTCCGCCTTTGATTACTATTTTCGCTTCCTTCGCTGGCAATTTTTGCTCAAACCCTTCCACTTTAGTTTGCGCCACCAGGAATCACTGATAGTTTTTCTCGCTGGCCTTTCCCTCTCGGCAACGCCAGGAAACCTGGGAGAGGCTGTTAAATCCTTCCTCTTAGAGAAAAGAGACATTCCCGTGTCTAAGACCTTGCCTGTAGTTTTTGCGGAGAGACTCTCGGACGGAAGCGGGATCGCGCTCCTGGCAACAGTTGGGGCTGTCCAATTTCACTACGGATGGACCATCCTGGTTGCCTTCATGTGTTTTTTTCTCTTAGCCATGCTGCTTATAAGCAGGGAAAAGTGGTTTCTCTCTTTAATTAAGTTCCTCAGATCCAGAGGCAAGCTTTCTCATGTAGCTGATTCCCTTGATTCTTTTTACGCTTCAGTCCGGCTGGTCTTCACCTGGAAAAGACTCGCTTTCGCTATCTTCTTGAGCGCTTGTTCCGCCTTTTTTCAAACGGTGGCGTTCTTCTATCTTCTTAAGGGAATTTACGCCCAGATTACCTTCATGGAGGCCCTTTTCTTTTTGAACCTTTCCTCGATTGCGGGAGGCGTCTCCCTTTCCCCGGGAGGGTTGGTGGTTGTGGAGGGGAGTCTAATGGCCCTGCTCCTTTCCAGGCAGGTCCCCGTAGAGGCGGCAGCTACCTCAGTAATGATAGTGCGCTTTTTCAATCTCTGGTTGGGATTTATCGTAGGGATTTTTGCCCTGAGGTGGACCATCGCTCATTGGGTGCTCGATGAGCGCTACTAACGCTTCTGGAATAGAAATAGGCTATAAGGCCCTTCTTCTTCCGGAATCAGTTCCTCATTGATCAGCCATCTTTTTAAAAGCTTGAACCCGTATTTTTTTGCAATTTGCAGGAAATAATCCTGGGGATATGCCCGCTCCTCGATCAAGCTTTCCCTTTTTTCGAAGAGCTCCCCTTTCCTCTTAAACCAGATCAGCAGACGCTCAAGGAGATCGTTCTTGCGCCAGGAGCACTTCTCGATCAGGTAAAGGTTGGGGGCCATTTTGACCTTTGTGGATTCCCCAGGGAAAGCTCCAGGAGAAAATAGATCACAGGCCAGGAAGCCACCTTTTGTGATTGCCCGCGCTGCTACCCGGATTACCCCTTCCAGGTCGCTTTCCTGGCGAAGGTGATTCAGGGCGGCGAAACAGGTAACGAGGAGAAATTGGTTTTCCAAATTCAGAGTGCGCATGTCCTGTCTGAGAAAATCCACTTTAGCCTGGGCCTCTAGAGCCTGAAGCCTGGCCATGGTAATCATTTCCTGCGAAAGATCCAGACCGGCGGCATTCCACCGGGAAAGGGCAAACATTATAGCTGCCTTTCCAGTTCCGCATCCCAGATCCAACATTCTTCCCGGGGAGGTTGTTTCTTTCAGTGTTTCCAGTATCTCCCGGGCGAAGCGCTCCCCGGCTTCTGAGAGCCCGAGCTGATCATAAACGGGAGCCAGGTTTCTGTAAGGGTCAGAAGTTAAATCAAACATGCGCTCGTTTTCTCATCCCCTCATTTTTTGTACTCTTATATTATGCAAAAAGGAGAGGCCTTGAGGCTGGAAATTGAAAAGTTAATTTACGAGGGAAAGGCACTGGCCAGAGCCCCGGACGGCAGAGTCGTCTTTCTGGAAGGTGCTCTTCCAGGCGAGTCCGTTCTCGCTCAGGTGACAAAGGTCAAAAGCGACTACCTTCGGGCAAGATTATTGGAGATTATCACACCCTCTTCCTCAAGGGTTAGCCCCAAATGCGGGCATTTCCTGGAATGCGGCGGGTGCTCCCTGCAACACGCATCCTACGAACTTCAACTGGAATCAAAAAGGGAATTTGTGGCTGACTCCTTTAAGCGTATAGGAGGAATTAAATCCATTGAAGTCAAGGATTGCCTTCCTTCCCCAATGGTCTGGAGATATCGCAACAAAATGGAGTTCACTTTTCAAGCCGGGGAAGGAGTGAACCTCGGGCTTCATCCCAGGGGCGACTTTCGCAGGGTGGTGGACTTAAAAGAATGTCCCATTTCCTCCTTTTCTGTAGGGGAGATCTTCCCCATAATACGGGATTGGGCCTCGGATTTTGGCCTTTCAGTGTGGGATTTAAGGGAGCATAAAGGGGCATTGCGCCACCTCGTGATCAGGCGCTCCCAGCGGAGAGAGGAACTCTTGTTAAACCTGATTTGCGGGGAAGAGATCCCTGAATTAGCGAAGGAAGCCCTCGTTTCCAGACTAAAGGAGGCAACCGTAATTTTTACCCTGAACCGCTCCTGGGGGGACAGCCATCATATTGATAAAGAGGAGGTTCTTTCCGGTAGTGGCTTTATAGTCGAAGAAATTGGGGAACTTCGCTTTAGGATTTCTCCTTCTTCCTTTTTCCAGACAAATTCCCTTCAAGCTGAGGCTCTCTATCAGAAAATCAGGGAATTCGCCCGGGACATTCACCCTGAACGGATCCTCGATCTTTACTGTGGCACCGGTACCATCGCCTGCTTTCTGGCAGACACCGCACCTGAGGTTTGGGGCGTAGAGAAAATGGCTCAGGCGGTCTCCGATGCCCAAATTAATGCCTCCTTAAACGGTCTCGATAATCTCCATTTCCTTCAAAAAGAAGCTGAAGAAATGGACAACTTGAGTCAATTTGATTTGATCATACTCGATCCTCCCCGTTCCGGATTGCACCCGAAAACCAGAGAAATCTTAAACCTCTCCCGAGCGACATACATTATTTACGTTTCCTGCAACCCTACGACCCTGGCTCGCGATCTCCAGGAGCTAACAAACTATGAGCTTCTTGAGGCTCTCCCTTTCGATTTCTTCCCGCATACCTTCCATGTGGAGACCTGCGCCATCTTGAAGCTCAGCGGATGAGTCAGATCCTTCCGTTCTGGCTCAATGTTTCCCGCCTTTGCTGAAAAAAATTTGCACCCAGCCTATTTTGTGTGCGCTTTAAGGAGGTTTGAAGGGGATCTTTCTTACTTCATCCTAATTTGCTCTAACACCTATTTTATCCAGTCCCGCCCACTCTGGTATAATTCAAAAAGCACAAATCCGGAGGAGGAAAATGGACTATAACGCGCTGAAGGTAATCCTTGAGAGGGAGGAAATTGATTTTCTTGATTTAAAAGTCGTGGATCTGGCTGGGAATCTTAGGCACCTTACTCTGCCTTCTTCTTACGTCACAGAGAAGGTCCTTACCGATGGCATTGGCTTTGATGCAAGTTCTTATCGTCTTTCCTCCGTGGAGTCCTCAGACCTGGTTTTAATTCCCGATACCACAACCTGTTTCAAAGATCCTTTTAGGGAAGCCACCGTTCTCTCTTGTTTTGCCAATATTCACATTTCTGACCGAGAACGATCCTCATTTCCCCTCGATTCCAGGCTTGTAGCGCGTAAAGCGGAAGCACTGCTCATTAATAAAATTAAAGGGGCAATATCTTACTGGGGTCCAGAATACGAATTTTACCTCTTCCAGGATTTCACTTATGAGGAGGACGCGCTCTCTCTGAAGTGGAAAATTACCCCCTTGGAAATGATTGGAGAAGGAGCTTACCATGCAGACCTTCCCTCAGAGAAGCTGGCTCAATTCAGGGATCAGGCTTGTAAAATCTTAGAGAAACTAAAAATTCCTGTGAAGTATCACCACCATGAAGGGGGAGGGCTCGGTCAGCAGGAAATTGAAACCTGCTTTGAGCCCCTTCTTAAAACTTGCGACGATGCTCTGCTTATCAAGTACGTATTGAGGAACCTGGCTCAACGGGAGAATCTGAGCCTGACCTTCATGCCCAAGCCCATTTATGGAGCCCCTGGAAACGGCTGGCATGTCCACTGCTTTCTGAAGGATGAAGAGAGAAATCTCTTTTACAGTGAAAACGGGGCATATTCTCATTTGAGCCGGATCGCCTTGAGCTTTATGGGGGGTGTTTTGAAGCATGCACGAAGTCTTTGTGCTTTCACGAACCCCAGCACCAATTCTTACAAACGTCTGGTTCCCGGTTTTGAGGCCCCAACAAGCATTACCTTTGGCAGGGGAAACCGCAACTCAGCCTGTCGCATTCCCGGTTACGTCTCTGAAGCAGAAGAGACCAGATTTGAGTATCGTCCTCCAGATTCCACCTCTAACCCGTACCTCTGTTTAAGCGCCATTCTACTTGCAGGACTGGATGGCATAGAAAAGGAAATTGACCCCGTTAAAGAGGGCCTGGGACCAGTCGAAGAAAATTCTTTCGCTGCATGTCACAAGGAAAAGTTGGACTTCCTGCCTAAGTCCATGGAAGAGGCTCTGGATGCCCTGGAAGAAGATCACGAATATTTAACGAAGGACGGAGTGTTCCCCCGATCTTTGATCGAGAGGTGGATTAAAGTAAAAAGGGAAGAAGCGCGGGAAATTTTTCTCCAAGTTCATCCTGTTGAGCTCGAAAGATATTTTTAAAAGAATCTTCGGGAAGAGCGATCCAGCCTTACCCTTTCCCCTAATTTAGAGTTCAGTACGCTCAGGTAAATATCCGCCTTTTCTTTAGTCAACCGCACCGCCTTATCAGCTTGCCAGAGCAAGGCATTATAGACATTCGTTCCCCCATAAAAATTTTGGATTATCGAAAGTACCGGATGAAGGCGAGAAATATCATCGGCAAAAATAGCAAACACTTGCCTGAGGGGAACCTTCTCCACATAGAGCATCCAAGGGAAATCCACGCGTATGGGATTATCGTTTGCCGTTGGGCGCCAGTAGAATACCCCGTGTGCCGGGGAATTCCAGAGCTCGGCCAGGAGATCTGAAGCTTCTTCCTCCTCGATGGCAAACCTTTTTATAAGCTCCCTCTGATCCGTGAACAAAGCAGCGTGTCTGGGGTAAAAAGACATTTTTCCCACGATAAGAGGGCGCGAAAACCCGGCGTCACTGGTTGACCGAAAGAGAAGCTCAGCGTCCGGCAGAACCTCAGCTTTGCTGGAGGATAGTTCTTCTTCCGGGATATCTTCCTCATCTTTTGAGAGTATTAGTTTACGGGAAAGGAGGACGTCGTTTGAGGTCTTTGAAAGGCAGAGAACCGTAACTTTTAGCTCCTCCGCTTTTTTCAGGAGAAGAAGAATTTTTTTCAAGAGATCAAAAGCTGGATCTGGAGAAGCAGGCTGCCCGGATCTGGCTACCGGGTAGAGGATGTGAGGGAGCATGCTGTAAAGGGAACCATCGAGGAAGAGGACGCCGTTTTCCATTTCCTCAATGTATTTTAGGGCTAGGGAGACCTCAAGTTCCCGCAAGTAGATGGAGTTCAGACGATCCATGGTAGCACGATCCAGCGTGCCTCTGTATACTTCCAGTCTGAGCGCTTTCTCCTCAATATCAGGGCCAATTAAAAGCGCCTGGCCGATGAATACCGAGGCGGCATTATTGAAAGAACGTTCAATCATGGAACCGTCCACAGCAAAGGCCCTCTTGAGGGGAGGAAGCTCTAAGGCAGGGTTCGGGAGCCAGGTTGCTTTTACCCGCTTAAAAAGCTCCAGCTCCACTTCGTTCGTAGGCGCCCTGGACCACAACTGACGAAGTAAGGAGGCCTTTCGAGAAATTTCCCCGCATAAAAGGTCAATGAATGTTGGCATAATGCATTCCGTCCACTAATTATGATACCAGGAACATCCGGTAAGTACTATCCCGGATTCCATCTGCAAAAGCCCCTCTTAATAGTACTGAGGAGCTGGATGCTCGCTTATGGGCAATCTAGTTCATCCTAATGGGTGGAGCCCTGAAGGGAAAATTGCAGAACTAGCATTGTACCCTATCTTTGCGTTTAAGCAGATAAAAAATGGTGGGCGATGTAGGAGTCGAACCTACGACCTCTTCGGTGTCAACGAAGCGTTCTACCGCTGAACTAACCGCCCTTGTTTTTTATTATAAGTGGTTTTTTAGGGGCGTTCAAGGAGGTATATAGCTTGCATAATTGCTGGATTCGCCCATTTTACCCGGGTAAACATGTGACATTTATTCCCCCTGAGTGAATTGACATATTACTTGGGATTTTTATAATTTTAGCCCATGACCAATATCCGAGACTGGGGAATCTTAGTTTGGGCTATTGTTATCACCTTGGGAGGCCTGGTTGGTTTCCTCATGGACTTCATGATCGCTAAGGGAAAGGCTCCGGGAGGGGTTCTAGCCTCCATGCTGGCAGGCTTCTTAGGGGCTTTCCTGGCACAATGGCTTTTAGGGGAAGTGATTCCCTGGAACATCTTGGGGGTAAGCTGGCTTTTAGTATTGCCTTTCGCTGCTCTTACCAGTGGCCTCTATCTGGGGTTAACCAAGCTCTTTCGCTTTTATTGAATCCCCGGGAAGAATACTACAATCTCAAAAAAGGTTCTTTATTCTCTTTGTTTTTGCATTTTTCATAATTTTTTTCTTTTTGTTGCCTCTTTTCTTGTCAGGGGGAGTCCTGTGATTTAAAATAGACGAAACAAGGCTTTTGGAGAAAGGAGGTTTCAATAATGCCATATTGTCCCAATTGTGGGGCGGAAATTCAAACGGGCATGCAAGTCTGTCCCAATTGCGGTACCTCTCTGGCTGCTCCTGTGATCGCAACCGGCGGCTTTAACTGGGGGAAATTTTTTACCGACCTTGTAATTAGGCCTAAAGAGGCGTTTAAATCGGTAATTTCCCAGAAGATGTGGTGGCTAGCCCTGACCTCGTTAGTGGCCGTGGGTCTTTTTGGTGGGATTGGTGTTTTAATCGATCTCAGGGGTTTCGGAGGGGGAGTGGTTGCCCGGCTTTTCTTCTATGTGCTCTTTGCTCCCTTCTTATTCTGGCTTTTCGAGACGACAGCCTTGAGCTTGATGAGCTCGCTTTTTAAAGGAAAAGGGGCTTCCCTAAAAGATATGGCCCTGACCGTGGGGGTGGCTTGGCTGGCTTTCATCCCTTTTGCTGCGCTTGCCCTTATTCCCTCTAAAGTAACCGATCTGATTTTTCTGCTCCTCTTCCTCCTTGCCCACATTTACCTTCTGACCGGGGTTTTGGAGGAGACAGAGGATCTACCACTTGGCCCTGCTCTCATAGTTTCCCTGGCACCGATCCTTTTTCTGATTATTCTCACCCTTCTGAAATCCGGAGAATTTGGTCTCTTCCCCATCTAAACTGGAATTTTTTAAGCAAACAAAAAAGCCCCCAAGAGGGGGCTTTTTTGTTTTTGGGAAAGGAGTTTTGAGAAATTAAAAACCCTGGGATCTGGCTACAATAGCGCAGGCTTCCGCCCTGGTTGCGGAGTTCTCAGGCCGGAAAGTGCCATCAGGATACCCTTTAATTAACCCTTTTGAAGCCGCCGCCTCCACGAACCCGAAGGCCCAGTGAGTGGTGTCTATATCGCTAAAGGTAGGCTTCCCGATCAGTGGGGGTAAGGTCATGGCCCTGGCCATGATGGCCGCGATCTCGCTCCTTTTTATGAGCTGATCTGGGCCGAAGGTGCCATCAGGATATCCCTTAATGAATCCCTTTTCCACCAGGGGGGTAACATATTTTTCCGCCCAGTGCCCTTGAAGGTCTGGGAAGTTTGAGCCGCTTTCAGAAGGAGAGATCCCTAAAGCCCGGCAGAGGATAGCACTGAACTCCGCCCTGGTTATAGGCTGATCGGGCTTGAAAGTGCCGTCCGGGTAGCCAGAGATTATCCCCTTTTCCAAAAGCGTGGAGATCAAGTCTTGGGCCCAGTGACCATCCAAATCTGGAAAAGTGACAGGGCCGGGCGTTGGCAATGAGGTAGGAGTAGGGGTGGGTGTGGGAGGTTGTTCTGTCCCAGAATAATTGACCACAAGCAGAGCAGATGTCTTGTTCCCCGCCAGGTCCCGAGCTTCGATGAGGAAGCTGTTCTCTCCTGGGGAAAGAGTAACTTTGTAGGAGAAGTATCCTAATTCCTCTACCGGGACTGATTGAGCGTTGATGGTTAGCGACGCTCCTACCTCCGTCTGCCCTTCAATGGTCAACTCCTGATTAGTGGTGGAATATTCACTTACAGGAGGGAAAAGGATCACCAGAGGAGGAGGGTAGGTATCGGAAACAGGCGTAATCTGAGAAGAGACCGTGATAGAGATGCTTTGAGGGTTTTCTTCCTGATTGCCCAGGCGATCCGTAGCGATGGAGGTTAAAATATAAGTCCCGGGCGTGGGATTTACCCAGGTAAATGACCAGTTAGAATAATCCCCGCCCGATCCAGGGGCGCAGAGGTAGGTAGTGGTAGGGCTTCCGGAGAGGACGATCTCCAGTTCCACCTTCTGAACCCATTCGTTGTCTGTTGCTGTACCGGTGATAATAATCGGGTTCGAGGTGAGGGTTGCCCCGTTCTGGGGAGAGATAATTTGGGAGTGAGGGGGCTCCATATCAGGGAAAGGAGGTGGTTCCTCCTCGGCCCAGAGGGAGAGAGGCAAACTGAACAAGATTGCCGAAGCCAAAAACAGTACCAGAATTTTCCTTAACATTTGCGCCTTCCTTTCTTCAAGTTACCTTGACTGGGTTATATTATACGAAGGACTGAGGTAAAAATGAAAATTTACTTTGCGATTCCAATGATCTCAGGAAAAAGTCCTGCTGTTCCTTACAAGGAGATCAGGGACTTTCTTGTAGAAAATGGTCATCAGGTTCTGACCGAGCACCTTTTAGAGGAAGGAGCCTGGGAGTCAGAAAGCCAGCTTCCCAGGGAGTTTATCTTCCAGAGAGACATCTCTTGGTTGAAGGAAGCAGATTTAATGATCGCCGAGGTTTCCGTTCCCTCACTGGGAATCGGATTTGAAATTGCCTATGTTCTGGGCCTTAAAAAGGAGATGCTCTGTCTGGCCCTCGATGGGGTTAGGGTCTCGGCTATGATTGAAGGAAATAAGAACCTGACCTTGATCAGGTACAGGGACTCTCAGGAAGCCCTGAGAGCCGTGCGCGCTTTCTTAGAAGCCATAAGAGCCAGGAGGTAGAAAAGGAGTGTAAAGAAGATTAACAGGGCAAAGAAGGGAAAGAGCGATGCTTGAAAGAATTCCGGAGGAAAAAGCCGGTAAAGGAGGTAATCTTCCCCAAGGACCCAATAATCGTTGGCGAAGGTGAAGAGGTGAAATTCCAGGAAGAGCCAATCGAAAAAGAGGTAAAGCATTGTCCCTGCCAGAAAATAGAAGGATAGAGTAAAAACGAGGCTCCATTTCAAGATCTTCCTGAAATTCTGATCCCAGAAACCTAAAAGCGTGGCGGAGGTCAAAAAAACCGCACCACTTACCAGGGTGGCGAACACCAATAAGCGCAGAAGGTTATGTATGTCGTAAAGATGGAGAATCTCCTTCTCCTTGAAACCGGTAAGGTCCTCCGGGCCATTGCCGTTCCAGAGGAACTGTGCCAGCTTGTAGTCCAGGACCCTGGTCTCCTCGGTTACCGGGTACCCGATTCCTTTCTGCATGGAAAGATAATAAGCGGGGTCAAAGGCCAGGAGGGAAAGGGTGAGAGTGAGAAAGAAAATAGGGGCTAAAAGGAAGAAAAGGATTCTCGGGATCCAGAGGGCCCTACTGGAAAAGACCAACCTCGTTTTCATTCCTTAGGATGATCCTTCCTTGATATTCGTGAATTTCCTCAATGGTGTTTTTCACGATCTTCCCGTTCTCCAGATAAACGTAGTAGTCAAAGTCCTCGGGATTAACCACTGTGGAGTGCGAGATCACGAAAACCTGGGGGAACACCTCGTGGATTACTCCCCTGGTCAAGAGCTCCACCAAGGCCCTTGTTCGGTCGATGTCCGAGGAAGAGAAGGGCTCGTCCAGGAAGATGAACCCAGGAGAGGAGCCCCGTTCCTGGGGAAGGGTGGCCATGGCGAAGGCCAGACGCAGGGCCAGCGAGAACTGGTCCTGCGTTCCTCCGGAGAATATCTCCTTTTCCCTGTAAGCCCGGGCCCTGTCGTCCCAAACCCTGATGCGGTAATCCTCAGTGAGCCGAACTTCCTGATAACGGTTGGATGTCAAAAGGGGAACAATGAGGCTCATGTGATACTCCGTTTGCGGTTTAACGCGGTTGTAAATTGTCTCCCGAGTAAGATTTAGAATGACCCTTGCCTTTTCCCTGACTTTGAGATGATGCTCCCACTCCTCGCGCTCTTTCTGGCACCTTTCATAATCAAGGGGAAAATCCCTGAGTCCTAACCGCTCTGAGAGCTCGGCCTCCTTGCGTTTAAGGGACTCCCTTTCCGCAAAAAGAGCGTCCCTTTCCTCCTTTATCTGCATTTCCTCCAACTCTTTTAGGGTTTCTAACTCAGGAAATTTTTCTGGCTCCTGGACACTCTCTCTTGAAATTCCCAGGCTCAGGCAAATTCCATCAATTTCTGAAATGAGCTTTTGATTTTCCTTCTCTTTTAAGGAAATCATCCCCTGGAGAGTCCCCATTTTGCTTTCGAGATCGCTCAACTTTATTCGTAGTTCCTTCCCTCCTATTTCCTGAACTCTTTTCTGCAGGTCAGCGAGGGTGGCTTTGAGGGAGTCCTCCTCTAACTTAAGATTGGGATCCAGCGCAAGCAGGTTCTGGACATGTTTTTTCTCCTCCAGGGCGGATTTCTCTAAAAGCTGAACCAGGCCCTTGAGATAACTGGAGCGTTCCTCGATTCGGGAAACCTCTTTTTTCAAATCTTCCCACTTCCCTATAGTCCTGTTGATCGCTCCCACAACCTCATCCCTCGTTCTTGCTCCCAGGGGTTCCCCCGCGTTTTCCAATTTCTTTCTCCAGATGCTCAAATATCTTTCTATCCTCTCTTTTCGCAGTTCCCAGAACTCCAGTTCCTCTTTCAGCGAATTTAAGGAATAACCTGGTCGAGAAATTATAATGGGCGCCCCATAAGCTTCTATTTTCCCTGCAAGTTTTTGCTCGGCCTCGGAAAAGGCTTCTTTTTGCGTCTGGAGCGCTTTTAACTCGCGGGTTGTCTTAAGATAACGCCACAAGGAGTAAATACCGGGTACAAGAAGAGCCGTCAGGGAGAGGAGATAAACCGGTAAAATTCCTGTACTTACAAGAATTAAGGCGAAACCAGGAATCACAATGAATCCTATGGAGAATACAAGGGCAAGCTGCCTGGATCTTTGAACCTTACCCAGGTCCTTTTCCAGTTCTCGTTTCCTTTTCTGAACTTCCTCTTTTTCCGCAGTTAACCTTCCCCGCTCCTCTTCCCCTTTCTTAAAACTCTCGATTTCCTGGGTGAGTGAGTTCAGCTTACCCTGAGCCTCCCTTTCCATTTGCTCGAGTTCCTGGACCTTATCCCATTTTCGCTTCAGGAACTTGAGGCGGAAAGTTTGATTTTCCAGCTCTGGCAGGGATTCCTTTTTCTTAATTAGCCCGTCTAACTCCTCCTCGACCCTTTCAATCTGCTTTTTTAAATTGCTGGCATTCTCCCTGGTATTCAAAAAAAGCTTGAGCTCTGTGGCCATTACCTGGAGACGATCAAAAACCTCAACCTGGGATTTTAAATCCACCTTTTGGGACTCTAACTGTGCTAACTGTGCCCTCCACCGGGAGATCTCTTCCTCGTTCGTACGCAGGCTTCGAAGGCTATTCTTGAGGGAAATTAACCTGAGCTTCCGCTCCACGCTTTTGAGTTTTTCCTCAACTGGCTGGAGCTCTTTCCTTACCTTTGCCAGCTCCTCCCTCTCCTTTAACCCGATAAGCTTGTTTTTGTCCTCCAGGGTGATTTTGAATTTATCTTCCAGCTCAAGCATAAAGTCCAGGTTGATAAGTTTGGAGAGGGCATTGCGGCGCTCCTGGGCGGTAGCCTCCTCAAGTTTCCCCAGCTTTTTCTGTTCCACAAAACAGGAGTTCAGGAAGGCCTGCCAGTCGAACTTCAGGGATCTTTCGATGCGCTCATTTACAGTTTTCACTTTGGTAATGCGATCAATCTCCTTGCCGTCGTCTTGCCGCACGATGAGGAAAGCCGTTTGATTCCCCTGCTTGGGGATCTCCCTACGGATGAGTAAGGTCTCATTTTCCGCGCTTATTTCTAGCTCTACTGTGGCTTTCTTTGCTGACTCCGAGTAATTCACCAGATCCGTGTTTGTACCTACGAGGGGCCTTCCGAAAATGCCGAAGTACACCGCTTCAAAAAGGCTACTCTTTCCTGCCTCGTTTGCTCCTTCGATAAGGAAGCTCCCTTTATCCGGAAACCAGAGGCTGATGCTTTCCAGTTGCTTGAAGTTGTGAACTTCCAATTTCTTTAAGAGGATCATCTTATTTTCTCCGGCTGTACTCCTCGAGGATGAGATCTAAGGCGTCGAGATAGAGGTTTTTCTCTTCCTCGCCTGGGGCTTTTTCCGCCATTGCTTCCGCAACTTTCTGAATTTCCTCTCTTTCGGAATATCCTGCTCCTCCCGCTTTTACTTCAACTTTCCAAGATTCCATGGTGATTGAAGAAAGGTCGATATCAAAGAAAAAATTATTGCTTTTACCTTCCTGCCAGACCTTTCCCCACTGGATTTGGTGATAGAGTTCGGGGGTGAACACCCCCTCGACTTTCAGCTTGAGCAGCTTTTTGGGGTGAGAAGCCTCCCTAACCCTGTTTAGAATAAGGGAAGTGGGGTCGGGCAAAGCCCTCTCTAACTCAGGGGAGCGAACTACAACCTGGCCCATTGGTTGAGTCAAGACCTGTTTGAATTCTGCCTTAATGCGACCGGAATTATATTCAATGTAGTAAAAGCCACAGCTTTCCTCACGTTCGCCAAAATCTAACCTTTCTGTGGCTCCGGGAATGATCACCGTTTTATTTCCAATCCGGAAATCCTTGGGGTGGTGGTAGTGGCCGATTCCAAAAAGGTTTACTCCATCCAGGAGGTCCAGGCTTCCTAAAGAAACGGTGAGGTCCTGCGCCCCGGGAATGTAATGCCCCTGCACGCCATAATGCATCAAGAGAAGGTTTAGTTCTCCCTGTTCAGGAAAACTCAGTCCCTTAAGCGGGTCCTCGGACGCCTGGAGGCGGGTATGGGTGGAAATTCCCCCAATGGCCAGGTCCACCCCGTTCACCCTGATCTTTACGGTTTCAATCTCGGTCTTTTTGGGGAAGAAATGCACTACCCCTAACTCCATCAAAAACTTTAAAGGGGACATCCGGTCTCTGGATTTCGGCGTATCGTGGGTTCCTCCGATCGCGAAAGCCTTAATTCCCCTTTTGCTCAATTCGTTAAAGCACTTAAGAACAAAAAGGATGTCTTCGTAACCGGGCTCGGTGGTATCGAAAAGATCTCCTGCCTGGAGAAAGATATCCGCATGCTCTATAGCAAAATCCACCACCTGCTTGAAAGCGGATTGCAGAGCCTTTTTGCGTTCCGCCATCTGGAAGGGGTTCATTTTTTTGTAATATGCGCTGAGGTGGTTATCTGCGGTAAGAACTATTCTAACCATTTTTGGCTCTCATAAACCTAATTGCCGTGATCGCTGTCTGAAAGTGCAGCTCCACGGTGTCCTCTACTTTGAAGGCGTAACCTCCGGCCATAGTCACAACACAGGGAACGTTTCTTCTCGCACATTCCCCGAGCACTAAGGTGTCCCTTTTCAAGAGCCCCTCTTTGGTCAATTTTAAATTTCCCAATTTATCGTATTTATAGGGGTCCACCCCGGCCACGTAAATTACAAGCTCGGGTTTAAAATCAAAAACTTGCTTCAAAGCCCGCTCTAACTCTTGAAGGTAAATCAGATCCCCTGCTCCTGCTTTAAGGCCAATATCCAGGGAGCTTTTCTCTTTGGGGGGATAGATATCCTCCTGGTGAATTGAGAAGGTAAATACAGCAGTGTCATCCTTAAAAATGAATGCCGTTCCGTTTCCCTGGTGGAGGTCACAGTCGACGATTGCCACTTTCCTCGTAAGCCCTGTTTTCAAAGCGTACCGGGCACAAATAGCCACATCGTTTAGATAACAGAAACCTTCCGCATGATCAGGAAAAGCGTGATGGTGCCCGCCACCAAGATGAACTCCTACAAGTGAACTCAGCGCTTCCTTGAAAGCAAGTATGGTACCGGAAACTGAGTAAAGTGCAGAATTAATGGTATCTCTGGTCAGAGGCAGCTCCGAGCGCCAAGTCCTTGGAGTAAGCCTGAGCGCTTTCAAATCTTGCAGGTACTCACTGGTGTGGACTAAAAGCAGTGTTTTCTCATCAGGCAGCTCCGGTTCGACAAAATCCGACTCCGTGGCCCATCCTTCCTGAATGAGCTTCTCCTTCACCAGGGAATACTTCTCTGGCTGATAAACGTGATTTTCCAGCTTAATCAAATAATGCGGAGAATAAATTATTTTGCTCTGGAGCATTATATCGCTTCCTCGGGCTCCACTCTTTCTAAAAATACAGGAGGAGTTGCCGCTTGCTTTTCCTTCAGTGCCCCCCTTAAGGCCTCAGGGACGTCGATGTCCGAACCTCCCTCCTTTGTCATTCTTTCCCCGGCTTTGATCATCACTGGAACCCTGGTTAAAGTGCCAAGAAGGATCGCTTCCCCGATGTTCAAACCTGGCAAATCCGAAAAGAGGCTGCTTGAAAGGTTTTCCGCGGCCTTTTTTACTGCTTCCTGATCCTCCGGGTTGGTGAGCTTCATGATGATCTGACTGGCGCACTGAGAGAGCGTATCCTGATGTATTTTATGAGGCCTCTGGGTGATCACGATCAGAAAGACTTTAAATTTGCGCCCCTCTGAGGCAATGCGGTTGATAATTTCCCGGCAGTGGCTCTGTTTATCCTGGGGGACGAAGGTATGTGCCTCCTCCAGAACAACAAAGGCTGGGTAGGAAAGCTTACCTGTTGTTGCTCTGGCCCAGATTTCCCTGAGCGTTTTGTCCACAACAAACTCGGTAACGCTCCTTTCTAAACCTGCGAGATCGATCACGGAAAGCCTGACCGGCTTCAGGAGCTCGTCAATGGGCACATCGCTAAATCCCCAAATGTCATAGGAACACAGGTTTTCAATGTACTTCACCGCTCGGTCCGCGCCTTTTATCGTCTCCACGGAAAGCCCTTTCCTCTTTCCTACCTTTGAGGGAAGCTCAGGGATGAGGTCTTCCTTTCCTTCCAGGAACCTCTGAGTGTGCAGAGAGAGGTAGTCCTCGTCCATGACCCCGGCCATTTCCTTGAGCTTTTGCACCAGCTCGGGAGGGCGATAATCGATATTTTCCTCTTCCAGCTCGGCGCAGGCCTTTTTGATAGCATCCCTGATGTTGGCGTAACTCTCGGGAATTCCCGCCAGAGTGCAGATCTCATCTATACCCAGTCGAGAGAATTGAATTGTATAGGGATGGCTTCCCCCGATTTCTTCGTCCGAAAAGCGTCGCCCTTGAATATTAGGAACCCGGTATACTGAGACGTCCGAGGCGAAGGGAGTATTCCTGCCATTTCTATCTTTGCGCATGCAAACGTAATCGGAGTTGGGATCAAAGACGATGATTGTGCCTCCCAGCTGAAGCAGGTTCTCCAGGAGGATCCCTGCAAGGTACGATTTCCCTGCTCCAGTCTGGGCAATGATCGCCAGGTGCCTTCTCAGCCCATTAGGATCGATTTTCACCTCAACTTGAGGACGGTTAATGAGAGTTCCTACTAAGATTCCGTCCCTGATGTTCCTAGTGAAGAACCTTTCCAGGAGCTCATCCGGGGCGACATAAACTCTATCTCCAGGGAGGGGGGTAGAGCGGGGGAGAAAAACTCGATCCTTACAGTCCAGGTAACCCAAAACCGTAGCGGTGGCTATGATCCTTGGAGAGGAGGAATACTCAGCCCTGAGGATGGTCTCCGTTTCTTGGAAGGTGAGGGCGGAATCGAATACCTGAGAGGATGCGGATAGCTCCGTCACCTGGGCCAGGACCTCCACTTCCTCAGTCTGGCCTGAGACTTTTTCCTGTATTCCCTTGAGCACCACGTACTCTAACCGTGGTGGGCAAAGCTCCGGAGTGGTAACAAAAATAAAAGAATCAGATCGGGCCTCTCCTACTACAAATCCAATTGGGGCCTGGTTCATTCTTACCTCCCTCCTCAGAAAAAGAGGCTTTTATGAGTTTCTATACTGCCTACAATATTAATCTTTTGCCCACAATTCGGGCAACTATTTTCAGGGGAGAGCGAGCTTTTTTTAATCCAGAATCCATAGCGCTCAATGAGCAGAGAACCACAATTCGGGCAATAAGTGTTTTCTGCCGGATGGCCGGGAACATTTCCCAGATACACATATTTTAAACCGTTTTCCAGGCCGATGGCCCTTCCCCTTTCAAGGGTAGAAAGTGGGGTCGGTGAAAGGTAGGAAAGGTCTAAATAGGGAACAAACCGCGTAATATGCCAGGGGCATTCTGGACCCAGGTTGTCCCTGATCCAGGTAGCCAGGTTTCGGAAGGTTTTTTCGTCATCGTTGAAGGTGGGAATAACGTTCGTGACCACCTCCACATGCATCTGCCATTTGTTCTTAGCAGTGTAGGCTGACTGAAAAACAGGCGCGGGGTCATCAATTTTACAAATTTTCCGCCAGAATTCCCGATCCCAGCCTTTAAGATCTACCCTGAAAGCATCTAAACACCCAGAAAGCTCTTCCAGTGCTTCGAGCGTGATGTATCCGTTAGTGACATACACCGTGTACAAACCTGCTTTTTTTGCCAGTTTAGCTGAGTCTAGGGTGTACTCATGCCAGATGGTGGGCTCATTGTAGGTCCAGGAGATGCCTCGGGCTCCATTTTCTAAGGCGATATTCACGGCTTCTTCAGGGGAAACGTACCTTCCATCCGGTATTCCCCGTTCCACCATGCGGTGGGAAATACTCCAGTTCTGGCAGTGAATGCAACGAAAATTGCACCCAAAGGAACCAAAGGAAAGACAAGAGCTACCCGGATAGAAGTGAAAAAGGGGCTTTTTCTCGATAGGGTCTATGGCAACTGAGGAAACCATGCCATAAATCAGGGAATAAATTTCGCCTTCCCGATTCATTCTTGTACCGCAAACGCCTATCTGGCCTTCCTTAAGGACACAGCGTCTGGGACATACGAGGCACCGGGCAACCCGATTTTCCAGGCGTTCATATAACCGGGCTTTTTTTAATTCGGGCATAATATCATTTTACAACTTCCCTTAAAAAAGGAGAAAGGTTGTCCCCACGGACAACCTTTCTCAAGAACTTTGCTGTGCAGGCTTAAGACCTTCTAAAAGGTGTAGGTTACGGTTACGTTGACGATCACTTCAAGCAATCCGGGCTCAACGGGAGTTGAAGGTGCTCCCATAGCTTCCATCTTGGTGTAAGAGTACGGAATGGGAGGATAGTAGGAGTCTGAGACGTTGATACTCTCCACCCCGGTAATACTCTTCCCGATGACCTGAAGGGCTGCATTAGCCTTACTTTCCGCATTCTGCATTGCCATTTTTATGGCTTCAAGCTTCAAGCTCTCCACATCCTTGAGGGAAAATTGAATGCTGGAAACGGTGTTGGCCCCTGCGGCAACGCAGGCATCAATGATTTCACCCGCTCGGGCTGTCTGGCTCAGGACAATGTGGATGCCATTTTCCGCCCGAAAACCGATTAGCGCTCCCCTTCCGGTTTCAGAGTAATCGTACTGAGGGTAAAGAGAGACGTAGGCAGTTTCCCAACGGTCATTCGGGGTGAGCATATTTTTCAGCGCCCTAGTCACGTTGTTCATTGCGGTAGAATTAGCTTCCTGAGCTTCCTGGGCTGTTTTGCCATCCGATGTCACCCCCAGGATGATCTCCACCGTGTCGGCCTTTGCCTTAACCGTTCCCACTCCCGAGACCGTGATCCTATTTGAGGCTGTCTGCTCTTCCGTCGCACTAACGATCGGACCCTGGGTCTTGAAAGTGGAAATGCTTAAAAAGAGGAAACCGACAAGGAGCAGAGAGAGAGTGAGCAATCGCGTGAACCTCTTTAATTTCATATTTGACCTCCTTTGTTGTCAATTTTTCTGAAAAACTTTAACCTATTAGACGTGGACAGAGGTAAACTAGTTCCGGCCTCCATAGAAGTATTAACTTTCGACTGGGATGGCACTCTGCTTAACTCTAAAGAGGCGACCCTCAGAGCGTATCAGGTAATTTTTCGTGAAGCGGGAATCCCCCTTCGCGAAGAGGATGTATTTAGATATTATTCCCCGAATTGGTACAGGACATATAAAGCTTTGGGGCTTCCCGAAGAACTCTATTCCTGGGCTGATAATCGCTGGCTGGAAGTGTATCGCAACCAACCCCGGTCTTTAATGGACGATGCTCCTCAGGTGCTGCAATCCCTGAAAGGGGCAAGGTACACCCTGGCCCTTCTTACTGCAGCCAACAGGAACCGACTTGACGAGGAACTGCGCATATTCAACCTCCAGCATTTCTTTCACCGGATTGTCTGCATGGAGGACTACAGGACGCGTAAGCCCGACCCCTTGCCCCTGCTCTCTCTAATTGAGGAGCTCCATACTATTCCGGAAAAAACTGCCTATATCGGCGACGCTCCCGAGGATGTGGAAATGGGGAAAAGGGCTGGGGTTTACACAGTAGCGGTCAAGGGACCTTACGTGTCCGAGGAGATTCTCATAGCTTCCAACCCCTCTCTATTTGTGCGAGACCTTAGCGAACTTGCAGAAATTTTTAATTCAGGACGTCTAAAATAGAAACTCAAGGACAAAAGGGAGAAGCATGAATAAATATACGGTCGCTGTTTTGACGGGTGGCCAATCAGGGGAGAGGGAAGTTTCCCTTGCCTCCGGTTCTATGGTCCTGGATGCTTTGCTTTCAAAGGGCCATCGAGCTTACGCCGTGGAAATTACCAAGCAGGGACTATGGTGGAACAGGGATCACCCCTTTCCTGAGAATTCAACCATCCTGGAATCGGTGGCTAATGCCCTGAAACCTCAGCCAGACATAGTCTTTGTAGCCCTGCACGGTCCTAAAGGCGAGGACGGAACCGTGCAGGGACTGTTAGAGATAGCGGGGATCCCTTACACTGGATCAGGTGTCCTGGCAAGCGCTTTGGGAATGGACAAACATAGAAGTCGCCTGATTTTTAAAGAGCATGGCCTGGTAGTGCCCCCTTATATCCTCCTGGAGCAAGAAGATTCGATCGAGGAAAAATTAGAACAGGCAAAGGAAAAATTCGGGCTTCCTTTAGTAATTAAGCCTAACGATTCGGGCTCCTCTCTAATGGTTGCCATTTCCTCCTCTTTGGAGCAACTGGAATCGGCGCTTGAAGAAATTTTATCTATATCCTCAAAAGCTCTAATTGAAAAATATCTTCCCGGGAAAGAAATTACCGTTCCTTTAATAGGGAATGACCCACCTCAACCTCTACCAGTAATTGAAATAATTCCTCCCGGGTTATTTTTCGATTACCAATCTAAATATGATGGCTCAACCAAAGAAATCTGCCCTGCGCGAATCAAGGAGGAAGTGGCATCAAAGGCCCAGGAAATAGCGGTGGTTGCCTTTCAGGCCTTAGGCTGCCGGGGGTTTGCCAGGGCAGACATGATTTATTTTGAGGAGGAATTTTACCTTCTTGAGATAAATACCATACCGGGATTAACTAAGGAGAGCCTGTTGCCGAAATCTGCAAGAGTAGCAGGATTTGAGTTCTCGGACTTGGTTGAAAAAATTGTGGAACTGGGGCTTATAAGCTGGAACAGCAAAAATGATACTTGACGGGCGTGCGGTCCAAAGAGAGATTAAGGTAAAACTTAAGGGGGAGTGCGAACTTCTGCGCTCCAAAGGCATTACCCCCAATCTCCATGTCCTGGAATGGGGCAGTGGAGAACCCTCAGTTTTTGCCAAAAACATAGTACTGTGTGGGGAGGAAGTAGGGGCCAAAATAGCAATCCATCAAGTTTCCCCTAAATCATCCCTTGAGGAAATTCGCGGGTTAATCCAGGAATTAAACGAGGCAAGCGAAATCCACGGTATCCTTGTGCTCACGCCCATACCCTCTCAAATAGATAAGGTCCAGTTAGGGTTACTGATCTCTCCGTTAAAGGACATTGATGCTCTAAATCCTCTTACCCTGGGTAAGCTCTTTCTAGGGCAGCCATTTTTTATTCCCTCGACAGCAAAAGCCGTAATCAAGCTCCTTGATTTTTATAGAATCCAGCTGGAAGGAAAAAGGGTGGTAATTTTGGGAAGGAGCCCAACAGTGGGCAAGCCCCTTTCCCTTTTATTCCTGGCAAGAAACGCCACAGTAACTGTGTGCCATTCTTACACCAAAGATCTGCCTGCCCTTTCCCGGCAGGCCGAAATTCTCGTGAGCGCTATGGGGGTTCCCAGGAAGGTCGATCGATCGTTCGTAAAAGAAGGGGTAATAGTAATAGATGTGGGGACTACGGTAATCGGGGACAAAATAATCGGCGATGTTCGTTTCGAGGAAGTTCTGGAACTGGCTTCATGGATAACCCCTGTGCCAGGCGGGGTGGGCTCGGTGACCACAGCAGCGCTTCTTGAAAATCTAATTGAAGCTATAAAAGTTCAAAATCCAAAATTGCAGGAGGAGCCGATTTAAATGCGCAAAGAGGAACTGGAGGAAAAGAGGAATAAGTACCTGATGCCTTGCTATGCTCATTATTTCAAAGACATGCTACTTATCGAAAGAGGGGAGGGGCAATATCTTTACGACAATACTGGGAAACGTTACCTGGATTGTTTCGCTGGGGTGGCTGTGGTGAATTGTGGGCACGCCCATCCCTACATTACCGAGAAAGCCAGCGAGCAAATGCAATATTTAGTTCATATTTCCAGCCTGATGCTCACAAGCCCCATGGTTCTTCTTGCGGAAAAGCTGGCTGAGCTTACCCCGGGGAAATTAAATCGAAGTTTCTTCTGTAACTCGGGAGCGGAAGCAATTGAGGGGGCAACCGCTTTGGTCAAAGCTTATACTGATAATCACCAATTCATTGCGCTCCGATCCTCCTTTCATGGGCGAACCCTGATGGCCTTAAGCCTGACTGCCCAACAAAGTTGGAGAGGGAAGGGGCCATATGCCCCAGGGGTCGTCTTTGTAGCTAACCCATACTGCTATCGTTGCGCTTTTAAATTGAGTTACCCTTCCTGTGGACTGGCTTGTGCTGAGGATGTGGAAAGGGCTATCACCACCTGCACAAATGGGGAAGTTGCCGCCTTCATCGCGGAACCGATTCAGGGGAACGGGGGAGTGATCGTCCCTCCAAAGGAGTATTTCAAAACGGTCTCCGAAATCGTCCATCGTTATGGTGGCCTCTTTCTCGACGACGATGTTCAGTGCGGATTCGGAAGAGCCGGGGAATGGTTTGGCATACAGAATTTTGACATTGAGCCCGATGTCATGACCCTGGGGAAGGGAATCGCCAATGGCCTCCCATTAGGAGCCTTTATCTCCACTGAAGAGATCTCCAGAGCCTTTAAACCGGGCCAGCACTTTTCCACCTTTGGAGGGAATCCCGTTAACTGTGCTGCCGGCTTAGCTACAATAGAAGTCCTAAAAAGGGAGAATCTCATAGCAAACTCCCACCAAGTAGGAAATTTGTTCCTGGCACGGTTAAAGGAGCTTCAGGAGAAACACAAAAGCGTAGGAGAGGTGCGAGGAATGGGTCTGATAATAGGCATTGAGCTTGTCAAGAATAAAAAAACCAAGGAGCCTTACCCTCAAGGCCTGCATCAAATTCTGGAGTTTGCCCGGGAAAAGGGCCTCCTTTTAGGAAAAGCCGGACCCCTGGGGAATGTAATTCGGATCACGCCCCCACTGTGCTTTACAGCGGAGAACGTCGAGGAAGCTTGCCAGATTGTTGATGCGGGATTAAGGGAAATCGAGAAAGGCTTGTAAAGGAGGAAGGGATGAAGTTTTACAGGTTCTTGTTGATACCCCTATTGGCTTTGATTGTAAGCGTGCTTGTTTTCTTCCCGCTCCTTTCCATGGAAGGGGCCTTTTACGGTTATTCCTCCTCGCTTAAGATACCCGATTATCCCTACCAGAGCGGGGAAAAAAGTAGTAACGTTCTCCTGATCATTGTGGACGGCCTTCGCGTTGACATGGCAAAGTCCCTTTCAAGTCTCACTAAGTTTCCGGTGACCAGCGGGACCCTGTGTACAAAACCTCCCTCCTGGTCTAATCCCTGTTTTTCCAATATCGTCACCGGTACCTGGCAAGAGTTTCATTCCGTCACCTCCAATGAGTTCCAGGAAATAATCCCGGTGGAGCAAATTTTTACTTTCTCCTCCAGCTCCTTCGTCACCGCCTTTTCTGGGGATGAGAGCTCCAGGGCCTTGATAGGGGATACGGCCTCAATGGCTTATGCCCCCATTTCCTCCCAGAGCCCAGAAGAGGAGGACATCCTGATTTTGAAAAAGGCAAAGGAATTTCTGGCCCTCAAGCCCTCTTTCCTTCTCGTTCACCTTAATCAAGTGGATCATTACCTTCATTACTCGGGGATATCCGGTGAACCCACGGCGAAAGCTCTCAGGAATATCGATTCACTGCTTGATGACCTCTTGAGCGATGTGGACCTGAATTCCTATTCCGTAATCGTAACGTCTGATCACGGTCACCTGGATCAGGGAGGACATGGAGGGGGAGAGGATGTTGTTTTAACCACCCCTCTTTTCATGTTTGGAGCCAGGATTAAGCCAGGGATTCAGGTATCAGGGACACAAATAGATATTGCTCCTACGGTGGCGGTACTCACCGGAGCCCCGATTCCCAGGTATTCTCTGGGAGAACCCCTGTGGGATGTGCTGGATCTACCCCTTGAGGTCAAGGTACAAGCCGCGCTACGACTCCTCGGGGAAAGAGACCAGTTCGCTCAGGCCTTTTTTCAGATGCTTAAAGAGAAATACACCCCCGTGGATTTTACTCCTCTTGAGAGCTCTACCGATTACGCTGCTGTATTCACTACCTCGGAAAGCCTAAGGAAGAATATAGACTCCCAAATTCAGGCGCTCGTAAACACCAAAATTTCTGAGGAGAGGAACTCCCGTCTGTATGCTCCCATCGTAGGGGGGCTCGTGATTCTGGGAGTCCTAATTTTAGGGTTCAGGAGGAAGTGGCCCTTCGCCCTTTTGAACGCAATCGCGGCGCTAATTCTCTTCCTTCTTGCCTACAGAGAAGTTCTGGGCTTGTCTTTCTCCTTCTCTATCCTGAAGGTGGGAAGTTTCCTCGAATTTTTCTTGATTTTTGGGATTCCGCTCCTTTTATCCGAGATAGTTGTGGCTATCCTGCTTCCGCTGCAGCTTAAGAGCGCTCGAGCTGGGGAGCTCACTAAATTCCTGCAAAAGTCACTTTTCTCAGTCTCTTTGATCTTGCTTTTCCTCTTTTCTCTCCTCTTCTATTTGAACGGGATGTCTTCGCCCTGGCACCTTCCGGATTTCGGTCTTGGCTTTCTGGAGCTGACTCTGCTTCTGATGATTATCTGGAATGGGTTTTTTGTCCTTTTTGTGCCACCGGTTTTCTGGCCTTTCTGGAGAAAGGTGAGAGGATGACAATAATTCCCCATGCCATGGTGGGTGCAGCACTGGGCAGGCTATTTTTCAGGAAACGCTATCTGGCTTTCTTTGCTGGCATAACGAGCCATATTCTTTTGGACGCAGTGCCTCATTGGGATTATTTGACTGTTAAGGCAGGTACAATCAATACTGCACTGGCAGTGACCGGTATTGCCTTTTTTGCCCTAAGGTTTAAAGACCCTTATTTATTCTGGGGTGGGGCCGGGGCCATGATCCCTGACCTCGAAGTGGCTGCTAAAGCCCTTGGTCTCTCGAACTACCCCCTTTATTTTCCCACGCACTCGGGAGCAATTCCTCATGTCCAGGTATCGCCATGGTGGGGTATTCCGGTGCAGGTGCTATTGTCTTTAGCTTGCATTCTGTTAATTTTCAAGAATGAAAAACTGGGATTGGCAAGGAAAAGAACTAAAAGCCAAAGTGCTCTTCTCCGCTAAGGGCCTGGCTACTCAGGTTCTGGTTTCTACGGGAGAGCGCCTCTACCTTCTGGATTGCGGAGATGGAACATCCCGCGATCTTGCCCTGACAAATCTTTCCTGGGCGGAACAACTTGTGGCCATCTTAATCAGCCATGATCACCCTGATCACACCGCAGGGCTCTTTGCTGTCCTGACATATTTAAGGCTGAGAGGCAGGAAAAAGGAACTCTTTATACTCTCTCCGGACAAGAACCTGAATTATCGGCTCCGCTACTTCCGGGACTCTCTCTTTGCCGGTTTGCCTTTCGAAATCGAGCTTAAGGTGGTAACTGAAAACCCCCAGTTCTGTTTTAGCGGCCTTCTTGTCCGACCTTTTACTACAGTGCATCGTGAGAGGGCTGAATTCTTTGGTACAGGGGGGTTACTTAAAGCAGTGGGGTATGTGCTTCAGGGAAGGACAGGTGAGAGAATAGTTTACAGCGGAGACACTGGTTGGTTTCGAGGCATTGAGACTATATTTAAAGACGCAGACCTTGCTTTAATAGAAGCTACCTTTGACTTTCCCAAGGGCCCGGAGAGGCACCTAACAATGAAGGAAGCCAAGGAGTTGGGGAAACAGGCAAAAAACGTTATCTACATACATAGATGAGGATGGAATGAGATAAATGAAAACCAAAAGCAACGAACCAATTCCAGATGAGGAGGATCTATCAATAAAAATCAGGCCCATGACCGTTAAGGACCTTGAGGGAGTATTGACGGTAGAAAGGCTTTCCTACTCCAGCCCTTGGCGCTTCGAGGATTTTTACCGGGAGGTAGTCTTCAATCAATTGGCCTTTTACTATGTAGCGGAGATTGAGCATTTCATCACCGGGTTTGTGGGGATGTGGCTTATCGTTGACGAGGCTCATATCACCAACATTGCAGTGCATCCGGAGTTTAGAAGAAAAAAAATCGGGGAGAGGCTTTTACTTTACATCATCGAAGAAGCCAGAAGAAGAGGAGCGCGGAGAGTGGTTCTGGAGGTTAGGGTCTCAAACTATAAGGCCCAGAACCTTTATTTAAAGCATGACTTCAGGTACGCAGGGATAAGAAAGAATTACTATCGGGATAACAACGAGGACGCTTTTTTAATGGTGAAAGAGCTGAAATGATTTTCTGGATTGCCGCTGTAGCGCTTGCAGCAATTTTGCTGGCGCTTGCTTTTGGGGGAAAAATCCGCAATTTGTCCCGGCTTCATTTGAGATTCTGGCCCATCGTCTTCCTCTCCTTAATCGTTCAGATAGTACTCTTTTCCGGACTTATTACTTTTTCTTCAATCTGGATCCAGGTCCTTTATGTTTTTTCTCTCTTTTTGCTAATGCTTTTTGTACTTTTGAATATCAAAGTGCCCGGTATGGCGATAATATTTTTGGGCATTCTCCTCAACCTAATCGTTATTCTGGCGAATTCAGGGTACATGCCCGCTGACCTTCAAGCCTATTTAAAGGCCGGAAAGGTGGAAAGCGCAAAGGTTCTCGAGAATACTGGTTTCCTCAACAATGTAAGGATTGCCAGCGAAAAAACGCATCTGAACTTTCTCGGTGATTGGATGATTTTACCCCAGCCCTTCCAGGCTGCTGCGGTGGTCAGCCCGGGTGACCTGGTTTTGCTATCAGGCTTGTTTTATCTCCTGCTCAGGGCTATGGTTCAGCCCTGACGTTTTTTCTTCAGCCGCTTAAGGCGGAAGGTATCTTCCCTTTCCCGTTCCTCGAGGGCTGCCTTGATAAAGGCGATCTCGCTCCTGATCCTGGGAACCACAACTTGTTCCAGGGCGTTAACCCTGCGAGTAGTCTTCTTGATTTCCTGACCCAAGCGCTCAATTTTGATCTCATCGTTGGCCAGGGAGATGATCCTTTCCATCAGGCGCTCAAATTCCTCGCTGGCTTTGAGCAGGTGGAAATTTTGGAAAGCTGGATTCCAGTCCCTTTCCCAGGGCTCCCTTTTCAGGTGGGGCGTTTTGATCTCTGGCACTCTTACTCCCCAGATGTTTTTGGTCTCGATTTCAGAGAGAATATCTCTCTCTGAGGAAATTTCCGCGACCCTGATGTTTTCGGGTTTTCCATAAGCTTTACTGAAGGCCAGGGAGAGATGGGCTTGCCGGGAAAGCTCCTCGAGTTCCTGCCTGCTTCGGGATGCTTTTCTCGCTACCTCGAAAAAGTTGCTTACCAGGGCATCCCTTTTTCTTTTTAAAAGTTCCACTCCCTGGAGAGCCAGGATAATCTGGCTTCTCCGCTGGAGAAGGTTCATACGTGTGGGGCTGATGTTCTCCATTTCTAACCCTTGGTTGCGCTTTCCAGCCTCTCCCAGGCGCCCTCGATGTTGGGAATGTAATACTTGCTGATGTGTTCGCGGCCGATTCTGGTAAGCTCTCTCTGGGGAAGCATGGAGAGCAATCCCCATCCTAATTTTAGAGTGTCGAAAATGGACCGCTCGACCTTTCCCTGGTTAATCATGCGCTTCTCGAATTCCTCGGCAAATTTCAGATACATCCGGTCCCGAGGGGTGAGAGCCTCTTCCCCAATAATGGCCACGAGCTTTCGCAAATCCCTCCCATAAGCGTAAGCGGCATAGAGCTGATTAGCCCATTCACGATGGTCCTCCCTGGTATGGCCCTCGCCAATTCCGTTGTTCATCAGGCGGGAAAGGCTGGGAAGGATGTCTATGGGCGGATAGTAACCCATACGGTGGAGCTGGCGGGATAAAACGAGCTGCCCCTCAGTGATGTATCCCGTAAGGTCCGCTATGGGATGGGTAATGTCGTCATCTGGCATAGTCAGGATGGGAATCTGAGTAATCGAACCCTTTCTCCCGAATATTCTTCCTGCCCTCTCATAAATAGAGGCTAAGTCTGTGTACATGTATCCTGGGTATCCGCGCCTGCCGGGAATTTCCTCGCGAGCAGTTCCGATCTCGCGCAGGGCCTCACAGTAATTAGTCATATCGGTCAGGATTACCAGCACGTGGTACCCGTGTTCGAATGCCAGGTGTTCCGCGCAGGTTAAAGCGCATCTTGGAGTGAGCAACCTTTCAATAACGGGGTCATCAGCTTTGTTGAGGAAGACCACGGTTTTGGCGATGGCCCCGGTCCTCTCGAATTCCTGGATAAAGAAGGAAGCCTCTCTGTGTGTAATTCCCATGGCCGCAAAGACCACGGCGAATTCCTCCTCTTCCCCCAGCACCCTGGCCTGTCTGACAATCTGAGCAGCGATTTCGTTAGCAGGCAAGCCCGCTCCGGAGAAAATTGGCAGTTTTTGCCCGCGCACTAAGGTGTTAAAACCATCAATGGTTGAAATTCCAGTCTGGATAAATTCTTCCGGCTTCGCTCGCGCGACCGGGTTGATCGGTGCTCCCATAATTGAGGGACGCGCTTCAGGGATAATTGGGGGAAGGCCGTCGATAGGCTCTCCTAAGCCGTTAAAACGCCTGCCAACCATCTCACGTGAGACCGAGATCCTCGCCACATCCTCCCTAAGGCTTACGGAACTTTTGGCGATATCAATTCCCCTGGTCTCTTCAAAGACCTGGATTACAGCGTACTTCTCCGAGACCTCAATAGTTTGTCCCCCCCGCACGGAGCCGTCAGGAAGGTGAATGTTAACCAGCGATCCATACGAGAGATCCTTGGCCCTTTCTACGAAAAGCAGAGGGCCGGAAACATAAGATATCGTGTTGTATACTTTCTTTTTAAGTTCCATATCAGACTCCTATACAAACGCCCGGGAAATTTTCTCGAGAATGCCTTTTTGATGATCAGGAAATCTCGGGATTTCCACCTCTTTCAACCTGTGAATCTCTTCCACCTCGGGCATGTTCATTATTTCCTCTATAGTTAATTTTCCGCTCTTCAGGCTTTGTGAGGCAAGATCGTAAAAGTGCAGGATTACCTTCAGGATTCCGTATTGCTTGTCCGGAGGGCAAAAACCATCTACTTTAGAGAAAGCGTTTTGCTGGAGGAAGTCCTCACGAATCATTCTTCCCACCTCGATAATCAGCCTCTCATTATCCTGGAGCGCATCTGGACCAACGAGCTGAACCACTTCTTGGAGCGCTGCTTCTTCCTGCAAAAGGCTCATGGTGCGCCTCCTCAGCTCCACAAAGTCCTCAGCTACCTTTTTTCGGTACCAATCCTCTACCTGTTCGCTGTAAAGGGAGTAACTTCTACCCCAGTTAATGGCAGGGAAGTGCCTCCTGTTTGCTAAATTGGCATCCAGGGCCCAGAAGGTTCCTACGATACGCAAGGTTGCCTGGGTTACAGGCTCTGAAAAATCTCCACCAGGAGGAGAGACTGCACCTATTACCGTGACAGAGCCGAGCCTGGCATCATTACCCAAGCACACCACTCTTCCCGCTCTTTCGTAAAAAGCAGCAAGTCGGCTGGAAAGATAGGTGGGGTATCCTTCCTCTCCGGGCATCTCTTCTAGGCGAGAGGAAATCTCTCGCAGGGCTTCGGCCCATCTGCTTGTGGAATCGGCCATCAAGGCAACGGAAAATCCCTGATCCCGGAAGTACTCAGCGATAGTAATCCCGGTATAAATTGAGGCCTCGCGCGCAGCAACTGGCATATTGGAGGTATTGGCAATTAAAACAGTCCTTTCCATTAAAGGTCGTCCTGTGTAGGGATCCTTGAGCTCGGGGAACTCCACCAGAACCTCAGTCATTTCGTTTCCTCGTTCCCCGCATCCAATGTAGACAATGACCTGAGCGTTTCCAAATTTAGCAAGCGTCTGTTGCACTACAGTTTTACCGGAACCGAACGGCCCGGGAATTGCCGCTGTTCCCCCCATGGCAACGGGGAAAAGGGTATCCAGAACTCTCTGACCGGTGATAAAAACTTCTTCTGGGTCTAACTTTCTCTGGTATGGCCGCGGGGCCCTCACTGGCCATTTCTGGAGCATGGTTAGGATCCGCCCTCCCTCCAGAGTGCAGATCGGTTCCTCCACGGTAAAAGAGCCTGAACCTATTTTCAACACCTTCCCCGAGACCCCCGGAGGAACCAAAACTTTATGCTGGAAGCTGGGGTTTTCCGGCACTAACCCCAGAACATCGCCTGGCTCTACATAATCTCCTTTCTGAACAGTTGGGGTGAAGGACCACTTTTTATCCCTCGGGAGAGCGTTGGCTGTGATCCCTCGAGCGACAAAATCCCCGGATTTTTCCCGGATTACGTGCAAAGGCCTCTGAATTCCGTCATAGATTGAGGACAGGAGGCCGGGTCCTAACTCGACCATAAGAGGGGCTCCAGTATTTTCCACGGGCTCGCCCACAAAAAGGCCCGATGTATCTTCGTAGACCTGAAGGAAGGCCGTATCCTGGTCAAGGCGAATAATTTCTCCTACCAATCCTTCTTTGCCCACTTTCACGATGTCGTACATCCTTGAACCAGTCATGCCCTTAGCGATTACAGCGGGTCCTGAAATTTTAATTATTTCTCCCATTTTTTCATTACCTCAGCTTCACATAATACCCGATTGCTTCTTTTATCATCTCGGCCACATGATCCCTTTTCTCCTCCTGTATTGCGGCAGAGGGAAATGGGATAACCAAGGGCCAGCCGCTTCTCAGCTCTTTCTGGAAGGACTTTTTGAGCTCCGGGAAGAAATTCTCCTGGACCGCTATGAGCCCTACCTTTTCGTCAGCGATCAGCACTCTGAATGTCTGAAGGAGCTCCTTTTGATCCCTCACGCTATAGACTTCGGCGCCTCCCAGGCGGAACCCCGTCTCTAACTCGGTATCAGTTATGAAACACACCCTATATAACAAGGTAAGCCTTCACCTCTGTTGGGGGTATCTGGTAATAAATTGACCTTCCGATGAGCCTGATGTTAGTAATCTCGAATTCTTTCTCCTCAAGGAAGGCCATTAATACTCCAGCGCCCAATGGATCGACCCGGTAACGTCGTCTGAGATTTTCAAGGCGTTTTCCGGGGATGATTCTTTCTAAGTCCTCGATTCCCTTCACGCTTTGAAGAAAGCGCATATCCTCGATTCGAGCAATACGCCGCCATGTTGTTTCCTTAAAGTTTTTATTGGAGAGGCGCACAAACTCGGTTACCCCGATGAACCTTCCTCCTGGAATGAAGAACTTTTCGGGATTGGATCTGTCAGGTAAATTTTCCAGGAAAAGGGCGCTGCGGATGTTTAAAAGATCCACTTCCGTTTTCCAGTAATTCCTGATCGAGGCTTTTAGGGAGAAGGGCCCCTTAAGCTTTTTCCTTATCATTTGGAAAAAGCCCTTTTCCAGAAAGAGCTCAAGCGTTTTAGGCTCCAGAGTTCCCTCTGGCAAAGTTGAGAGGAGCTCCCTAAAAGGATGACCCCAGGCTACTAGCATATTTTTTATCTGGTTTAAGTCCTTTGACCGGGCCAACTCTTCTAAGTGGTATCTGTTCAGGGTCCCCACCACGGGCGGTGCCTCTGGCATTTCCACCCCTTTAATTAAAGCGATCAGTATAGCCTTCAAATTAGCCAGATCAATCCTCCAGAAATAAGCGTTTAGTGCCAGGGTCAAGGGTCCTTTTAAAAACGATTGAACTTTCAGGACGGTCTGCATCCAGTGAAGCGAGAGAGCGTGATCCAATGCTTCCAGGCCGGATTTCTCCTTCAGGCTCTCCTCGACCTGCTCCCCATAGATGGTTTTTTTCAATCTGGTAAAAAGGTCATCAAGGGAATAGGCGTTAAGGAGCTCTTCCCAATCCTTATCCTTAAGGAAGCGGGAATGCATTCCCTTTAACCTGGCGTTTATATATCCGATGTCCGCGCTCAACTCTCCTCCCACAGGATTCTGGCCACCTCAACCACGAGGTGCGGCCAGGCCCTTTCCAGGCGATCGGAAAGGGTGTTGAAAATCTTGATTCTCCCATCCGCAGTACTTGCCAGAACCCCTGGGTCCACGGCTTCGTCGGAAAAGATGGAAAAATCGGTACCCGTTTTCGCTTTGACTCGCTCCGCAATCACTACATCTTTAGGGTTAAGGGTTAGTATCAGCTCCTCATTTTCTTTTAGAACTTCATTTAGCAAATGCTCGAGGATCACTGGGTAGTTAGGGTCATTGCGAAATAAGCTTAAACGGTTTCTGGCTTCTTGGAAAACCTTATCCAGCCATTGCGACTTCGCCTTGAGAATCTCAGCCTGCTCCTTTAACACCAGAGCGCTTTTAGCCCTCTCGATTTCCGAGCGGGCCTTTAACTGGATTTCCCTCTCCGCTTGTTCCCGGAGGCTGGCCGCTTCCCCCTGCGCCTTTTTGATTAACCCCAGGCGATAGGATTCTGCTTCCTCCAGAATCCTCTTTTTCTCTTGTTCTGCCTCGCTTACAAGGAGCTTGAGGAGGTTTTCCATTTACGCCATGATCATGATCAGGAGCGCGACTACAAATCCAAGAATAATCATGGTTTCCGGAATGGCTTCAAGCACGATAAAAATACCTCCCAATTCCGGCTTCTCGGCTAAAGCCCCTGCTGCTGCCGATCCAATTTTAGATTGAGCCCAGGCTGAGGCCAAAGCGCTAACCGAGACAGCTACGGCAGCCGAGATGGCCTTCCAGTTAACTGCTGGCTGCTGAGCGATTGCTGCTGGCTGCTGAGCGGTTGCTGCTGGCTGCTCCCCCTGTGCGGCAAAAACGGGGAGGGTGAGGACAAGTACTACGACTGCTGTAAGTAGAATTCCCAGGATTAACTTCTTCATGCTTGTTCTCCTTTCCTTTCGGATTTTATTAAAGGTTTGTACACCCTTCCGGGATGTTCATGATATTTAAATTTGGAGAAAAACTCCACAAAGTGCAACCTGGCTGATTGCACAATAGGGCTGATAATTCCTAAGGTGAAAAAAATGACGTGTGCAATAAAGGTAATGATTACGGCGATAAAGATATTGGAAAAGAGCCCCCCAATGGTATTGGCGGCGAAAGCCAGATAAACTGCGGATATCCCCACACCAAACAAACGGGCGTAAGAGAGGATGTTTCCCGTCACCGAAAGAGGCTCTATTACGCCCATTACCGGCCCTCTGACTACAATAATTCCCACCCACCCTCCTAAGAGAAAGGCTAATCCCAGATAGGTGGAGATCTGCTTGACTGAGCCGGGAAGCAGCCCCACAATGGCAAAAAGAAGAACTAAGGCTCCGGAAACCCAAAATACCATAAACAGGGCTTCTAACCCCTCTTTTGTCTCATGATTCTTGAAAGATAGGTAAACTTCGATGAAAAATCCCAGGAAAATCTGCAGGACGCCTAGACTGAGAGCAATGATTAGAAAGGGAGTGAGGTCGTGCATGCGGTCAAGCAGGATGGGGTGGATACCAAAGGATTCGCCCAGGGTTCCGAAAAATTCCCCGAAGAGGACTCCAAAGATGATGGTCCAGGCGGAGCACAGGGTTCCAATTAAGGCCACTGAGCGGAAAGTCTCCTTCTTACTCCGGAAGAAAGCGAGCAAAAACAGAGCAAGGAGCACTATTCCGTAACCAATATCACCGATGATCAGGCCGAAAAACAGGGGATAGAAGATTGCGACAAGAGGAGTAGGATCGATACGATCGTAGCGCGGAGGACGGAAAATCCCTAAAAGCAATTGGAAAGGACGAAATATCCTGTTGTTTTTTAAAAGAACTGGTGCTTTGTGGATGTCCTCTTCCGAAAGCTCCAATTTTTCCAGAATGATTTGATCCCCGAACTTCTCCACTATTTTTTTCTCCAATTGCGGGACCCTGCCTACTGGAGCCCAACCAGCCAGAAGAAAGAGGAAGTTTGAGGACTTAGCGAGAAATTGTGCTTTCTTCCGTTCGATTTCATCCTGAAGCTCATGCTTGCGCTTTAAAAGGAAGTAACCCTGCTCCTGAGCTATTTGATTTAATTGCTCTTTGAGCTTTTTGATTTCTGGAGGGAGCTCTAATAGACGCTTCTGGATTCTCATTAAAGCTTCCCTGGCGGATAAACCCTGTACAAACGAGGGAAGGACAAGCTCGCTAATTCCACTTAAAGAGACAGCCGCTTTCACCTTTTGTTCATCTTGCCTCAAATAGACAACTACTGCCACCAGGAGGGCTTCATCCACCAATTTAGTTTGAAACTGGAAATTCCCCCCGGTAACTGAATTTAGATCTCCTCTGAGCTTGAAGAGCTCTCTTTGATTCCTGGGCGAGGAGACCAGGCCCAAAGCAGAAAACCTCTGGCTCTCCTCGACGGTTTTCAAAAGGGGAAGCAGGGAATCGATGGCTTTCTTGTAGGAGTTTAAAAAAGCCAGTTCCTCCTCACTTGCAGTTATCTTATTTTTTAATTCGAAAATTTTATCCTCGAGTTCCTCAAGGGGTAGAGGACTTCCTGGAGAGGGTGTGGGGACAAATTTCCCCAGAGCACTAATCAGGGAGTTTACCTTGGCGAGCTGATTCTCAAGAAAAACCAGCTCCTGGGGCTCTGAAGTGTCAGAATATTGCGAGAGATGGTTTTCCTCAATACTTTCGACCTGAAAATACCCTTCATCCTGCAGGAAATTCAGAAGAGAGGGCAAGAGCCCCTTTTTGCCGAAAAGCAAGAGCTTGCGCATCCGGACGATCATTTACTTCGGCAGAACCTCTTTTAGCACAAATTCTATTGCTCGCTCTAAGTTTGCCTGCGCCCTCGAAGAAATATTGCTTTTTGAGGCCTCAATTTTACGGGAGCTTTCCTCTTCCAGCTCTTTCAGGATTTTCTCAACCTCAGAAGCCTTTTTCTCCCTTAGGGACTCGATCTCCTGAAGAGCGTTAGAACGAATTACTCCCGCTTCCTCTTGAGCTCTTTCCATTAGAGCTTTGGCTTGCTTACGAGTTTCCTCAAGTTCCTTCTGGAGCTCCTGCTCCTTTGAGCGCAGGTTTTCCAAAAACTGGCTATCAGAGCTTGTTTCCATAGTTCCCATGGTTTCCTTAAAAGATAAAGGCTAAGACTAACTAAAGCAAATTATACAAAAAGTCCATGAAAAGCAAAAGGGCACCTTGCGGTGCCCTTTTGCTTGACGTAGGTGTTGGCGAGTTTACTTGACGGCTTCTTTTAGTTTCTTTCCCGGAGTAAATTTGACGACCTTTTTTGCAGGGATGGTGATGGGTTTTCCAGTCCTGGGGTTTACGCCTTTGCGGGCAGCTCTCTTTGCTACAGAGAATGTTCCCTCATTAACGAACTGGAGCTTTCCACCCTTCTTCAAGACTTCCTCGACGATGCCCCAAAAAGCGTTCACTGCCTGCTCGGCAAACTTCTTGGTCGTCCCCAGATCCTTTGCGAACTTGTCCACGAACTCCTGCTTATTCATCTGTTACACCTCCTCATTTGCCCTTGTTTTTTCGTTTCTCAGGCAAAATTTTCTCGGAAACATAAGGTTTCCAGGACGTATTATACAAGAAAATCTCATTAAATCAAGAGTTTGGGCAGAGATTTTTAAAAAAGTTAATATTGGAGAATAAAAAGGGGCTAAAAAAGCTGAACTTTCTGATTCCAGTAGTGCTGGAAGGTCTATTCCTGGATAATGATTTCCGTTCCCACTTCAGCCCAATCGTAGACCTTTTTAGCGTCTTCAGGAGTGAGTCCCACGCATCCATGACTGCCAGTAAAAGAGGGGTCTTTACCGAAAAAATTCAGAGGTTTCCAGTAGTTGCCGTGAATGGCGTAAGTACGATCAATGAAAAATAATACCCACGGTACATTCTCCACCCTGTATTCGAGGGGGGTGCCAATTTGCCCTTCCATTGTCACTGAGCGGTATTTAGAGAGAACCGTATAGTGGCCAGGAGGGGTGCCCATGCCTCTGGCCCCAGTCAGGGTAGGAAAGAGGGCTACAATTTTGTCCCCCTCCATAAGATAAAGGGTCTGCTGGGAAAGTGAGACAACGATCTTTTTCTGATTTATAAGCAGGATCGATTTTAATTCCTTGAGATTACCTGAAATTTTATTGAGGTACTGGCCCCCCAGCTCTTTGGCGAGATCCAGGGAAGAAACCAACGGGGAGAGAAAGTCACAGGACAAATTCTGGGGAGCATCTGAGGAGAAAACCTCCACTGAACCTCCTAATGGGAAAAGGAGAATTGCCAGGATCAACAAAAATATCAGGAAAATTGTTTTATCCATTCTTTTCTTTTAGACGTCATTTTTTAACAATTTGTTTAGCAACTTATGTGCCAAAAATAACTGATCCCCGGGAAGCCAATTTAAGGTCATTCCAGGAATCAGTTAGAGGCAGCAACCAGGAAATTCTTGACAATTGTTAAGGTATTAGGCGTCGCGCTCCCCAATAATGAGACAAGTAAAACCCTTTCAATTCCTCGTAGGAGACCACGGATCCTGGCTCAGGTGCATGAATAAACATGTTATTCCCCACCCATATTCCTAAGTGGGAAACTCCATACCGATAGGTGTTCTGGAAGAAAATTACATCTCCAGGGCGGAGATCCTCAAATGCTACCGGAACGCCGTAATTAGAAATGGCCTCTGCACCATGGGGCAAGGAAATTCCCAGTTCTCCAAAAACATATTTCACGAAGCCGGCGCAATCGAAACCCTCTTCGGGGGACGCTCCGCCCCAGACATAAGGAACGCCGAGGTATTTTTCTGCTATTTGAATCACAAGAGAACCGCTTGTGGATTCCTGAGAAGAAGCGGCTGGTACCTGGGGGGTGTTCCCGATGACTTCTGGCCCACCCAGGGCTTGAATCAAAGACTGTGCGTCAGTGTTGGAAAGATATTCATTGAAGACCCAGGCCTTCCCTCCCTCAAACTCAATCATGGACCACTGGCCATCCTCCTTGAGGACTGTAACCAGGGTCCCTCCGCTCAGAGTTCCAATTTTCTCAAAATCTGTTCCGGGACCAGTGCGTACGTTGAGGGAATCCACAGTTACTACCTTAATGGCAGTAGGTGGGGTTTCCTCTACGCTTAAAAAGGAGGAGTCGATTCGCCCCGGGTCTACGAGAAACTCGCTTTTCATCCACCCTACTTGATCATGATAAAGAACCTTGCACCAGTCCTTCCGCTCTTCCAGAACGGAAAGGATAGTCCCGTAAGGAGCCTGATCAATAACCTCGGCATCTAGGCTGGGCTCTGACCTTAAGCGCAAAAACTCTGCATCTACTGCCAATTGTTTCAGGCATGTTAAATACTCTGTGTAGACCCAACCTTCCAGGTCACCAACTCTTACTTTGGCCCAACCCTCCTGTTTCTCCAGAACGTCCAGTTCTTCTCCCTCATATAGTGTAGAAATTACCTCGTAGGATGTTCCGGGACCGGAACGTAGACGAAGCCCGTCAACCGTAACCTTGTGGCTAAAAGCCTCGGCGGTGAAGGGGAAAAGCAATATTAGCGCGAGAGCTAAAAAAATAGCAGCAAACTTTTTCAAAATTTTCCCTCCTTCCTTTGCCACAGGCCCCAAATTACACCAGGACTTGTCGGTTTGTCAAATTTTTTTTCTATATAATTCTTGCGTTCTTGATAAATTCTATCTTAGAGCGATTGACTTCTGCGATTTCACCGATCACTTTGGACCTTGCTTGTTACAATAGTGAGCTTTTTATATTATTATATAGTTACGAGAGTAGGCCGTGCGGCCGCGGGGTCATCCCCGAGGAAAGTCCGAACTCCACAGGGCAGGGTGCTGGGTAACACCCAGTGAGGGCGACCTCAAGGAAAGTGCCACAGAAAACACACAGCGGTTTTTCCGCGAAGGTGAAAAGGTGAGGTAAGAGCTCACCAGCAACTGGGTGACCAGCTGGCTTGGCAAACCCCACCCGGAGCAAGATCGAATAGGAAGGAAGAGTGGCCCGCTCCTTTGACCTTCGGGTAGATCGCTTGAGGAGCAGGGTAACCTGCTCCCTAGAGAGATGGCCGCGCCCTTTCTCAGGAAAGGGACAGAATTCGGCTTATAGGCCTGCTCTCGTTCTTTAATTTAAGACTTTGTAAAACTTGCTTTGAAAACCGTCCACTTTTTCTTGACTTTGATTTAAAAATGAAGTATTGTTAAAGTCTATACTTTTGCCCATTGGCGATGGGCGTGAGAGAGGTTGAATGTTTAATGGTACAGGTAACAAAAGTAAACCTGTCTGATCGGAAAATACCACAAATTGTTAATTTTGCAAAGGAACAACCGGTCCTCGGGATACCTAATTTGCTTTCTGTCCAAAAGGACTCTTACAATGCTTTCCTGGAACACGGCTTGGATGAGATCTTTCAGGAAATCTTTCCCATTAAAGACTACAACTACGTTTTGGAGTACAAAGGGCATATCATAGAGAAGCCCAAGTTTGATCCCCAGGAGTGCAAGGACCGCGGCTTCAGCTACGCCGGCTTGCTGAGGATTAAAGCCCAATTGCAAATTAAGCAAACAGGAGAGGTAAAGGAGGAGTCAGTGATTATCGGAGAACTCCCCTTGATGACCGATTCTGGTAGTTTTATTGTCAATGGAACGGAAAGGGTGATCGTTTCCCAGCTTATTCGCTCGCCAGGAGTCTATTTCAGCCGCATATCCGAGAGGGCGGGCGCACCTAAAGGCTTTTCCTGCGTAGTTATTCCCGATCGCGGTACCTGGCTGGAATTCGAGTACTTTGAGGGCGCGCCAATTTACGTGAAGGTTGATAAGCGCTCCAAAAAAATCCCGGTTACCGTAATCCTTAAGGCTTTAGGATTTTCATCCAACGAGGAACTCTATCTGGCGCTTAAAGAGCCCCAACCTCAAAGGATTTCCCTGGAAGGGGAAGTGGAAAATTATATTGGTGCAGTGCTGAACGACTCGGTTCTGGATTTTACCCAAAGGAAAGTGATCGCGCACAAAGGGGATATCCTTACGGAAGAATTAATTGATTCCCTCAGAAAAGCCAACGTGGAGAGCGTGGAAATTGTAAAAGAGGTTCTGGACCGAGACATCAACTTAACTATGGAAAAGGACCCCTCTACTACCATTGATGAGGCGCAGATAGAACTCTACAAACGGTTGCATCCCGGGGAACCCCCTACGAAGGAATCCGCCAGAGCGTTAGTGAAAAGCCTCTTCCTCGATTCGAAGAGAAACGACCTGGGCCCAGTGGGAAGGTACAAGCTTAATAAGAAACTTTATACCGATGATTCCATATCAAAGCCCTCCATAGAGACCCGGACCCTGACCAAAGAGGACATTGTGCAGATAGTAAGGCGCCTGCTCCGCTTAAAAAGAGGGGAAGTCGAACCAGATGACATTGACCACCTTGGAAACCGAAGAGTAAGGGCCGTGGGAGAACTCCTGCAAAACCAGCTTCGTGTCGGTTTCGCACGCATGGAAAGAATTATTCGGGACAGGATGACCACGGTTGTAGTGGAAGAAGCCAGTCCCAAAACCTTGATTAACCCCAGGCCGGTGGTTGCGGCTATAAGGGAATTTTTCGGTTCCAGCCAGCTTTCCCAATTCATGGATGAGACTAATCCCCTTGCGGCATTGACCCACAAACGCAGGCTTTCCTCTCTTGGCCCGGGAGGTCTGAACAGGGAGCGGGCTGGAGTAGAGGTGCGTGATATTCACCATTCACACTACGGAAGGGTTTGCCCGATTGAGACGCCGGAGGGCCCGAATATCGGTTTAATAAATTCTCTTACTACCTACGCCCAATTGAACGATTTCGGTTTCGTCATCACCCCCTATCGCAGGGTAAAGAACGGACAAATTACCGATGAAATTGTTTACTTGACTGCGGACGAGGAAGAAGAGCATTACATAGCTGAGGCTAACGTTTCTAAAGAGAACGGTACAATTACTGGAGAAGAGGTTTTAGTCAGGCATGGCAAGTCCTATGAACTGATTCCTCCTTCCCGGGTTGACCTGATTGAGATCTCTCCCTTTCAGGTCTTTAGCATTTCCGCTTCACTTATCCCTTTCCTGGAGCACGATGACCCGATTCGAGCTTTAATGGGTTGCAACATGCAAAGGCAAGCTGTACCACTTTTGAAGCCAGAACCCGCAATTGTGGGAACAGGCGTAGAGGGAAAAGTAGCAGCAGACTCAGGAGAGGTGGTTCTGGCAGACTCAGATGGAGAAGTGGTGAGTGTAACCGCAGAGCAGGTCGTAATCAAAACCAAGAAAGGTTTAGAGAAACACCGACTGAGAAAATTTCTTAGATCCAATAAAGGAACCTGCATTAACCAGCGCCCAATTGTGAAAAAGGGCCAGAAGGTAAAGAGAGGGGAGCCGTTGGCGGACGGGGCTGCTACTGCTGAAGGTGAATTGGCCCTGGGTGCAAACGTCCTAGTGGCGTTCCTCCCCTGGGACGGGTACAACTACGAGGATGCTATTGTAATCTCCGATCGTCTTGTGCGCGAGGATACCTATACCTCTATTCATATTGAAGAATACGAGGTGGAAGCCAGGGACACAAAATTAGGCCCCGAGGAGATAACGAGAGAGATTCCCAATATCGGAGAGGAATTGCTTCGTAACCTCGACGAAAAAGGTATTGTGCGAATTGGGGCCGAGGTCAGATCCGGAGATATCCTCGTAGGCAAGGTCACCCCTAAGGGCGAAACAGAACTTTCCCCCGAGGAAAGGTTGCTAAGGGCGATCTTTGGCGAAAAGGCGAAGGAAGTTCGGGATACCTCGCTGCGCGTTCCTCATGGAGAAAGAGGAATCGTAGTGGACATCAAAGTGTTCTCCAAAGAAAACGGTGATGAACTCCAGCCTGGTGTACTGAAAAAGGTCAAGGTTTACGTCGCCCAACGAAGAAAGATCATGGTGGGAGACAAGATGTCCGGCCGCCACGGAAACAAAGGGGTGATCTCTATTATCGTCCCCGAAGCCGATATGCCCTTTTTACCGGACGGAACACCAATTGACATCGTGCTCAATCCCTTGGGGGTACCCTCGCGCATGAACGTTGGTCAAATCCTGGAGCTTCATCTTGGTTGGGTAGGAAGGGTGCTTGGCTTACGGTTTTACTCTCCTCCTTTCTCAGGAGCACCTGAGAAAACAATCATGGGACTTCTCAAGGAGGCAGGGCTTCCGGAAAACGGGAAAACCACCCTTTACGACGGGAGAACCGGGGAACCATTTGATAACCCGGTAGCGGTGGGCGTAATGTATATGATGAAGTTGATTCACCTCGTAGAGGACAAGATCCATGCCCGTTCCATCGGACCATACTCATTAGTTACGCAACAGCCTCTTGGAGGAAAAGCACAATTCGGGGGTCAGCGCTTTGGAGAGATGGAAGTCTGGGCGTTGGAAGGTTACGGCGCCTCCTCCGTTCTTCAGGAAATGCTGACTGTAAAGTCTGACGATATTTCTGGAAGGGTAAAAACCTATGAAGCAATAGTCAAGGGAAAGGCCATGCTTTCCCCCGGTTTACCAGAGTCCTTTAAGGTACTGGTAAAGGAGTTGCAGGCCCTCTCCCTTGATGTGAAGTTGATTTCTGAGAAAGAGGGAGAAGTGACGATTAAAGAATCCGAAGAGGATATAAGGAAGAAGGCTGATGAGTTGGATTTGATTTTCCAGCCGCAAACTGAGGAGGTTGCTGATAACGTTGAAGAGTAAAGATACCTTTTTCGATTTTTTCCCCGGCTTTGATGCCATACAGATAGGTCTAGCCTCGCCCGAGAAAATCCGTCTCTGGTCCCATGGTGAGGTCAAGAAAGCCGAGACCATAAACTACCGTACCTTAAAACCCGAACCGGAGGGCCTTTTCTGCGAGAGGATTTTCGGACCGGAAAAGGATTACGAGTGCCACTGCGGAAGATATAAAAGGCAGCGCTACAAGGGCGTGATCTGCGAACGCTGTGGAGTAGAGGTTACCACTTCCAGAGTTCGCAGGGAGAGAATGGGCCATATTGAGCTCGCCGCTCCGGTGACCCACGTTTGGTTTCTCAGGGGCATTCCCTCTCGAATCGCTCTGCTTTTAGATATCCCTCTCAGGGTTCTGGAAAAAGTAGTCTACTTCGCTTCCTTTATTGTTACTGACCCCGGCGACACTCCTCTTCTTTACAAGCAACCACTTTCTACTGAGGAATACGAGGAAATGAGAGCCAAGTATGGCGATCACTTCAAAGCTGGGATTGGGGCGGAAGCGGTAAAGGAACTTCTGATGCAAGTAGATTTAGATAAATCAGCCCAGGAGCTCCGATCCGAAATTCAGAATGCTGCGGGTCAGAAAAGGTCCAAGGCCATAAAGCGTTTAGAGGTCGTGGAGGCCTTACGCAAGTCCGGTAACCGGCCGGAGTGGATGGTGATTGAGGCGCTTCCCGTGCTTCCCCCTGATCTCCGCCCTCTCGTTCCCTTGGACGGGGGGCGCTTTGCCACCTCTGACTTGAACGACCTTTATCGCAGGGTGATCAACCGTAACAACCGCTTGAAAAAATTAATTGAGGTTGGTGCTCCAGACATTATCATCAGGAACGAAAAGAGAATGCTTCAAGAGGCAGTGGATGCCTTAATCGATAACGGCAGGAGGACAAGACCCATTGTGGGTCCGGGCAACAGGCCTTTGCGCTCCCTTTCAGATATGCTCAAGGGAAAGCAGGGCCGTTTTCGGCAAAACCTTTTAGGAAAGAGAGTGGATTACTCTGGACGCTCTGTGATCGTGGTCGGTCCTAAACTCAGGATTTACCAGTGCGGGCTTCCTAAGGAAATGGCTTTAGAAATGTTCAAACCGTTCGTGATGAAGAAGATCGTGGAGCGCGGTTTCGTGCACAATATCAAGAGCGCCCGGCGCATGATCGAAAGACAAAAACCCGAGGTTTGGGAGCTTTTAGAGGACGTAATCCGGGATCACCCGGTTCTTTTGAACAGGGCACCGACTTTGCACCGATTGGGCATTCAAGCTTTTGAGCCTGTGCTCGTGGAAGGAAAAGCTATTCAAATTCACCCTCTGGTGTGCACGGCTTTTAACGCCGATTTCGATGGAGACCAGATGGCAGTCCATGTTCCCCTATCTACCGCTGCACAGGCAGAATCCCGGATCCTGATGCTCTCAGCATACAATATCCTTTCCCCTGCTCACGGTAAGCCTCTGGCCGCTCCTCAAAGGGACATCATCGTAGGATGCTATTACCTTACCTTGACGAGGGAGGGGGACAAAGGGGAAGGTAAATATTTTGCCGATCCCCTGGAAGCAGTTCGGGCTTATGAGGTGGGGGCCATCAGCATGTTTGCTCCCATCAAGGTCAGGATCGATGGAGAGATTATCACCACGACAGCTGGAAGAATTATTTTCAATAACACCATCCGACAGGCATTAGGAGATCAATCTGGTCAGCATCCTCCTTTTTTCAACAGCTCTATGTCCAAGCGGGAGCTGCAAAAAATCGTAGGCCATATCTACCGACAATTTGGAGTCACAAAAACTTCCCTGGTCCTTGATGCTCTCAAAGATCTGGGTTTCCAGGTGGCCACAAAGGCCGGGATTACAATTTCCATCGATGATTTCAAGGTTCCTCCTGAGAAAGAAGGAATCATTCATGAAGCAGAAGAGGCAGTGGACGAGGTAGAGAATGTATACCAGATGGGGCTGCTTTCCGATCAGGACAGATATTTGAAGATCGTAGAGATTTGGCAGCATGCCACAGAAGAGATGGAGAAGAAGGTTCTGGCTCACCTCGATTACTTTGACCCGGTGCACATGATGGCCATGTCTGGAGCCCGAGGAGACCCCAAGCAGGTGCGCCAGATCGTAGGTATGCGTGGTTTAATGGCCGACCCATCGGGAAGGATCATTGAGTTCCCGATCAAGAGCAGCTTGCGGGATGGGCTGACTACTTTAGAATACTTCATTTCCACCCACGGAGCTCGTAAAGGTCTGGCGGACACCGCTATTAAGACCGCTGACGCTGGTTATTTGACGCGCCGTTTGGTGGACGTCGCCCAGGACGTAGTGGTGCGCGAAGAGGACTGCACCACATCCCTTCTCAGGCCCCTGAAGAAGGGAACCGCAATCGAAAGATCCCTTGGAGAAAGGGCCATCGGCAAGGAGCTGGCTCAAGATTTGGTGCACCCCCTCACAGGAGAAATCCTGGCTAAGGACGGTGACTTGATTACCAGAGAGCTGGCCCTGTTAATGGATGAACTGAATATCCCCCAGATTCTGGTGCGCAATAAGGTGGACTGGATAGAGATCACAGACATCACTGAAGGCAAGAACGTGATCGAACCACTGGAGGAGAGGGTCCTGGGAAGGATCGCGGCTGAGGATATCGTCAACCCTCAGACCGGAGAGATAATTACCCGGGCGGGAGAGGAAATCGATGAGGACGCTGTGGAAATCCTCGGCAAGTTGAGGGACTATCAGGGGAACAGGCTGATCAATAAGGTGAAAATCCGTTCTGTCTTAACCTGTCAGAGCAGGAACTCCGTTTGCGCCAAATGCTACGGTAGAGACCTGGCCACCGGAGCCCTGGTTACGGTAGGTGAAGCCGTGGGCATAATTGCGGCTCAATCCATCGGGGAACCTGGTACTCAACTTACTCTGAGGACTTTCCACACTGGAGGTATTGCGGAAGAAGACATCACTACGGGTCTCCCTCGTGTGGAGGAGCTTTTTGAAGCCCGCAGGCCGAAAGGAATGGCTACTATTTCAGAGATCGAGGGCGTAATCCACATCGAGGATGCTCCCGAAGAGAGGATCATCAGGGTTACTAACAAGGAAACCGGGGAGGTAAAGGAATACAAGGTCTCTTACGGTGCCAGGTTGCGCGTGGCGGAAGGTGACGAGATTGCGGCCGGAGAGAGAATTACGGAAGGTCCCCTGAACCCTAACGATATCCTCAGGGTTAAAGGAATTAAAGAATGCCAGGAATATCTCCTGCAGGAAATCCAGAAGGTTTACAAAGCCCAGGGTGTGGACATTAACGACAAGCACGTTGAGTTAATTATCCGTCAGCTTTTGCGCAAAGTGAGAATTGACAACCCAGGGGAGACTGTTTTCCTTCCGGGAGACCTTGTGGACAAATGGACCTTTGAGGAGGAGAACCGCCGCGTAACTATGCTCGGGTTGGAACCCGCGGACGCCAGGCCAGTGCTTTTAGGAGTTACCAAAGCTGCCCTGGCTACTGACTCCTTCCTCTCGGCAGCTTCTTTCCAGGAGACCACTCGCGTGCTCTCCGACGCGGCTATCAAGGGAAAAATTGACCCGCTCATTGGCCTCAAGGAAAACGTAATAATCGGAAGCTTAATTCCTGCAGGAAGTGGCCTGCACCTTTACCGCGATTTGGAGGTGGAAAAATCTGAGGAGGAAGAAAAGGTTCCAGCTGTTTCCAAAGAGGAACGAAATATCAATATAGATATTGACAATTAGAAAACTTCCTGTTAGGATTCAAAATTGCTGTTCGATGGGGGTTCTCAAAGGCTCTCGATGGACAGTCCATTCTTAATGAAAAATCGGGTTGTCGGAATAAGACAGACCATAAAAGCGGTAGAGAGTGGTAAAGCATGGAGGGTTTACATTGCTGAAGACTCTGAGCCGCGCATAATTGAAAACCTTAAAAAATTATGCGCCATTAAAGGAGTGGAAGTGATCTTCTTCAATTCCATGGCCGAGTTAGGAAAAGCCGCCGGAATTGAAAGAGGGGCAAGTGCTGTAGCTATCTTAGAGTAAAAGGAACCTCAGGGATCGCTAAAGCTCCTGAAAAACAGGAGCTTTATTTTTGAATAGGATTTTTGCAGGAAAGGAAAAGGAGAATGCCGACAATTAATCAATTAGTTAGAAAAGGTAGGGAAAAGGGTAAAACGAAAACCGCTTCTCCTGCGCTCGAGGGGGCACCTCAGCGCAGGGGGGTTTGCATTGCCGTAAGAACTACTACCCCTAAGAAACCGAACTCGGCTTTAAGAAAGATCGCTCGTGTGCGACTGACCACCGGGACTGAGGTGACAGCATACATTCCCGGAATCGGCCACAATTTGCAGGAGCACTCGGTTGTTCTGGTTAGAGGAGGTAGGGTCAAAGACCTACCTGGAATTAAATATCACATTATTCGTGGTGCCCTGGATGCAGCAGGTGTACAGAACAGGCGTCAGGGGCGTTCTCTGTATGGAGCTAAAAGACCGAAAACCACAGTAAAGGAAGAGTAGAGGTAGAGAGATGCCGCGAAAAGGTCCAGTACCGAAAAGAGAGCTATTACCCGATTCTCGATACAATAGCGTGCTCGTTACCAAGCTGATCAATAAGGTGATGCTTAAAGGAAAAAAGAGCCTCGCCGAAAGGGTCGTTTACAGCGCCCTAAAAACAGTGGAAGAGAAAACCGGTAAGGCGGCCGTTGAGGCCTTAGAGCAAGCCCTTGAACGATGTAAACCCTTGCTCGAGGTGAGGCCGCGAAGAATTGGAGGAGCTACATACCAAATACCCATTGAGGTTTCTCCGGACCGGAGTTTGTCCCTTGGCCTAAAATGGCTGGTGAACGCCGCTCGAACAAGAGAGGGAAGAACCATGGAGGAGCGCCTGGCATCAGAGATTATGGACGCTCTTCAGGGAATGGGCGGCGCAGTGAAGAAAAAGGAGGAAGCGCACAAGATGGCCGAGGCTAACAAAGCCTTCGCCTCTTATCGCTGGTAAAGAAAGAATGAATTACCAGGAGTATCCCTTAGAGAAAATTAGAAATATTGGTATTATCGCCCACATCGATGCCGGTAAGACCACTACTACCGAGCGCATCTTATTCTATACCGGCAAGATTCACCGCATTGGAGAGGTCGATGAAGGCACTGCCACGATGGATTGGATGGTTCAAGAAAAGGAAAGAGGAATTACTATCACCTCTGCCGTGACCACCTGTTTCTGGCGGGATGCTCGCATCAATATTATTGATACTCCTGGTCATGTGGATTTCACTGTCGAAGTTGAAAGGTCCTTAAGGGTTCTGGATGGAGCTGTGACCATTCTCTGTGGGGTTGCTGGTGTTCAGTCTCAAACTGAAACCGTCTGGCGTCAGGCTGACCGCTATCGGGTCCCGAGGATCGTCTACGTAAATAAGATGGATCGCTTAGGCGCTGATTTCTACCGCGTTGTCAAAATGATCGAAGAGCGCCTGAACAGCCGTCCTCTGGTTCTTCAGCTTCCCATCGGTGCCGAAGATAAATTCAAGGGTGTAATCGACTTGGTGGAAGAGGCAGCATATTTTTACCTGGATGACCTAGGGATGTCATTCGAAAAGAAGCTGATTCCTCCTGAATTTACTGAGGAGGTAAAGAAATATCGCTCCCTCCTTTTGGAGAATGTGGCTGAAGTGAATGAGGAGTACCTGTTGAAGTATCTGGATGGGCATACCCTCTCCGTTCAGGAAGTCAAGTCCCTCGTTCGCGAAGGAACTATCAAAGGCTTGTTCGTGCCCGTGCTCTGCGGCTCTTCTTATCGAAATAAAGGTATTCAGCCGCTTATGGACGCGATCGTGGATTATTTGCCTTCTCCTATTGATATCCCGCCTGTTTCTGGCATCAACCCCAAAACTGGCCAGAGCGAAATCAGGGAGCCAAAACCCGATGCGCCACTGAGTGCTTTAGCCTTCAAGATTATGGCCGATCCTTTTGTGGGAAAATTGACCTTTTTCCGCGTTTATTCTGGGACCATGAAAGTGGGAACATACATTTTGAATGTCTCCAAAGGGGAAAAAGAGAGAATAGGGCGCCTGCTTCGCTTGCACGCCAACCACAGGGAAGATGTTGAGGAGATAAAGGCAGGAGACCTGGGCGCTGCTGTGGGTTTGAGGTACACCTCGACCGGTGACACCTTAGCCAATGAAAGCCATCCTATTCTTCTTGAATCCATCCCATTCCCTACCCCGGTAATCTCGGTGGCCATTGAACCCAGGACGAAGGCTGATCAGGATAAGCTTTCCCTCTCTCTGGCCAAAATGGCGGAAGAGGACCCCACCTTTAAGGTCAAAGTAGATGAAGAGACCGGACAAACGGTGATTTCCGGTATGGGCGAGCTTCATCTGGAAATCATCGTGGACCGTTTGCTCAGAGAGTTCAATGTTGAAGCTAACGTGGGCAAACCCCAGGTCTCCTATCGAGAAACCGTGACTTCCTCTGCCCAGGCTGAGGGAAAATACATTCGTCAGACTGGTGGCCGAGGTCAATATGGTCATGTATGGCTCAAGATAGAACCCTTAGAAAGAGGACAGGGTTTTGTTTTCGAAAACAAGATTGTCTCGGGCGCTATCCCGAGGGAATTCGTCCCCGCAGTGGAGTCAGGAGTCAGGGACGCTATGGAGTCCGGAGTTCTCGCCGGATACCCAATGATCGATATCAAGGTCGTGCTCTTTGACGGTTCCTATCATCCTGTGGATTCCTCGGAAATCGCTTTTAAGATAGCGGCCTCTAAAGCTGTTAAAGATGCCGCCTTGAAAGCCAACCCTGTACTCCTCGAGCCTATTATGCGGGTCGAAGTGATAATCCCGGGAGAATATCTGGGAGACGTCCTCGGCGATCTCACAGCACGTAGAGGGCATATTGAGGGTATTGAAACTCAGGGCAATATTCAGATTGTACGAGCAAGAGTTCCTTTAGCGAACATGTTCGGATATGCTACTGATCTGCGCTCTATTACCCAGGGCAGAGGAACTCACACTCTTGAATTTTATCGCTACGAGCCTGTGCCCAAGCAAATTGGTGATACCCTCATTGAAGCGATTGGATTAGTGAAAAAAGAGAGCGCATAAATTGAAAAAAGGAGAGTAGAAAATGGCCAAACAGAAATTTGAAAGGACCAAACCCCATGTGAACGTGGGCACCATCGGCCACATCGACCACGGTAAGACTACCCTTACCTCCGCCATCACCAAGTGCCTGGCTGCTGCCGGAACCTCCACCAAGCCCTT